>Ga0180219_1001305_pt1 | contig 16587 bp, 16 predicted proteins | sample eDN3rd30CBELigMG_FD_151338 | JGI IMG/M metagenome (GOLD analysis project Ga0180219, IMG submission 151338) | Enriched Miracle-Growth compost microbial communities from Emeryville, California, USA - eDNA 3rd pass 30_C BE-Lig MG (version 2)... ...
AGCGAATCGGAGAGCAGCGTCACATTCTGCAGGTTGGGCAGAAAGACCCGCTTGGTCTTGTTATTGGCGTGGGACACGTTGTGGCCCACTTGGCGGCCCCGGCCGGTCAACTCGCAGATGCGCGACATGTTGTTCGATCCTGATCTGAATACGTTCGGAAAGCGGCGCGGATAGCGGTTCGCGGCCGGATCGTCAAGGCGCTTTCCCGGGAGAACACTGCCCTCCATGGCCGGTTCTCAACCGCCGGGCAATCCTCTAGGACGGGCCGATCGTCAATCAGCGGGAGGCGAATAGATGGCGTTTCCGAAGCCGGAGCATGGCGGATATGCGCTGCACAAGCGCCGGGAACGTGCAGAATCACCCTTTGCGGCCCGGCATGCGCTGGGCAGCAGGCCATATTGAAGGGCGCGTTGATGGCCGATCCCTTCCCGCTGCCCGAACCGATGCGTCACGCGCTCGCCGCCGCCGCCGCCGCCGCCGGGGCGGCGGGTGAGGTGCCGATCGGCGCGGTCGTCACGCGGGCAGGCGCGGTGATTGCGACGGGCGAAAATCGCAACCGTCGCGACAATGACCCTACCGCCCACGCCGAGATCGTCGCGATTCGCGCTGCCTGCGCCGCGCTCGGGCAGGAGCGACTGACCGGCTTCGACCTGTGGGTGACGCTGGAGCCATGCGCCATGTGCGCCGGCGCCATTGCCCATGCGCGCATCGCCCGGCTCTATTATGGCGCGCCGGACCCCAAGGGAGGGGGGGTCGACCATGGCGCACGCGTCTTCGCCCAGCCGCAATGCCACCACCGGCCGGAGGTGTTCCCCGGTATCGGCGAGAGGGCGGCGGCCGAATTGTTGCGCGACTTTTTCGCGGCGCGGCGGTGATTGTCTGGCGTGGGATGGCGGCATGTCGGGCTTGAGCAGCTCGGCGACGGGGGAAGCTGCGCTTGTGTGCTTGCTCCCCTTCAAGCCATCTGGGTGGGAATGACGCAGCGCTCCCGCGGAAACCTGATGAAGTTTCAAACTGGACCTTGCGTCTCACCGTATCGTCACCCCGGGCTTGACCCGGGGTCCCGCTGTCTTATCCGCTGCTTATGGTATGGATCATTCGTGCCTTAAGCAGCCTGTGCACTCAGGAAGCGGGACGCCGGGTCAAGCCCGGGGTGACGGCGGGTTATGGATAGCCAACGCCTTGAGACTGGTGTCTTAGTCGCCGGCAATGTCCCCACTATCGCCCGCGTTTCTTGCCCTCTGTCGCCGAGTCATCCTCGTTGCCCAGCGGAGCGATGCGGTAGAGGGTGAAGGGCAGTTGCGTGCCGAACTTGAGCGGCACGGCGGTGAGGAAGGGCATACGCTCGCCGCGCACCAGCCGGGCATAGAAGCCATCCGGGCTGCGGCGCTGGTAGATCGTCCCCTCCGGGAAATTGGGGCAATAGAGCAGATAGCTGGCACCGTGCGCAGCGGCGATGGCGCGGAACTGCTCGGGCGTGCCGTCAAAGGCATGATGGATGTCGAGGATTGCCTTGCCGTTGCGGTGATACGGCCCGGCAATGGCGCGGTGGTGGGTGATGGCGATCAGCCGTGGGCCGAGATCAACCAGCGTGAAGATGGTCGCCGGGGCGATCTGGTTGAGCGCGAGCAGGGCTGGCTGGGTGCGGCAACGTGCTTCCGAGCGGCGCGAGCGTTGCCGGGCCTTGGCGGCAGCGTTGGGAGCCGGCGCGGCGGATGGCGCATTGGCGGTGGCATCCTCATGCGGTTTCACGGGCGTTTCCGCGGCGTTGCCGGTGTTCGCGCCGTTGCTCTGCGCTGAGGCGGCCGACGGGGTGGGTGCGGCCTTGTTGCCGGCAAAGGCCTTGGCGATCATCGGATAGAGCGAATAAGCGTTGGCGATGCAGCCTAGCAGGAGGAGGCCGGCCAGACCGAGTAGCCGCAGCGCAACCGGTGCGGTGAACAATGCCGCGAGCAAGGCCCACATCGCCCAGGCTACGGGCGGAATGGCGAGCAGTTGCGCGGCCGGCCCGGCGCGGATCTGCCAGAAGGTGAGGGCGATGGCGAAGGCGATCATCAGCGTCACCGTGCCCCAGGCCCAGAGTCGCTCGCTCTCCCGCCGCGCCACCCAGCAGCCGGCCAGCGCGCAGAGCAGGCCGGTGGCAGGCAGCGCGATCATCGGCACCCAGCTTGAGGTGGCCTGCACGTAGATGGGCTTGGCCTCGCGGATATAGACGAGCCAACTCCGCTCCAGTTCGGGCGAGATCTGATAGGCGCCACCCAGCATGCATTGCGGCCAGGCAGCGAGCGCGAAGCCGCCGATGATCAGCCCGCCCACGGCGGCAGCTGCGAAACGCTGCGGCCAGCCCTTGAGTGGCAAATAGGTGATGGCGAGCAACACGCCGGCGGCGAGCACGAGGATGCTGGTCCACACCGGCGAGAGGGCATCGCACACCGGCAGTCGGTTGGCATTGCTGGCGAACAGCGCATAGCCGAGCGCGGTGGTGCCGCCGAGGCTCAGCGCATACGGGCGCAGCCGCCGCGCCGCGCCTTCCTTGAAGATCCAGCGCAGCGCCACCAGCGCGCCGGCCCCGGCGAGATAGACCATCATCTCCATGCCGATCACCACCGAGGCGGCGCTGGAGACGCCAGCGACGATACCGCCGCGCCACCACTTGCGATCGACCAGCCCGGCCAGCGTCGTCGCGGTGAGCGCGAGCTGCCAGCCATGATGATCGACCCGCAGCGGCATGAACATGGAGAGGCCCATGCTTGCGCCGAGCGGCAGCAGCATCGCGGCGATCCAGCTATGCCCGCGCCCTTCCGGCGCGAGGCGGCGGGCGAGGAAGGCGAGCGCCAGCATCAGCACCAGCAGCGGCAGCAGTGGGGCGACGCCGAGCGCCAGTTCGTCCGCCCGGTCCGCATGGGTGAACAGACGGAAGAACAGCATCAGCCCGGCGATGGGCAGATCGACCAGCCGGCTCCAGTGAATGTCCGCGCCGCCGGGCGGATCGAGCCGATACTGCCGCAAATCCCACCAGCTCTGGCCGTTCAGCCAGTCGCGCACCTGGAGATAGCGCATATTGTCGTCGGTATCGCCGAGCGAGAGGTAGTGGATGGCGGCGGCGTAGCGATCCAGATAGGTCGCCGCGATTAGCAGCCAGGCGATGACGACGATCCAACGCCATTCGCGATGGAGGAAGCGGCCGAACGCGGCGAGCCATTCGCGCCAGCGCGCGCCGACGGGTGGAGCGGAATCAGCAGGCATTGGCGGCGGCGCTTCCTTTGTCGGCCGGGGCGGCCATGCTCCCGTTGCGCGCGGAGTTGCGGGATTCTGAAGATGACAAGAGCATTGGCCAACGCCCTTCGACCCGCGCGCGGATGCCGCGGGAGGATGCTGCGTTTCTTGCCGGCAGCCTGCTGCGGGCAATCACGGCCGTTGCTGGTCCTGGATACACGATCTAGGGGCTTAACCGAGTGGATCGAAAGCGCAACGGGGCATTTGCTTGGCGAACGGATGGAGAGCGGCAGGAAGGAGGGCGACATGATAGGCGGCCAGCTCATTCGCTACGCCCTGACCGGCGGTTTCGTCACCGCGCTGCAGGCCGCGGTTTACTGGGTGCTGGCCGATCGGGCGGGCACGCATCCGCAGCTTGCCAATTTCCTTGGTTATCTGGTCGCCGTGACGAGCGGCTATGTGCTCCATGGGCGTTTCACCTTTCGCGGGCATGGTGGCCGGGACCGGCCATTGGCGCGCGGCGTGCGCTTCGTGGTTGTCTCGCTGCTGAGCCTTGGCCTCAATGCGCTGTGGGTGTGGCTGTGCGTCGACCGACTGGGCTGGCCGCTCTGGTCGCCTGTGCCGCTGATGGGACTCGTCACGCCGGCGCTCGTGTTCGTGCTCAATCGGCAATGGGTGTTCCGTTAGGACGCCATGAATTGACGGTTGCCGGTTCCCTTCTTTTCTCGACAGGGGCGAGGTCTGACCGGCTCTTGGATGAGCCATGCAGCGCTTCCCCAAATGAGAAGGGCCGCCGGATCACCCAGCGGCCCTAACCAAGAGCGTTTGTTGCTTTTTAGCGAAAATCAGTTCGCGTTTTCGACCGCATTCGTCGCGTTGGAGACGGCGTTCGAGGCGTTGTCCAGAGCGTTGCTTGCGGCCATCATGGCGCTGTCCGCGCTGTTCGCAATGTCGTTGGTGACATCGGCTGTGTCGTTGACGACGTTGTTGGCTTCCTGCTGCGAGCAGGCGGCAAGACCGAGCGAAGCGGCCAGAACGAGGGAGAAAGCAATAGTCTTGGTCATGGGCAAACCCCTTGATGAATTCATATCGCGCAGAAACTACGGAAGGGGTCCCCCCCTTTAAAGCCTGCGAGCGCGAGTCGTATCGGTTTGTCGTCCCCAACGCAATCCCTTGCGCATTGCTGAACGAAAGACGAATTATTGTTGCGTGCTTTGCCCCGGCGCAAGTCTGGCCTACACGGGGGCGATGCTGGGCCAGCTCGATCTTTTCCGTGCGCTTGCCGACCCGACGCGGCTGCGAATCGTCCACCTGTTGCGCGAGATGGAACTGGCGGTGGGCGAGATCGCCGTCGTCGTGGGGCAGAGCCAGCCGCGCGTTTCGCGCCATGTGCGTATCCTCGTCGAAGCCGGTTTGGCCGACCGGCGCAAGGAGGGGAGCTGGGTGTTCCTTGCCCTTCGGCGCGAGGGCGCGGCCGCGCTCGGCGCCTTTCTGGATGCCGTGCCGCCATCGGATAGCGAGCGGTTGTGGATCGAGGCGGATCAGGCGCGGCTCGCCGCCGTATGGGCCGAGCGGGCGCGTGTGGCGGAGGGCTATTTCGCGCTTCACGCTGAGGAGTGGGATGCGCTGCGCTCGCTCTACGTGCCGGAAGCGCAGGTGGAACAGGCGATGACGCGGATGCTCGCCGCTCGCCCGCTCGGTCGCCTGCTCGATATCGGCACGGGGACAGGGCGGATGGCGACTTTGTTCGCGCCTGCCGCCAGCAGCGTCACCGCCATCGACCGCAGCGCTGAGATGCTACGCCTGGCGCGCGGCAAGCTGCCGCCGGAGATTGCTGACAAGGTCAGCTTTCTTGCCGGAGATTTCAATCAGCTACCGATCGAGGCCGGGGCGGCGGATACGGCGATTCTCCATCAGGTGCTGCACTATGCGCCCGCGCCCGAGCACGTGATCGCCGAAATCGCACGCACGTTGAGCGAGCGCGGGCGGCTGCTCATCGTCGACTTCGCGCCGCACGACCGTGAAGAACTGCGCGTGCGCGACGCCCATGCCCGGCTGGGTTTCTCGGATAAGCAGATCACCTCCTGGTATGCCAGTGCGGGCATGGCGCTGGCGGGCGTCGAGACGCTGGCGGGGGGGGAGTTGACCGTCAAGCTCTGGCTGGGCGAGCGCCGGCCCGGAGTGCCGATGGCGGGCTGACCAGCGGTTGAGGCGGCTCCATTTCCGGTTCGGTCATGAGGTCGGCGATCCGGTGTGGCCACGGCAGTCTCATGCGTCAGGAAATGCCGAATGGCTCAGATTCTCTCTGGTCGGGAGTAGTGCCTGATGATCCTCTCTCGCACGCCGGAAGGCACGGGTGAAACCATGCGGGCGCCCGGGCGCGGGAGGGATCATCGCTTGCCCGTCATCCGCGCGATGCCGGGCGCTCCGCTTAGTGTGCGGCTGCCGGTCGCGTCGCCATGGTGAGGGCGCGCAGCCGATCCTTCACGGCAAGCTTAAGCTTCTTGAGGCGTTGCATGCGCATGGCATCGGGCCGGCGCTGGCGCTGTTCACGGCGCAGGGCTTCATCAAGCTCCTGATGACGGCTGAGAAGACGGAAAACATACGACGTCACATGCCACTCCTATTGAACGAGACAGTCCAAACTCGGGTGACGACCGGGCGGTTTACGTCGGCTGTTAGGGGGTGCCAGACGACGCACCGGTGTCACCCGATGCGGTCCGACATCACGAAAGGACATGAGGGGGGATGTCGCTTTCGCCAGAGGGGCCCGGCCCGCAACCTCCATCTAGGAGCCGCGTCCGCTTATTCAACCCCCAAGGATATCTGATTCACGTCGCACTCCGTCATACTCCTGAACAGGCAAGGTCCAGGCGCATACGCGGTTCTTGCTCATTTCGGACTGAGGCCTCGTTCCCTTTCGGGCGCGCGCTCTGTTCAGTCGCCGAGTTGCTTGGCTTCCTGATATTTGAGTTCGAGATAGCGGTTGTGTGCGGCCAACTTGTCGAGATCGCCGCGCGCAAGTTGCTCGGTCATCGTGCCGATTTCCTGCTCGATAACGCTGAGACCTTCGACGAGCTGGGCGTCCGGCACGCGGCCATTGCGTGGCTGACCCCGCAGTGGCGTGGGGATCGACTGATAGCCCGTCACCAGCTCAGGCAGATGATCGCTGAGCAGGCGGCGGATTTCCAGCGCGGCCGGCTCCTGCGGATTGAGCGCGGCAAGTTGCGGCGCCAGCGTCTCCAGCCGGTTGCCGATCGCGTCGATGATCGGCACGGCGGGGGCCGGCAGCGCCTTGCGCTGGCTCTCCAGCCAGATTTCGGTCTTGAGCGGCAGGGTTTTCAAGTCCGTCTCGCCCAGCCGGGCCGGCGTCACCTCCGGCATGGCCGGGATGAAGGCGAAGATCAGGCAGGCGAGCAGCAGCGCCATGACGATGAGCAGCCCGGTGCTGCCGAGCGGCTGAATGAAGCCGAACAGCCCGGCGCCGACGATGACCAGCGCGGCGGCGAAGATCATCCGCTTGAGCCGCGTCATCAGGTCCTGCCGCTTGTGCGCCCGGCCGCGCGCGCTGCTGCTGCGGTAGCGCTCGGACGTGCGCGCGATCAGCTCGTTGGAACGCGCGATCAGATCATCGACATCGCTGGCCATGGCGCTCCGATCACTCGATGGCGGTGAGCGGGCTGTTGCCGCTCGTCACCGCCGCCTGCGCGCGCGCCTGGCCCTCGGCCCGCGCGATATAGCCCTTGGATTTCTCGACCTCGCCGGAGAGGGTGGTGACGGTGGTCTTCATCGTCTCCAGCGCCTTCAGCTTGAAGCTGTCGATATTGTCCATCGTGTCGTAGATATTCTGGAAGGCGCGTTGCAGCGTTTCCAGCGGGATGGTGCTGCTCGCGGCTTGCTCGTGAATCTGCGCGGTCTGCGTCTTGAGCAGCTCGCCGGTCGAATCGATGATGTTAGCCGTGGTGGTGTTGAGCGCGGTGATCTGCTCCAGCACCAGCCGCTGCCCGGCCAGCGCCTGCGCCACCGTCACCGCCGTGCGCAGCGCCGCGACGGTGGTGGTGGAGGCGCGGTCGACGCCCTTCACCAGCTCGACATTGTTCTTCTTGACGAGGTCCAGCGCGAGATAGCCCTGCACCGTCACCGCCATTTGCGTCAGCAGGTCCTGCGTGCGTTGGCGCACATAGAAGAGCGCGCTCTCGCGAACTGCCTTGGCCTTGGCCGGGTCGGTGGAGTCCAGTTCCAGCGCCTTGGCTTCCAGTCGCGTGTCCATGGTCTTGGCGATGTGGATCATCTGCTCCAGCCTGCCCATGGTCGCCCACATGTTCTGCCGCTCCACGTCGATGGCGGCATTGTCCTTGATGAGCGTGTCCTTGCCGGAGCCGAGGCTGCCGAGGATCGAATTGATGTGCGTCTGGCTCGACTTGTAGCTGTCGAAATAATTGCGCATCTTGCTGCCGAACGGGATGATGCCGAACAGCTTGCGCGGTGCCAGCAGGTTCCCGCGCTTGCCCGGATCGAGGTCCTCGATGACGCGGCGCAGTTCGGCCAGATCGGCGCCGACATTGGCGTCGCTGTCCATTGCGCGCACGGGACGGTCGAGGAAGCGGTTGCTGTGCCCTGCCGCCTCGGCAATCTCCTTGCGGCCCATATTGGTGATCTGGTCCACCTTGGCGCCGAACTCGGGCGAATTGGCGTCCAGCGCGGCCAACTCCTCGACAAAGCCGTCGACCCGCTCCTCCAGCTTGGATTTCTTTTCCTCGTCGATCGGCACCAGTCCCGCGGCGCGTTCGGGCGTCACCACCGGCACCGGCTCGGGCGGTGTCAGGTCGAGCGTCTCGGCGGTCTTGGTCGTCGTTGCACTGGTGGCCATCACTGTCTCCTCGCGGTGTTATATTGCGCTAGGACACGCCGGATCAAGGGCGCTCATTCGCTATAGGTCGCCCATGCGGCGCTGCCAATGCGCATCGGCCGGTTGCGCCGGGCGTGCGGCTTGCGCATGGTAAAGCAAATTTAGCCCTTCGGCCGTATGTCCGGCCGCGACGGGGAAGCGAAAAGAGACAAGGCATGTATCGGTCTGCGGAGTTGGAGAATGGGCGCGCGGGAGACGCGGCCGGGCAGGACGAGGCGCCTGCGGACAAAGCAGTCGTCCATGATCTCGTCGTCATCGGCAGCGGCCCGGCCGGGCGGCGTGCGGCGGTGCAGGCCGCCAAGGCCGGCAAGGCGGTGCTGGTCGTGGAGGGGCGACAGCGGGTCGGCGGCGTTTCGGTCCACACCGGCACGATCCCGTCCAAGACGCTGCGGGAGACGGTGCTCAACCTCACGGGCTGGCGCGAGCGCGGCTTTTATGGCCGCTCCTACCGGGTGAAGCAGGAGATTGCTGGCAGCGATCTTGATGCTCGCCTCGGCAAGACGCTGGAGCATGAGGTGGAGGTGCTGGAGCATCAGTTCCAGCGCAACGGCGTGCGCACCATGGAAGGCTTCGCGCGCTTCATCGATCCGCACCATATCGCCGTCACCGCGCCGGACGGAAGCGAGACGGTGGTGGCGGGCGAGCGCTTCCTCATCGCCGTGGGCACCACGCCGTTCAGACCGGACTATATTCCATTCGATGAAAGCTGCGTTCTGGACAGTGACATGCTGATCGACGCGCCACGGGTGCCGCGCAGTCTCGTTGTCATCGGCGCAGGGGTGATCGGTATCGAATATGCCACCATCTTCAGTGCGCTGGACGTGCAGGTGACACTGGTGGAGCCGCGCGAGACATTCCTCGATTTCATCGACCGTGAGATCATCGACGAGTTCGTCCATCAGCTGCGTGATCGTGGCGTGATCATCCGGCTCGGCACAGAACTCGCCGGCGTGGCCAGGGATGCGACCGGGCATGTCGTCACCACGCTGGCGGATGGCCGCTCGATCCGCAGCGAGATGCTGCTGTTCGCGGCCGGCCGGGTGGGCGCTACGGCGAATCTCGGGCTGGAGACATGCGGTCTGGCCGTCGACGGGCGCGGGCGACTGAAGGTCGATCCGCGAACGCTCCAGACGGAGGTGCCGCACATCTACGCGGCGGGTGACGTCATCGGCTTCCCCAGCCTCGCCTCCACCTCGATGGAACAGGGGCGCATCGCTGCCTGCCATGCCTTCGGCCTGCCGATGCCGCCGGCGCCGGTCTATTTCCCGTATGGCATTTATGCGGTGCCGGAGATTTCGACCGTGGGCCTGAGCGAAGAGGAGGTGCGGGCCAAGAAGATTCCTTATGAGTGCGGCATCGCCCGCTTCCGCGAAACCTCGCGCGGGCACATCATGGGGTTGGAGAGCGGCCTGATGAAGATGATCTTCTCGTTGCGCACGCGCCGCCTGCTGGGGGTCCATATCCTCGGCGAAGGCGCGACGGAACTGATCCACATCGGCCAGGCGGTGCTCAACCTCAAAGGCACCATCGACTATTTCATCGAGAACACCTTCAATTATCCGACGCTGGCCGAGGCCTACAAGATCGCCGCGCTCGATGCGTGGAACCGTATGCCGCGCGCATGAGGTGTCGCCCTGGGTTCTCGCTTTCGCAGGAGCATGGCAGCGGTCAGAGCTCACGATGAGCCTTCCTTTTGCGGCGCGATCATCAGCTTCCGCAGGGGCACGGACGTGGTCCGGGTCACGGGCTGCTTGATCGCTTCATGCGCAGACGCGCATTTGGTCGCGCCGTACGCACGATGCACGGCCCCGTTCGGGTGAACCGCGTTGCCTATTCCGCCGCGATGGCGGGCGGGTCGAAGGCGTCGATTTCGCGCCAGTCCTGACCCGGTGCGCAGGCGAAGGAGATAGCGCGGGTGCGGCCATAGTCCACCTCCGGCCCGGCGAAGGCGCGTTCGCCAGTCTCCTGGAAGCGTTCGATGGCGGCGAGGAGCAGGCGGCGTGCGCGGTAGATCACCTTGTCGCAGGTGCCGAGAAACTCCTTGCTGCGGTCGACGATCGGCCCCATCGATTCCTGCACGACGAAATCCTCATAGGCGTTGCCGCGTCCGACGATGCCGCTCCAGTGCCCGGCCTTCATCGCCGCACGGTCCTGGTGCCACATCGTCTCCGGCCCGCCCATGTCGGAATTGAAGAAATCGGGATCGCCCGATGTATTGCCATAAGCGTTCATCATGTCGCGTTCGAGCGGCTGATGCGGGTCATAGGCGATATACCATTGCGCCGTCGTCACATCGTCAATGGGGATGGAGCAGCAGACGATTGCCGGCCCGCCCGGCGCGGCGGGGATGAACGAGAAGAAGGGCAGCGAAACCTCGCGAATACGCGCATAGTTCATCCCGCCCTCCCGGCGGATGGCGCCTTCGCGGAAGCCATAAGGTCGGTCGATGAACTCGAACTCCGGCGCGCCGTCGCCCAGCATATAGTCGGCCTCGTCCTTGAAGACCGCGCGGCCGCGTGCGCTGCCCAGATTGGCGGAATGGAGGAAGCCGACATGCGCGGAATCGAGCAGCGCCTCCAACCCTTGCAGCCAGTTGGTGCGGATGATGCCGCGCGTCGGCTGGACATGGCCCTCGGGAAGCTGGGTGAACTCATAATCGGGGAAGCGCGGCGGGGTCGCCTGCTTGCCCATATAGACCCAGATGATGCCGCCGGCCTCGTGCGTGGGGTGGCTGCGCACCGGCACGCGCTCGGCGAAGATGGCGCGCTGCCCGCTCGGTTCGGTCGGCGCCTCCACGCACTGGCCATCGACGTTGAATTTCCAGCCGTGGAAGATGCAGCGCAGCCCATTCTCCTCGTTGCGGCCCAGGGCGAGGCTGGCGCAGCGGTGGGGGCACGCTTCCTGGATGAAGCCGACCCGGCCATCCGTGGCGCGGAAGACGACGAAATTTTCGCCGAACAGCCGCGCCCGGAAGGGCGCACCATCCACTTCGACCGTGGCCGAGCGGCAGGCTGGCACCCAATATTCGCGCAGCAGCGCGCCCATCGGCGCATCGCCCTCGACGCGGGTCAGCAATTCATTCTGTTCGTGAGTCAGCATGACGGAACTCCTCTCCAGTGTCGTCCGCATGATACCGTGGGCGCCGCTTTGTTCGGCTGGCCGCGTTCTGGTGTCGTCCCCTTCTACACCGCTTTCGCGGTTACGATCCATGCCTTGCCGCCAAGCATATTGCCCTTGCCCAGTACATGATGCGCGGCGAGCGCGGCGGTCAGCTCCGTTTTCACGGCGTCCATCTTGTCCGGCCCGCCCGCCTGCGCGGCCTTGCCGATAGAGAGAGTGGAGAGCAACATCTCGGCCGCATCCTCCGGTGTCGCGCCGGCTCCGCCGATGGGGAGCATCTGCTCGCAGGGGGTGATCTCCACCGCGCCCATGCCCGCCTGCGCCAGCACCGCGCGCAGATAATCGGTATCGGCGAACGCGAACGGCCCGGGAGCATGCGGCTCGCGCGCCGGCAGGTCGACATGCTTGGCGATGGCGCCCATCAGCGTGGCGATCCACGCATTGTCCTCCGGCGCCGCCCATACGGCAAGGTCGATCCGCCCGCCATCGCGCACCATCCGGCGCAGGTTGCGGAAGGCCGCCTTCGCATCCTCGAAGAACATGCTGCCGAAACGGGAGAAGAGCCGATCGAACGGTGCGCCGGTGACGGTGGCCGTCGCCGCGTCCGCGCAGACGAAGCGCACGTCGGACGGCGTGCCCATGGCGGCGCGGGCGCCGCAGGACCAGATCAGCTCCTGCGAAATGTCCAGCCCGGTGGCATGCCCGCCCGGTGAGACGGAGCGGCCGATATTGATGGTGGTGCCGCCGCCGCCGCAGCCAATGTCCAGCACCCGCTCGCCGGGCTTGAACTGTGCGTGGGTGATGAGCACCGCGCCGATCGGCGCGATCATGCTCTCGAACTTCTGGAGATTGGCAAGCCAGTTGCGCCCTGTCTCGCCCGCCCAGTCTTCCGCGCCTGCTCCCGCTTCGGCTCCACTCATGAGTCGATCCCCTCCCTCATTTTCGCGACCTTGCCTTACTTCTAGCGGCTGCGGGGGTGTCGTCCATGTCAAAAAGGCCGAATCTTGATGACAATGTCCAGCATTCCGCTCCGTTCGGCGCAAACAGCCTGGTGGTGGGCGCGGGAGTGCCGGATTTTGCGGATAGGTGGCTGCTGCGCGCAAAATATGCAGGGCGGTTGCGGGGGCTTCGCTTTTTCGCTATGGGCCGCGCGATATTTGCGCGGCTCCCATGGCTGTGCGACCCCGCTACAACCTAGAGAGATTTTCATGAGCCATCGTCCCGACGCTCTGCGGAACGTTGCCATCATCGCGCACGTCGATCATGGCAAGACCACGCTAGTTGACCAGTTGCTGCGCCAGTCCGGCACGTTTCGCGAAAACCAGCGCGTGGAAGAACGCGCCATGGATAGCAACGATCTGGAGAAGGAGCGGGGCATCACCATCCTCGCCAAGCCGACTTCCATCGAATGGAACGGCACGCGCATCAACATCGTGGATACGCCTGGTCACGCCGATTTCGGTGGTGAGGTGGAGCGCATCCTCTCGATGGTCGACGGCGTGATCCTGCTGGTTGACGCGTCGGAAGGCGCGATGCCGCAGACCAAGTTCGTCACCGGAAAGGCGCTGGCGCTGGGCTTGCGGCCGATCGTAGTCGTCAACAAGATCGACCGGGCCGACGAGCGCACGCAGGAGGTGCTGGACGAGGTGTTCGACCTGTTCGTCTCACTCGACGCGACTGACGAACAGCTTGATTTTCCTGTGCTTTTCGCGTCCGGCCGGAATGGCTACGCCGGCACCGATCCGGCGGCCCGCTCGGGCAATCTGGAGCCGCTGTTCCAGAAAATCGTCGACCATGTGCCGCCGCCGGCGCTGGACGTGGACGCGCCCTTCACCTTTCTGGTGACGCTGCTCGACCGCGATAATTTCCTCGGCCGCATCCTCACCGGGCGCGTCACCTCCGGCACGCTCAAGATCAACCAGGCGATCCACGCGCTCGATATGGACGGCAACGTCATCGAGACGGGCCGCGCCTCCAAGGTGCTGGCGTTCCGCGGCCTCGACCGCGTACCGGTGGAGGAAGCGCGCGCGGGCGACATCATCAGCCTCGCCGGCCTGGCCGTGGCGACCGTGGCCAACACCATTGCCGACACCGCCGTCTCCACGCCGATCCAGGCACAGCCGATCGACCCGCCGACGCTCTCCATGCGCTTCTCGGTCAATGATTCGCCGATGGCCGGCCGCGAGGGCACCAAGGTGACGAGCCGCATGATCCGCGACCGGCTGCTGCGCGAGGCGGAATCGAACGTCGCCATCCGCATCACCGAGAGCGAGGACAAGGACAGCTTCGAGGTGGCCGGGCGCGGCGAATTGCAGCTGGGCGTGCTCATCGAGACGATGCGCCGCGAAGGCTTCGAGCTGGGCATCAGCCGCCCGCGCGTGCTGTTCGGCACGGACGAAGCCGGCCACCGCACCGAGCCTTATGAGACGGTCGTGATCGACGTGGACGACGAATTCTCCGGCACGGTCGTCGAGAAGATGGCGATCCGCAAGGCCGAGATGACGGACATGCGGCCCTCCGGTGGCGGCAAGACGCGCATCACCTTCTCGGCCCCCTCGCGTGGCCTGATCGGCTATCATGGCGAGTTCCTCTCGGACACGCGCGGCACCGGCATCATGAACCGGCTGTTCGAGAAATACGGCCCCTATAAGGGCACGATCGAGGGCCGGAAGAACGGCGTGCTGATCTCCAACGGCGCGGGCGAGGCCAATGCCTATGCGCTCGGCCCGCTGGAGGAACGCGGCGTGCTGATGGTCGGCGTGGGCGAGGCGCTCTATGAGGGCATGATCGTCGGCGAGAACGCCAAGCCGGAAGACCTTGAGGTCAACCCGATGAAGTCCAAGCAGCTCACCAACTTCCGCGCGAGCGGCAAGGATGACGCGATCCGCCTCACCCCGCCGTGGAAAATGTCGCTGGAGCAGGCCATCGCCTATATCGACGATGACGAGATGGTCGAGGTGACGCCCAAGACGATCCGCCTGCGCAAGCGCTGGCTGGATTCGAACGAGCGCAAGCGCCAGTCCCGCGCCAAGGCGGCCTGAGCCGGCGCGACCGAATATGAGCGAGCATGAGCGGGGGTGGCGCCGGGTGCGCCGCCCCCGTTTTGCGTGTCGGGGGGCGGGCGCGCGCAGTCATATTCGGCGCTGGCGGCGGCAGATGGTCGGCGATTTTAGGGGATGGCGGCTCTCTATGGAACGGCGGTTCCAGATTGCCGAGCGGGTCGCCGGTGGTCGGAACGGGACGGTGATCCGTCCCCGAGGTTCCTAATGAGGGGGCCGTGGTGTCGTTGGAACGAGGGACGTGCAGTAGCGGGAGTGGACTGCCTGTGCGCCCTAGGCTCCTACCTTCGCAGGAGCACGGTGGGGTGTCGTTGGAGCAGGGTTGTGCGGGCCGGAGCGGCATTTGGGAGATGGCGCGTCGGAGGCGCGGGCGAGGATAGGGCAAAAGAGTGGTTCCCATGGTCCGGGACGCGGGGGTGACGGGGCCGGGAGCAGCGGAAGCGCGGCGCGGCGGCCTTTGCGGGTCACCGGGCTTGCATCTCGACCTTGTCCGTAAGACATGGACGTCGTGCTTCTGCGAAGGCAGGAGTCCGAGGCGCACGGGCGGCTCATTGCCGTTCCGGGTTCCTGCCTTCGCAGGAGCGCAAATCATTCAAAAGGCGGCATGATGCAGGGCACTGGCAGCGCGATCGACATGGCACAGGGCGAATGGCCCCGGCTCAAGCCGATCGAGACGGGTGTGCGCTGCCGTTGCCCGCGCTGCGGCAAGGGCAAGCTGTTCAAGGGCTTCCTGACGCTGCGCGACGGCTGCGAGGTCTGCGGCCTTTCTTATGATTATGCCGATCCGGCGGATGGGCCGGCCTTCTTCGTGATGATGTTCGCCTCCGTGCCGGCCGTCACCTTCGCGCTGATGCTCCAGCTCAAGGCGGAGCCGCCGCTGTGGGTGCATCTGCTGACGTCATTGCCGGTGCTGATCCTCTGCTGCCTGCTGCCGCTGCGCCCACTCAAGGGGTGGCTGGTGTGCAGCCAATATTTCTTCCAGGCGCGCGAGGGCCGGCTGGTGCCGGCGCAGGCCGCCGCGCCGCCCGAGCCATCGACCAACGGGGAAGGCTAGGACGGATCGACATTCAGTTCTGGCGGCCTGCAAATGGCGTCTTTTCGCGCTTCCGGTGCTCACGAACCGGTCGTCCGCTGCGCGCCGGGTCACCAAAATCCACCATTTTCGGTTCGCCACAACTGAATGTCGAGCCGTCCTAAGGCGGGTTTCGCCCCGTTCAGCGCGCCGCCAGAGCGGTGAGGATGCGGGTGGCGTTTGCCTCCGCCTCGCGCTCCACGCCGTCATGATCGAGCGTGTAGCGCTGCGCGAAGCCGCGCACGCCCCAGCGCTGATATTGCTGCACATGGGTCAGCTCATGCGCCCAGAGATGCACGTCGGCCGTCGCATCCCCGGTGCGGAAGGCGATCACCTCATCCAGCGTGATCGCCGCCGCGTTGGCGCGGAAGGCGCGGGAGGGCAAAGCGAGATCGTTGCCGATGCCGATGCGGTAGCGCACCCGGTCGAGCAAGGCGGCGGGGAAATGCCCGGCCAGCCGCTCGCGGATCGCCGCCGGGATCGGTTGGACGCCGCCGCGCAGCACATCGCCCCGTGAGGCGATGATCCATTGCGCCAGCGCCTCACCGGCAATCTGGTTGGTCGCGTCAGCGAGGTTGCGCAGAAGCTCGTCACGCGTGGCCTGATAATGCGGCTGCGCCTCTGCGATGCGGCTCCTGATGGTGGCGAATATGGCGGCCAGATCGTCCGTGCCGCGCAGGGTGCCGTCCGCCGCCGGCGTCGCGGCCATGGGCAGTGGCACGAGCAGAGCGGCAAGCGCGGCGGAGAGGGGAAGGAAGCTGGGCATGGTCCTGCGATAGCGTTGACAGTGCGCCGGTGTGGGGGCGACGGTGTGGGGAGGCTCCCCCATGTGCCCGGCATCCAATGCTGTCAGACATCATCCTTTCTGATCCGGCCCTGGCCCGATCCAGACTGGCAAGGCCGCACAGCTAGGGGGCGGGCACTGAACGGGCGTTGAATGACCGGAGCCTGCCCATCCGCGCCCGCTTTGCCCGTGCAGGCGGTGATGGAGCGGCCCGCCGCGCTGGAGGCCCGGCCTGCCGTCGCCCGCGCGTTTCTGAACGAACTATTCGCCGGAGGTTCAGCCGTCGCTCCGCACCGTCAGGCTCGCAGCACGGCGAAGGCCGCGTCGTCTGCCGGACAATCGGGAGATGAACCATGAAGCCGAACAAGAGCCTGTGGGCGGCCATTCTGGCGGCCGGGGCGCTATTGACCATCACGCCGGCCGCGCA
>Ga0180219_1001306_pt1 | contig 16581 bp, 9 predicted proteins | sample eDN3rd30CBELigMG_FD_151338 | JGI IMG/M metagenome (GOLD analysis project Ga0180219, IMG submission 151338) | Enriched Miracle-Growth compost microbial communities from Emeryville, California, USA - eDNA 3rd pass 30_C BE-Lig MG (version 2)... ...
CGTCCAGGCTGGCCAGGTTCTGGCGGTTGCCGGCGTAGGTCAGCTTGTCGAGGCTGATGACCTTTTCGTCATTGCCTGCCAGCCAGTCGAGAACGAAGTTGGCGCCGATGAAGCCGGCGCTGCCGGTTACTAGGATCGTCATGGTGTGCTGAACCCTCTGTGAATTTGGAGAAAACCTGGGGGCTCTCGATAGCTGACAAGGGAGCGGAAGTGCTTAGGACACAGTTGCTATCGACGGGCGGAATAGAGTGCATGAGTTTCCCCCAGTGATCTGCTAGATACTTCATTGCCCTATTCAGAGCAGATGGGAGGGCTGGCCGGGCTGTTAAGAGGGTAGATGACTGCTGCCCTGCCGAGCTCCGTTCATTCAGGGCAGGGAATGGGGTGTCTGCTGTGTCCTGGTGGGGCATTTCATTTCATTCACGATGGCACGCCGTCATGGGGGATGGGCACGGTAGACCATTTCGTATGCCTTACCCCATGAACAGCCTCAGCCATAGCAGAATCAAACCTTTACCGGCTCATCCGCTCTGACCAGGATCGAGTCATCCCAAAGATAGCCATATAGCGCTACGGGGAGGCAGGGGTCATTCCACAAAATACCATCGAAATAGGAATTGAATTCCCGTAGGAAGTTTATTATCTGCATATTGGCTCCCCGAGAATCCACTACACAAAAAAGTCCATTTTCCCAGCATGCCTTGAGTGAGTCGAGAGGCAAGGGGAAGTCCTGAGTTGTGAAGATCTTGTAGTTTTCCCAGTGGAACTTTTCCCCCCCATTCCTCAGCCAACGTGTGGAGTAGTGGCGGCGAACCAAGTTGGTTTTTCTGAATTGCGCAACGGTATCGCCACGCGTGACCGAACCGTCGTGTACCCGATGCCGGTACAAAGGCTTGCCCAGGTAATGGAGTCGGTGCTTCTCCGCAATCTTCAGTGCCAAATCCCAATCCTGCACACCTGAAAATTCGGCATTGCTTCCATTGACCATTTGGTACACGGACCGACGAATGACCTTTAGATGCGAGGCTACCATGCCGTCGAGTAGGTCGGTGCGGATGCGCTCCTGCGTCGAAAAATGCAGATTGGCATAGCCGCCGTAACGGGCGACACGCACTGGCTTGCCCCGTTCATCCACGTCGATTCGGTCCGTGAAGACATAGTCCACGTCGGGATGCTTCTGCAAACAGTCGCGCACCGTCGCCAATGCGCCTGGCTCCAGTTCGTCATCGCAATCCAGGAACGCCACGAATTCTCCGCGTGCCAGGTTGACGGCCACGTTTTGCGTCTCGCTGATCCCCTTATTGGAGGGTTGGATCCGAATTCTCAGCCGTGGGTGGTAATCTATCAGCGCGTTCAGCAAGGTAGCCACGCGTGGGTCGGGCGAGGCGTCGTCCACGCAAACGATTTCCATGGACACATCACCTTGCTCCGCCAACGATGCGAGGCAACCAGGTAGATATTCATAATGCCCGTAGATCGGAATCACCACCGAAATCAGCGGAGTCTGGGTATCACGGGGTAGTACATCCAGTCGCTGCAGGATTTGCTGCGGATCGACCGTGGCAGGTCTATCGGGTATCGCCAGGGTCATATGCTGCGATGTCGACTGGGCTTGAGACTGGAGGGCGGCGATTTCCTGCCGGTAGCTCGGATTCGCGCGATAGCACTGCTCGAACCAGGCCACTACCGATTCGAAAAAGAGAGGTTCGCGTCCCGATAGCATTCCCTCGATCTTGAGTCCGGTCTGCAGCCAGGACCGCCCCATGTTGACGTAAGAACGCCGCATGCTGCCATCGTGCTGGCGGTATATGGCCCAGTGGCCGTGAATATAGCCGAACCGCGCTCCGCCTAAGGCCAGCGACGTCCAGAACAACCAATCCTCCTTGGCCCGGGCGTGGGTGTCGAATGGAGACTCCCCGAACACCCTGCGCTGGAACAAACCACAATGGATGGGAATGCAGAAACCTCGCTCCCAACGGTAAAGAAAATCCTGCTCGGTCAGGTCGAACTGCGCAATGGCTTCGCCTGGCTTCGAGAAATCAGAGCGCGATTCGTCGCATAGCAGGAAATTGCAGACCGAGACGTCCAGATTCGGATTCACCTGTAACTGCGCTACCTGCGCATCGAGTTTGCCTGGGGACAGAAGGTCGTCTGCATCCAGCAATTGGATGAACTGTCCCCGGGCCAGGGCAATGCCACTGTTGCGTGCTCCGGATAGTCCCTGATTAGTTTGCCGATGAATGCGCACGACACCTGGGGCCATTTGTTCAGCTTCAGCCAGAAGCCGCTCCGTTCGTGGGTCTGTACTGCCATCATCTACCACGATGATTTCCAGTGGGTGCCGTGATGCGGCAAGAACCGAAGCAATCGATTGCGGGAGGTAGCGCGCTTGGTTGTAGCAAGGCATCACCACTGAGATGAGTGGTCCTCCGGGCTCGGAGCAAGGAGCAGGTATTGCCTGTTCTGGAGTAGTCGAGAGCGTTCCCACATAGCCAGGAACATCCTTCAGGTTGGTGACAAAGCTTTCCCAACTGTGGCGTGCCAGTATCCGCTCCAGCATTCGGGCCGCTCTTGCCTCGGCCTCCAGAGGGCTCTGGCTTATGGCCTGTAGTGCCTGCTCGTAGTCGCTCACGCTCGGGCGCTCCGGCAACGGGTAGCCTGTTTCCGTGGAGACCAGTTCACCCACTCCTCCCACCGTCGGGGCGATCACAGGAATACCCAGTGCGCCAACCTCGATCAGGATATTGGGCATACCCTCCCAGCGGGAGGTGAACACGAAGGCATCAAAGTCGAACCGATCCAGCCATTCCAGAGGGGATGAGAAAGGCCCTTCGTAGCTCAGGTTGGGCAAGGCCGGCAGTATGGCCCCTGCCTCCAGCACAACCTGGCCGAATACGCGAAAGTCGGCAAAGGTACAACGGCGTACCACATCTAGGAACAGATCGACCCGCTTCTCGGCGTCGAGTCGACCCGCCCAGAGAATCTGGGGACGTTCATTCTTCTGGCCAGGCTTTTCCAGCCAATGTTTGTGACGCTGGGCCAGGCGCTGGCGGCCCAGTTCACGTCCTGTACCGTGAAGCAGGCGGCAGGGCTGATACAAAACAGCCATGCGTGCCCGCTCCTCGGTCGGCAACTCGTACTCCCGGCCAGCGTCGTCAACGAAGCGTTGGTTATCCGACAACAGGCCCGTCAGATGAGGCATGCCCTTCTTCAGGAAGTACGCGGCGTAGCCGATCTTCTGTTGGCCATCAGGTGTGAACTGGAAAGCGAAGATGCTGGCGAAGAGTCGCGTAAAACGCTTCAGACGTTCCCCTTCAGCCAGGATCAGGTGCCATGCCACCTCGCTGTTGATGTTGTGGAAACTTCCGGGTTGTGCCGCCAGTAGCAGGTCTCGCAGTAAGGCCTGCTTGCGGGCATAGCTCAGGTCCTCGCCCAAGTGGTCATCAAATATCACCAGATGTACCCCTTCAGGCACAACCATGCGCTCACTCACAACTTTTCGATCAGTGACCAACAAGACTACGGATTGATCGGGTCGCAGTTGACGCAACGCGCGGCATAAGTTCAGGGCCACCATTTCGGCGCCACCGGTCGCCAGAAATGGCAAAGCGATCCAGTTGTCCGGGGGGCCATATTGCTGGGCATGCTTGCTGATTGCCTGAAGGATATTGGCCAGGGCAACTTCCCGTTCTGTATCTCGGTTATGAAGTGCAACCCCGTTCTCGGTGGGCAGCAGTGCGGCTCGCAATGCCCTGATTATTGCTCGTGGAGTGGGGTCAGAATTGATTGCCTGCAACAGGGGGACAATGCGTTCTCTCAAACGCCACTTGATTGCCTGCGGCAAGGGGAGTTGGTGGTAAGCCCTTCGCGCTATTGCATAGAACCTTGGCGATAAAAAACTCATCAACTCGACCTTCCACTAAACGACTTGAAAAAATAGCTAAAAATTACTGGAATCATTTTCGCCGGAAACGCTGCAGGAAATGACCGATTCTGGACCTGACTTGCGCTGGTATCGGCAAGCGGCGAGCCACGCGCTGCATCATTGCGAATATCCCGACTTCACCCCGAGAGTCGAAATGACCAGCGCGGACGAAACGGGTTATTCCTCTCAGTGGTCGCGTAAATCTCCAGGAGCGGCTGCGATATATCTCTGCCAATGTTGATTCTGCAAAGTGTGTCTGATGTTCAGGTAGTATAGAGGTTTGCCTGACCAGGTTAGCTATTTCTATTTGGGAGCTTTGAAGGTTGCTCTCTGCTATCTCCGCCCGGGCACGTTGCTGATGTACCTCATGCCCAATTTCGGTGATCTGTGCGGTGAGTGCATTTATTCTGCCGATGAGAATGTCTCTTTCGGATTGTGCTTCGCTGACTCGTGCTGCAAGGTGGGCTCTTTGTGATTCCGACTCGGTAAGCCTTTCTTGCAGCGTAGGTGTTCCTTTAAAGAGAAATGGCCAAGGAGCTGGTCCGCCAGAGTTGTCGGGAATGGAGCAAGAATTATTAACTTCCGCAACATTTAACAGCGCGTCTGATAGCAGGGATCGCCAACTGGATCGTCTTTCAAGGTTCATCCCGTGGTCTGCCAGTTTCGGCTCTCGGATGAATTCCTCTAGTTCTTGTGTTACTTGGAGGGCCCTTGATTTTTGATCGTAGAATGGGTTGCTACTACGTAACCAGCACGGAATGCCTGCAAGCTGCAGCCAGAGCGCTACATGATAGGAGCAAGAATAGCCGAACTGGCCAGTAATTCCCTGCTGATTACTGCTTCCCGAATTGCCAAAAATAAGGCTGGTCAAATTAATCAGCCGAGTATCATAGAATGGAAACTGAGCATCGAGCTTCTTGATTGTTTCGAGCGTATCGACAACCTCTTGGCGAGTATCTCGGAATGCTTGAAATATCGTAACTGGCTCCGTAGCGGATGACGTAGCCTTCAGAGCAGATAGCTCGGCCTGTAGAGAAAGATTGGCCGTGTAATCAGACGAGTTAAGATGCAGCAGCAGACCTTCTCCTCGTCTCAAACGAGTGCATTGAGTGAGATCCTGCAAGGCTTCAGTTGCATCATCAAAGGAAAAATGCGGCTCGAACCCCGACTCTAGCAGCAATTGTTGAGAGAGTTCATCTCTCACCCCAAACAACAGCGGCTCAAACTCCTTGATATGGTTGGTAACCTTTTCTTGATAGGGATCCGTGATCTGCTGTCCGGAGACGAAATAGCTAATCCCGGGTGCCAAACGTAGGAAGTGGCTTGCGACCGATAGCACGAAGTCGCCCCACATGTGGTTGAGAAATCCTCCCCCATAAAGATGAACTGCAGCAAGATTTCGAATTTCGCCAACGGCTTTCAGCCTGGGAGAATTCTCATCGAGGATGAGAGGGTAATCAGCAACATAGAGAATGGCATCGGTGCCATATGCCGATTGGGCCCAGTCGGGGAAAGCGGCAAAGCCGATCGCATTTGCAGCCATTACTGAAACAGTAGCATAGCGCCTAGTTTCTTTGACAAGGCGAATGGCATTCAGGTGCTGCAGCACATCACCGAAATTACCATAGCCAAAGTCACCGCCGATCAGTACTAGTTTCTGCTGTTCATTTGCCAGCACGTCGAGACTAGTCTCATCTGCATAGAGATAGATGTTGCTCATGGTTTCTCCTGCACCGTTGTTACTCCAAAGGTCTGGGCGACTCGTTCGGAAAATGCATGTTCGCCATGTCTCTCTTGTATCAGCCCTCGAGCACGCTCACGCATAGAAGATGTATGCTCCCACCGAGCATACATCTGCTTCACGGCTTGCACATAAGCTTCTACTAGAGCTGTGTCATCGATAAGGTCTGGAATTAGATATCCGGTGTCACCGTCTATAACTGCTTCGGCGATGCCTCCCACGTCTGGAGCAATGACGAGAAGACCTGCTCCCATAGCTTCCAGAATTATATTCGGCAACCCGTCAAATTTACTGGTATAGATGAAGGCATCATATTGGTCGATCGGGAGATCAAAGAAGTTTGAGAATTCGCCTCGCCAAGTAAGTCCTGGAGCATCAAATATTTTGCTGTCGTAGCCAGGGTCGATCGTTCCATAGGCATCAATACTGATGTTCGGGATCTCTTGGGATAACCTGGAGGCCACTAAGCGTATTAATTCGGGACGTTTCTCTGTAGCAATGCGTGATGCCCATAGTAAACGCATGCAGGGGGCTGTCGTATTTTTCTTATGCTTTTTAGATATTTTGCAATTTGTATAAATTACATTGTATTTTTGATCATTTTGTCCCAAGGCTGCCGCATCTTTTTCTACGATGCTATAGCAATCTGATACGACTTTATCAATGAAGGAAAAATGTTGGCGCAGGAATTTAATACCCCAAGGTCCGTGAATTCTGTGCTGTTCCCAATCATAGATGCCATCACTGAAGCGATAATAAACTATCTTCAAATGAGCTGATAGTGCTGGGCTAAAGCTGTCCATGATTTGGTGGGAGAACTTGCTTGACTTGAGGTGGAGCCGAGCACCCTCATTAGCGGTCGCGAGTATTGCACGGACAGCAAGAGTGTTTCTGTCCATATCGCTCAGCGATGGAAATGTGTTGAATAAGTCTATAAAAACGCTACCCTTTGGTAACAAGTAGGTCCATTCATGTTTACTTGCACTTTGGCCAGTTAGAACCAGTATCCGTTTTGAGAGTCCTTGGGCCTGTAACTTTCCAAGTATTTGAAGTATATATTTTTCTGCCCCGCCGGGCCTTAACCATGGCAGTAGTACTACATCAGTAAAGGAGTGAGATCCAAGTAACTCATATAATCTTTCCAGCCGGAATCCCCAGTGTTGCCCATCCCAAGGAATAGGGTAATAGCTAGGAGCGCTTTCTATGCGATATGGCTCTACCTCGGGATCCAGTGCTGCGGCTTCAGCGATATAATCCGTCATACCTGCCGAGTCTAGTAGCTCTTTTGCTAGATCTCTCTCATGAAAGCGTCGACGTCCAGCCAAGAAGCCATTCCAATCGGGATGCTCCTTTCGAGAGTTCGTCATGAGTGTGCGGAAAAATGATGGTTCGAACAGCGTCGAATGCGGAATCAGACGAGCCGAAACCGCATTAGCTTGCCTCAGTAGGCTATTGTTTCGTTGTCTGTAAAAAAATACAGTATCGGGTGCTATTAGGAACGTAGTTCCGGATGAAAAAAGTCGGCAGTTGAAGTCCCAGTCCTCATAGGCAAAGCCGGTTGTAACCTTAAGATCAAGATACTGTAGCTCTTTGAAAATTGACGCTCTTAAGAAAATGCGGGATACATACGGGTGCTGATATGCAAAATCTGCTGCGGTCAGCCATTCCGAGCCAACATAGCGCACAACGTGATACTGCTCGCCAAATGCAGCAAGATATTCGATAAAGATTGCGACGTTCTTGTGAGGGTGATTGCGTGCTGTCCGCACAAGCTGAATGAGCGCATTTCGGGAGACCAGGTCATCGGCATCGGCAGTCCAGACAAACTCGCCTTCTGCAAGCTCTACACCGGCATTACGTGCCAAGCCTAGCGAGCCCACGTCAATCTCAACACTCTTGATTGCGGCAAAGCCCGTGAGCGGCGTGGATTGGAATACAGCCCTGGTTGCCGCATCGCTCCGGTCGAAGACGGCCACCAGTTCGACAATGATTCCATGCTGTGCCGCCTCGGTAGCACAGGTATCCAATGAATACAGCGTAGGCCTTAAGTACAGGGCTTCTCTGTGAATATTCAGAACAACACTGACGTCTATTTTCATAGTTGGCATGTAACTTCAAAAGGCATCTTGAACTTGAACCACATGGGGTTTTCCGTGTCGGTCAACACGTCAAACACCATGGCTAACTCATCGGCAAAAACCACCACATTGTCACTGCGATCCCATCTGCTGACCTGATTGACCCGGAGGGCGACCGAATAAGACTGTCCTCCCCGTAAAGACATACTAGACTTGAAGATGAATAGTCCCTTTTGGCCGGCAGAAAAGTTGAGGCTGTGTCGGTGGGTGTTGAAATAGCTCTCCCCTGTCAGTTCCTGGCCAAACTGATCCTTGATTAGGAAGCCGACACTGATATTTCTGACAGTCTGATGAGGCTCCAGCTCAAATTCCAGAGAGAAGCTCTCTCCCTGTTGCAAATAATCAACTATTTGGCCTTGAGAGTTTCTAAGTCGCTTGGCACTAACCGATAGAACAGACCCGCCATCCAGCATAGTGGTCGCTGAAGGAGAATTTACAGCGGTTTCAGTATTGGCAGTATGATCAGTTTGCTTTGGAAGTGCTGGTTCTTGAATATTGCCGTCTTGTTGCTCCTCATCGTGCCGGGCGGTTTGCAGGGTAATGCGGTTATGCTCAATGAACACGTCGTTCATGTAAGCATTGGTCACTTCAGTGACGCCGCCCTGCATTTTGATAGTACCGCTCTCCAGCCATATTGCTTCGTCGCAGAGTGCGCGTACGGCATCGATGGAATGGCTGACAAAAAGAACAGTGCAGCCACTTTCCATCAATGTGCGCATTCTGGCCATGCTCTTGTGCTGGAACCAAGCATCCCCTACGCTCAAAGCTTCATCCACGATCAGGATATCGGGTTCCACGTTGACGGCCACCGAGAAAGCCAACCGAGCAAACATACCGCTGGAGTAGGTTTTGACAGGCTGATGAACAAAATCACCGATATCCGCAAAGGCGAGGATATCGTCTAGCTTTCTGCTCACCTCTTCTTGGGTCAACCCCAGAATCTGCGCATTGAGATAAATATTCTCGATGCCGGTGAACTCAGGATTGAAGCCGGACCCCAGTTCCAGAAGTGCGGCTACTCTGCCGTTGACTTCGATGTCGCCGTGAGTCGGTGACAGCGTAGCGCAGATCATCTGCAGGAGTGTCGACTTGCCCGCGCCATTCTTACCAAGAATGCCGAGAACCTTGCCCCTGGGAATGAAGAACGATACGTCCCTCATTGCCCAGAACTCCCGGAAATAGCGCTTTCCAAATCGTCCCAAGAGCATCTGCAGCAGGCGATGATGGGGCTTATCGTAAATCTGGTAGCACTTCCCCAGATTCTGAACACGGATGGAAAAGTCAGAGGACATCGGCAAAGCCCTTTCGTGTTTTCTGGAACCAGCTGAATCCCAGCCATGCAAAGGTCAGGGACAGTACAGTCCATATGGTCCATTCGAACCAGTCGATGCTTTTGCCCCAGATCATGAGGTTGCGGGCTTCTTCAACGATATATGTTAGTGGATTGAAATGCATGAACCATTGATATTTCTCCGGCAATGCTCCTATGGGGTAGAAAATGGGAGACAAGAACATCAGGACGGTCGTCACTACGCCGATGAACTGGCCCACGTCGCGCAAGTAAACGCCTAGTGAGGCGAGAATCCATGAGACCCCTAGAATTTGTAGGCAAAGGGGTACCAGGATTAGTGGAAAAGCCAATATGCTCGCATGTGGTATGCCAAAGAAAATCAAGTAAAAGCCGAGCCATACGACTAAACTGATCATCATATGGAATGCCGCTGCTCCCAAGGAAATTACCGGTAATATTTCCAATGGAAAAATGACTTTCTTGACGTAATTCGCGTTGCTTAGAATCAGGCTTGGTGCCCGGTTGACCACCTCGGAAAAGAGATTGAATATCAGCAGGCCAGCAAACAATACCAGGGCGAACTCGACCCGCGAACCGCCTCCTCCTTGCCAGCGCGCCTTGAAAACTACGCTAAACACGAATGTATAAACTGTTAGCATCAATATTGGGTTGAAGAATGACCATAAAAGCCCCATTACCGAGCCGCGATATTTTCCAATAACTTCACGCTTGATTAAGTTGAGTATCAGGCTTCGGTGGGCCAAGATCGAACGCCCAAAAGCCAATGGCGATATTGATCTGATAGCATGGGGGTTCATATATATTCCTTTGAGTTTCTAGAGTGCCAATAGGCCAGCAACATGCTGCATATTCATCGAGCTGTTGTCGTCTAGTTTTCTTGCCGATGTGTGCGTTAGTCATAATTGGCTTTGCTCACATAGGCTTTAATTTTATTTTTACTCTGCATTCTATGTTTTAAATCAGCCTGGCTCTATGTATTTTTATTCTGGACTGTCTGGTTTATGTGTTCCAATTTTTGCCGCGATAGCGTCAAGATATGTTTTTTAGTAACGAATCTCTTGAAGATGACCAGTCGGCCAATACGAAATTACTGTCAATAAAATCCACCCTGCTGGTAACTAGAATTAGCATGGACTATATTTTTTTAAAGATTGCTGCAACGACCAGTCCAAGGTTTCCCAGCAAGGTTTGACGATGGATTCCGCTGTGCTTTAGATGATATAGGCGGGGCACAAGGCTCATATGACGTCCTTTATTGAAATGCTCAAGTATTTCCAGGTTTTGTGGCGTCAGCTTGTCTTGGAGCTTATAAAGTGCCGCGACATTGGCGTCATTCCAACGACTGAAATGGCCCTTATTTAATTGGCTAATCCGCTTGAGGCGCCCTTGCCAAGTTGTATTCATGCCAGCTAGGTTTCTGTCGTGCTGACGATAGCGCAGAGAAGGATATCGATCAAAAAAGACCGAACCGCCACAACCACTAACCACAAGGTAGGACCACCAGTCATGGGAGGGCACGGGTGTGTCACATCCTACGTCGCTGAGCAGTGCTCGGGCTGCATTGTTGAAGACTATTGTGTTACCACCGCCGATGCTCTGCACTAGTGCATTAGCAAAACAGGGGGGTTTAGAAAATAGTGGTGATAAGCCGATTTCATTGTTATCTGCATCAACGAGTCTGGTGCGGGAGCAATATAAAGCAGGTTTGTCGGTGGAAACGGTCTCTAGCCATAGTACGGCTCGCGCCAGCTTATCCGCCTCCCAAATGTCATCCTGATCGGCATAGGCGTAATAGTCTGCTTTGATATCAGCGTTACAAGTCAATGATAGAAAATTAGCAGAAAACCCTTTGCCTGGTCCTTCGAGTATCCTTAAGCGGTCAGTGGACCATCGTTGTGCATAGGCCTCAAAGACTGCATGTGTTCCATCACTGGATCCGTCATCTGAGGCCCAAACTTCCCAGTTGCTGTGTGTCTGGGTGGCAAATGAATCAAGTTGCTCCGGTAGGTACAATTGGCCTTGGTAAGTTCCCAGAAGAATTGCTACTTTCGGCAATGTTCCAGTATGTGTGTGGGGGCAATCTACCACTTGATGATTTTCTTGTCGGTTGGCGGCAGGCATTAAACGCTCCATGAGTCTCTCGTGTTCTCTTTCCCGATAACACGTACAGAGGTTATCCGGATGGAGGCCCACGAGAGGCAAAGTTTGCTACCACGACCTTTCAAAGCAGTGTTCATTTCGTCAAACAATGAAAAATTTCACGTCTTTGGTTTCCTCAGGACTCGTCTAGACCGGTTAGATAGCCGTTCGGGTTTTGCGTCTGCCAGCGCCAAGCATCAATGCACATGCTTAACAAGTCCCTCTCTGCGTGCCAGCCAAGATACTGCGCGGCATGACTCGGATCGGCATAGCAGGAAGCAACATCGCCGGGGCGTCGGTTCGCTAGCTGATAAGGAATAGGTCGGCCACTAGCCTGTTCGAAAGCACGAACCACGTCGAGTACGCTGTAACCGGTGCCGGTGCCAAGGTTAGTCTCGAAGCATTGTGGGTGGTCCAACCGCTCTAGTGCCTTCAGGTGGCCGTGTGCTAGGTCGACTACATGAATGTAGTCGCGTACACCTGTTCCGTCTGGTGTAGGGTAATCACTGCCCCAAACCATCAACTGCTCGCGCCGACCAACGGCGACCTGTGCGACGAAAGGCATCAGATTGTTCGGAATGTCTCGCGGATCCTCGCCAATGCGTCCACTTGGATGGGCGCCAACTGGATTGAAATAACGCAAGATGGCTATCTGCCATGAAGGGTCGGAGCAATATAGATCGCGCAGCATATCTTCGACGATCAGTTTGCTTCGGCCATAGGGATTGGTGGCCGATAGTGGGTGGTCTTCGGTCAGCGGTAATCGCTGGGGCTCACCATATACGGTGGCTGATGAACTGAATACCAATCGACGTACCCCGCAATTATTCATTGCATTGAGTAGTCGATGTGTGCCGACGACATTATTGTCGTAGTAGGCGAGTGGCTGTTCGACTGATTCGCCGACAGCCTTCAGGCCGGCAAAATGAATCACTGCATCGCAACTGTAAGCTTGTAGCGCGGATTCGATGGCCGCCTGATCGCGTATGTCACCCTCCACGACGATGAGTGATTTGCCGGTCAGTTCCTCTACTCGGCGCAACGATTCATGGTGGCTGTTGCAGAAATTGTCGAAACAAACGACTTCGTGGCCAGATGCCAGCAATTCTAGGCAGGTATGCGAGCCGATATAGCCGGCGCCACCAGTGACGAAAATCATCGAAAGTCCCACTTTAAAAAGGTGATATCTTAACCCGGCTATCCATCCTCCGACTAGGGAGCGTTCTGCCCCGAGCTAACCATTGATCTATTAGAGACGGCTGTACGAAGTAGTGCGCCTCGTCAAGAGAGTTCAGAACAAGTCGTCATCTCCTGGCCAAGGTCCTCCGGGCCGCTGATGATCGTATACCTCAGCAGCTGAACTGGTGTGGCTGCAGCGATCCGACGATGAAGGATGAACTGTACGAGGCATTCCCTTGCGCCAGGTTTTTGGCTTGACTCTATGGAAACTCCGGAAAAGTCCCGGCTGATCTGATGAAATGGCACCCCCGCTGAACCCGAGCCCTGTCGCATGACCCAAATGAGCTTTTCCGATGCCGAGTACGCTGGCAAACGCAAACAGACCCGGCGCGAGCGCTTTCTGGCAGAGATGGAGCAAGTGGTGCCTTGGGCTGGGTTGCTGGAGTTGATCGAGCCGTCCTATCCCAAAGCTGGCAATGGTCGTCCGCCGTATCCGCTGGAAACCATGCTGCGCATCCACCTGCTGCAAAGCGGGTTCGCCCTCAGCGATCCGGCGATGGAGGAAGCGCTGTACGAGATCACCTCGCTGCGTCAGTTCGCCAAGCTGTCGCTGACCCAGGGCAGCATCCCGGAAGACACGACGATCATGAACTTCCGCCACCTGCTGGAGCAGCATGGTTTGGCGGCGGGCATCCTGGCTGTAATCAATGGCCATCTGGGCGAGCGAGGGCTGTCGCTGCGCCAGGGCACCATCGTCGATGCGACTATCATCCATGCACCGAGCTCGACCAAGAACAAGGAATGCAAACGTGATCCTGAGATGCACCAAACGAAGAAGAGCAACCAGCACCTCTTCGGGATGAAGGCGCATATCGGCGCCGATGCCGAGTCCGGCCTGGTGCACAGCGTGGTGGGGACGGCGGCCAACGTGGCCGATGTCACCCAGGTCGACCGATTGTTGCACGGCGAGGAGAACGGGGTGTGTGCCGATGCGGGCTACACCGGCGTGGAGAAACGCCCGGAACATGAAGGGCGTGAGGTCATCTGGCAGATCGCGGCACGGCGGAGTACCTACCAGCGCCTGAGCAAGCGCAGTGTTCTATACAAGGCCAGGCGCAAGATCGAGAAGGTCAAAGCGCAGGTACGGGCCAAGGTCGAACATCCATTCCAGGTAATCAAACGCCAGTTCGGCTACACCAAGGTGCGCTTCCGGGGACTGGCCAAGAACACCGCGCAACTGGTGACGCTGTTCGCCCTGTCGAACCTATGGATGGCCCGTCGGCACTTGCTGGCCGGCGCAGGAGAGGTGCGCCTGTAAAACACAGAAGCCAGGGCAAAAGCCTGGCTTCGGGTGAATCAGCCCCCGAAGGCTGGGCTGAAAAAGGAGTCAGGTCGCCAATCAGTTGCGTGTGACTGACTTGTTCGGAGCTTCCCTAGGGGAGCAAGGTCCGTCGCGGCGCCTTGCTCATCTGGGCGCCGAGCTCGATCAAGGATCAGGGCGGCAAGCGTAACCCGGAGACACACCAAGCCAAGAAGGAGAATCAGTATTACTTGGATACGATAGCCCGTACTGATTCCGATAAAGGGGGCGTATGGCGCTAGTGTGCGAATAGCTATACGGCAAGGAAAGCGTGGTGTTTGCTGACGCCGACCGTACTGGAGTCGAGCGACCTGTGGGTCGCCAAGTCGTCTGGCAGGTCGCGACTTAGCCCAGTACAAGACGTATGGCAAGGATGCCCCTCGTGCAAGGTACTGCGCAAAATCGAGAACGCCAAAGCCCAGTTTCGTCTCCAAGATCAAACTGTCGCGTGATCAAACGGCAGTTTGGCTACACTAAAGCGTGTTGCGGGAAGGGGGCGTCCAAAAAATCGACGTAAATGAATCAGCTTGTTCGCTCTGTCGAAACGTTGAATGGCGCGCCGAAATTTGTAGATGGTTATAAGTGAGTGTTCCGTAGCAGAGGAGATGCTGGCCGTAGCGATGATATTGAGCATGATGGATTGATTGGCTTAAGAAATCCGATACTAATATGGCCAAAGAATATCTGAAATGACTAAGGTGTCCTCAGAAGCCATGTTTTTTGTCGTGTGAGGCTAACTGCTTTCGTAGCTTGTGTTGCGACTCTTGGATGGAGATCTTAATGATTAATAAAAAATATCTTTATTTTGTATGGTCTCGAGATGACATGAGGCTCTTCGCTCTAATATTCTTTTTTTCTATTATTGCCAAGGGAGCGGCGGCATTCCGGGGCGTGTCGATAGATGATTACCCGTTTTCCTTAGGCGTTTCAGATAAACAGCTTGAGCTTTTCTTAACCCAGGGGAGGTTTCTGGGGTGGCTTACTGCGTATGTCATAGATGCCATTGGGGTAAATCTCAATGATACATATTTCGCGTCGGCCTTGCTTGTGATCGCCTTGCAGGCGGCTCTTGTTGTTTCTGTGATGCGTTTTGTTGGGTATTCATCATTAATTAGTGCTGGAATAATCGGCGGATTGATTTCGCTGTATCCTTACTCTGCCGAACTACTGACCTTTAAAGTGATTCTGCCAATTTACGCGCTGGCGCTCGTTTTTACCATAATTGCAATTGAGTCTGCTAGGGAGGGCTCCAAGGGATTTGGGGTTAAAGTTGTTGCGATGCTGTCTATTGCTGCCGCGCTAATGACCTATCAAGCCTCTTTGAATTATCTATTGGTTGCTGCCTATGGTTGTTTGCTTATGAGTGTCATATTCAAGAGGAAAGACACTGAGAGCGAGCTTGAGTACCATGCCATGAGGTCCCGGGGGTGGTGGCTTCTGCTGTTTTCTTTTTTAGGGGCCGCTTTATTCTTGGCTACGCTATCCCTTGTAAAGCATCTCGGTTTAGTTGGCGATGTCACCGCGCGAGCTAAATTCATTGGGATCAATCAGCTTTCAAAAAGGGTTGAAGAGGTATCCAGTGCTCTGTATACAATTTTTTTAAAATCAGAACCGATTTTTCCGATTGGTTTGAAAGCAGTTTTTATGATTATAACTCTCACCGCTATTCTGCTTGTTTTGGCTAATTTGCTAAGAGGTTTTCGTAATTATTGGAATTTGGTTTTTGGGTTGTTTTTGCTGTCATTGATTCCGCTGTTATCCATAGGAATAATAATCCCTTTCAATGATTGGTGGCCTGTTCCCAGGGTTCTTGCTCATGTCTCATTACTATTTGGTCTGCTTTTTCTTGCAGCCGAAAAAACCATCTCTCAGGGGGCGTGTAACTTAATTGGTAGATTCTTTATGGTCGGTGGATCTCTGATATTGCTTGGGTTTGTTTTTATAAATAATCAGGTGTTTGCCGATCAGCAAAAAATTGCCCAGTGGGATCGCTTTAAGGTGAATCGCATTGTTGGGAGGCTCGAAGGAATGCCAGACTTTAAAGATATAGAGAGATTGTATGTGAATGGGGGGGGGTGGGGCTATCCGATTGGCCTAAGGACTCTTCAGGGTGATATGAATATTTCTGCGTTTTCCGCAGAGTGGTCTAAAGTGCCATTGGTTCTCGAGTCCACTGGATATAATTTTGGTCGTCCATCTGCTACCGATATAAAAATTGGCACTGAACTTTGTGCGGAAAGAAGTCCTTGGCCAGATAAGGACTCTGTATTTGTTCGTGGTGAGTTAGCCGTAGTTTGCCTTGAAAGGTAGGATTTAATAAGTATTCCTAAGGATGGTCTGAAAAAGCCCCTGCTCGAAAATGCGCCCCAGTAGCCACGCGGCTTACAGGCCTGCAAACTCGAAAAAGGCAGGCTTTTTCAGAGTTTCCCTAACAGGCAGGGAGGGGGGTAGGCGGTACGGTTGTCGTTGATCAACAGATATCTGCCTTCGACGTAACGTACGAACTTGCTCTAGTTCACGGCCGCAAAAGGGCAGAAAGGAGAGTACAACGTCTCAGTGACTCCACGCCAATAGGGCATGGACGAGAAAGCCGATTTTGTACGTCTAATTGTACGTTCGGCGAAAATGACAAGGCCCCGCATTGCTGCGAGGCCTTTGAAATGGTGCCGGCACCAGGAGTCGAACCCGGGACCTACTGATTACAAGTCAGTTGCTCTACCAGCTGAGCTATACCGGCAAGGAGGGACGCCATTATAGCCACGCGCCGGGCGGTGTAAACCTCTGATT
>Ga0180219_1001308_pt1 | contig 16549 bp, 9 predicted proteins | sample eDN3rd30CBELigMG_FD_151338 | JGI IMG/M metagenome (GOLD analysis project Ga0180219, IMG submission 151338) | Enriched Miracle-Growth compost microbial communities from Emeryville, California, USA - eDNA 3rd pass 30_C BE-Lig MG (version 2)... ...
GCCTTGACCGATCTGACGGTCGCGGAAATCCGCGACGGTTTTCGTGGCGGCGCATTTTCGGCGCGCGAAGTGGCCGAGGCGTTCAACGCCAATGTGGCGGCGGCGAAGGCGCTCAATGCCTTTATCGTCGAGACGCCGGAAAAGGCGCTTGAGGCTGCCGATGCCGCCGACAGGGCGAAGGCGGCGGGCGAGGCTTTGAAGCCGCTGGCGGGCGTGCCCATCGGCATGAAGGATTTGTTCTGCACCGAAGGCGTGCAGACCACCGCCGCGTCGCACATGCTGGAAGGCTTCACGCCGACCTATGAATCCACCGTGTCGAAGAAGCTGTGGGATGCGGGCGCGGGGATGCTGGGGAAGCTGAACCTCGACCAGTTCGCCATGGGGTCGTCCAACGAGACGAGCTATTTCGGCAATGTGATCTCTCCCTGGAAGCGCAAGGGCGGGGATAATGCCGCGCTGGCGCCCGGCGGATCTTCGGGCGGGTCTTCGGCCGCGATCGCGGCGCGGCTGTGCCCGGCGGCGACGGGGACCGATACGGGCGGATCGATCCGTCAGCCCGCGGCTTTCACGGGCATTTCGGGGATCAAGCCGACTTATGGGCGCTGCTCGCGCTGGGGGATCGTGGCGTTCGCTTCGTCGCTCGATCAGGCGGGGCCGATGGCGCGGACGGTGCGGGACAATGCCATCCTGCTGGAAACGATGTCGGGCTTCGATCCCAAGGATTCGACGTCGCTCGATCTGGCGGTGCCGCAGTGGGAAGCGAGCCTTTCGAGCGATCTGCGCGGCACGAAGGTTGGCATTCCCAAGGAATATCGCCCCGACGGCCTGAATGCGGAGATCGCGGCGCTGTGGGACCGGGGCATCGAATGGCTGAAGGATGCGGGCGCGGAGGTGGTCGAGGTGTCGCTGCCGCATACGCAATATGCGCTGCCGACCTATTATATCATCGCGCCGGCGGAGGCTTCTTCGAACCTCGCGCGCTATGACGGGGTGCGTTATGGGCAGCGCGACTTGCCCGATGGGGCGGGCTTGCAGGACATGTATGCCGCGACCCGTGCCGCCGGGTTCGGGCCGGAGGTCAAGCGCCGGATCATGATCGGCACCTATGTGCTGTCGGCGGGCTTCTACGACGCTTATTATACGCAGGCGCAGAAGGTCCGGGCGCTGATCGCGCGCGATTTCGAACTGGCTTTCGAAAAGTGCGACCTGCTGCTGACGCCGACAGCGCCGAGCGCCTCCTTCGCGCTGGGCGAGAAGCAGGCCGATCCGCTGGCCATGTATCTGAACGACGTGTTCACGGTGCCCGCGTCGCTTGCCGGACTGCCCGCGATGGCGGTGCCGGGCGGGCTGGACGCGCAGGGGTTGCCGCTGGGCCTCCAGATCATCGGCAGGGCGCTGGACGAGCAAAGCGTGCTCAACGCGGGCCTCGCCATCGAGGAACGCGCGGGCTTTGCGGCGCGGCCGGAGAAGTGGTGGTAGGCGGCACGCCATGCCGGCGAAAGCTGGCATCCCACTGCCTTTGTCGCCACATTAGAAAAGAGAGATCCCAGCTTTCGCTGGGATGACGGTGTAGAGAGATGACCCAGACAGCATATCGCATCCAGGGCGCAACCGGCGAGTGGGAGGTCGTGATCGGCCTGGAAGTCCACGCGCAGGTGACGAGCAAGGCGAAGCTCTTTTCAGGGGCCGCGACGGCTTTCGGCGCGGAGCCGAACACGCAGGTGAGCCTCGTCGACGCGGCGATGCCCGGCATGTTGCCCGTGCCCAATCGCGAATGCATCCGGCAGGCGGTGCGCACCGGCATGGCGATCAATGCGCAGATCAACAAATGGTCGCGCTTCGACCGCAAGAATTATTTCTACGCGGACCTGCCGCAGGGCTATCAGATCAGCCAGTTGTATCACCCCATCGTGGGCGAGGGCGAGATCGAGATCAATCTCGACGAGAAGAACCCTGACGCGCAAACCAAGGTGATCGGGGTCGAGCGCATCCATGTCGAGCAGGACGCGGGCAAGCTGATGCATGACCAGCATCCGACGCGCTCCTATGTCGACCTCAACCGGTCGGGCGTGGCGCTGATGGAGATCGTGTCGCGGCCCGACATGCGTTCTCCTGCCGAAGCAGGGGCTTATCTGTCGAAGCTGAGGACGATTCTGCGCTATGTTGGATCGTGCGACGGCAATATGGATCAAGGGTCGATGCGCGCCGACGTGAACGTGTCGGTTCGCAAGCCCGGCGGGGAATTGGGCACCCGGACCGAGACGAAGAACGTCAATTCGGTCCGTTTCGTCATGCAGGCGATCGAATATGAGGCCAGCCGTCAGGTCGATGTGCTGGAAGCGGGCGGCAAGATCGTGCAGGAAACCCGCCTGTTCGATCCCGACAAGGGCGAAACGCGCTCCATGCGGTCGAAGGAAGACGCGCATGATTATCGCTATTTCCCCGATCCCGACCTGTTGCCGCTGGAACTGGACGACGCGTTTCTGGAGGAATGCCGCCAGTCGCTGCCCGAACTGCCGGACGCCAAGCGCAAGCGGTATGAGAAGGATCTGGGCCTTTCCGCCTATAATGCCGCCGTGCTGACGGCCGAGGCGGACACGGCGCGCTGGTTCGAGGCGCTGCTGGCCGAAGGCGCGCGGGTCCAGAAGAAGAGCGAGGGCGAAGTCGCCAAGGCTTCGGCCAACTGGCTGCTGTCGGAGCTTTATGGGGCGCTCAACCGGCTGGGCCGGACGCTGGAGGACAGCCCGGTGACGCCGGAGGACGGCGCGGAACTGCTTGCACTGGTCGCGGACGGCACGATTTCAGGCACCATCGCCAAGCAGGTGTTCGAGATCATGCTGGAAAGCGGCGGCAAGCCCGCGCAGATCGTCGAGGAAAAGGGCCTCAGGCAGACGTCCGATACAGGCGCGATCGAGGCGGCGGTGGCCAAGGTGCTGGCCGGCAATGCCGACAAGGTCGAGCAATATAGGGGCGGCAAGGAAGCGCTGTTCGGTTTCTTCGTGGGACAGACCATGAAGGCGATGCAGGGCAAGGCCAACCCGCAAGTGGTGAACGAATTGCTGAAGAAGGCGCTGGCCTGACGGAGCGGTCCACGGTGCACGATGGCTGTTTTGGGCCATTTTCTGCCGTTCAGTGAAGAGAGACGGTGCAACGTCCGCAAACCACGCAAAGCCGCCGTCCAACGCACGGGCCGTGCCAAGCTGCATAATCCCTAAATAAAGAAAGGGCGCCGCCATGGGGGACGGCGCCCTTTCCGTTTCAAGGCCATGTCCCCGGGGGCGGGGGCATGGCATGATCGGCGAACCGGGAGGGTCTGTGGGGTCTGGCCCGCCGATCCATTCCCAAGACGTCACAGGATGAAGTTTACCGTCGCGCGAAAGGCGATGGCGACGTGATTTTGCTGTTCTTCGGCGCTGAACTCTCCGCCGACGCGGAAGCTGTCATTGCCGCCGACCAGCCGCGCGCGTCCGGTCCAGCCGTTTGTGCGGTCGTCCGGGATCAGCGTGAACTGCTCGCCGCCCTTGAAATAGGCGACGGTATCGCCCAGCGATCCGCCGATGATCTGGCGGCGCCCGCCCTCCAGTTCGAAGCGGACCCAGCCATCCTGCGGGTCGAGGCTGCCGAAATCATAGCCTGCGGTGATCGTGCCGTTGGCGGTCAGTTCATCGCTGGTGCGGCCCAGCACGGTGAGGTTGAACGCATCGCCGCCGCCGCTTTCGGAATAGCCCTTTTCCTTGAGGCGGTAATAGTCGATCCCCGCCGCCGGACGCAGCGACAGGCGGCCCATGCGCTTTTCCCAGGAAATGCCCGCCATGGCGGAATAGAGCTTGCCCGACCAGTCGCCTTCGGCCGAGCGCGATACCGTGCCGCTGGCGAAACGGCGCGTGCCGTTGAAGTCGATATGCGCGGCCGAGGCGCGAGCGAACGCCTGGACCGGGCCGAAATCGCCGCGCCAGTGCGCCGCCAGTTCGAACTGGTCGGAATCGACGGCCAGATTGCTGCCGCCCTTGGAATCGCTCCCATGGATATAGGCGAAGGAACCGCCGAATGCGCCGATGCCGGTCAGATATTCGACGCCGGCATTCGCGCCCCAGCCGTTGATGTCGTAGGATGCGGTGCTGCCCACGCTCTTGGAACTGCCGAACGCCACCTGTTGCAGCCAGAAGCCCAGCCGCCCGTCCTTGGCGCGGTAGATGCCGCCCGGATCGGACAGGACGCGCGCGGTGGCGCGGGAACCGGACGTGACCGCTTCGAACGTGCCGCCCGCATGATCCGGCAGCATCTGTTGCAGATTGGCCTTGAGCGCTTCGCCGTCCGCCACGGCCAGATAGGCATTGGCGACCGCGCTGTCATTGTCGAGCGCGTTGAAGACCGCCTGATAGGCGCGCGCCTGAGAGCCTGACAGGCCCAGTTCCGCCACGCTTTTCGCCGCGACGCTCAGGGTGACTTCGCCCGTGCGGTTGTCGGCGGTTACGCTGCCCTTGAACATATAGGGAAGCAGTGTCGTGCCGGACAGCGAGGGCGAACCGCTGAGCGATCCGGCGCGGACGATGACATAATCGCCCGCCGCGCCCTTGACGTTGGTCATGGTCGCCTTGACCTGCGAGCCGTCCGCGAAGCTGGCCGCGCCCGCCACGTCATAAGTGGTGTGCGTGCCGTTCGCGCCGTCGATGGTCACGCCGAGGACGGAGCCGGACCCCGCCTGAAGCGAGCCCAGCGCCACCGATCCGGCGTTGGTGGCATTGAGCGTGCCGCCGTTCAGCACCAACGCTGTCTGGCCGCTGTTCAGCAGCTTTCCGGTGAAGATCGCCGTGTCGGACAGCGTCATGCCGCTGCCCTGACCCGCGAAGTCGATATCGCCTGTCACCTTTGACGTGTCGGCAAGGCTGAGCGCGCCCGTCCCCGCGCCGAAAGCGATGTTGCCGCTGTGGCTGGCGCTGCCCGACAAAGCGAGACTGTCATCGCCCGCGCCCATGCCGATGTCGCCTGCGATCGTGCCCGCCGAGACGGTCATGACGTCATTGCCCGATCCCAGCCGGACATCGCCGACGATGGACGGCGCGGCGGCATCCGCCGACGCGAGCGATTGCCCCAATGTCACGCCGGAGCCGTTGGCGCTGAGGTCGATGGCGACGTTCGATCCCGCCTTGCCGCCGCTCGCGCTGATCTTGCCCGTGTTGGTGAGCGTGGAGACGGTGCCGGAGGAATCGAGAATGGCGACGGCCGCGCCTTTCTCGCTGCTGCCCGCCGTGGCCTGCACCGTGCCGCTGACCGCGATGGCGCCGCTATGCGCGCCCGCGTCGATCACGATGGCGCGGGCGGCGGTCCCGTCCTTGCTGGAGCCGGTGGCGCCGACATTGCCGGAGATTTCCAGCCGGTCGGCGCGCGCGCCCGACCCAAGGCGCAGTGCGGTGGCGTTGCTGTCATAGGAGACCGCCGAGATGGTCCCGGCGATCAGCGCGCCCTTCGTGACGGTGACGCCGCCGCCGAGACCGCCGATGACAAGACCGTTCGCGTCCACCCCGTCATAGACGCCGTTGGCTCCGATCCCGCCCTTGACGATCAGGCCGTAGCCGGAGCTTTCGGTCGCGACCGCGCCGATGCTGGTGTCGCGGTCCGCCGCGCCAACCTGGACGGCGGCGGCGGAACCGTAGGTGACGATGGAGGCGCTGCCTTCGCTGCTGTCGGTCAGGCCTTCATTGTCGATGTCGGTGTCGTCCTCGTCATCCTCGTCGGTGCGGGTGGGGGGAATGTCGAAGATGATGCCGCCCGTCACGTTGCCCGCGATGCGGACCGCCGACCCGCCCTGGAGCAGATCGTCCGCGTCCAGCTTGCTCGTGTCGGTCGGACGAGTGGTGGAGCGATAGCCGGTGCTGGCGATCGTGCCCTGGATCTTGACCGCGCCGTCGACATCGCCCAGCAGCGCCGCGCCCACGCTGCTTGCGCCCTGCACCGACGTCGTTCCGCGCAACGTGACATTGCCGGTCACGTCATTGGCGATCACGCCATAGCCGTTGTCGCCCACCACATTGATGGTGCCGCTGGTTGAAAGATTGCCCGTCAGCGGCGCGTCGACGCGAATGCCCGCCGACTGGTTGCCTTCGATGGAGATGGTGCCGCTATGGTCGATGGCGCCGGTATGGGCCGCGCCCGGCTGGACCCAGATGCCCTTCTTGTTCGATCCCTTGGCGAAGGGGCCGTCCAGGTCGCCGTCATCGTCGTCATCCTTGGCCGTATAGTCTTCGGTCAGCGTTATCGTGCCGCTGTCGGTGATCGCGCCCGTGGTGCCGGGCGTCACCGCTATGCCGGTCACGTTGTTGGCGTCGTTGATCGTCAGCTTGCCTGCGTTGGTGATCTTGTTGCTGCTGTCCAGCGTGATGGCCGCGCCGCCGGTGAGCGTGATCGAGCCTTTCGCCGTGACGTTGACGTCGTCCGCCGCGCCGTTGGCGGCGGTCGACGTCTTGACCGGGGCGGTGGTGCTGGAATCGATCTTGGTTTCGGCCGAAGCATGGGTAGCGGCCAGCGCCGCCAGAACCGGCGTGATGGCCGTGCAGGCCAAAAGATGTCGCATGATGTCTCCTCTGCGTGGGCGCTGTTTTCTGCGCGCCTATGCGGGAGTGACGTTGCCGTCCGGGCGTTCCCGTGCCGAAAAATTCACCTGTCGTTCAGAAGGCGAAGTCGAGGCCGATCCTGACGGTGCGCGGGCGCAGCGGCGTGTAATAATCCGTCCGCAGGTCGAACGGCGTGCCCAGCGAGAAGCGGTTGCCGTTGCTGTCCAGCAGGTTGGCGAGGGACAGCGACAGTTCGGCCGGCCCGCGCGTCAGGCTGGCCGACAGGGCGGTGTCGACATAATCGCCCTGCTCGCGGCCCAGGATCGGGCCGACGCCCAGCCGCGACTTGCCGACGTAGCGCGCCGAGGCAGACAGATGGAGCGACAGGAGGCCGTTCACCGGCGTGCGATAGTCGACCGCCAGCCGCCCGCTGAGATCGGCGACATTGGGCAGCGAAAGCCTGCGCCCGTCATAGGAGAGCATCCGCAGGAACTGCGCCGGCTGATCGAGGCGGCTGTCATTGTAGATCATGCTGGCGTCGAGCGTGATCTTCGGCATGGGACGGAGCACGATGCGCCCCTCTATCGTATAGATGCGCCCGTTGCCGACATTGGCCGTGGTCGGCAGCCCGATCCGGTCGGTCACGTCCGCCTGTATGTCGCGCCAGTCGGTATAGGCGAGGTTGGCGGAAATCGCGACGGGATCGCGGCCCGGCACGCCCTTGCGGAATCCCGCCTCCAGCGTGGAGACGCGGTCATTGCGGAAACGCTCGATCCGCTGATCGTCCATGGCCAGGCCGCCGGGACGAAACCCCTGCTGGAACCGGGCATAAAGCGTGACGCCGGGGATCGCGTCGGTCAGCAGCGAGGCGGAGGGCAGGAAGATGGTTTCGCTGCGGTCGGCCTGCGCTTCGGCATAGGCGATGTCGGCGGCGGCGAGCGTGGAGATCGGATCGTTCGCCTCGCCCGACAGGCGGCTGTTGGTCAGCCGCCCGCCCAGCGTGGCGATCAGCCCCTCGACCGGCTCGAAGGAGGCTTCAGCGAAGATCGTGGCTTCCTTGATCCGGTTGCGCACGCCGGTCGTCGTCGCGGCCATGCCCCGGCCCAGCATGGGGACGCCGGGAATGATCTGATGCTGCGATTCCATGATGCCGTAGGAGGTCAGCGAGCGATGGATGTCGGACGTGCTTTCCAGATAGGACGCGCCCAATATCCAGCCCAGCCCATTGTCGAGATCGCGCACCAGGCGGTTTTCGGTCGAAAATATCTCCACCTTGTTCCTCTGACGGAACAGGGCGGGCGGTCCGCCGGGCTGGGTCGCGTCATAGCTTTCGGACAGGATGTCGCGGACATAGCCGGTGGACGACACGAAGCGCAGGTCGCCCCATTGCCGCTCGACCCGCGCGTTCAGCAGCAGATAGTCGGAATGATAGGGCTGGGCGACGCTGGAATCGCGAGTCAGCCGCCCCGCGCCGCGGGTCGCATATTGGGCGTCCCTGCCGTCGATCCGCTGGTAAAGGCCGCTGACGTCGATGGTCCAGTCTTCGTCCGGGACAACGCGCAGCGCCGCGCGCGTACCGTAGATGCGGGTGCGGTTGACGTCCCGCCGGTCCCGCGCCCGGTCGTCGATATAGCCGCCTTCCTGCACGCCATAGCCGACGACGCGCAGCGCGATCTTCTCGGGCAATATGGGCAGGTTGAGCACGGCGGACAGGTCGCCGCCCGGATCGCCATGCTGCGTGGCGGAAAGGCCGGTCGACATCTGGCCGCCGGCCTCGCCCAGATTGGGCGCGTTGGGGATCATGCGGACGATGCCGCCCAGCGATCCCGCGCCGTAAAGCGTGCCCTGCGGCCCTTCCAGCACCTCCACCCCGCGCATGTCGTAAAGGCGCAGGTCCGGGTCGGGCGCGGCGTAGTTGAGGCGCATGTCGCCCAGATATTGCCCCGTCGTCGCCTGGGTCGGGCCAGCCACGCCCGAATCCGCCATGGCGCGGATGAACAGCTTGTTGCGGCCCGCCCCGGCATGGGTGGAACTGAGGCTCGCCACGCGGGAGAGGAGCGCCGCCGTTCCGCCCGCCGCTTCGCCGCCGTCGAACAGGGAAGCGTCCACCAGATCCACCATGCCCGCATAGCGCGGCAGCGGCAGGTCGCGCTTGGAGGCGGTGACGACGATTTCCGCTGGCGGAGGGGGCGGCGGAACTGATGCGGCGCCGGTGGGATGGCGGGGCGCCGGGCGCGCGGGAGGGGACGCGCGCACGATGCGGAACGTCCGCTCGTCGATCCGCTGGATGGAGGCGTCGCTGCCCTTGAGCAGGCGCTTGAGCGCGGCCTCCGCCGACATGCGGCCGCGCACGGCGGGCGTGGCGATGCCCGCGAGCGACTGGTCCGACATGCCGATGCTGGCGCCCGTTTGACGGCCGAGCGTTATCGCCGCCTCGCCCAGCCTGCCGGGAGCGAGGTCTATGGTCTGTCTGTCCGCCGCCCGCGCGGGCGTTGCGGCCGCTATGGCGAGGGCGGTGACGAAAAGGACGTCAGCTTTGCGGACCATCCCCTTCTTTCAGCAGCCATCCATCCCCTTGGCGGACGGCGGTAAGGCCCATCAGCGGCGCGGCTCCGGCGAAGAAGCGGACCGGATCGCGATCCAGCGCGATGGTGCCGGTGAAGCGCATCGCCGCCGCGCCGGGCGTGGCGGAAAGGCGGATGCCGATGGAGCGGGCGATATCCTCGCCTATGTCGCCGATCCTGGCATTGGCATAGACCAGCCGGCCGCCGCGCCAGCTCGCCACGGCCTCAGGCGCGATGTTCATGACGTGGATGCCGGCCGCATCCTCGGTCAGCGCGCGGCCTGCGGGAAGGGCGATGGCCTGCGCGGAGGGGTTGTAGATCACCTTGCCTTCCGACACGCCGATGCGCGTGGACGTGCCGCTGCGCACGATGTTGAAGACGGTGCCCGCATCCTCGAACACAGCGTCGCCCACGTTCACGCGGAAAGGATCGGCTTCGTCATGCCGCACGGTGAAGGCCGCTTCGCCCTTGTCCAGCGCGGCGAAGCGCAGGTCCTTCCGATCCAGCCGAAGGGTCGTGCCGCCGTTCACGTCGATCCGCGTGCCGTCGTCCAGCGCGACGGTGCGGGTCTGGCCGGGCGCGGTCGTGACGGTGTAGATATCGCTGCGGTTCATGACGCCGAGCGATACCGCCGCCACCAGCGCCGCCGCCGCCGCGCCGCCGCCGATCCAGCGCATCGGCCGCCAGCGGCGCTCGCGCGGAGGGCCGGCATCGTTGGCGGGGGCAGGCATGTGCACGGGGTCGGCGGGGATCATCTCCCCCAGCGCCGCGTCCTGCGCCATCAGCGCATCATAGGCGGCCGCATGGGCCGGATCGACCTCCAGCCATGCGGTGAAGCCTTCCCAATCGGCAAATTCCGGATCGCGCGTGCGGATCATCCACATGAGCGCATCCTCCTGGATCATGGCATCGGCCCTGTTCATTGTTCACCCCTTGCAGGCTGTGACGCCGCCGCCGCGCTCATTCCGTATCCAGCCTCTGCTTGAGGGCCAGCATGGCGCGATAGGCCTTCTGCAAATCCTTCTCCACGGTGGTGAGGCTGACGCCCAGTTCCTGCGCGATCTGGCGCTGGCCCACGCCTTCGATGCGGAAACGGCGGAATACCAGTTCGGCGCGCGGGCCAAGGCCGCGCAGCACGGCGCGCGCTTCCTCCAGCCGTTGCGTCAGGATCATCCGTTCGTCGACGGCGATGTCGCCGGCGGGATCGGCCATCACGCCGCCCGCGCTCTCCGCCCAGCCCTGCTCGCGCCTTTCGCGGCGGATGGCGGAGCGGTAGCGGTCCAGCATGAGATTATTGGCCATGCGGTAGAGATAGGGCAGCGGATCGGCGACCGGACCCAGATCCTTCGCCTCCAGCTTCATCCACATATCCTGCAACATATCCTCCGCATCCTCGCCCGCGCCGCGCCCGCGCAGGAAACGCAGCAGGGCAGGGCGGTTCTGGAGGAAGATCGCGGAAAGGCCGTCGGCCATGTCCATTCAGGGTCCAGTGCTTGCCGTTCAGGCGCGATGCAATAGAGGCGCGGGCGGGGTCTTGGCAAGCTGATGACGGTTTGCCGGAGCGCAATCAACCGGCGCTCAGTTCCGACCGCAGCTTGAGCACCTGCGCGCCCGTGTCCGTGATGACGAGGCAGGCCGGATCGTGCCGCGAGCCGTTGCGGCGCACCCGAACGCCCTCGATCGTCCGTTCGACCTCATGATCGAAACATTCCGAGATCCGCCCTCGGGCGACGCCCTGACCGCGGTTCCATCTGACGCGCATTCCCTTGCGAAGGCTGTCGAGCATGAAGGACCATCCTTTCCCGACGGGGCATCGGCATTTCCATCATCCTTTGCGCCGGCGTCGGGAAAATGTCCGAAGACGGGACCGGTTCCCTTGGGTTTTGGGTCCGGCTGGGTTAAGGGGCCGGGATGGATGCAACCGGGCTGCGCGTGGCGCTTTTCAGCGGCAATTACAACTATGTGCGAGACGGCGCGAATCAGGCGCTCAATCGTTTCGTGGGCTATCTGCTGCGGCAGGGGGCGGCGGTCCGCGTCTATTCCGCGACGATCGACACGCCCGCCTTCGAACCGACCGGCGATCTGGTGAGCGCGCCCTCCATCCCCGTTCCGGGGCGCACGGAATATCGGATTCCCTATCGCATGTCGGGCGCGATGAGACGCGATCTGGCGGCTTTCGCGCCCAATCTGGTCCATGTGTCCAGCCCCGACCCGCTCGGCCATCGCGCGGTGAGCTGGGCACGGCAGCGGGGATTGCCCGCCGTCGCCTCCGTCCATACCCGATTTGAGACTTACCCCCGCTATTACGGACTGGCCTTTCTGGAGCCGGTGATCGAATCGATGCTGCGCCGTTTCTATCGCCGGTGCGACGCCATCGTCGCGCCGTCCGAATCCATGGCGCAACTGCTGCGCGAACAGCGGATGAGCTATGATGTCGGCATCTGGACGCGGGGCATCGACCGGGAAATCTTCCATCCGGGCCGCCGTGACATCGCCTGGCGGCGCGCGGTCGGGATCGAGGATGACATGCCCGTCATCGGTTTCGTCGGGCGGCTGGTGATGGAAAAGGGGCTGGACGTCTTTTCCGACGCCATCGACCAGCTCGTCACGCGGCAGGTACGGCATAAGGTGCTGGTGGTGGGCGAAGGCCCGGCGCGGGAGTGGTTCGAGAACCGCCTGCCGCGGGCGATCTTCACCGGATTCCAGAAAGGCCCCGACCTGGGCCGCGCGGTCGCCAGCATGGACATGCTGTTCAACCCGTCCGTCACGGAAACCTTCGGCAATGTGACGCTGGAGGCGATGGCCTGCGGGCTGCCCACCGTCGCGGCGCGCGCGACGGGCAGCGAAAGCCTGGTCACGGACGGCGTGACGGGGCGGCTGATCCGGCCGGGTGCCATCGGGGCCTTCGCCGACGCCTTGCAGGGCTATTGCACGGACGGCGCCGCGCGCGCGCAGGCCGGACGGGCGGCGATGGCGGAAGCGGAGCGTTATGGCTGGGATCAGGTCAATCAGGCGCTGGTCGACACTTATCTGCGGATCATCCGTCAGCGCGCGCACGGCGCGATGATGAAGGCCAGCCCGGTTCCCTGAACGGCAAAGCATCCCTATATCGGGAGCGATGGCAGATCTTTTCGCACAGGATGACGTTTCGGCGGAGGCCGAGGGCGGCCCGCTGGCCGACCGACTGCGCCCGCGCACGTTGACCGACGTGGTGGGGCAGGATCACCTGACCGGCCCGGACGGCGCGATCGGGCGGATGGTGGCGGCGGGGCGGCTGTCCTCCATCATCCTGTGGGGACCGCCGGGGACGGGCAAGACCACCATTTCCCGCCTGCTCGCCGATGCGGTGGGCATGCGGTTCGAGCCGATTTCAGCGGTGTTTTCCGGCGTCGCGGACCTCAAGAAGGTCTTTGCCGCCGCGAAGGATCATGCTCGGATGGGGCAGCGGACATTGCTGTTCGTGGACGAGATCCACCGTTTCAACCGGGCGCAGCAGGACAGCTTCCTGCCCTTTGTCGAGGACGGCACGGTCACGCTGGTCGGCGCGACGACCGAGAATCCGAGTTTCGAGCTGAATGCCGCGCTTCTTTCCCGCGCGCAGGTGCTGATCCTGCGGCGGCTGGACGCGGCGGCGCTGGAATTGCTGCTGGACCGGGCCGAAGCGCTGATGGAGCGCCCTTTGCCGCTGGACGCCGCCGCACGGGAGGCGTTGATCGCCAGCGCGGATGGGGACGGGCGCTTCCTGCTCAATCAGGTGGAGACGCTTTATTCCATCGATTTGCCCGAGGCGCTCGATCCGGCGGGGCTGTCGGCGCTGCTCCACCGGCGCGTCGCCGTCTATGACAAGGATCGGGAGGGGCATTACAACCTCATCTCCGCGCTGCATAAATCCTTGCGCGGGTCCGATCCGCAGGCGGCGCTTTACTATCTCGCCCGGATGCTGACGGCGGGGGAGGAGCCGCTCTATGTGCTGCGGCGGCTGGTGCGTTTTGCGAGCGAGGATATCGGCCTCGCCGATCCGCAGGCGCTGGTGCAGTGCCTTGCGGCGAAGGATGCCTATGACTTCCTGGGCAGTCCCGAAGGCGAACTCGCCATCGTGCAAGCGTGTCTCTATTGCGCCACCGCGCCCAAATCCAACGCGGCCTATAAGGCGATGAAATCCGCGTGGAAATCGGCGCGGGACACCGGATCGTTGATGCCGCCGCAGAATATCCTCAATGCGCCGACCAAACTGATGAAGCAGGTCGGCTACGGCAAGGGATATGAATATGACCATGACGCGGCCGACGGCTTTTCCGGCGCGAATTACTGGCCGGAGGAAATCGGGCCGCAGACCTTCTACGAGCCGACCGAGCGCGGCTTCGAGGCGCGGGTGGCCGAACGCATCGCCTATTGGAACAAGCTGCGGCGGGAGCAGGGAGAGGCGTGACGCCCCGTTTTGAACGGTTCGTCGCGATTGACTGGTCGGGCGCCAAGGGCGCGCGGCATAAGGGGATCGCGGTCGCGGCCTGCGAAGGGGGCGGCGCCCCTGCCATGGTGGAAGCCCCCGGCGGCGTCTGGTCGCGGATTGATGTCGCGGACTGGGTGATCGAGGCCGCGAAGGACAAGCCAACGCTGTTCGGCTTCGATTTCAGCTTCGCGCCGCCCTTCGTGGCGCGGGGCGGCTATCTGCCGGGAGAAGCGACGCCGGAAAGCGGACCGGACTTCTGGGCCTATGTCGACCGGATTTGCGAGGATATCGACCTGGGCGCGGCCAGCCTGCTGGAAAGCACGCATCGCCGCCATTTCTATTTCGGCAAGGCGGATGGGGTGAAGGCCGACTTCATGCACAACCGCGTCTGCGAAGCGCATTACAATGCGGGCGGCGGCGGCAAGCCCTCCACCGTCTATGACGCCATCGGCGCGGCGCAGGTGGCGAAGGCGAGCTTTGCGGGAATGCGCCTGCTGCACCGGGTCCGGCCGCATGTGCCGATATGGCCTTTCGATCCGCTTCCGGGCCAAGGCTCGCTGGTGGTCGAGATATATACCAGCATCGCCGCCCGCGCCGCCGGACGGCCCAAAGGGCGGACCAAGATGCGCGACATGGCGGCGCTGAACGACGCCCTGTCGGTGCTGGGCTGCGCGCCCTATGCCGGGCCGGCGCCGGACGATCATGGCGCGGACGCGCTTCTTACCGCCGCATGGATGCGCGGCGCGGCGGGAAGAAGCGCGCTTTGGCGGCCCACGCCGCTCGATATGCAAATCGCCGCGACTGAGGGCTGGACGTTCGGCGTCATCTGATAGTATGGGCGTCCCCGGACAGCGAGGCCGGATTAGCACAGCGGTAGTGCAGCGGTTTTGTAAACCGAAGGTCGGGGGTTCGATCCCCTCATCCGGCACCATCTTCAAATAGCCTGGCGCTGTCCGTCTTTATTCCCCGTCGCACTGGCGCGGGGGCCGGGCGCTCCCTATAGCAGGGCCATGGCATCTACCCAGAAGCAGAAGAAATCCGCGCCTCCGCGCGACAAGGTGCGCCCCGCCGGATTCCCGACCCGCGATCAGGTGATGGAATTCATCACCTCCTCCGACCAGCCTGCGGGCAAACGCGAAATTGCCAAGGCGTTCGGCCTCAAGGGGCAGGAGAAGATCGCGCTCAAGGCATTGCTCAAAGACATGGCCGACGAAGGGCTGATCGACATCGGCCCCGCGCGCGCCTTTCACAAGATGGGCGGCGTGCCCAAGGTGACGGTGCTGCGGATCGTCGATGTGGACGACACGACCCTGATCGCCACGCCCGAACGCTGGGAGGCGGAGGGCCAGCCCGCGCCGCGCCTGCGCGTGGTGGAGCGAGGGAAGCGCGGCGCGCTCACCATCGGCGACCGGATATTGGCGCGCACCGAGGAAGCCGGGCGCGGTTGGGTCGCGCACCCGATGAAGAAGCTCGCCAAGGCCAGCGAGGAACTGCTGGGCGTGGTGGAGGAAGGGCCGAAAGAACAAAATGGCGTCGGCAAGCTGTGGCTGCGCCCCGTCGACAAGCGCATCCGCCGGGATACACCCATTTCCGACGCGGGCACGGCCAAGCCCGGCGATCTGGTGCTGGCCGAGCCGGTCGGACGCCCGCCCCGCATCACCGCGCGGGTCACGGACATATTGGGCGATCCCTTCGCGCCCCGCAGCTTCAGCCTGATCGCCATTCACAAGCATGGCATCCCCCATGTCTTTCCCGAACAGGCGGAGGAGGAGGCGGTCACGGCCTCGAAGCTGCCGCTGCATGAGGACAAGCGCGAAGACCTGCGCCACCTGCCCATCGTCGCCATCGACCCGGCGGACGCGCGCGACCATGACGATGCCGTATGGGCCGCGCCGGATGACGATCCCGCCAATCCGGGCGGCTATCGCGCCATCGTCGCCATCGCGGACGTCAGCTATTATGTCCGCCCCGGCAGCGCGCTCGACCGGGAAGCGCGCAAGCGCGGCAACAGCGTCTATTTCCCCGACCTCGTCGTGCCGATGCTGCCGCACCAGCTTTCCTCGGACATGTGCTCGCTTCGCGCGGGGGAGGACAGGGCGGCCATGGCCTGCCACCTCGTCGTCGATGCAAAGGGCAAGGTGACGTCATGGCGCTTTTCCCGCGCGGTGATCCGCGTGGCGGCGGTGCTCGCCTATGAGGACGCGCAGGCGGCGATTGACGGGACGAAGGAGCACGACCTGCTGGAACCGGCGCTGAGGCCGCTTTGGGCGTGCTGGGCGCTGCTCCGCAAGGCGCGGGAGAAGCGCGATCCGCTGGCGCTGGACCTGCCCGAACGGCGCGTGGTGCTGGACGAATGGGGCAAGATCACCAGCGTCGCCGTGCGCGAACGGCTCGACGCGCATATGCTGATCGAAGACTATATGATCGCCGCCAATGTCGCCGCCGCCAAGGCGCTTGAGGCCAAGAAGGCGCCGGTCATGTATCGCGACCATGAACCGCCCAGCCGCGACAAGCTGGTGGCGCTCAAGGATTATCTCGCGACCTTCGACATCGATTTCGCGCTGGGGCAGGTCATCAAGCCGTCCACCTTCAACCGCCTGATCGAGCGTGTCGGGGAGGCGGAGGAAAAGCCGCAGATCATGGAGCAGATCCTGCGCAGCCAGACGCAGGCCTATTACAGCCCGCAGAATATGGGGCATTTCGGGCTGGCGCTGGGCAGCTACGCGCATTTTACCTCGCCGATCCGCCGCTATGCCGACCTGCTGGTGCACCGGGCGCTGGTGGGCGCCCATGGGCTGGAACTGCCCGCGCCCAAGGGCGGCGCGCTGCCCGACCGGACCGCGCTCAGCGGCGAGGATTATGAGAATATGGGCCGCGTGGGCGAGATGATCAGCCAGCATGAACGCCGCGCGATGGAGGCGGAGCGGGAAACCGTCGACCGCTATGTCGCGGCCTTCCTGGCGGCCCATGTCGGCGAACTGGTC
>Ga0180219_1001309_pt1 | contig 16544 bp, 15 predicted proteins | sample eDN3rd30CBELigMG_FD_151338 | JGI IMG/M metagenome (GOLD analysis project Ga0180219, IMG submission 151338) | Enriched Miracle-Growth compost microbial communities from Emeryville, California, USA - eDNA 3rd pass 30_C BE-Lig MG (version 2)... ...
TCGCGCATCAGACCATCATCTACGGCATCGATGCCAGCGCCCGCAGCCGGCTCAACGCCGTGCTGTTCACCGGCGTATTCATCAGCATGGCCGCCGGGTCCGCCCTGGCCGCCCCACTGTTCGCTCAGTTTGGCTGGGTAGCGGTGACCGTGCTGGCGGCAGCCAGCGCTCTGGCGGCCCTCGTCCTGCGTCTGAGAAGCTGAAAACAAGAAAAACCCGTTCCTCTACGCGAAGAACGGGTTTTTGATACTGCCGGCAAGCTAAGGGAATAGCTTACATGTTTTCAATCATGACCTGGCCGAAGCCCGAGCACGATACCTGCGTCGCGCCTTCGAGCAGGCGGGCGAAGTCGTAGGTGACCTTTTTCGACAGGATGGATTTTTCCATACTGCTGATGATGAGATCGGCCGCTTCGGTCCAGCCCATGTGGCGCAGCATCATTTCGGCGGACAGGATTTCGGAACCGGGGTTCACGTAGTCTTTGCCGGCGTACTTGGGAGCCGTGCCGTGGGTGGCTTCGAACATGGCCACGGAGTCGGACAGGTTGGCGCCCGGAGCGATGCCGATGCCGCCGACTTGCGCCGCCAAGGCGTCGGACACGTAGTCGCCGTTCAGGTTGAGCGTGGCGATGACGGAGTACTCGGCCGGACGCAACAGGATTTGCTGCAGGAAGGCGTCGGCAATGACGTCCTTGACGACGATGTCGCGGCCCGTCTTGGGGTTCTTGAATTTGCACCACGGGCCGCCGTCGATGAGCTGGGCGCCGAATTCCTTCAGGGCCAGATCGTAGCCCCAGTCGCGGAAGCCGCCTTCGGTGAACTTCATGATGTTGCCCTTGTGCACCAGGGTGACCGAGGGCTTGTCGTTGTCGATGGCGTACTGGATGGCCTTGCGGACCAGGCGCTGCGTGCCTTCGCGCGAAACGGGCTTGACGCCGATGCCCGAGGTGGCCGGGAAGCGGATCTTGTTGACGCCCAGCTTGCTTTGCAGGAAATCGATGAGCAGCTTGGCTTTTTCGGACTCGGCTTCGAATTCGATGCCGGCGTAGATGTCTTCGGAGTTTTCGCGGAAGATGACCATGTCGGTCTTTTCAGGCTCGCGAACCGGCGAAGGAACGCCCTTGAAGTAGCGCACCGGGCGCAGGCAGACGTACAGGTCGAGCTGCTGGCGCAGAGCCACGTTCAGCGAACGGATACCGCCGCCGACGGGGGTCGTGAGGGGGCCCTTGATGGAAACGACATAGTCCTTGACGGCATCGAGCGTTTCTTCGGGCAGCCAGACGTCGGGGCCGTAGATTTTGGTGGATTTTTCGCCGGCGTAGACTTCCATCCAGTGGATCTTGCGCTTGCCGCCATAGGCCTTGGCAACGGCGGCGTCGACAACCTTGAGCATGACCGGGGTGATATCGGCACCTGTGCCATCGCCTTCGATGTACGGCAGGATGGGCTCGTCGGGAACGTTGATCGAAAAATCGGCGTTAACCGTGATTTTTTGGCCCGAGGTCGGGACCTTGATATGCTGATAAGCCATGGATGCTCCAGTTGCTCCATTAATAATAAGAAAAGCGGTACCGTATATGCGAACGACCCGAACGGTTGCAGCGCGTGCAAACCGCTTCGGTCTTTCGGAAAAGACCGTCATTATAAACGTAGTCTTATATAAGACCAGTGTACCGCAGATTTTCCCGCCATTTTAACGGCTAACGATGGGCAATGCGTGGCGCGGGTAAAATGGTTTCTTTACAGGTTTTATGCATGGCCATGTTCAATCCGTCCCGCGAGCAGGTTCGCGCCTTTTTCAGCGAAGCCTGGCGCAAACATCGTTCCCGTGAAGTCCTGACGCCGCTCGAGACCATGGCGGCCGACTGGGTTTTGCAGCACCCCGAATACCACGAAGTCCTGCAGGACCCCGACGCCGCCGGACTCGACTACACCGTCGAACAGGGCCGGACCAACCCCTTCCTGCATTTATCCATGCACCTGGCCATCTCGGAGCAGCTTCAGGTCGACCAGCCGCCCGGCATTCGCGCGCTGCACCAGCAGCTGCTGGCCACGCACGACCCGCATCAGGCCGCGCACGAAATCATGGAATGCCTGGGGGAAGTGGTGTGGGAGGCCCAGCGCCTGGGCACGGCCTTCAGCAACGAAGGCTATCTGGAACTGATCAAGCGGCGCGTTTCCCGCCGCTAATGAAAAAGAAAAAGGAAAAAGGCCCCCACGCCGCGCTGCTACGCAGCTTGCAGCCCCCCAAGGGGGTGCTTTTTGTCTTGGGGCGGCCCGGCGACAAAAAAGGCCTTCGCGTGAAGGCCTTTTTCATTGAGCCGCCATGCTGCGCAAAAACCGCTATTCCGTGAGGAAGTGCAAGCGGCCCAATCGGCGGCTGCGGCTTGCTTGACCGCCGGGGCGGCCAACCATTGGCGCGGCCCGGCAATGCCAAAGCGTGATTACTTGTGGACCGACAAGGGCCCGGGCAAGGACGACAGCCAGCCGGCGATGTTGGTGACATCGGCTTCGCTTAGCTGAGCCGCCATGGCGCCCATGATGGCGTTCTTGCGTACGTTGGCGGATGCGGGCGCGCCCGACTGACCGCGCTTGTAGGCCTTTAGGGCGTGGGCAATGTAGTCTTCGTGCTGGCCCGCCAGAACGGGATAGGCCGGCATGATGGGGGTTTTGGCGTCGGCGCCGTGGCAACTGGCACAGGTGTACTTTTGGAAAGCAGCTTGGCCGGCGGCAAGATCGGCGGCGTGTGCGGCCGTACCGGCAACCACGAACAGGGAACCCACGACGGCGAGAGTCAGTTTCTTCATATCGGCTCCCGATTATTTAAGGCTGGAATAGTAAGCGGCGATGTCGGCCATGTCTTGATCGGACAACGACCTGGCAATGGCTTCCATAGTGGGGAAGGTGCGCGCGCCACTGGCATATTCCTTGAGGGCCGCAACCAGGTAATCGGCGTTTTGCCCGGCGATCATGGGCACGTGGTACACCTCGGGGAAGCTGGCTTTGTAGCCCTGGATGCCATGGCACCCAATACACATGGAAATCTTGTCGACAGCGGCTTTTGCATTGCCCACCGGGGCTTTGTCGGCCGCCTGGGCCTGGCCGACGAACCCACAGGAAGCAGCCGTGAAGGCCAGCGCAGACAATGCGCGCGTCAGGTTAATTCGCAACTTCATAATAGCTCTTGTTTGGCGGTAAATAAAAGCCGGCCCCTCTCCTGCTGAACCGACGAACCTGACGGATTGTACGATAATTGTCATTGTGTACGCTATGTATCCCTATCAACGTTGTAAATATACGGACTCGACCATGACTTCAGCAGCCCCGGCCCCCTCTTCCGAACGCTTCTCGGGAACCGAGCGCTACGTTGCCACCGACGACCTGAAAATGGCCGTCAATGCGGCGCTTTCGCTGCAGCGCCCGCTGCTCATCAAGGGGGAACCCGGCACCGGCAAGACCATGCTGGCCGAGGAAGTGGCCGCCGCCCTGGGACGTCCGTTGCTGCAATGGCACATCAAGTCCACCACCAAGGCGCACCAGGGCCTGTACGAATACGACGCGGTATCCCGGCTGCGCGACTCGCAACTGGGCGACGAAAAGGTGCGCGACATCGGCAACTACATCGTCAAGGGGGTTCTGTGGCAGGCGTTCGAGGCCGACGAGCCGGTGGTGGTGCTGATCGACGAAATCGACAAGGCCGACATCGAGTTCCCCAACGACCTGCTGCGCGAGCTGGACCGCATGGAGTTCCATGTGTACGAAACCCGGCAAACCATAAAAGCCCGGCACCGCCCTCTTATCATCATCACCTCCAACAACGAAAAAGAGCTGCCCGACGCCTTTCTGCGGCGCTGCTTCTTCCATTACATCAATTTCCCCGACCGCGACACCATGCAAAGCATCGTGGCGGTCCACTACCCCTCCATCCGCCAGGATGTGCTCAGCAGCGCCCTGGACACTTTCTTTGCGCTGCGCGATGCGCCGGGCCTCAAGAAGAAGCCGTCGACCTCGGAATTCCTGGACTGGCTGCGCCTGCTGCTGAACGAAGCCGTGCCGGCAGCCAGCATCGCCAGCACGGCGGGCGATCTGCCTCTCATGGCCGGCGCCTTGCTCAAGAACGAGCAAGACCTGACCCTGCTGCGCCGTCTTGCCGCCATGACGCGCGCCGGCCGCCGCTAGGGCCGAGCCCCGATCGCCATCAAGGAAAAGCCATGCTGAAAACCCAAGGATTCCAACAAACCCCGGCGCCCATTACCCTGGAAGGCCACGGCGTAAGGCTCGTGCCGCTGGGCCCGGAACACGCGGCGGATCTGGAAGCGGCCGCCGCCGACGGCAAGCTCTGGCAATTGCGCGTCACCTCGGTGCCCGAGCCCGGCGCAGCCGCCGCCTACATCGAGGCCGCCCTGAAAGGCCAGCAAGAGGGCAATATGCTGCCCTTCGCCATCGTCGAGCAAGGCAGCGGGCAGATCATCGGCACCACCCGCTACTACGATTTCGTCCCCGCCATCGCCCGGCTGGAAATCGGCCACACCTGGTATGCCAGGCGCTGGCAGCGCACCCATGTGAACACCGCCAGCAAGCTGCTGTTGCTGCGCCACGCTTTCGAACACCTGGGCGCCCAGGTCGTATGCTGGCGCACCGACAAGTTCAACTTCGCCTCGCAGCGGGCCATCGAACGCCTGGGAGCCCATAAAGACGGTGTCCTGCGCCATCACATGCTGCGCCGCGACGGCACAGTGCGCGACACCGTCATGTACAGCCTGCTCGCGGGCGAATGGCCGGAAGTCGAAAAGCACCTGGAATACCGGCTGAACCTGCACCATGCTGGCTGACTTCTTCTATCACCTGCGCGCCCGCAAGCTGCCTGTTTCGGTGCAGGAATACCTGACGCTGCTCGAGGCGCTGCAAGCCCGCATCATGCCGCCGACGGTCCATGACTTCTACTACCTGGCGCGCATGACGCTGGTCAAGGACGAAACCCTGTTCGACCGCTACGACCAGGCCTTCGGCGAGTTCTACCGCACGCTCGAAGCCGCCCTGCCGGCCGACGAGGAAATCCCGCTGGACTGGCTGCTCAAGGATTTTCAGAAACAACTCAGCCCCGAGGAAAAGGCCGCGATCGAAAAACACGGCTGGGACAAGCTGATGGAATTGTTCAAGAAAACCCTGGAGGAGCAGGACGAGCGCCACGCCGGAGGCAATAAGTGGATAGGCACCGGCGGCAGCTCGGCCTTCGGCCACGGCGGCTATCACCCGGAAGGCATACGGGTGGGCGGGCCTTCGGCGGGCAACCGCACGGCCGTCAAGGTCTGGGAAAACCGCGAATACCGCGATTACGACGACCAGCAGGAGCTGGGCACGCGCAACTTCAAGATGGCGCTGCGCCGGCTGCGCCACTTCGCGCGCGAAGGCGCCGACCTCGAGCTGGACCTGGACCACACCATCCGCAGCACGGCCCGCAACGCGGGGTTCCTGGACCTGAAAATGGTCCCCGAGCGCCACAATACCGTCAAGGTGCTGATGCTGCTGGATGTGGGCGGCAGCATGGACGACCATGTGCAGCGCATCCAGGAGCTGTTTTCGGCGGCGCGCAGCGAATTCAAGAACCTGGAGGTCTATTACTTCCACAACTGCCCCTACGAATCGCTGTGGCAGAACAATCGGCGCCGCTCGACCGAGCGCATCGAAACCTGGGACATCCTGCGCAAGTACAACGAGGACTGGCGCCTGATCATCGTGGGCGACGCCACCATGAGCCCCTACGAAATACTCCAGCCGGGCGGCTCGGTCGAACACAACAACCGGGAAACCGGAGCCGCATGGCTGCAGCGCCTGCTCGACAACTGGCCCAGATCGGTCTGGCTGAACCCCGAGCCCGAGGGCTATTGGGAATACCGCCAGTCCATTGCCCTTATCAAGAACATCATGCACGATCGCATGTACGGCATGACCGTGGCCGGCCTGAAGCTGGCCATGGAAAAGCTCTCCAAATAACCTTTGCCCCACCACCCGCCAGGAACAACCCTATGCCTTTGCCCCTAGCACGAATCCTGAACGCCGCCGCCATCCTGCTCCTGGGCGCCTTCATGGCGGCCGCCAACGCGCTGGAACTGCCCGCCGGCGTCACACAAGGCCCGTCCATCGAGGGCACGACGCAATACACGCTGAAGAACGGGCTGGTCGTGCTGCTTACGCCCGACGGCTCCAAGCCCACCACCATCGTCAACATGACGTATCTGGTGGGTTCCAGGCAGGAGGGCCGGGGTGAAACCGGCATGGCCCACCTGCTGGAACACATGCTGTTTCGCGGCTCGCCCACGTTGCGCGACCCCTGGGCCGAGTTTTCCAAGCGCGGGCTAAGGGCCAACGGCTCCACCAACGAAGACCGCACCAATTACTTTGCCAGCTTCGCCGCCGACCCCGAGACGCTCAAGTGGTACATCGACTGGCAGGCCGACGCCATGGTCAATTCCCTGATCAGCCGCAAGGATCTGGATTCGGAAATGACGGTGGTGCGCAACGAAATGGAATCGGGCGAGAACAACCCGTTCGAAGTGCTGATGCAAAAAATGCAGGCCGCCGCCTACATGTGGCACGGCTACGGCAAGGACACCATCGGCGCCCGCTCCGACGTGGAAAACGTGGATATCGAGCAACTGCGCAAGTTCTACCATTTGTACTACCAGCCCGACAATGCCGTGCTCATCGTATCCGGCAAATTCGATCCGGCCGCCACGCTGGGCGTCATCGCCCAGGCTTTCGGCAAGATTCCCAAGCCGCAGCGGGCACTGCCGCCCGAATACACGGTCGAGCCCGTCCAGGACGGCGAACGCAAGGTCGTCGTCCGCCGCCACGGCGGCAATCCCCTGGTCGCCGCGCTGTTCCACATACCCCAGGCGGGCAGCCCCGACTACGTGCCTTTCGACCTGGGCGTCGACATGATCAGCGACACGCCCTCGGGGCGGCTGTACCATGCCCTGGTGGGAAAAAAACTGGCCACCAGCGTTTTCGGGTTCGCCCGCGCCATGAAGCAGCCGGGCTACGCCTTGTTCGGCGCGAAGCTGGACTCGGGCATGGATCCGGAAAAAGCACTGCAAGCGCTTGACGCCGCGCTGGCCGGCATTGCCCAACAGCCATTCACCCAAGCCGAGCTGGATCGGGCAAAAAGCAAGTGGAACACAGCCTGGTCTCAAACCTACGCCGACCCCGCCAGCCTGACCGGCGTGCTTTCGGCGGCCGTGGCGGCCGGCGACTGGCGCTTGTTCTTCGCGCAACGCGACGAAGTCGAAAAAACTACGCTGGCCCAAGTGCAAAAAGTCGTCCAGGACTACCTGGTTGCCAGCAACCGCAACGACGGCCTGTACATTCCCACCGAAAACCCCGTGCGGGCGCCTTTGCCCGAGCCGGTCGACCTGGCCGCCAGGCTGGCGAACTTCCGGGGCAAGGCCGCGCCCGACGCCGTGGCCGCCTTCGACCCCACTCCGGCCAATATCGACGCGCACACGCTGCGCACCCCGCTATCCCTGCCCAACGGCCAGGTGCAACTGGCCCTGCTGCCCAAACCCACCCGCGGCGACCGGGTGGAAGCCAGCCTGGTCCTCCAGTTCAGCAACCTCGAGGGCCTCAAGGGGCAGCGCACCAACGCCGCCGCCACCGCCGAACTGCTGGATCGCGGTACCGCCGACCTGTCGCGCCAGGACATCCAGGACAAGCTCGATGCGCTGCAAGCCCAACTGGACTTCAGCGGACAAGCCGGCGTGGTGGTGGCCGACATGTCGACGACACGCGACAACCTGCCGCAACTGGTGGAGCTGACGCTGCACATTCTGCGCAATGCCGATTTCCCCGAAAAAGAGGTGGCGGAATTCAAGCGGCAGGTCAGCGCTTCGATCGAAAGCTCGATGACCAATCCGCAGGCCTTGGCCGCGCGCGCACTGGCCCGCCACGACAACCCCTGGGCCCAAGACGATGTGCGGTATACGCCCAGCTTCGACGAGTCCTTGAAAAACATCGCGGCGCTTAGCCGCGACGACCTGGTCAGATTCCACAACGACTTCTACGGCGCCGGCACCATACGCTTTTCGGCGGTGGGCGCCTTCGAACCCGATGCCGTCAGGAAAGCATTGAGCGCGGGGCTTGCCGGCTGGAAAAAGGCCGCCCCCTACACGCGCATCCCCGACCCCTACCGCGCCGTGCCGGCGAAGACCTTCGACATCAATACGCCTGACAAGGCCAATGCGGTGTATATGGCGCAACTGCCTGTCAAAATACAGGACACCGACCCGCGCTACGCGGCATTGTCCGTGGCCAACTATCTGCTGGGCGGGTCGCAAACCTCGCGCCTGTGGAATCGGGTGCGGGTGCAGGACGGGCTGTCGTATACAGTGAGCAGCGGCTTCGATGCCTCGTCCTACGAACCCTCCGGCAGTTGGTCTTTATATGCGATTTACGCACCGGAAAACCGCGCGCGCCTGCTCAAGGCCATGAAGGAAGAACTGGCCGGCGCGTTGCGCGACGGCTTCACCGACGCCGAGGTAAAGGCCGGGGTCGAAGCCATGCTGAAGCTGCGCCGGCTGGCGCGCACCCGCGACGGAGTGCTGGCCGCGGCATGGATCAACTACCTGCAACTGGGCCGCGACTTTACCTGGTCACAGCGAATCGACGACGAACTGGAAAAGCTGACCGCCAAAGACGTGAACGCCGCGCTGCGCGAAACCTTGAAGCCGGAGCTGTTCAGCGTGGCCATCGCCGGAGACCAAAGCAAGGAAAAGGCCAAAGCCGCAAAACCGGCGCCAAAGGCTGGCGGCAAGAATATGGACTAACCGTTAAAACAGATCATGGATCTTCATGAGGGGCCCAAAATGCGACAAGATAAAGCCCCTCATACAGCGAACATAAAGGAATCACCATGAGCAAGCGCATCAACTACGTCAAAGCCTCACCCGACATCTACAAGACCTTCGGAGGCGTATACGCTTCGCTGCAAAATAGCGGCTTGCCCAAAGACCTGATCGATCTTGTGTACTTGCGCGTGTCGCAAATAAACGGCTGCGCCTATTGCATCGACATGCACTCCCGCGACCTGCTCAAAGCGGGCCTGGCCGTGGAAAAGCTGGTGCTTGTACCGGTGTGGCATGAATCCGGCGCGCTGTTCAGCCCCCGCGAACGCGCCGCCCTCGCCTGGGCGGAAACCGTGACACGCGTCGCGGAAACCGGCGTCCCCGACGCCGACTATGACGCTGCCGCGGCCGAATTCAACGACAAGGAACTGGCGGATCTTACCTATGCCATCGGCTTGATGAACGCCTTCAATCGATTCGGCGTTGCATTTCGGCCCACTCCTGCCGCTGTTGCCGCTGCCCAGGCTTGAAACCACCGAAGACAGACCACAAGCTGGCGGCTAGGCTTGTGCCTTGCAGGCCTCCAGCCTCTGGAACTGGATCTGGCTGTCGCCCAGCAGACGCTGGGCCAGTTGCGTAATGGCATCGGGCGCCGTCGAGGTATAAAAAGAGACGCCCGGCCCGAGGTCGCTGCGGAACTCGGGATGGCGGGCCAGGTAGGCGACCAGGCTTTGCGCGGTTATCTTGGGTTGCGAAAAAATCTCCACGCCGGCGGGCAAGGCCTCGGCGAAAAGAGGTTCGATCAAGGGATAATGCGTGCAGCCCAGCAACGCCGCGCTCAGGTGCTCACCGTCGAGACGATGCCGCAACAGCGCCACGTAGCGCCGGACGGCGCGGCGCAGGTCGGGCAAGGAGGCGCCCGCCTCGATAAGCTTGACCAGGCTTGGGCAGGCCTGCTGAACAACGTTTATCTCGGGCGCGCGCTTGGCCGTTTCGTCGACGAAAATCCGGCTGTTGACCGTATAGCGCGTGGCAAAGACCGCCACCGTCTTGCGCGCGGCGCCATGGCGCTGCGCATCGCAGGCGGCCATCCAGGGAACGCCTGTAAGCGCCTCTACCATGGGAACCACGACACCGATCACGCGCTTGTCGGGAAAATACACCGGCAGCCAGGTCTGCTGAAGCCGACGCAGCCCCGTTGCCGCCGCCGTATTGCAGGCCAGCACGACCAGCGAACAGCCCATGGCGAAAAGCTGGGTCAGCGACGACAGCGTAAGCGCGTAGATCGAGTCGGCATCCCGGTCGCCATAGGGCGCGTTGCCATGGTCGCCGTAATAAATGAAACGCTGATCGGGCAGCGACGCACGAAGTTCCTTCAGGACCGCAAGGCCGCCACTGCCAGAATCGAAAACCCCTATCACCGCATCCTCGTCGGTAAAAATCACTCAAGTCGCGGTATTTCACTCGATCTGGGCGGATGAATCAAGCTCTGGATCGAGGCCCGGGCTGCCGGAGCCAGCCCGGGCGGCTAGCCGGCAATCAGCTAAAAAAGCTTTTCACTCGATCGGTCCAGGACTCGCTTTTGGGCGAGTGTTTTTCACCGCCCTGGCTGAGCGAGGTCTCGAACTGACGCAGGATCTTCTTTTGCTCGTCGGTCAGACGCACCGGCGTCTCCACGGAAACGTGGCAGTAGAGGTCGCCCGGATAGCTGGAGCGCACACCGCGTATGCCCTTGCCGCGCAGGCGGAAGGTCTTGCCGGTTTGTGTGCCCTCGGGAATGGTGATCTCGCCCTTGCCGCTAAGCGTGGGCACTTCCAGCTCGCCACCCAGGGCCGCGGTGGTGAAGGGAATGGTCAGCTCGCAATGCAGGTCTTCGCCGTCGCGCTGGAAAATGCCGTGCGGCTTCAGGTGGATTTCTACATACAGGTCGCCCGAGGGCCCGCCATTGACGCCCGGCTCGCCGTTGCCGGTGGAGCGGATGCGCATGCCGTCGTCAATGCCCGCGGGAATCTTGACCTGCAGGGTCTTGTTCTTGCGGATGCGGCCCACGCCGTCGCAGGCGGTGCAGGGGTCGGTGATTTCCTTGCCCGTGCCATGGCAGGTGGGGCAGGTCTGCTGAACGCTGAAAAAACCCTGCTGCATGCGCACGGCGCCGCTGCCGCCGCAGGTGTGGCAGGTCTTGGGCTGGGTTCCGGGCTTGGCGCCCGAGCCATGGCAGGTATCGCAGTTTTCCCAGCTTGGCACGCGGATTTCGGTGTCAAAGCCGCTGGCGGCCTGTTCCAGGCTGATTTCCAATGTGTATTTGAGGTCGGCGCCCCGGTATACCTGGGGCCCTCCCCCGCCACGGCGGCCACCGCCGAAGATCTCGCCGAAGATATCGCCGAAGGCGTCGGAGAAGCCGGCCCCGCCCATGCCGCCGCCGGCGGCATTGGGATCGACCCCGGCATGGCCGAACCGGTCGTAGGCGGCGCGCTTGTCTTCGTCGCACAGTATTTCGTAGGCCTCTTTGACCTCTTTGAATTTTTCTTCCGCTTCCTTGCTGTCCGGATTGCGATCCGGATGGTATTTCATGGCCAGCTTGCGGTAGGCCTTTTTGATCTCTGCTTCGGTGGCGTTCTTGCCAACGCCCAGAACTTCATAAAAATCGCGTTTTGCCATGATTTCGATAGCGCCGCGGGCGCCTTCTTGCTCTTTACATCAAAAAAATGCGCCCGATCTCCAGCCAAATGCCGGAAATCGGGCTCTGAACCATCAGGGCACAGCCTTACTGGTCGCGTTTTACTTCTTTAAAGTCGGCATCGACGACGTTGTCGTCAGCTGGCTCGGAAGCCGCCTGGCCACCTTGCTGCGCCGCGGCCTGGGCCTGCATGTCGGCGTACATTTTCTCGCCGAGTTTTTGCGACGCGGTGGACAGGGCCTCGATCTTGGCATCAATGGCAGCCTTGTCGCCGTCCTTGAGGGTTTCCTCGAGGTCTTTGATGGCCGCTTCGATGGACTCTTTCTCGGAGGCCTCGAGCTTGTCGCCGTACTCTTCCAGCGACTTGCGCGTGGAATGCACCAGTCCGTCGGCCTGGTTGCGGGTTTGCGCCAGCTCGGCCACGCGATGATCGTCCTCGGCATTGGCCTCGGCATCCTTGACCATGCGTTCGATCTCTTCATCGGTCAGGCCGGAATTGGCCTTGATGGTGATCTTGTTTTCCTTGCCCGTGCCTTTGTCCTTGGCCGACACATGCAAAATACCATTGGCGTCGATATCGAAGGTGACTTCGATTTGCGGCGTCCCGCGCACTGCGGGAGGAATGCCTTCCAGGTTGAACTCGCCCAGCGCCTTGTTGCCCGCGGCGATTTCGCGTTCGCCCTGGAACACCTTGATGGTCACGGCAGGCTGGTTGTCGTCGGCCGTGGAGAACACCTGCGAGAACCGGGTGGGAATCGTGGTGTTCTTCTGGATCATCTTGGTCATGACACCGCCCAGGGTTTCGATGCCCAGGGACAGGGGAGTCACATCCAGCAGCAGCACGTCCTTGCGGTCGCCCGCCAGCACGGAACCCTGGATGGCGGCGCCTGCGGCGACAGCCTCGTCAGGGTTGACGTCTTTGCGGGGCTCGCGGCCGAACAGTTCCTTGACCTGTTCCTGCACCTTGGGCATGCGGGTCATGCCGCCGACCAGGATGACGTCGTCGACCTCGGAAACCTTGATGCCGGCGTCCTTGATGGCGATGCGGCAAGGCTCGATGGTGCGCTCGATGAGCTCTTCGACCAGCGCTTCCAGCTTGGCGCGCGTGATCTTGAGGTTCAGGTGCTTGGGACCCGAAGCGTCGGCCGTGATGTACGGCAGGTTGATTTCGGTTTGCTGGGCCGAGGACAGCTCGATCTTGGCCTTTTCAGCGGATTCCTTCAGGCGTTGCAGGGCCAGCACGTCTTTCGACAGGTCGACGCCGCTTTCCTTCTTGAACTCGGTGATGATGTAGTCGATGATGCGCTGGTCGAAGTCTTCGCCGCCCAGGAAGGTGTCGCCGTTGGTCGACAGAACCTCGAACTGCTTTTCGCCATCGACGTCGGCGATTTCGATGATGGAGATATCGAAGGTGCCGCCGCCCAGGTCATACACGGCAATCTTGCGGTCGCCTTTTTCGGCCTTGTCCATGCCAAAGGCCAACGCCGCCGCGGTGGGCTCGTTGATGATGCGCTTGACGTCCAGACCGGCGATGCGGCCGGCATCCTTGGTGGCCTGGCGCTGGCTGTCGTTGAAGTACGCCGGAACCGTGATGACGGCCTCGGTGACTTCTTCGCCCAGGTAGTCCTCGGCGGTTTTCTTCATTTTGCGCAGTACGTCGGCCGACACTTGGGGAGGCGCCAGTTTCTTGCCTTGCGCTTCGACCCAGGCGTCGCCGTTGTCGGCCTTGATGATTTTGTAAGGCATCAGGTGGATGTCTTTCTGCACGGCCTTTTCATCGAACTTGCGGCCGATGAGGCGCTTGACCGCGAACAGCGTGTTCGCGGGATTGGTGACGGCCTGGCGCTTGGCGGGAGCCCCGACCAGCACTTCGCCGTCCGCCATGTAGGCGACGATGGAAGGCGTTGTGCGCGTGCCTTCGGCGTTTTCAATAATCTTGACCTTGCCGCCTTCCAGGACGGAAACACAGCTGTTGGTGGTGCCAAGGTCAATACCGATAATTTTGCTCATGATCTGCAACCCTGAAAAATATTCTTGAATGATGAAATACGAGATGTTCTACAAATGGGGGCTGGTACAGCCTTTTCAAGCCCGTTTCCCCGCGTTTTATGCGTTTTATGGTGTGTCAGGCACCTATTGGGCTGGTTTGCCGGACGAAACCGTGACCAGGGCCGGCCGCAAAACACGCTCGGCGATGGTGTAGCCTTTCTGTAAAGTCTGGACCACCGCGCCCTCGGCCTGCTCGGACGGAATGGACGAAATGGCTTGATGCACATGGGGGTCGAATTTGTCGCCAGGTTCGGGCGCGACTTCCTTGAGCAGGTTGCGCTCGAAAGCCCCGACCAGTTGTTTGAGGGTGGCTTCGACGCCCGCACGCCAGGCCTCAGGGGTCTGGTCGGCCTGGGCCAGGGCGGCCTCGAGGCTGTCCTTGACGGGCACCAGGCTTTCGGCGAACGACTCCGTGCCGAACTTGCGGGCCTTGGCCACATCTTCCTGGGCGCGCCGGCGAACGTTTTCGACCTCGGCCTTGGCGCGCAGCAGTTCCTCGTAGTATTGGGCAACCTGGGCTTCGGCGTTCTTCAGCAAGACGGCCAGGTCCTCGGGCTGCTCGGCATCGGATTCCACGGTTTCGGGCTCGTTGATCTCGAGCTTCTCGGACGTGTCCGTTGCTTGGTTTTCTTTTTTGGAATCAAAGGGTTGATCCGTTGACGACATGGGGAACTCCACTACAAAATGAACTTGATTGTATAAAAGTGGGGACGTTTCCCCCAACTTCAAGGCCCGATCGGGCCCGGACCGGCCCAGGTCATCATCCTGTTTGCGCGGCGGGGCTTGGCCGCCCCGCCGGCCCTCAGCCCGGCAGCCAGCCTTCCACATGGCGCCGTATAAGCCGGGCAAAGCCCTCGGCCCACTGCGCATCGCCATTCAGGCAGGGAATGTAGCGGAACTGCTTGCCGCCACTGCTCAGGAAGGCGTCGCGGCACTGCATCTGGATTTCCTCCAGGGTTTCAAGGCAGTCCGCCAGGAATCCGGGACATAGCACATCGACCTGGGCAATGCCCTGCCTGGCCCACTGCTGCAGGGTCGGCATGGTGTAGGGCTCGAGCCAGCGCTGAGCGCCAAACCGGCTTTGAAACGCCGCATGCACGAGCTGGCCGTCTTCGCCAAGATGCTGGCGCAAGGCCTGGGCGGTCTCCATGCAGTCGCGATGATAGGGATCGCCCTGCTCCACGGTAACACGAGGAAGGCCATGGAAACTGAGCAGCAGGCGCTGCGGCTTGCCTCGCTCCCGCCAGAATTGCCGCAGCTGGCGGGCCAGCGTCTCGATATAGGCCGGCTCGGTGTTGTAGCGCTTGACGAAACGCAGTTCCGGCTGGTTGCGCACGCGCGCCAGGCAGGCCATGACCGCATCCACGGCGGTGGCCGTCGTGCTGGCCGCGTATTGCGGGTACATGGGTACGACAAGAATGCGCTCACACCCTTGGCCGCGCAAGCGCGCCAGTGCATCGGCGATGGAAGGATTGCCGTAGCGCATGCCGACTTCGACCACGGCATCCACCCCCGTCCCGCCCAGCGCAGCCTGCACCGCCCGGGCCTGGGCAAGGCTGTACACCAGCAGGGGCGACCCCTGCTCCAGCCAGATTTCCTTATAGCGCGGCGCCAGCTTGCGCGGCCGCAAGGGCAGCACCGCCCCGCGCAATATGAGCTGCCAAAGCCACTGAGGCATTTCGATGACGCGGGGATCGGACAGGAATTCGCCCAGGTATTTGCGGATCGAGCCCGCCGTCGCCTCGTCGGGCGTGCCCAGATTGATCATGAGAACGCCAATCGGCCCGGCCTGGCGGACGGGAGGGGTAGCCTCAAGGGCATGCGGATCGGATGGCTCGGGGAGAAATCGGGACACGGAAATTCCTGGCAAAAGCAAAGCCGCGGCAATGCCGGCGGCGAAAACGGACTGGCAATGAAGCGGGATCAGGTTTGATTATGGCTTAACGCATTGGACAGCAGGCGGGAGGTGATGTCGACGATGGGGATGACGCGCTCGTAGGACATGCGGGTCGGGCCGATGACGCCCAGGGTGCCCACCACCTTGCCATTGACCCCGTAAGGCGCGGTAATGACCGAGACATCCTCCATGGGCACCAATTGGGAGTCGCCGCCAATGTAGATTTGCACCCCCTGGGCCCGGCTGGATACGTCCAGCAGCTGCAGCAGGTCGGTTTTTTTCTCGAACAGCGAGAACATGCGGCGCAGGCGGTCCATGTCAGAGGCGATTTCGGAGATGTCGAGCAATTTGCTTTCGCCCGAGATGACCACGGATTCATCGGTGTCGGCCTTGGCCGTGCCGGCCTCGACCGCCGCCTGCATCAGGCGGGAAATATCGGCCTGCAACGAGGACAGCTCGTCGGCAATGGCCACCCGCACCTCTTCGAAGGACATGCCGGCGAAATGGTGGTTGAAGAAGTTGCTGGCTTCCAGCAGTTCTTGTTCAAGGTAGTCGCGCTGCACGAACAGGATACGGTTTTGCACATCGCCGTCGGGCGTGACGATGATGAGCAGCACCCGCCGTTCGGACAAACGGATGAATTCGATCTGGCGGAACACCTGGGCGCGCTTGGGCGCCAGCACGACGCCGGCGAACTGGGTCAGGTTGGACAAAAGCGTGGCGGCGGCACTGACCGCGCGACTGGGCTCGGCGGCCGGCAGCATTTCGCGGATTTCGCTGGGCTGAAGGACCTCAAAACGCTGGACCGCCAGCAGCCTGTCGACGAACATGCGGTAGCCGCGCGGCGTGGGAATCCGCCCGGCCGACGCATGGGGGCTGTGGATAAGCCCGAGTTCTTCGAGGTCGGCCATGACATTGCGTATGGTGGCCGGCGAAAGGTCGAATACTTTCGACAACGTGCGCGAACCCACGGGCTGCCCGTCGGCGATATAACGTTCTATCAGGGCTTTTAAAAGCGCTTTGGCTCGATCATCCATATTCGTATATTACGCAATTCGGCGGCAAACAGGGTGTTTTACGTA
>Ga0180219_1001310_pt1 | contig 16535 bp, 13 predicted proteins | sample eDN3rd30CBELigMG_FD_151338 | JGI IMG/M metagenome (GOLD analysis project Ga0180219, IMG submission 151338) | Enriched Miracle-Growth compost microbial communities from Emeryville, California, USA - eDNA 3rd pass 30_C BE-Lig MG (version 2)... ...
GACGCTGCCGCCCTCGAGCCCCTGCTGCGCCGCTGGCTCGCCGTACTCGGCACCGACTGAGTCGCGCTCGGCACCGACGGGGTCGCGATCGGCACCGACGGGGTCGCGATCGGCACTGACCGCGCTCCCGCAGGCAACCAGGCGACCGCCGCGGCAGCCACCCGACTGCACGGGGTGCGAACAGCCATGCAACGGGATGCAACGTGGCGCCGCCTACGGTTGCGACATCCGACCGCGGCAAGGGCTGCCGCAGGACCATGCAGTCGAAGGAGACATCATGACCATCGTCGAAGAAGGCGTCTCGAGCGTCTATGCCGCACCCGGACAGCGCGGCGCCGTCGCCGAGTATCGCGCACGCTACGGGCACTACATCGGCGGCGAGTTCGTCGAACCCGTGAAGGGCCAGTACTTCGAGAACATCACACCGGTCACCGGCAAACCGTTCACCGAAGTCGGCCGCGGCACCGCCGAGGACATCGACCGTGCGGTCGACGTCGCGTGGAAGGCGTTCGAGTCGTGGAAGCGGACGACGCCGGCCGAACGCGCCAACATCCTCAACAAGATCGCCGACCGCATCGAGGCGAACCTCGAGAAGATCGCCGTCGCCGAGACCTGGGAGAACGGCAAGCCCGTCCGCGAGACCCTCGCCGCCGACATCCCGCTGGCAGTCGACCACTTCCGCTACTTCGCCGGCGTGCTGCGCGCCCAGGAAGGGTCGCTCAGCCAGATCGACGAGGACACGGTGGCCTACCACTTCCACGAGCCGCTGGGCGTGGTCGGACAGATCATCCCGTGGAACTTCCCGATCCTCATGGCCACGTGGAAGCTCGCCCCGGCGCTCGCCGCCGGAAACTGCGTTGTGCTCAAGCCGGCCGAGCAGACGCCGGCATCCATCCTGTTCCTGTTCGAGATCATCGGCGACCTGCTGCCGGCCGGCGTCGTCAACATCGTCAACGGGTTCGGCATCGAGGCGGGAGCGCCCCTCGCGCAGCACAAGCGGATCCGCAAGGTCGCCTTCACCGGCGAGACGACGACCGGCCGGCTGATCATGCAGTACGCGTCGCAGAACCTCATCCCGGTCACGCTCGAGCTCGGCGGCAAGAGCGCGAACGTCTTCTTCGAGGATGTCGCCCGGTCGACCGACGACGCCTACTACGACAAGGCGTTGGAGGGCTTCACGTTCTTCGCCCTCAACCAGGGTGAAGTGTGCACGTGCCCGTCGCGCGCGCTGATCCAGCGGTCGATCTACGACCGGTTCCTCGGCGACGGCCTGGAGCGGGTCGGCAAGATCGTGCAGGGCAACCCGCTCGATCCCGCCACGATGATCGGGGCGCAGGCCTCCAACGACCAGCTCGAGAAGATCCTGTCCTACATCGACATCGGCAAGGCCGAGGGTGCCAAGGTGCTTGCCGGTGGCGAACGGGTCGACCTGGGCGGTGACCTCTCGGAGGGCTATTACGTGGCACCGACCGTGTTCGAGGGGCAGAACAGCATGCGCATCTTCCAGGAGGAGATCTTCGGACCGGTCGTCTCCGTCACCTCGTTCGACGACTTCGACGACGCGATCTCGATCGCCAACGACACCCTGTACGGACTCGGCGCGGGCGTCTGGAGCCGCTCGGCCGACACGATGTACCGCGCCGGGCGCGGCATCGAGGCCGGGCGGGTGTGGACCAACACCTACCACCAGTACCCCGCGCACGCGGCGTTCGGCGGATACAAGCAGTCGGGCATCGGTCGCGAGAACCACCTGAAGATGCTCGACCACTACCAGCAGACCAAGAACCTGCTGGTGTCGTACGCCGAGGGCGCGATGGGCTTCTTCTGAGCATGAACCCCTCATCGCTGAGCAGGGTCGCCGTCACGGATGTGGCGGCGGCCCTGCTGCGGGAGCTGACCGCGCAGCACGGGCCGCTGATGTTCCATCAGTCGGGCGGATGCTGCGATGGCAGCTCGCCCATGTGCTATCCGATCGGGATGTTCCTCACCGGGCCGAGTGACGTGCTGCTCGGGGTCATCGATGTGGCGGGCGACCCCTCGACAGGCGCGGGGACCGGGGCCGGTTCGGCGACCGGGGCCGGCACCGGCACCGAGATCGAGGTCTATATGTCGGAGGCGCAGTTCGAGTACTGGAAGTACACGCACCTGACCATCGACGCCGTCCCGGGCCGCGGCGCGGGCTTCAGTGTCGAGGGACCGACCGGCATGCGGTTCCTCATCCGCAGCCGCATGCTCACCGAGCCCGAGCTGGAGCACTTCGGACTGTCTCCCGCCCCCTGACGGTGGCATCGCGCGCCACCCGACGTGGGTTTCAGTCTCGTTACGAAATGCGCGGCGATAGGGCGCGAAAGTCCATGCGGGTGAAAGATGACCAGATAGACCCGCCCACCCGACGGGCCTGACTTTCCGAGACAGCAGAGGTTCACATGTCACTGCACGACAGCACGCGCGGCCGCCTCGGCCTCGCCGTCGGGGCGCTCGGCGCCTCGGCACTCCTGCTCGCCGGCTGCGCCACCGGCGGCAACAACGACGACACCGACAACAACGCGTCGTCGGATCCGATCGTCGTCGGCACCACCGACAAGGTCACCACACTCGACCCGGCCGGCTCCTACGACAACGGCTCGCTCGCCGTGCAGACCCAGGTCTTCCCCTACCTGGTCAACACGGATTACAACAGCACCGAGGTCGTCCCCGACCTCGCCGAGACCGCCGAGTTCACTTCGCCGACCGAGTACACGGTCACCCTGCCCGCAGGACTGAAGTGGGCCAACGGCAACGACCTGACCTCGTCCGACGTCAAGTTCTCGTTCGACCGCAACATCGCGATCAACGACCCGAACGGCGCATCGAGCCTGCTGTACAACCTGGACAGCGTCGAGACCCCCGACGACACCACCGTCGTGTTCCACCTGAAGACCGAGAACGACCAGGTCTTCCCGTTCATCCTCACGAGCTTCCCCGGCGCGATCGTCGACGACGAGGTCTTCTCGGCCGACGCGGTCACCCCGGATGCCGACATCGTGGATGCCAACGCGTTCGGCGGCCCGTACTCCATCACCTCGTGGGACTTCAACAAGGCCGTCGAGTTCACCCCGAACGAGAACTACCAGGGCCTGCTGGACGCACCGGTGAACTCCGGCGTCATCCTGAGCTACTTCGCCGAGTCGTCGAACCTGAAGCTCGCCGTGCAGGAGGGCGACATCGACGTGGCGTACCGCAGCCTGTCGGCCACCGACGTCGCCGACCTCGGCTCGAACGACAAGGTCAAGGTCGTCGACGGCCCCGGCGGTGAGATCCGCTACATCGTGTTCAACTTCAACACGCAGCCGTACGGTGCGACCACGGCGGAGGCCGACGAGGCCAAGGCGCTCGCCGTCCGTCAGGCCGTCGCCGATCTCCTCGACCGCGAGGAGATCTCGACGCAGGTCTACAAGGGCACCTACACCCCGCTGTACTCGTACGTCCCCGAGGGTTTCGCCGGCGCCACCGACTCGCTGAAGGGTCTCTACGGAGACGGTGCGGGTGGACCTGACGCGGCGAAGGCCAAGGCCACGCTCGAGGCCGCCGGCGTGACCACCCCGGTCAAGCTCAGCCTGCAGTACAGCCCGGACCACTACGGCCCGTCGTCGGGTGACGAGTACGCCCTTGTCAAGAGCCAGCTCGAGGCCGACGGCCTGTTCGAGGTCGACCTCAAGTCGACCGAGTGGGTGCAGTACTCCAAGGACCGCACGGCCGACGTGTACCCGGCCTACCAGCTGGGCTGGTTCCCGGACTACTCCGACGCGGACAACTACCTGACGCCGTTCTTCCTGATCGAGAACTTCCTGTCCAACCACTACGAGAACCAGGAAGTCAACGACCTGATCCTCCAGCAGGCGGTCGAGCCCGACGCGGACACCCGCACCGGCATGATCGAGCAGATCCAGGATCTCGTGGCCGAGGACCTGTCCACGGTGCCGATCCTGCAGGGCGCCCAGGTCGCCGTGACCGGGGCTGACGTCGACGGGGTCATCCTCGACGCGTCGTTCAAGCTCCGCTTCGCCCCGATCACGAAGTAACGCGCACCTCGTCGGTCGTTGGGTGAGCCCCGCTCGCTCAACGACCGACGAGGTCATTCCTGAGGTAGACATCCATGACGGCAGACGTCGCCACCCCGCCGCCGGCACTCGCGGTTCCGAAGACCAGGAGCGGCGGCGGCGTGCTGGGCCGGTACATCCTGATCCGGTTCCTGCTGATCTTCCCCACCGTCTTCATCCTGGTCACGGTGGTCTTCTTCCTCCTCCGCATCACCGGAGACCCGATCACCGCCGCCCTCGGCGGTCGGCTGCCCCCCGATCAGCTGGCCGAACGGATCGCGGAGGCCGGCTATGACCGGCCCATCCTCGTCCAGTACGTCGAGTACCTGGGGCAGGTCTTCACCCTGAACTTCGGCAACACCCTGACCGATAACCAGCCGGTCATCCAGATGCTGGCCTCCTACGGTCTGGCGACGTTCGAGCTCGTCATGTACGCGCTCGTGGTCGCGTTCGTCGTCGGCATCCCACTCGGCATGGTCGCCGCGGCGATGCGCGACCGTTGGCCGGATGCCGTGCTCCGCGTCAGCGCCATCCTCTTCTACGCGACGCCGGTGTTCTTCGCCGGCATGGTCGCAAAGCTCGTCTTCTCGGTGTGGCTGGGCTGGTTCCCCGTCTCGGGCCGGGCGAACGTGCGCACCGAGCTCGCACTCGGCCGCGACGGCGGCACCGGCCTCTACCTGATCGACGCGATCACCAGTGGCAACCCCGCGTACGTGCAGGACGTTCTCATGCACGCGGTGCTGCCCGCGCTCACGCTCGGCCTCGTCACCGCGGGCATCTTCCTGCGGCTCGTGCGCACCAACGTCATCGGCACGTACAACATGCCCTACGTCGACGCGGCGCGCTCGCGCGGCGTCCGTGAGGGCCGCCTCGTCCGTACGCACGCCTATCGCCCGGCTCTGATCCCGATCATCACCGTCATCGGTATGCAGATCGCCCTCATGCTCGGTGGCGCCGTGCTCACCGAGTCGACCTTCGAGTGGAAGGGGCTCGGCTTCCAGCTCGTGTACTACCTGACCGCGCGCGACTTCGTGGCCGTGCAGGGCATCGTCGCGATGATCGCGATCATCGTGGCGCTGACGAACTTCCTCGTCGACATCGTCGCCGCGTTCATCGACCCGAGGGTGAGGTTCTGACGATGGCCACGCAGCGTCTCATCGACCGGATGCCGGTCATCCACCAGCTTCGGCAGAGTGTCGGCCTGCAGCGCGGCATGCTCGTCGCCGGCCTCGTGCTCACCGCCCTCTTCCTCCTCTGCGCGATCCTCGCGCCCTGGATCGCCCCGTACGGGTTCGGGCAGCTGCGCGACGAGTCCGGCAACTTCGGCGCGCAGCAGGCACCGTCCGCGGCGCACCTGCTCGGGACCACCGTCGGCGGCTACGACGTGCTCTCGCGCGTCATCTGGGGTGCCCAGACCGCCCTGCTCGTCGTGCTCGTGGCGATCCTGCTCTCGGTGTTCATCGGCATCCTGCTCGGTCTCATCTCGGGTTACCTCGGCGGCTGGGTGGATCGCGTGCTCGTGGTCATCGCCGACGCGATCTACGCCTTCCCCACCTTGCTGCTCGCGATCGTCGTGGCCATCGCGATCAGTGGCGGCCAGTCCGGACTGTGGCCGGGCGTGTTCTCCGCGGCGATCGCGATCACCGTCGTGTTCATCCCGCAGTACTTCCGCGTCGTGCGCGCCGAGGTGGTGCGGGTCAAGACCGAGGCGTTCGTCGAGTCGGCGAAGGTCATCGGCGCCTCCACGCCGCGGATCATGTTCCGGCATGTGCTGCGCAACTCCACGCGCACGCTGCCGCTCATCGTGACGCTCAACGCCTCCGAGGCGATCTCGACGCTCGCCGCACTGGGCTTCCTCGGATTCGGCATCGAGCCCACCGCGGCGGCGGAGTGGGGTTACGACCTCAACAAGGCGCTCAGCGATGTCGCCGCCGGCATCTGGTGGACGTCGATCCCGCCCGGCATCGCGATCGTCGTGACCGTTCTCGGTGTCACGCTCATCGGTGAGAGCCTGAACGACCTGGCTGATCCGCGCCTGCGGACGCGCCGTCGCGCCGCGGCGACGACCCCCGCGGATGCCGTCGCCGCGACGACGCCGGTCACTCGCGAAGGCCTCGGAGAGGTGCAGTGATGACGAACGATCCGTACGCCGTCGACATCCGCGACCTGGACATCAGCTTCGCCACCGACAGCGGCGACGTGCGCGCCGTGCGCGACGTGTCGCTGAACGTCCGTCCGGGAGAGGTGCTCGCGATCGTCGGCGAGTCGGGCAGCGGCAAGACCGTGACTGCCCGATCGATCCTGGGCCTGCTGCCCGAGACCGCCACCGCCCGTGGGGCCGTGCTGCTGGACGGCACCGACGTCGTCGGTCTGTCCGCGGAGAAGCTGCGTCAGGTGCGCGGCACCAAGGCGGCGATGATCTTCCAGGAGCCGTCGACCGCGCTCAATCCCGTCTTCCGCGTGGGGTGGCAGCTCGCCGAGGGGCTGCGCGCGCACGGCAAGTACACGAAGAAGCAGGCGCGACACCGCGCCGTCGAGATGCTGCGACGCGTCGGCATCCCGGAGCCGGAGAAACGGGTCGACGACTACCCACACCAGTTCTCCGGCGGACAGAAGCAGCGCATCGTCATCGCGATGGCACTCGCTCTGGAGCCGGGCGTGATCCTCGCCGACGAGCCGACGACCGCGCTGGACGTGACAGTGCAGGCGGAGATCCTCGATCTGCTGCGCGACCTGCGCGACGACACCGGCACCGCCATCGTGCTCATCACGCACAACATGGGGGTCGTCGCCGACCTCGCCGACCGCGTCGCCGTGATGCTGGAGGGTGAGGTCGTCGAATCGGCGCCGGTGCGCGAGCTGTTCGCCGACCCGCAGCATCCGTACACCCGCAAGCTCCTCGATGCCGTGCCCCGCGTCACGCTCACCGCCCGTCCGCTGCCCGCGTCGGCGCACACCGCCGAGCCGCTCGTGGAGGCGAAGGGCCTCATCATCGAATACCCGGGTCGGCTGGGCCGCGGCACATTCCGTGCCGTACACGAGATCGACTTCGCGATCCGCCCCGGCGAGGTGCTCGGCCTGGTGGGCGAGTCGGGGTCGGGCAAGACGACCATCGGTCGCGCGATCGCCGGTCTCACCCCGGTTGCCGGCGGATCGCTGAACGTGCTCGGGGTCGAGATGAACCGGGTGAAGGAGCGGAAGTTCCGCGCGCATCGCAAGGACCTGGGCTTCGTGTTCCAGGACCCCGCAACCAGCTTCAACCCGCTGCTGACGGTCGCGCAGTGCGTGGCCGAGCCGCTCATCGTGCACGGCGGGGCGAAGGATGCCGCCGACGCACGCGACAAGGTCGACGAGCTGCTCGAAGCCGTGCAGCTGCCGGCCTCCTTCGGCGATCGCTTCCCGCATGAGCTGTCGGGCGGCCAGCGACAGCGTGCGTCGCTGGCCCGGGCCATCGCGCTGGATCCGAAGCTGCTGATCGCCGACGAGCCCACCAGCGCGCTGGACGTATCGGTGCAGGCGCGCGTGCTGGAGCTGTTCGCGGAGCTGCAGGACCGGTTCGGGTTCGCGACGCTGTTCATCACGCACGACCTGGCCGTCGTGGACCTGCTCGCACACCGGGTCGTCGTGCTGCACCGGGGCCGCGTTGCGGAGGAGGGCCCGACCGCCGATGTGCTCGGGCACCCGCGGGACGCGTATACGCGCCGGTTGATCGCGTCTCTGCCGGTGCCCGACCCGGTGGAGCAGGCCCTGCGCCGCGCTGCGCGCGGCTGACCTTGCGGTCGGGCGCCGCGCACCGAGCGTTCACCCGGGGGCAACCGTCAGGTCAGATGCGCGGGTCATGATCGGGCCGTGCCGAAGCCGATTGCGACCGTCATCCTTCCCGCGAAGGATGCCGGGGCGTTCATCGGCACGACCCTGAAGACCCTCACCACGCAGTTCGACGACCTGTCGTCGTTGAAGCTCGTGGCCATCGATGACGGGTCGAGCGATCGGACGGCTGCCGTGATGCTGCGCGCGGCCGAGCAGTTCGCCCACGCCGAGGTCATCACCAACCCGCAGCCGCTGGGTCTGGCCACGGCCCGCAACCAGGGGCTCGACCGGGTCGAGGGAGACTACGTCTGCTTCGTCGATGGGGATGATTGGCTGCAGCCGCGGCGGCTGCAGTCTCTCGTCGCCTCGCTGCGCGACCTCAGCAGCGACTTCGTCCGCACCGATCACCTCACCGATACGCAGGGGCGCCGCAAGCTGGTGCGAGCACCGTTCGCCTGGCGCGGGCGGACGGTTCCCGCCCGGGAGGCGATTCTGCCCGCCGACGAGCCGACGATGGTCGACTACCCGTATGCCTGGGCTGGCATGTTCCATCGACGGCTGGTGGATGCCGGACTCCTTCGCTTCAATGACGGCCTGCACACCGCCGAGGATCGCCCGTGGATCTGGCGCCTGCACCTTGGCGCGGACTCGTTCGCGGTGGTCGACGCTCCGGCCCTCCTGTACCGGCGGGGCGTTCCCTCCTCGCTGACCCAAGTGCTCGATCGACGGCAGCTCGACTTCGTCCCGGCCTTTGCCGAGACGCTGCGGATCGTCGCCGCCGACCGCGAAGCGGAGCGGTTCGCACCGAAGATCGCGGCGACGACCTTCGCCGTCTGCGCGCACCACGTCATCCGCGCACGCGACATGAAGGGGAACGACCGGCGCCTGCTGCGTACCGGAGTGCTCGAGCTCATCGCGTCGATGCCGCCGGACGTACGCGATGCGGCATACACCCGCCTGTCGGACAAGCGCCGCCGTGTGCTGGCCCCGATGATGCGAGAGGTGCGCCGCGGATGACCCAGCTGTTCGTGGTGCACAGCGCCTACGGGCTGACCACGGCGGTCGCCGCGATCGACGAGGGGATCATCGCCCGACGCGGGCGCCGTGTGCTCGCCGTCGCGAACACCGCGCTGGTGCCCGAGACGTCGACCGGCCCGGGCGACGCCGCGCACGTGCGGCCACTGCTGTCGCGGTTCGATGACGTCGTCTCGGTCAACGATCTGCTCGCGCCGATCCCCCCGACGCAGTGGGCACCGACGGCCGAGGACCTGCCGATGATCGAGAGGCTGCTGCGTCGGGTATGGCGGCTTGATGACGGACCTCTGGAACTGTTCCTGCAGAGCATCCACGTCGCTCCAGCCCTCACCTTTGCGCGGCTGTTCCCCGATGCGACGATCACCGTCGTGAGCGACGGCCTGATGACCTTCTCGCCGGTGCGCAAGCGGCTCGGCCACGATCTGACCCGCCGGGTGACCCGGGTCGTGTACGGAGACGTCGTGCCCGGTGTCGCCCCATTGCTGTTCGCAGAGCATGGCGCCGAGCGGATGCCGATTCCCGCGGCCGCGCTCGGGCGGGTGTTCGAGGAGGGTGCCGCCGTACTGAACGATCCGGCGCTCGATGCGCTGGCCGCCGATGCGGCGCCGACGGCGCTGATCCTCGGCCAGTACCTGTCGACGCTGGGCATCGTCACCCCATCCGAGGAGCAGCGCCTGCACGCCGCGCTGCTCGACCGCACGCGCGACTGGCGACCGGACCGCATCGTGTTCAAACCGCACCCGTCCGCCCCCGTCGCGGACGTCGACGCGCTGCAGGAGCACGCCGAGCGCCGCGGCGTGCGGTTCGAGGTCTACGAGGGCGACGCCCCGGCCGAGATCGTCGCCGGGCGGCTGAACACGATCGTCGCGGCCGCGCTGTTCTCCACCGCGCTGCCGACGATCGCCGCCGTGCACGGGGTGCCGATCACCGCCGTCGAGACCGATCTGCTGCTGCGCCGGCTGCCGCAGCCGGAGAACAGCAACCGCATGCCGCTGGCCCTGGTCGATGCCCTCACCCGTATCGACTCGCCCTACGCCCCGCCCCCCGCGGCCGCCAGCACCGAGCGGCAGCTGCTCGCCGACGCCGTCGGCTATGCGATGCAGCCCGTCATCATGAGCCACCTGCGCCCGCGGGCGGAGGAGTTCCTCTCCCGCTTCGGTCCCGGCGAGGGGGCGCGCTACCTCACGGCCGTGCGGATGACCGCGCTCGAGCTTCCTGGTGCCCCGGCTCGCTCGCGCCTCGCGCAGCGCTTCTTCCCGATCGGCGGCGCGGGCCGTCTCGAGCAGGCCCGGCTGACGATCAAGGGCATGCGTCGCCGCGGGCGGCGCATCTGGCGGACGGCGCGCGGCGAATGAGCGCCGTCGTCGCCGTCATCCCCGCCCGCGGCGGGTCGAAGGGCGTGCCCCGGAAGAACCTGCGCCGCGTCGGCGGCACGCCGCTCATCGTGCGCGCGATCCAGGCGGCGCGCGCGGCGCGCCGGGTCGATCTCGTCGTGGTCTCCACCGACGATGACGAGATCGCCCGAGTTGCCGAAGCCGCCGGCGCCCGCGTCGTGCACCGCCCGGCCGAGCTCGCCGACGACACGGCGACCAGCGAGAGTGCCCTGCTGCATGCGATGACCGTGCTCGAGGACGACGGCATCCGAATCGGCACGCTCGTGTTCCTGCAGGCGACCTCGCCGTTCATCCCGGCCGAGGGGATCGATCGCGCCGTCGATGCGGTGCGGGGCGGCGGCTACGACAGCGCGTTCTCCGCCTTCGAGACCTATGCCTTCGTGTGGCGGCGCGCGGACGGCATCGCGGCGGCGGTGGGCCACGACGCCGCTCGCCGTCCGCGTCGGCAGGACCGTGAGCCGCACTATCAGGAGACCGGAGCCTTCTACGCGTTCGACGCCGCCGGCTTCCGGCGGGCACAGCACCGGTTCTTCGGCCGCACCGCGATCATCGACGTGCCCGAGGCCACCGCGCTGGAGATCGATGATGCCGCCCAACTGCAGGTCGCGACGTCCCTCGCGCCGCTGCTCGACTCCCCCGTCCACCCGCGCGTCGATGTCGACGCGGTCGTCACCGACTTCGACGGCGTGCACACCGACGACACCGCGCTCACCGGCGCCGACGGGCGCGAACTCGTGCGGGTGAGCCGCTCCGACGGCATGGGTGTGACGCTGCTGCGGCGGGCCGGCATCCCGCTGCTGATCCTCTCCACCGAGACGAACCCCGTTGTCCGGGCACGCGCCGACAAGCTGCGCGTGCCCGTCCTGCAGGGCGTCGACGACAAGGCCGCCGCGCTGCGAGCGTGGGCGGAGGATGCCGGCATCCCTCTGGCGCGCATCGCGTACCTCGGCAACGACGTCAACGACCTGCCCGCCCTCGCGCTCGTCGGCTGGCCCGCCGCGGTCGCCGACGCGCACCCGGCCGTGCGCGCCGCTGCGCGCGTCGTCCTGACTCGCCGCGGCGGGGACGGGGCGGTGCGAGAGCTCGCCGACCGCGTGCTGTCGCCGAGCTGACAGCCGGGGGCCGTGCCCGGGCCACCTCGGGTTCATTCCGCGTTCACGCCTGGCGCGCACGCTGGGAGTCATCCCCCACCCGTGACCCCCGCCGACAGAGGAGACGCCATGACCGTCAGCATCGGATCGCACGTGATCGGCGGCGGCAAGCCCGTCTACGTCATCGCCGAGATCGGCCTCAACCACAATGGCGATGTCGAGCTCGCCAAGCGCCTCATCGACGTGGCCGCAGCCGCCGGCGCGAACGCGGTGAAGTTCCAGAAGCGCACGCCGGAGATCTCCACCCCCGAGCACATGCGCGACACTCCTCGTGAGACGCCGTGGGGCACGATGACCTACTTGCAGTACCGATACCGCGTCGAGTTCGATCGCGAACAGTACGTCGAGATCGGCGACTACGCGACCCTCGCCGGGCTGGACTGGTTCGCCTCGCCGTGGGACGTGCCGAGCGTGCACTTCCTCGAGGACCTCGGTGTCGTCGCGCACAAGGTCGCGTCGGCCTCGCTCACCGATCTGGAGCTGCTGGAGGCGCTGCGCGGCACCGGCAAGCCGGTGATCCTGTCCACCGGCATGTCGACGATCGAGCAGATCGACCGCGCACTCGATGTGCTGGGCACCGACCGGGTCGTGCTGATGCACGCCACATCGACATATCCGATGGAGCCCGAGGAGGCGAACCTGCGGGTGATCGCGTCGCTGCGCGACCGCTATGCCGGCATCCCGGTCGGATACTCCGGCCACGAGCGCGGGCTGCAGATCTCACTTGCCGCTGTCGCCTTGGGCGCTGTCGCCGTCGAACGGCACATCACGCTGGACCGTACGATGTGGGGCTCCGACCACGCCGCCTCGCTCGAGCCGGCCGGGCTCGAGCATCTGGTGCGCGACATCCGGGTCATCGAGACGGCCCTCGGCGACGGCGTGAAGCGCGTCTTCCCGGGTGAGCTCGCGCCGATGGCGAAACTGCGCCGCGTGCCGGCATGAGCGGACGGGCCGATCGCACTCCGCGGCTGCGAGTGGTCGCGATCGCCGACGCGGACTCCTTCGTGAAGTGGTCCGCGGCGACCCTCGACGGGCTTGCGCGGGTCAGTGCGCACATCGTGCTGGTGCGCACGCCTCTCGTTGTGAGTGCCGCGCAACAGGAGGCCGCGCTCGCCGGCACCCGGTTCACCGGGCGCGATGTGACCCGCGTCGGGTACGACGAGCTCGCGACCTGGCTGGCCGCGGATCGTCCGGATGTCGTGCTCGTCGCCGGGCGCGGACAGCTCGTGCGGCTGATCCAGCGGCAGATCGATCGGGTGCACCCGCGCCCGATCGTCGTCTCCGGCCTGCCGGGTATCTCCATCCCCGCGCAGCGCGGCGCCGCGCAGTACCGCCGGTACGCCGATTTGGTCGTGATCCACTCGCGGCGCGAGCAGCGGGCGTTCTTCGATCTCGCGCAGAGGCTCGACCTGCCCTTGGAGCTGGGACTCGCGACCTTGCCGTACGCGCGGGTCGCCGGGGCTGGTCCGGCGGTGGGTGTGGGTTCGGCGGCGGGTTCGGGTGTGGTTGTCGATTCGGCGGCGGGTTCGGGTGTGGCGGCGGGTTCGGCAGGGGGTTCGGTGCGGCGCGAGGGGATGCCGGGCGGCACCGACCTCGTCTTCGCCGCGCAGGCCATGGTGCCGCGCGAGCGGCGCGACCGTGAGATCGTGGCCGACATCCTCCGCCGCGCGGCGCTCGCCGATCCCACGCGCCGGGTCGTCGTCAAGCTGCGCTCGCGGCCGGGCGAGCAGGAGACCCACTTCGAGCGCACCGGATACCCGGAGCTGCTCGACTACCGCCCAGACAACCTCGTCTTCTCGTACGCGCCGATGGCCGAGGCGCTGCAGACGGCCGAAGGGCTCGTGACCGTGAGCTCCACCGCCGCGATCGAGGCGATGGCGCAGGGCGTTCCGGTGATCGCGCTCGACACCTTCGGCGTCGGCAAGCAGCACCTGAACACCGTGTTTTCCGACAGCGGGCTGCTCGGGTCGGCAGAGGATGTCGTGGCGCGGCGGTTCCGGCATCCCCACCCGCTCTGGCTGCGGGAGAACTACTTCCACGACGTCCGCGAGGCCACGTGGTGGTCGCGCGTCGAGGAGCTGGTCGCGCGTCGACGGCGCGGCGAGCTGCCGGCCAGGACCGTGCCGCAGCCGCCCGGGGGTGCGCTGCAGATCGCGTGGCAGCGCAAGACCGTGCTCGGCGCGGAGGATCACACGCTGTCCGGCGCGGTGGCGCTCGCGATCGGCACCCCGCTCGACGAGGCGCTGCGCGCGTTGCGCCGACTGCGCGGCCGGCGCGGGGCCGACACCTGGTTCGACGCCGCCAGCGACATCACCGTGACCGCGACGCGGCATCGGGACCCGTTGCGCCGCCGCGCCTCCGCCGCGCGCGGGTGACGCCGTTCCTCGGGTGGGAGCCGCGCGCGGTCGCGTGTGCCGCGCGCAGGCGCGTGGTCCCGTGTGCCGCTCGCGGGCGCGTGGTCCCGTGTGCCGCTCGCAGGACGTTTTGTGGATCCCGGGCGTGTCCGCGGCGTGTCTCGGGCGCGCGGGCGAAATCTCCTGCGAGTGGCACCGGGTCAGTGCCCGAACGTACCGGGTCAGCGGAAGAATGAGCCGAGGATGCCGCCGAAGATGCCGAACTGTCCGAGCAGCATCAGCAGGAAGACCACGCCGAACACGATGATCGCGGCCCACGGCACGCCCCGCTTCAGCCGGCGGCCCTGCGGTGCGACGCCGGGCGGCGGCCGCAGGAGCGCCGTCGGCGCGGCGAACGGCAGAGCGGTGGATGCCGTGGGGGTGGGGGCGGCGAGTGTGGGCGACGCCTCGACAGGCTCGGGGACCGGAAGCGGCTCGGGGACCGGAAGCGGCTCGGGGACCGACCCCTCGACAGGCTCGGGGACCGGGAGCGGCTCGGGGACCGGGAGGGCCAGGCGGGCGTCGCGCCAGCGCTCCCACTGGGCGAACTTGTCCAGGAAGGCGCCGACCACCGAGAACAGCCACGCCCAGGTGGCCGGGTCGAGAGTCGAGAAGTCGCGCTTCGCGTACAGGAACATCCAGTCGTCGACGATCTCGACGTCCAGCGCCGCCGCGTGGTCGATGAACCGGGCCATGATGTCCGGCGTGAACAGGTACAGCGCGTCGGTCTCGTAGCCGCCCGGGCAGTACAGGGCGAAGTGCTTGTCGAAGTCGCCTTCCAGGCTCAGCCGCTGATCACGGTCGAACGCAGCCGGGAGATTCGATCCGAACAGGCCGTTGTTGCTCACGGCATCCAGGACGATGTGTGGCAACGGAGTGGACAGCTTCACGGCGACGTACCCCCACCGATGGGTCGTCTCGTTCTTGCCGGAGCCCGTCGTGTACTGATAGTTGCCGAACTCGACGAACCGCGGGCGGGCGCCGCGGACGACGTCGGTCGCCTTGCGCGCATGCCCCTGACCGAAGATCATGCCCGGCAGCGGTGGGTTCTCGGCGACGGGGTGCCATGCCATCGCGTTCGCCTGCGCGAACCGGTCCAGGCGGTACCAGCGCTCGCCGGTGTTCGCGGTGACGGAGCGATAGATGATGAAGCCGATGAACGCGACCACGCCGATCAGCATCACGACGGGGACGACGGCGAACAGGGCACCGAAGGGACTGCCGACGCCGGCGGAGCCGATCACCGAGAAAGCCGTGATGACGCCGGTGAAGACGGTGCCGAACATCCCGAGGAACACCACGCCGAAGATGACGAACACCACGATCATCACCGGGTTTGCACCGCTGGGCGCGCGCCCGCTGGCGCGCAGGTGCTGCACATACGCGCGCACGGTGGGCTTGTCGGCAGGCTCGAGCAGCGGGCGCGCGTCGAACGGGAAGGATGCCGGAGGAGTCGCGGTCGGAAGGGTCATCGGTTCACCTCGTCGGAGTCCCAGGTCAGTTCTGCGCCTTCGCTGATCGGAAGGGCTTCGAGTCGCTCGTCCGTCACCAGCGCGCCGATCAGCTCACTGCTGCCGCCGACGATGGTGGAGTCGTGGTCCACCTCGGTCACCAGCACCCAGGCGCGGTCGTCGGGCCAGATCAGGCTGGGCGACTGCGCCGCCGGATCGAAGCCGTGCGCTTCGGCGGGCCGGTCGCGCCAGGGGACACGCAGCACCCAGTCGGGGTCGGCGAGTTCCGCCACTCCCCCGCGGAACAGCACGTGGCCGCGGCCGGGGAGCTCGAGCCGCGGGCCCTCGGAGATCTCGCGCGACAGGATGCCCTCCTGCCAGGTCGGCTTGCGGAACACGTTGTTGAACGGGTCTTTCACCGCGTGTGCGAGCATCTCGTTGTGGTGGCTCAGCGCGGGGTCCTCCGGGTCGCCGATCTGGAAGAACACGCGTGACGGCCCGTCGCCGAGGTGGCCGAGGAGGGCGCCGTCGCCTTCCCAGAGGGCGACGTATCCGGCATCCGGAGTCGACGTATGAGAGGCGAGGATGCCGGCGACGACCGCGACCAGGTCGCTCTCGAGCGTTCCCTCGGCCGGGGCATCGAAGACGCGGCCATCGGGCGCGGTGACCTGCTGCCATGCGTTGGCATCGCTGGGCGTGCGGACGAGACGGCCCCACTGCGCGCCGGCGTGGAACTCGGTGCCGAACGCGGCTGCCGTCTGTGCCCAGGTGGCCGTGCGGGTGACATCATCGGCATCCGTCGTATGGCCGGGGTGGAAGATCCGCGCGTAGGCGGGAAACCCCCGCGGCACGACGTCGTGCATGGTCCCGCTCCACGGGTCGTCGATGCGCTCGCGCAGCCAGTCGCCGGCAGAGACATCCGCAGTCCACTCCATGACGGTCACGCTACCTGCACGTGTCCCCTCGTCCGTTGAGCGAGCGGAGCGAGACGAAACGCGCCGCGTCGTGTCCTGCTCAGCGACCGGGACGGTCGCCTGCCCCGATGCGTGCGACGCCGGCGCGCAGCCACGCGACGTAGTCGGCGTGCGACCAGCCGGACTGCACGACGAGCTGCTGATATCCCTCGGGTGAGAGCAGGAACGACAGTTCTGCTGCGGCGCGAGCAGGATCCGCGAACGCGGCTCCTCGCGTTTCGAGCTCGCTGACCAGTCGCGCGTAGTCT
>Ga0180219_1001313_pt1 | contig 16498 bp, 13 predicted proteins | sample eDN3rd30CBELigMG_FD_151338 | JGI IMG/M metagenome (GOLD analysis project Ga0180219, IMG submission 151338) | Enriched Miracle-Growth compost microbial communities from Emeryville, California, USA - eDNA 3rd pass 30_C BE-Lig MG (version 2)... ...
CTCGATGCCGTCGAGCAACTTGCCTGCCGATCCTATGCGACGCTCAACGGGCGAGTTCAGCGAGATGATCGAAGAGTTCTCGCTCAGGCCATACGCCTCGAACACCTGCACGCCTCGAGCGTCCAGGGCTTCCAGCACGCTGACCGGAATCTTCGCACCACCTGTGATGATGTGCGGGCGCAGCGGGCCGAACAGTTCCTCCACCGAACAGTGCTCGAGCAACAGGTTGGCCTCCTCCAACAGCTTCGGCGGCAGATAGAGAAAGTTGGGTTGGTTAGGCGCAATCAGCTCCAGGTACTGCCTGGCATTTCCACTCGCGGCGCCGTATTCGGCCACGCCTTCGGGCATGAGCGTCAGGGTGCCGCCAGACAGAACCGGAATGAACACCCCCAGCACCTGCTCGATCAGAAGGCTCATTGGCACGATCGAGAAATAATGCAGTGGTTGCTGTGGCAGGCGCGCCATTACATTGTCGACCAGCAACCCGACCGCCTCGTCCCGGATCATTACCCCCTTGGGGCGGGAAGTGGTGCCAGAGGTATGGATGATCGACACGATGCCCACCGGGATCAGCTCATCTTGCTGACACCATTCCTCGCCGACCTCCTCGTTCATCAAGCGCTTGGGAATGAAGCAAGACTTGTCCGGGAAAATGTTGTGCAAGCGGCTGGCAGTCCTTTCATCGTTCACGAACACCGCCGTAGCCTTGCCCAGCAGACTACCGATCTGGTCATCGGAGAACTCGATAGGTACGGGCAGCAGCACACCGCCAACCTGTTGAATCGCCAACAGGGTGTAGATCCACTCATAGCAGGAACGCATGGCGATCCCGAACACTTTGCGCTCGCAATGCCCCACGCGTCCTTCTAGGGCGCACGCCAAGCGCATTACGTCCCGACGCAACTCGTGCAGCCTATAAGTGCGGCCATTCATCTCCCGAATCACCACACGGTCGGGTGCGCTCGCCAGATAATCTTGCATTTTCCTGCTGATCATTGGCTGTTTCCCCCATGCCGATAGCTCTGGGCACCAAAGATCCGGCGGGAAGTATCGTCCAGCCGACGGCGACCGTGCATAACACGGGTGTTGTCAATGACAACGATGTCACCCTTTTTCCAAAAATGGCTGTAGGTATTGCGCGCAGTGACTTCCTTGATCTCGTCCCAGATATCCAGGCAAATATCCTCACCATCAGCCCAGGTTATCAGTGGAGGTTCATAATTGACGCTGGGCCCGAGCATGGAATTGCAGAAAGCCTTCTTGCCACTAAAGCAGCTTGTCTCCAGCGCGGAAATAATCAACTCCGAAGAGATAAGATTCTGATCGATACGACTATAGGTCTGACCTTCCACACGTTCGTTAACCTGATACAAGTGTTCATCAGTTATATCGTCGACCGGCAGTTTCAGCTCGATACTGAGGAAACGTTTTACATTAGCCCAGGGAATACGCCGGACATAACGAATATTCCGGTTCTCGAAGCACTTTCGGGCTTTCGCGGAAAGCTCGAACAGTACCCGCCGGCCATCGCACATCGTCGTTTCAGAGCCCACCAGCGCAGGCTCTAGACAATAGAACCACTGCAAGTCGGGATTGAAGGGCAGATTGCCGTTTTCACGGTGCAGGCCCATCTCGTGCACGCCCGCTTCGATTTCTGCGGTATTCGAGGTAGCGGCCTTGCGGGCTGGGTCGAAGGTGACACGCGATGAATGCGCACTGACCAGGTTGTTGAAATCTTCGAGGCTATCGGCAAAGTCACGGTAGATCACCGCACCGCTATGAGCGAGATCGCCATAGATTTCCGTGCCGTTCACCGAGTCGAAAACACGCACCCCAGGTTCGACGGCATGGATACACTCGAACCCATAGCAGGGTATAGGTTGCCGATAAAATGGAAAAACCACCGCCGGAGCATTATTCAGCATCTTTGTTCCCTCTTCCTATTGTGAAAAGGCAGTAACCTTGACCACCTTGCGAATACAATAAGAGAGTTTTCGAAGATACTGGTTTTAAGAAATACAAGTATCTACAGAAATTTTAAAAGTGCATTCTCAGCGCTCTACCAGCATTCCCCCGGCCACATCCTGGAGCAGCTTGCGCAAGCTGGAAACATCCTTGCTCTGAGCGCGATTCCGAGCCCAAACCATGTCTAATGTGAATGAGGGGAAGCCCATCGGCGGCTGGCAAACCTTCAGCTCCTGCGGAATGCGTAAATACGGCAGAAGACGCGCGGGCATCGCTACGGTCGAAGGCACCGCAGCAACGATATTGACGCAAGCCTGATAACCATTCGCCCGTACCAGAACATTACGCGAACGGCCGACCTTTTCCAGCCAGCTGTCAACCATGTTCTTCTCCGAGATCCATGGTGTCGGAAACACCTGAGGCGAAGCGCAGAATTCATCCAGGCTCATGGCCTCTTCGCTGGTGAGTGACGCTTGGCTGGTCAAGCACACAAACTCATCGTTGAGCACCGGTTGCCATTGCAGCTCCGGGTGCATCTGGTGATAACCAGGTCCGAAGCCAATGGCGATATCGATGTCGCCAGAGATCAGTCGATCTACCGGCAGGTCGCGGCTCAATCGTTCAAGGTGCAGGGAAGTGTTCGAGGCATGGGCGCTCGATAGCACGGCCAACGCCTGTGACAGAAACAACAGCTCGAAATACTCGGGGGCGCATAGCTTCCAGATCTTGCGCTCCGTCAGAGGCAAAGTGTCACCAATGCCCTCTGCGCAGCGGTTAACCGACTCGACCACCATCCGCAGGTAAGGCGCGATCTTTTCCGCCTTGGGGGTAGGTTTCAGTCCCCCTTGCGACGAAGCAAACAATGTGTCGTCGAAGCAACTGCGCAAGCGCTTGAGGCAGTAGCTGACAGTGGGCGGACTGACGTTCATGAGCTCGGCGGTACGCTTGGCGCTACGCTGCTCCAACAGGTTGAGGAACACCACGATGTCCTGCAAGTCCAGCTGTTTCAGATAATTGCTGTGAAGCATGAAAATTCCTCCTGAACTTTCTGGCTCAGCAGCGAATGCTCCTCCTCCACTGCGGATTTAGGTACCTTGAAATACTCGCTGACGGCTTTGAAAGCCTGGCAGTGCCTTCTGCTCGTCCCGGCTCCCATCACATCAAAGCCCGATGGGGCCACCTCCTGCACAGCCATGATCGGAGAAAAGGTACCGGGAGCCAACGGCGGAAATATCGCAATACATCGAGGCCTTATCCTATCCCCGGTCCAAGCATGTGAGATGCCGAGATATAAGGGACACCCATTAGCCGGGCCATCGGCACAGACCTAGATTCCCGTAGGCTTTTTCCTTCTATAAGTAGGAATGCGAACAGCCGCTTTCGTCATCATTCTCCATCTCTCTGGCCCGGCACCAGCGATGTTCAGCCCTGGCACTGGCGCCCGGCCAACTGGCGGTCCAGCCAGTCCGGGTCCATCTCCGGGACCGAGGCCAGCAACCGCGCGGTGTACTCGTGGTGCGGCGGCGCGAAGACCTCATCGCGGGGGCCCTGCTCGACGATGCGCCCCTGGTGCATCACCACCACCTGGTCGGCCACGCTGCGCACCGTGGCCAGGTCGTGGGTGATGAACAGGTAGGCCAGGCCCATCTCCCGCTGCAGGCGCTCCAGCAACTGGAGGATGCCCTTGGCCACCACCTGATCGAGGGCCGATGTCACCTCGTCGCAGATGATCAGCCTGGGCTCGGCGGCCAGCGCTCGGGCGATGCAGATGCGCTGTTTCTGCCCGCCGGACAGCTCGCCGGGCAGGCGGTCCAGGTACTGCTGCGGCGCCAGCTCGATCTGCTCCATCAGCTCGTACAGGCGCCGCTCCTGCGCCTTGCCCCTGAGCCCCAGGTAGAACGCCAGGGCGCGGCCGAGGATGTCGCGCACCCGCTGCCGCGGGTTCAGCGCGGTGTCGGGCATCTGGTAGACCATCTGGATGTGGCGCAGCATCTCGCGGTTGCGCTGGCGGTAGTCCAGCGGCAGGCGCTCACCCTGGAAGCGCAGCTCGCCCTGGCTGGCCGGCAGCAGGCCGGTGAGCACCCGGGCCAGGGTCGACTTGCCCGAGCCGGACTCGCCGACCACCGCCACCGTGCTGCCGCGCGGCACCTGCAGGTCGATGCCTTGCAGCACCTTGAGCGGGCCGTAGCCGGCGTCGATGCCGGCCAGGCTGACCACCGGCGTTTCGTCCGAAGGTGCGCGCGGCTCGTGGCGCAGCGAGCGCACCGACCACAGGGTGCGGGTGTACTCCTGCTGCGGCGCGGCCAGCATGCGCCGCGTCGGCGCTTCCTCCACCGCCTGGCCATGGCGCAGCACCAGGATGCGGTCGGCCATTTGCGCCACCACCGCCAGGTCGTGGGTGATGTAGATGGCTGCGGTGCCGAACTGGCGCACCAGTTCGCGGATGGTCGCCAGCACTTCCAGCTGGGTGGTGACGTCCAGCGCCGTGGTCGGCTCGTCGAAGACGATCAGGTCCGGCCGGCAGGCCATCGCCATGGCGGTCATGGCCCGCTGCAGCTGGCCGCCGGAGACCTGGTGCGGGTAGCGCAGGCCGATGCTTTCCGGCTGCGGCAGGCGCATGCGCCGGTACATCTGCACCGCGTCCTGGCGCGCCTGCCCGGCGCTGGCCACGCGGTGCAGGCGCGGCCCCTCGACGTACTGGTCGAGCAGGCGCTGCGCCGGGTTGAAGGAGGCCGCCGCCGACTGCGCGACGTAGGCGATGCGCGAGCCCCAGAGGTGGCGCTTGCGCGCCTCGGGCAAACGCGCCAGGTCCTGGCCGTCGAACTCCACGCTGCCGGCGGCGATCCGGCAGCCCGGGCGCTCGTAGCCCATGGCCGCTAGGCCCAGGGTGGACTTGCCGGCGCCGGACTCGCCGATCAGCCCCAGCACCTCGCCGCGGCGCAGGTCCAGGTCGATGCCGCGGACGATCGCCTGCCAGCCCTCGTCGCCCTGCGCCTCGATGCGCAGGCCGCGGATACGCAGCAGCGGCGCGCCGCCCTGCTCTTCTCGTTCAATGCTCATCGCGCAATCCACTCGTCAGGTGCAGGAACCAGTCCACCACGAAGTTCACCCCGATGGTCAGCAGGGCTATGGCCGCCGCCGGCAGCAGCGGCGTGATGTCGCCGTAGGTGATCAGGGTGGCGTTGTCGCGCACCATCGAGCCCCAGTCGGCGGTGGGCGGCTGGATGCCCAGGCCGAGGAAGCTCAGCGCGCTGATGAACAGGAAGGTGAAGCAGAAGCGCAGGCCGAACTCGGCCACCAGCGGCGGCAGGATGTTCGGCAATACCTCGCGGAACATGATCCAGGCCGTGCCTTCGCCGCGCAGGCGCGCCGCCTCGACGAAGTCCAGGGCGACCACGCCGCTGGCCACCGCGCGGGTCAGGCGGAACACCCGCGTGGAATCGAGCACGGCGATGATGGCGATCAGCATGGGGATGCTGGTGCCGAAGAAGGTCAGCAGCAACAGGGCGAAGATCAGTTGCGGGATGGCCATCAGCACGTCCACCAGGCGCGACAGCAACTGGTCGGTCCAACCGCCGCGCACCGCCGCCAGCAGCCCGGCGACGCCACCCAGGAGGAACGCCAGGCAGGTCGCCAGCAGCACGATGCCGAGGGTGTTGCGCCCACCGTAGAGCAGGCGGGTGAGCATGTCGCGGCCGAGGTTGTCGGTGCCCAGCAGGAAGCTGGCGCCCCAGGGCTCGAACTCGCTGCCGACGATCTGCGACTCGCCGTAGGGCGCGAGCCAGGGCGCGAAGAGCGCGGCCAGGCCGAACAGCAGTATCACCAGCAGCCCGAAGCGGGCGCTCCAGGGCGCCTTGCGCAGGCCGCGCCAGAGCCGCCGGCACAGGCCGGAACGGCGCCGCGCGGGCAGCGCCTGCGGGCTTTCCAGGGTCAGGCTCGGGTCGATCATCGTGGGTGCCTCAGGCGCGGGTTGCTGAGTACCGACAGCAGGTCGGCGGTGAGGTTGAGCAGGATGTAGGTGGCGGCGAACACCAGGCTGCAGGCCTGCACCACCGGCAGATCGCGCTTCTTCACCGAGTCGACCATCAGCTGGCCCATGCCCGGGTAGACGAACACCGCCTCGACCACCACCACGCCCACCACCAGGTAGGCCAGGTTGATCACCACCACGTTGATGATCGGCGCCCAGGCGTTGGGCAGCGCGTGGCGCAGGATCACCCGCCAGCGCGGCACGCCCTTGAGCCGGGCCATCTCGATGTAGGGGCTGGCCAGCAGGTTGATGAGGGCCGCGCGGGTCATGCGCATCATGTGCGCCACCACCACCAGGGTCAGCGTCAGCGCCGGCAGGGCCATCTGCAACAGGCGCTCGGACAGCGGTTGCGACGGGTCGACGCTGGCCAGGCTGGGCAGCCAGCCGGCCTTCACCGAGAGCAGCAGGATCAGCAGGTAGGCGAGGAAGAACTCCGGGAAGGAAATGAAGCTCAGGGTCGCCACGTTGACGCAGCGGTCGAAGAAACCGTTGCGCCAGATCGCCGCCAGGAAGCCCAGGCCCAGCGCCAGCGGCACCGCCACCACGGCGGCCAGCGCAGCCAGCCAGAGGGTGTTGGGCAGGCGCACGGCAAGCAGCTCGGCGATCTGCCGGCCGTTGGCCAGGGACTGGCCGAAGTCGCCGTGCAGCAATGCCGCCAGCCAGTGGAAGTAACGCAGGTACAGCGGCTGGTCGAGCCCCAGGGACTCGCGCAGGGCCGCCACCGCCTGCGGCGTGGCCGACTGGCCGAGAATCTCGGTGGCGATGTCCCCGGGCAGGAAGGACACCCCCAGGAGGATGATCAGCGATACCGCCAGCAGGCTGAGGCCACCTAGGGCCAGGCGCTGCAGCAGCATCTTGGTCAGGGTCTGCTTCATCGCGTGCTACCTCCGCGGCGACTTCAGGCGAACCACCAGCGTTCAGCGGCACGCAGGCCGTCCAGGTCCCAGTTGTTGCCCAGTTTGTCGTGGCCGATCAGGGTGGAAATACCGTCCACGTAGTTGGCGAACAGCGGGATCAGCGCGCCGCCGTCGTCGCGCAGCAGCCCCTGCATCTCGCCGTACATCTGCCGGCGTTTCGCCTCGTCCAGTTCCGAACGCGCCGAGATCAGCAGTTCGTTGAAGCGCGGGTTGTCCCAGAAGGTCTCGTTCCAGCTCGCGCCCTTGCCGTAGACCAGGGAGAAGGCCCAGTCCTCGGTGGGCTTGCCGCCCCAGTAGTCCAGGCACCAGGGCTTCTTCATCCAGACGTTCTTCCAGTAGCCGTCGTTGGGCTCGCGGACCACGTTGACCTCGATGCCGGCCTTGGCCGCGTGCTCCTTGACCAGCACGGCGGTGTCCACCGCGCCGGCGAAGGCGGCGTCGGCGGCGCTGAGGTCGACCTTCAGGCTGTCCAGCCCGGCCTGCTTGAGGTAGAAGCGTGCCTTGTCCGGGTCGTACTCGCGCTGCGGCAGGTCGGCGGCGAAGAAGCGGTAGCCGGAGCTGATCGGATGGTCGTTGGCCACCTCGCCGTGGCCGCGCAGGATGGTCTGCAGCAGCGCCTTGCGGTCCACCGCGTGCTTCAGCGCCAGGCGCACGTTGTTGTCCTTGAAGGGCGCTGCGCGGGTATCCATCGGCAGGCTGTAGTGCTGTCCGCCCTTGATCGAGGCGATCTCCAGCCGGGGGTTGCGCTTGAGCAGGTGCAGGGTCTTCAGGTCGCAGCCGTTCATGGCGTGGATCTCGCCGGTGTTCAGCGCGTTGGTGCGCGCCCCGACGTCGGCGATGACCAGGAACTCCACCGAGTCGAACCAGCCGCGGTCGTGCTTCCAGTAGTCGGGGTTGCGCTTGACCACGGTCTTCACGCCGGGGTCGAAGCTCTCGCGGATGTAGGCGCCGCAGCCGACGCCGGAGGTGGCGTCGACCTTGCCGTCCCGGGAGGGCATCACCGGCAGGTGGTAGTCGGATACCAGGTACGGGAAGTCGGCGTTGCCGCCCTTGAGGGTGACCACCACGGTGTTCTTGCCATCGGCGCGGACGTCCTCGATGGGCGCCAGGATGCTGCTGGCGGCGGACTTGGAGTCCGGGCCACGGTGGTGGTTGAGCGAGGCCACCACGTCGGCGGCCTCCAGGCTCTTACCGTTGTGGAAGGTCACGCCCTGGCGCAGCTTGAAGGTCCACACCCGGGCGTCCGGCGACGGCTCCCAGCTTTCGGCCAGCTCGCCGGCCAGCTCGCCGGTGTTGCTCACCTCGGTGAGGAAGTTGTGCACCGAGTGGCCGACCGACTGCATGTAGTTGTCGCTGTAGGTGCCGGGGTCGAAGGAGTCGGTGGTGGAGCCGCTGGCGATGCCGAGCTTGAAGTGCCCGCCGCGCTTGGGCGTGGACAGCGGCGTGCCGTCGGCGGCCAGGACGCGCCCGGCATAGCTGCCGGCCACAGCCGCGGAGGCACCGGCGGCGAGCATGCCGAACAGGAAGCCGCGGCGGTCGATGCGCCCCTGGCGCAGTTGTTCCAGGAGCCGGTCGAAGTCTTTGCTCATGAGGTTCCCCTTTATTGGAAGTCTTGTCAGGTCGTGTCTCAGAACATCGGCGCGGGGCCCTGCCCCGCGCGTCCTTGGTCGTGCCTTCCCTCGCCGCTCAAAGGCGTGCGGTCACCGCCTTGACGCTGCAGTAGGCGCGCAGGCCCTCCAGGCCCTTTTCCCGGCCGAAGCCGGAGAGCCGGTTGCCGCCGAAGGGGGTCTCCACCCCGCCGGCGAAGTATTCGTTGATGTACACCTGGCCGGCGACCAGGTCGCGGGCCAAGCCTAAGGCCTTGCGCACGTCTCGGGTATAGAGGCCAGCGGCCAGCCCGAAGGGCGTGGCATTGGCCAGCTCCAGGGCGTGCTCGGGCGAATCGGCGACCTGCACCGCCAGCACCGGGCCGAAGATTTCCTCCTGCACCAGGCGGTCGTCGACGCCCAGGTCGTCCACCAGGGTGGGCTGGAAGAACCAGCCGGCGCCGTCCTGCGGGTCGCCGACCACCTCGCCGCCGGCCAGCACGCGCCGGCCACGGGCGCGGGCATCGTCGACGTAGCTGCGGATCTTCAGCAGTTGCTCCATCGAGGTGATGGCCCCGACCTGCGGGTTGCGCAGGCCGTGGCCCAGGCGCAGTTGCGCGGCGCGTTCGGCCAGGCGTTCGACGAAGCGCGCGTGGATGGAACGCTCGATCACCAGCCGCGAGCCGGCCGAGCAGATCTGCCCGGCGTTGGAGTAGATGGCCCAGAGCACGTCCTCCAGGGTCGCCTCGAAGTCGCAGTCGGCCAGCACCACCGCCGGCGACTTGCCGCCCAGTTCCAGGGTCACGCTGGTGACGTTGCGCGCCGCCGCCTGCATCACCCGGCAACCGGTGGCCACCGAGCCGGTGAAGGTCACGTGGCGCACCCCGGGGTGCGCCACCAGCGGCGCGCCGGCCTCCGCGCCGGTGCCGTTGAGCACGTTGCAGACGCCCGCCGGCAGCCCGGCGCGGTGCAGGATCTCCGCCAGCAGCAAGGCGCTCAGCGGCGTCTGCTCGGCGGCCTTGAGCACCGCCGTGCAGCCGGCGGCCAGAGCCGGGGCCAGGCTGCGTGCGGCGGTGGAGATGGGGTAGTTCCAGGGCACCACGTGGGCGGTCACGCCGACCGGCTCCAGGCAGGTGTAGGCCACGTAGTCCGGCCCCAGCGGGATGCTCTCGCCCTGCAGCTTGTCGGCCGCCCCGGCGTAGTACTCGAACAGCCGCGCGGCGCTGCGCACGTCGGCCTGGGCCTCGGCGAGGGTCTTGCCGTTGTCGAGGGTCTCGATCACCGCCAGGCGCTCGGCATTGGCGCGGATGCCCTCGGCGGCGCGCAGCAGGATGCGCCCGCGCTCGGCCGGCAGGCTGCGCCGCCACCCGCCGCGCATGGCCGCGTCGGCCGCCTGCACCGCGCGCTCGACATCCTCGGCATCGGCGGCGGCGACGCGGGCGAAGGGCTGGCCGCGGCCCGGGTCGAAGGTTTCCAGCTCGCCGCCGTTGACCGAGCGGCACCAAGCGCCGTCGATGAAGTGCGCCGAGGGCAGCCCGGCGAGGGTGCCGGTGGCGAAATATTCCTCCGTCAGTTGCTGCGTCAGGTTGCTCATGCCGATACCTCGCTGACCTGGTAGCGCGATTTCTCCAGCCATTGCGGGGCGATTTCCACACCCCAGCCCGGCGCGTCGGACACCCACAGGCGGCCGTTTTCGATGCGGTACGGCGAGTCGACGAACAGCCCCTCCTGCCAGGGGTAGTAGTCCGGGCCCTCGATGGAGAACTCCAGGTACTTGCCGGCGTTGGGCAGGGCCTTGAGGAAGTGCGCGGTGAACAGCGTCACCAGCGACAGGTTGGCGCTGTGCGGGGTGCACGGCAGGCCGGCCGCGGCGGCCATGCGCGCCACCTGCAACGAGCGGCAGATGCCGCCGAGGTAGAGCAGGTCCGGCTGCACCACGTCCACCGCGCGCATCTCGATCATCCGCCGCCAGGTGCCCAGGTCGCAGTCCTGCTCGCCGCCGGTGACGTCGAGTTCCAGCGCGCGGGCGACCTCGCGGGTCTGCTCCAGCTCCCAGTACGGGCAGGGTTCCTCGAAGTGCTCGACGCCGTGCTGCTCCAGCATGCGCCCCACCTCGATGGCTTTCGCCGGCGAGTAGCAGGAGTTGCCGTCCACCAGCAGCGCCACCTCGTCACCGAGGGCGCGGCGCACGCAGGGCACGATCTCCTCGGTGCGCCCCGGCCATTCGTCGCGGTCGTGGCCGCACTCGCTGCCGACGCGGAACTTGAAGGCATCGAAGCCGAACCCGTCGCGCAACCGAGCCAGGCGCGCGGCCTCGTCCTGCGGGGTGATGTCGCGGCGCATCGACGAGGCGTAGGCGCGCAGCCAGCCGGGTTGGCCGCCGAGCAGCTCGACCACCGGCTTGCCTTCCAGCTTGCCGCGCAGGTCCCACAGCGCCGTGTCCAGCCCGGCGATGGCGCGGCACAGGTAGCTGCCGGGAAACTTGTGCTCGCGCTCGGGGATCAGCCCCACCAATGCCTCGATGTCCAGGGCGTCGGCGCCCAGCGCCCAGGGCGCCACCTGGCGGTGGAAGATTTCCGCGGTGATGTCGGCATGGTAGGTGGACAGCTGCCCCCAGCCCACCGCGCCGCTGTCGCTGGTCACCCGGACGAAGCCGACGAACCCGTTGCAGAACGTCTCCAGTCGCTTGATGCGCATCATGCCCCTACCTTTTCTCTGTGGTCCGCCAGGATCATGTCCGCGGCCTTCTGCGCGACCATGATGGTCGGCGCGTTGGTGTTGCCCGAGGTGATGTTCGGGAAGATCGATGCATCCACCACCCGCAGCCCCTGCAGGCCGTACACCCGCAGGCGCGCATCGACCACCGCCCGCTGCGCGTCCGGGCCCATGGCGCAGGTGCCCACCGGGTGGAACACCGAGCCGCAGCGCAGGCGGAAGTCGTCGAGGATCTGCGCGTCGTCCATGCCGTCCAGGTCCGGCGCGATGGCCTCGCGCACCAGCGCGCGCAGCGCCCGGCTGCGCATCAGGCGCTGGACCAGGCGGCCGCCGGCGATCACCGCGTCGAGGTCTTCGGCGGTGGCCAGGTAGTTGGGCTCGATACGCGGCGGCTGGCGCGGGTCGGCCGAGGCGATCCCGATGCGCCCGCGGCTGCTCGGCCGGCACGGCTGGAAGGAGATGATGAAGCCGGAGAACGGGTCCGGGTTCATCAGCGGGCGCTTGCCCTCCGGCGCGGTGGAATAGGTGACCGGGTTGAAATACAGCTGCATGTCCGGCGCGGCGCTGTCCGGCCGCGAGCGGACGAAGCCGCCGGACTGGTTGACGCTGACGCTCAGCGGCCCGCGGCGGGTCAGCACGTAGCGCAGGCCGGCGCTGAGCTTGCCGTGCAGCGGATAGAGCAGGTCGTTGAGGGTCGGCTCGTTGGAGCGGTAGTAATAGTTGATGCCCAGGTGGTCCTGCAGCTGCGCGCCGACCAGCGCCTGGTCCAGCACCAGCGGGATGCCGAAGCGCTGCAGCAGGCGCGCCGGGCCGACGCCGGACAGCTGCAGCAGCTGCGGCGAGTTGACCGCGCCGGCGCTGAGGATCACCTCGCGGCGGGCCCGCGCCTGGAGCACCTGGCCGCCCTTCTCGAAGGCCACTCCGACAGCGCGGCGGCCCTCGAACAGCACCTTGTGCACCAGCGCGTGGGTCAGCAGGCGCAGGTTGCGTCGCTGCAGCGCCGGACGCAGGAAGGCATCGGCCGCCGAGCAGCGCATGCCGTTGCGCGTGTTGATCTGGTAGACGCCCACCCCTTCCGGGTTGGGGCCGTTGAAGTCGTCGCTGTAGGGCAGGCCGACCTCCTCCGCCGCGGCGAAGAAGTGCCGGCGCAGCGGGTGCAGTTCGGCGCTGACGTCGGACACATACAGCGGCCCGCCCGCCTGGGCATTGCCACCGGCGTCGACGCGGCGCTCGGAGCGGCGGAAATACTCCTGCACGTCGTCCCAGCCCCAGCCGGGGTTGCCGCGCTCGCGCCAGCCGTCGAAGTCCACCGGCAGGCCGCGGCAGTAGACCATGGCGTTGATCGAGCTGGAGCCGCCGATCACCTTGCCGCGCGGCCAGTAGCTGCGCCGCGAGGCGGTGGCCGGGTCGGGCTCGGTCTGGTACTTCCAGTTCACCCGCTCGTCGAAGAAGGTGCGGCCGTAGCCGATCGGCATCCGGATCCAGAAGCGCCGGTCGCTGCCGCCGGCTTCCAGCACCAGGACGCTGGCCTGGCCATCGGCGGACAGACGGTCGGCCAGTACCGAACCGGCCGAGCCGCTGCCCACGATGATGTAATCGAATTCCCCCAACAGCGTCATCTGCCACGCTCCGTCGCCGGTGCGGGGTGCGACCTTTCGCCACCCCTTGTGCGTGGTCATGATTCCGGTAAGGCTATCTTCAACACAAACAACAAAAAATGCGCCTTTGGGGCGAAAATACTTAAGGCTTGATCATGGGTTACCAGCTCCCCCATCTCCCCTGGTTGCGCGCCTTCGAGGCCGCCGCCCGGCACCTGAACTTCTCTGCCGCGGCCCAGGAACTGCACCTGACGCCCGCGGCCATCAGCCAGCAGATCCGCGCCCTGGAGCACTACCTGGGTTTCCAGCTGTTCGAGCGCCTGGCCCGCGGCGTGCGCCTGACCGACATGGGCAAGGCCTACCTGCCCTCGGTGCGCAAGGCCTTCGACGAACTGTCGCTGTCCACCGTCGGCCTGTTCGGCAGCCGTGGCGACCGCGCGCTGACGGTGCGCTCCACCGCGGCCTTCGCCGTGCTCTGGCTGGCGCCGCGCCTGCAGGGCTTCCTCGATGCCTACCCGCACATCGAAGTGCGCCTGCTGGCCGACATCTGGGCCGACGCCCTGGGCGCCGACCAGAACGCCATCGACATCCGTTTCGGCGATGGCCAGTGGGACGGCTTCGACGTGGAGCTGATCAGAAAGGAGGGTTCGATCCCGTTATGCAGCCCGCGCTGGCTGGAGCGCGCCAGCTCGCAGGTGGCGCTGGCCCGGCTCGCCCAGGACAACCCGATCCACATCATGGGCTGCGAGGATCTCTGGAGCCGCTGGTTCCGCGCCGCCGGGCTCGACGACTTCCGCGCCGGCAAGGGCATCCAGGTGGACACCTCGCTCACCGCCCTGGAACTGGCCAGCGCCGGCTCGGGCTTCGCCCTGGTGCTGCGCAGCCTGGCGCAGCCCTACCTGGACAGCGGCCGGCTGGTGGCCGCCTTCCCCGGCGAGCTGCCCATCGACCAGGCGCACTATCTGCTACAGCCCCGCAGCGGCAAGCCACCGAGCCCGGAAGTGCTGCTGTTCCGCCAATGGCTGCTGGCGGCGGCCGCCAATGGCTGAGGCGGCCATCAGCCTAACCGGGCGCCGAGGAGCCTGGATCGGCGGGCCTCTCGATCACTCCAGCACACTGAACTCGATGCGCTGGTTGCGCGCCCTGCCCGCCTCGGTGGCGTTGCTGAAGAGCGGCTGGCTGCGTCCGTAGCCCTTGGCCTGCAGGCGGTCGGGCGTCACGCCCAGTTCCACCAGGCGCGCCACCACGGCTTCGGCACGGGCGTGGGAGGCCAGTTGGCTGCTGTGCGAATCGCCGCTGTCGTCGGTGTGCCCGCCCACTTCCACGAGGGTGCCGGGCGGCGCCTGGCGGATGGCTTCGGCGGCTTCGGCCAGCACTTCGTCGCTGTCGCGGCTGATGGTGCTCGAACGGTTGTCGAAGTGAATTCCCAACTGCGTCAGGGCATCGGCCAGTTGCCGCGCGCCGGAGCCCGGCGGCAGGCCGTTGAGGGCGGCCAGGGTGCGGTTCCACAGCCCCAGGAACTCGAAGCCGCCGAAGGTCTCGCGCAGTTTCTGCGACAGCTCGATGCGCTGCCCCTGGCTCAGCGCGGTGGAATCCATGCGGATGCGCTCGCCGTTGAAGCCCAGCTTGAGCCCCTCGACCTTCAGCTCCGGCAGCAGCTCCAGCAGGCCATCGAGCCAGGCCGCGGGCATGGTTTGCCGCTTGACCAGGATGTCGCCGCGCAGGTGCTCGGCGCCGAAGACCTCCTTCAGCCGTCCCAGCAAGGCCGCGCGCTCGTCGATGCTGGTGAGCTGGCCGTTGATGCGCACCTTGCCCTCGCGCAGTTCGAGCATGAAGCGCGGGGCCTCCACCACCGGGCCGGCCTCGGGTTGCGGAGCCGCCTCCACGACCGCCGCCACGCGCGCCTGGGCCACCGGGGTGGAGGAACAATGCCGGAACGACAGCACCGTCGTAAGCAGCGACAGCACCAGCAGCGCGCCCAGCCAGGGCGCCATCCCCCGCTTCGCACCCGGCGGCGGCCCGGCTGGCCCGGGGACCGCCACCTGCCGCAGCGTCGGCAGCAACTCGGCGGTATCGGCCATCAGCACCGTCAGGCCCTCGGCCCCGGCATGCGCCGTCCCTCCCGCGGCGTCGAGCCCGGCCAGCAATTCCGGCAGGCAGGCGGCGACCGCCTCGGCCAGCGCTTCGTCGGTCAGCCCCAGGTGGCGGGCGAAACGGCCCAGCGTCCCGGCGTCGAACAGCCGCTCCAGTTCGGAGCGCTCGAGCGCCTGCGCCCCGGAACCGCCCTGCAGCCAGGCGCCCAGCCCCTGCCGATGCAGGTGCCGGACGAAACCGGCCCAGCCGCCGCGCTGCTCGTCGAGCAGCAGGTGAGCCAGCAGGCCCAGGAGCTTCCCGGCGTTTTCCGGCGCCAGGCCGAAGCGGCGGACGAGCGCCTGCAGCAGCCGCCCAATGAAATCGTCATGCATATCAAGAACTACTCGGAGAATATCGATCGACCCGTGCCAGGCATTGCCGCCACACGGTCCCTGCAAGGCTGCCCAGGCGACGATGCGCGCCGGGGAAGCCGGCGCTATCAGAGCAAATCCCCCCGGCGGACCAAATAAGGGCAATCCGAATTCGCTGTCCGGCGCCGGCATGGCCCGGGGGCGGGGAAACGTCTCACCTGCGGCCGCGCCTGCGCCTTATTCCACCGGCCGGGCAAGCCTTGCCAAGCTGGCGGAATACTTCGCCAAGGCGTTATCCCAGGACCGTCCCCATGCCACATCTCCCACCGATGACCGCCAGCCATGGAAGACAGCGGCTGCGCTCGGGCAGCGTCCTCGCCCTGTTGCTGGTGCTACTGGCGAGCCTGGCGCCCAGCAGCCAGGGGCAGAGCCAGGTCGGGCAGCGCACGGCGAAGGGCGAGGTGGAAAGGTTCGTGCGCCGGCTGTATGGCGACGCAGGCCCCGGGGCCCTCTCCGGCGCTATCGGCGAGGCGCGCGCCCGGCGCTGGCTGAGCCCCGCGCTGGCATGGGCGTTGAAAGCCCACCGCGCGACCCACCACGAAGGAACGGGGCTGCTGGAGAACGATCCCCTGTGCGCCTGCCGGCGTTCGCCAGGCCTGGCGCTGGAACTGGAGCAATTGCACGTCGACCTGGCCGGCGAAGGCCGGGCCACGGCCAGGGTGATCCTGGTGCACGAGCAGTGGCGCCGCAGCGTGCTGCTGCGCCTGGTCAGGCGCGGCAACGCCTGGCGCCTGGACGACCTCGCGCAACCGGCCATGCCGAGCCTGCGCCGGGCGCTGGAGCGGGAAACGCAGGGCGTGCTGGCTACCACGGAGAAATGACGGGGAGCGGAAACGAAAAAAGGCTGCCCTGAGGCAGCCTTTTTACGTGGATCACCGCGAGGGGCGATCCGGATTGGAGCGGGAAACGAGACTCGAACTCGCGACCCCGACCTTGGCAAGGTCGTGCTCTACCAACTGAGCTATTCCCGCATCAACTTGTTGCAACCTCCAGCTTTCGGCCGGAGGGTAACGCCATTTCGCTTTCCGTTCACCGCCGGGGCGATGACCGGGAATCTGGAGCGGGAAACGAGACTCGAACTCGCGACCCCGACCTTGGCAAGGTCGTGCTCTACCAACTGAGCTATTCCCGCAATGGCGTCCCCTAGGGGACTCGAACCCCTGTTACCGCCGTGAAAGGGCGG
>Ga0180219_1001319_pt1 | contig 16430 bp, 14 predicted proteins | sample eDN3rd30CBELigMG_FD_151338 | JGI IMG/M metagenome (GOLD analysis project Ga0180219, IMG submission 151338) | Enriched Miracle-Growth compost microbial communities from Emeryville, California, USA - eDNA 3rd pass 30_C BE-Lig MG (version 2)... ...
AATGCCCGGAATGAGCAGCACGGTGACGCGGGCATGCTCGCAGGCGTCGGCAACAGCGCCGATCCATTCAACATCGTCATGCAGGCCAAAACCGTAATTGAAGGTCGAACCGGCAAGGCCGTCGCCATGGGTGATTTCAATCGCGTCCACCTTGGCGGCATCCAGCGCCTTCGCAATGGCGACCACATCCTTCAGCGTGTATTGATGACGGATCGAATGCATGCCGTCGCGCAGCGTGACATCCTGAACATAGAGCTTATCGGGATTGGAGCGGGCCATTATGCAGCCTCCTTGGCAAGCGCTTTTGCTGCCCAATGATCAGCGGTGACCAATGCAGCGGATGTCATGATGTCGAGATTGCCGGCATAGGCAGGCAGATAATGTGCAGCGCCTTCGACCTCGAGCAGGATGGTCGTCTTCAGACCCGATACGAGCCCGATGCCCGGTACGCGAACCGGCGCATTGTCGCCGATCACTTCGAACTGAACCTTCTGCTTCAGGCGATAGCCCGGCACATAGGCCTGTACCGTCTTGACCATTTCGGCAATCGAAGCCTCGATGGCTTCGCGGCTGCCGCCTTGCGACAGAACAAACACCGTATCGCGCATGATGAGCGGCGGTTCTGCCGGGTTGAGAATGATCAGCGCCTTGCCGCGTTCAGCGCCGCCCAGCTCACGGATTGCCTTCGACGTCGTTTCGGTAAATTCATCGATATTGGCGCGGGTGCCGGGACCAGCCGAACGCGACGAGATCGAAGCGACGATTTCGCCATAGACCACGCGGTCGGTGGCGCGCTTGACGGCATAGACCATCGGGATCGTCGCCTGGCCGCCACATGTGACCATGTTGACGTTCGGCTCGTCGATATTGGCATCGCCATTGATGGCGGGAATGGTGAAGGGGCCAATGGCGGCAGGCGTCAGGTCGATGACCTTCTTGCCGTCCTTCTGCAACAGCGCATCGTTGTGCAGATGCGCCTTGGCCGATGTCGCATCGAACACAATGTCGATATCGCGATATTCCGGCATGCGGATCAGGCCGTCGATGCCTTCATGGGTTACAGGCACGCCGAGCCGTGCGGCGCGTGCCAGACCATCCGAATTCGGATCGATACCGACCATTGCGCCCATCTCGATATTCTTCGACGTGCGCATCACCTTGATCATCAAGTCCGTGCCAATATTGCCGGAACCGATGATCGCGCATTTCTTCTTGGACATAGTGGGTCCTTTCTGATCTTCCTCAGGTCGCCGCACCAGACGCCAAATGGGGAGGCTTGACCGGCGCGGATACGCGCACTGCACGCCTTGAAGCGGTGGTGTGGTGAGTCAGCTTGAAAGGACGCTGGATGGGTGGGTCGTGACGGAACGGATGCCAGAACCTGGCCCATCAGTTCGCACGTATCGCTCCTCCGGCAAATCCTCCCCATTTGCTTGACAGGGGGATAATAGGACGGAGGATGCGGTCTAGATATTGGGGTTAACCCCTACCGATTTTCGACTTATGTATTAGCCGAATGACGGTTGCGCCACATGGCTGCGGCTTTCTGGTGGAACGCATCATAGCTGTTATTATCAGCGGCGGATACCGTCATCATGGCCATGGCTGCCGTTGCGATGACTATGCTTTCGGCGCGCTCGTCGGTGGCGGTGCCACTCCAAACACCGTGCCAATATTCAAAAGAGCTGAGGCTGGAATGCTTGTCGCTGCTGGCTTTCGAAAGCGTCGGCAGCTGCAAGGCGCTGGAATGCCCCTGCACGTGGCGATATATGGTGTGTTTGCGGTGCGGGACCAGTTCCGCCACATCGCGGCTGGTCGAGACGACCGAAACCGACTGCATGTCGAGCAGCACGGCAGCATCGCGGTGCAACTCGCGATAAGCGGGTTGCGATACGCCGAGAAATGACGATTTCAGCCCCAACGGGTTCAGGAGGTGGACAAGACTGTTCACCGGCGAACGGGACTCGAACAGCGGATAAAGCGCCAGCAGCGCCTGCACCTGCGGCGCAAAACCCGCCATCGGCATGAAGCATATGCCATGCGCTCTGAGCGCACTTTCCGCCAGTTCATGCGATGTGGCAATCGGCAGGTTGATCGCTTCCGCCGCAATCTCCAGTTTGCCGGACAGTTCGCCGACACCGCAACTGCCATGCATCAGCACCGGGTAACCGGCGCGCGCGACGAGCAGTGCAGACAGCATGAACCATGGCGACTGCGAAGAATTGGGAGACAGATAGGCGGGCCAATCCAGCGCAGGCGTGTTGATACTCGTTCCCGCCACATAAAACCGCGCGGATGCGCACGCCATGCCTGCAAGCTCCGGCGCGGTCAGCCCGCGATAATGGATCAGGCGCAACAGCGCGCTGATCTGCATCGGGTCCGCTTCGCCCGCGAAAATGGTCGTGAAGGCATCTTCCGCCTCATGCAGTTCCAGCGGACGGGTGTGCCCCACCTTGCGGCCAACGACGGCAATATATTTGGCCAGCCGCCGCGTCGGATCGTTCTCGCTCTGGATATCGGCGAACTGCGCGGCGGTATATTCCGCCGACGGGTGGTTCTCCAGATCCGTCACCTTGCGGATGGTCAATGGCGGCGGCGTGACGATAGCGCTGCGGTTCCACCCATGATGACCGGTGCAGGCTGACACATGCGCGTTTTCTGCATCGGGCTTCATCAAGGCATCGGCTTCATTCGCCAAACGCCGCAAGCGACCGCGCAATGCTTCCGCCTTTGGCGTCGCGATCATGGCGCGACCGGAGCGGACAAAGATCGGATCGTCAAAATGGTCGCGGATCTGCCCCAGCAGACGGCTCATGGCCGGAATGCTCAAGCCCATCTGCTTGGCCGCGCCACCGACACTGCCTTCCACAAGAAGTGCATCAAGCGCAATCAGCAGCCGCAACTGCCCCAGACGAGGATTGGCGCCATCGCTTTCGGCCTTTTCCGCCGGTTTTGCGCTCTTCGCCCGCTTATCCGCCATTTCCGATGCCTGCCTCGTCAGTTGCGTTTTTTGAAACTTGGAAAGTTTCTAAAACATGATGATTGACGTCATCTTATAGCCATACATAAGGAGAGTAGAAAACTCAACTTTAGACGGTGGTGAAAATGACCAGCTTGTTTTGGGGCTTGTGTGCCAGTGGCGCGCAAGGCAGGCAGATGACCAGAGGAAAGCTTGTTTCCAGAGCGATCCTTGCAGGGACATGTCTTTCAACCGCCCTTTTGTTAAGCGAAACGGGCGCCTTCGCGCAAGCAGCAAATAGTGCGACCAGCGCCACCGCTGAAGAAACCGAAGCCCAGAAGAAAAAGGCTGCAGAAGGCGAACAGGCTGCCGACACTGCATCCGATGGCACGGTCAAGCTGAACCAGATCGTGGTGACGGCGACGGGCTTTGAGCAGAACATCACCGATGCGCCTGCCAGCATCACCGTCGTGCCGGGCGAAGAGCTTGAAAAAGGTGCTTATCGCGACCTGACCGACGCCTTGAAGGACGTGCAGGGTGTGGCCGTGACCGGCCCTGCCGCCGAACGCGATATTTTTATTCGCGGCCTCCCCGGCTCCTATACGCTGCTGCTCGTGGACGGCAAGCGCCAGAGCACCCGCGATGCCCGTACCAACGGCAATTCCGGCTTCGAACAGAGCTTCCTTCCGCCTGCGAACGCCATTGAGCGTATCGAAGTCATTCGCGGTCCAATGTCTTCGCTCTATGGCTCGGATGCGATGGGCGGCGTCATCAACGTCATCACCAAGAAAGTGTCGGACAAGTGGAGCGGCTCGTTCACCGTGGACGGCATTGCTCAGCAGCATTCCAAATACGGCAATTCCCTTCAGGGTTCCTATTATATCACGGGACCGCTGGTGCCGGACCTTATCGGCGTGCAGCTTTGGGGACGCGGCCTGAAGCGTCAGGAAGACAAGATCGTCAGCGGCTCGCCCGAGCAGCAGGATGTCGACATCACGGGTCGCATCACCTGGACCCCGAACAAAGACCACGATATCCAGCTTGAACTGGGCAAGACGCGCCTGCGCCGCGACAGCACCGTTGGCAACACGACGGAAAAAACCGCGTCGGCTGTCGATTCCTACAATTACAACGACCGCGACCATTGGTCGATCAGCCATACCGGCCGCTGGGGCCCGACCACGTCGGAATTCTCATTCATGCAGGAATGGTCCGAGCGGACCAACTTCAACTGGAACAACGCATCGAAGAGCTATGTCGAGAACCTTCGCTCTCCGCATGTGAAGAACTCGGTGCTCGACGGCAAGTTCACCACGCCGTTCGAACTGTACGGCAATCACACGCTCGTCACCGGCGGCCAGTTCATGGAGACGGTTCTCACCGACCAGAATCCGGGACGCCGCACCGGACTGGACGAAGAATTCAGCGTACGCCAATGGGCGCTCTTTGCCGAAGACGAATGGTGGCTGACGCCCGACTTCTCTCTGACCGGCGGTCTGCGCATGGACGATCACGAGGTCTATGGCTCGCATTTGAGCCCCCGCGGCTATGCAGTGTGGCACGCGACCGATCAGATCACCTTCAAGGGCGGTATTTCGACCGGTTTCAAGGCCCCGGATATCCGCACCATCGCACCGGGATATGCTTATACGACGGGCGGCGGCGGCTGCTCCTACGGCCCGACCGGCACCTGCGGCGTCATCATCGGCGACCCAAATCTGGAACCGGAAAAGAGCACCAGCTACGAAGCCAGCGTGTTGTGGGACAACCAGACCGGCCTTCGTCTCGGCGCCACCTACTTCTACACGGACTTCAAGGACAAGATTTCCAATGCGCTTGTCACCGACAGCAACGGCGATCCCGTCCGCTGGAGCGAAGATCCGAACTACCGTCTCTGGTATGCCTTCAATATCGATGAAGCTGTCATGCAGGGCGTGGAGCTGACCTTCAACTGGGAAGCAACCGACACGATCACCCTTCGCGGCAACTACACCTATACGGATTCCGAACAAAAGACCGGCACCTATGCGGGCCTTCCGCTGGCCCGCACGCCGAAGCATATGGCGAGCCTGCGCGGCGACTGGATCACCCCCGTCGAGGGGCTGAAGGCATGGGCCGCCGCCAATTATCATGGCGAGGAAACCAATGCCGGCGCGCGTATCGGAACAGCAGGTACGCCGGTCTATGCAGCGGACGGAAAGACCGTTCTGGCGCGCAAGTACAAGCCCTACGCGACGGTCGATCTCGGCGGTTCCTATGACTTCAGCGAGAACGTGACGTTCAACGCAGCCATCTACAACATCTTCGACAAGCAAATCGATGTCGATGAGTTCAACACGGTTGTCGATGGTCGTCGCCTTTGGGTCAGCATGACGTCGCGCTTCTGATCTGACGCAGTGTGACGCCAGCCTTTCGTTTGGCTGGCGTCATTTTTTCGATTGAATGGATGCTCAATGAGCGCTCTGAAGAACATAAAGAAGACCTTGTGGCTAATGGTCGGCAGCATGATTTTTGCCTCCACGGTTCAGGCAGCAGAACAGGTGCGCGCTTCCTTCGACATGGAAGCGAACGGCATTTCCTATCGCATTTTCACCGCAGCGCCCGCTGAAGCCGCTCCCGAAGGCGGCTATCCCGTCATCTATATGGCCGACGGCAACCGCATGCTGCCGCTTGCCGCTGCTGAAATGGCAAAGAACGTTGCCCTCAAGGCCGTTCTGGTGGGTATTGGTTACCCGACCGACGATGCTGATGAAATCGTGCGCCTGCGCTATTTCGATCTGACCTCGGCGACCAGTGAACAACTGACGCCAGACCCCGCCGATCAACCGAAAACCGGCGGTCGCGATGCGTTCTTTGCTTTCATCGAACGACAGGTGAAGTCTGAAATCGAAAAGCGGTTCTCCATCGACAAAAGCAGGCAGGCGCTGTTCGGCCATTCCCTGGGCGGGCTTTTCACGCTCTATGCGCTGTTCAATCACACAAATTCCTTCCAGACCTACAGCGCTGCCGACCCTTCGATATGGTGGGATAATCATTCGATCCTGTCGGACAAGGATCGTTTCATCGCCGCGTTCAAATCGGCTCCCCACCCTTTGCGTCTGCTGATGGAAACCTCCGGCAAGCGCGGTTCCCGCCCCGGTCAATCGCCTGCGGATATCCAGCGCATGCGCAAGCTGCGCGGCGGGCCATCGGGCACGGATGTGTACAAGGAACTGGAACCGCTGCCGCAGCTGGAAACGGCTTTTCACCGTTTCGCCAACGAGGGGCATGGTTCGATGATCCCGCTGACAGTGGCGGACAGCCTGAACTTCATTCTGCTCGGCAGGAAGCCCGAACACACAGACAATTGAGCGTTTTTTGTCCGTCGGGCTTTGACCTGCAGAAAACTGGACTATAAAGCACAGGATTGACGAAAGGATTGTGCACCATGCTGAATTTCGGCCAACATGTCGCCCGCCTCTGTGGCGCAGCCGTCGTGGCGCTTTCTCTGGCCTCCGCCGCCAGCGCCGCAGACATCACCATCAAGCATGCGCAGGGTGAAACGGCAGTGCCTGCTTCGCCAGCCAAGGTAATCGTGCTCGATCTGGCGACGCTCGACAATCTCGACCGCCTCGGCGTCAAGGTTTCCGGCGTGCCAACGCTGGTCACTGCCCCGGACTTCCTCAAGAAGTACCAGTCCGACGATTATCCGAAAGTCGGCACGCTGTTCGAGCCGGATTATGAAGCCATCAATGCCGCCGAGCCGGATCTCATCATTGTTGGCGGTCGTTCGGCAGCCAAATATCCGGAACTTGCAAAGATCGCGCCCACCATTGATCTGACGGTCTCCTCGAAGGACCTCATCGGCGGCACAGAAGCCAATGTTGAAAAGCTTGGCCAGATTTTTGGCAAGCAAGCGGAAGCCAAGGCAGAAATCGAAAAGCTCAACGCCGATGTTGCCACGCTGAAGCAGAAAGCCGCAGACAAGGGCACGGGTCTTCTGATCCTCACCACCGGCGGCAAGATGAGCGCCTATGGCCCGGGTTCGCGCTTTGGCATGCTGCATGACGCCTATGGCGTGACGCCTGCCGCCAAAGACCTGACCACCAAGGGCAATCACGGCCAACCGATCAGCCAGGAATTCATTCTGAAGACCAATCCTGACTGGCTGTTCGTGATCGACCGCGACGCCGCCATCGGTCGCGAGGGCAATTCCGCCAAGCAGATTCTCGACAATGATCTCGTTCGCCAGACCACGGCGGCGAAGAAAGACCAGATCGTCTATCTGAAGTCGCAGAACTGGTATCTCGTCGGTGGCGGTCTCAATGGCCTGCACGGCACGATCGATCAATTGTCGGAAGTCTTCGACAAGGCAAAGTAAAAGTCAGGCACTTTCTGACCCAGTCACCCGGGCTGTCCGCCATGCCGGACAGCCCGATGCATGACAAGGCAAGAGAACAGGATAAAGCGTGAAGGGATTAGCTGCAGCTATAGTTGTTGTCGCCGTGCTGGCTGTCATCAGCCTGTTTATTGGGGTCGGCGACGTCTCACTGCATGCGCTTTTCTATTCCCGTGAAAGCGTGGATGGCAGCCCCGGCAGCGCGCTTGAACTGCTGCTTGTCAGCCGCATTCCGCGCACCATCGCCATTGTGCTGGCGGGCATGTCGATGGCCGTTGCCGGCATGATCATGCAGATGCTGACCCGCAACCGTTTCGTCGAGCCTTCGACGGCGGGAACGGTCGAATCCGCCAGTCTCGGCATTCTTCTGGTTATTCTCTTTGCGCCGGAAGCGCCCGTCTTCGTCAAGATGCTGGTTGCCTCCGTCACCGCAGTGGCGGGAACGGCGCTGTTTCTGCGTATCCTGCGCAGCATCCCGCTTCGCTCCGTGCTGGTTGTTCCTCTGGTCGGCATCATGCTCGGTGGCGTTGTCAGCGCCATCACGACTTTCATCGCCTACCGCTTCGATCTGTTGCAATCGCTGAATTCGTGGACGACCGGCGACTTTTCCGGCGTGCTGCGCGGACGCTACGAATTGCTGTGGATCGCCTTTGCGCTCACCGTCGTCGCCTATATCGCCGCCGACCGGTTTACCGTCGCGGGGCTGGGCGAGGATTTCACCACCAATCTCGGTCTCAATTATCGTCGTGTGGTGACACTCGGCCTCATCATCGTATCGATGGTCAGCGCGTCAGTCGTCGTCACCGTCGGCATGATTCCGTTTCTTGGCCTGATCGTACCCAATGTCGTCAGCATGTTCGTCGGCGACAATATGCGCCGAGCCTTGCCATGGATCGCTGTTCTCGGCGCGGGTCTCGTACTTGCCTGCGATATTGCCGGGCGTCTGATCCGCTTTCCCTATGAAATCCCCATCGGCACGATGATGGGCGTCGTGGGCAGCGTCATCTTCCTCTATCTCCTGTTGCGGCGGGGTTCGCGCCTTGCTTAGACGCCCCGCTATCCTCATTTCGCTTCTCAGCGTGATCGCGCTTCTCGCCGCCATTGCCTTCATGACAATCGGCGCGAAGGGCAGCTGGTCGTTCATCCTGTCCTTCCGCGGCACCAAACTCGCCGCCATGGTGCTGGTGGCCTATTCTATCGCGGTATCGACCGTGCTGTTTCAAACCGTCACCAATAATCGCATCCTCACGCCCTCCATCATGGGCTTCGATGCGCTCTATATTCTGATCCAGACCGTCGTGGTGTTCTTCTTCGGCGCGGTGCAGGTCGACTGGATCGGCCCAAACATGCGCTTTGTTACCGAAACGCTGGTGATGGTGCTGTTTGCGGGTTCGCTCTATTACTGGCTGTTCTCGGGCGCGGCGCGCAGCCTGCATCTGGTGATGCTGGTCGGCATTATTTGCGGCGTGTTCTTCCGTAGCCTGTCCAATCTCATGCAGCGGATGCTCGATCCCGATCTCTTCGCGGTGTTGCAGGACCGGTTCTTTGCCAGCTTCAATACGATCAATGCCGATATTCTGACGCTCTCGGCGATCATCGTCGCCGCCGTATCGCTTTATGGCTGGCGGCTGATGCATGTCTTTGACGTGCTGGCGCTTGGGCGCGAGCCTGCGATCAATCTCGGTATCGATCATCGTCGCGTGGTGCGGCTCATCCTGCTGATGGTAACAGTCCTTGTCGCCGTTTCGACCGCCCTCGTCGGACCGATCACCTTCTTCGGCCTTTTGGTCGCCAATCTCGCTTACATGCTGGCAGGCTCGGGGAAACATCGCGTCGTCCTGCCGATTGCCGTCCTGCTGGCCATCATCTGCATTGTCGGTGGCCAGACCATTCTCGAACGGGTCTTTGCCTTCAATACCGCGCTCAGCGTCATCATCGAATTCCTGGGCGGTCTCGTCTTCATTATCCTTCTTGTCAGGGGAAATGCACGTTGATCGAAATAAGCCAAGTCAGCAAATCCTATGGCGGCGCTCTTGTCGTCGATGACGTGTCCCTGCACCTGCCCGCGGGCGGCGTAACATCGATCATCGGCCCCAATGGCGCGGGCAAATCAACGCTGCTTTCCATGGTCAGCCGCCTTTTGCCGATGGACAAAGGCCGCGTGACCGTGGACGGTCTGGATGTCACCACCACCTCGGGCGATGTGCTAGCAAAGTGCCTCTCCATCCTACGGCAGGAAAACGCCATCAATTCACGACTGACCGTGCGGGATCTGGTGGCATTCGGGCGCTATCCCTATTCCCAGGGGCGACCGAACAGGGAAGACCGCAAGCATATCGAACAGGCGATCCAGTATCTTGGCCTTGAATGCTTGAGCGATCGCTTTCTCGATGAATTGTCCGGCGGCCAGCGCCAGCGCGCCTTCGTGGCCATGGTGCTTTGTCAGGATACGGACTATGTGCTTCTTGATGAGCCATTGAACAATCTGGATATGAAGCATGCGGCATCGATGATGAAGTTGTTGCGCCGCGCTGCCGATGAGCTTGGCAAGACGGTCGTGCTGGTGTTGCACGACATCAACTTCGCCTCCTGCTATTCCGACCACATCGTCGCCATGCGCAACGGCAAGGTCGCGCATCAGGGCACGCCGGACGCGCTGATCCATCCGGAAATCCTGAGCGACATTTACGATATGGATATCTCGGTTGAGATTATCGGCGGCAAACGGATCGGGGTCTATTACCTGTAAATAGACTATCTATTCGCTCGATTTCATGCAAAAGCATGCGCAACCAACCATTGGCGATTATCGGTGGAGTGTCCATGCTGACGAAGAAGGGCAAATATGGTTTGAAAGCACTGGCGCATCTTGCCTTGCTAGAACCCGGCGAAAGCGCGTTCGTCGCCGAGATTGCTTCCAAGAATAATATCTCCAAGAAATTTCTCGACGCCATTCTTCTGGAACTGCGCAATGACGGCATATTGCGTTCCAAGAAGGGCCCCGGCGGCGGCTACAGCCTTTCCAAACCAGCAACCGAGGTCACGATTGGTCAGGTTGTCCGCGTTCTCGACGGCCCGTTAGCCCCCATTCGCTGCGCAAGCCGCATGGCCTATCAGCCATGCGAAGACTGTGAAGACCACCGCGCCTGTCAGGTGCGCCGTTCGATGCTGCTCGTGCGCGAAGCCATCGCTGGCGTTCTCGACACCATGACGCTGGAACAATTCGCGCGTAACGGTGGCCTCGAAGATGACAGCACAGCGCCAGAATGGGCCAGGTTAAGCGCCTGACAACAGGTCCAGCAGCCGGTAGCCACCATTGTGATAGACAAGCGGCTCGCCGCCGCCCGCTACGATTTTCAAAACACGACCGATAATGATGGCATGGGTGTGCCGCTCGATGACGTCTTCCACGGCACAATCGACTGCGGCCAGTGCGCCCGTCAGCGCCAGCGCGCCGCTTTCCAGCGTGTACCATTCGGCACCGGCATAGCGCGCAACACCCTTGATACCGTCCTTACCGGCAAACCGATCCGCAACCGTTTGTTGGGCCGCCGACAGCACATTGACGCAGAAATGATTGTGGCGGCTGATGGCGGGCCAGACCGACGAACCGCGATTGATGTTGACGATGATCGTTGGCGGATCGACCGAAAGCGCGGTCGCCGAGGTGACCGTCGCGCCAGTGCGCCCGTCGCCGAAGCCTGCGGTGACAACGCTGACGCCGCCAGCGAGCTGCCGCATTGCAGCTTTCAGCTCATCGGGTGAAACAGCGATATCCGCCGTATCTTCCACCAATCTCAACGCTTTTTCGCCATGCTTGTCACCATCGTTTATTGCCGTCATCGCCTCTCCGGTCGACCGGATCAAACGTAACGGAATGGTGTCACGCTACGCACTGGCGTTCAAAGGTGCTGACTGCCTTCTCATCGCAAATAGAGAAAGCATTTTCTATTTTCTATAAAACGAATGGAATTAATCCGCTCGCAGCGCCGTCAGCGCTGCGTTCTTTTTATGTGATGTTCGGCCAGATAGACGCGGTCGTCCTGCGTTGAAAACAACACGGAAAAGACAATGCCGATAGCAGCCCCGAGCAATGTGTCGAGAACCCGTTCCGACACCATATCGGCCCCATTCAGACCCGGCGCAGCGATATAGGTCATCAGCAGCGCCATCGGCGTCACGAGGATTTGCCCCAGCGCATAATTGGAACCGATAATCACTTCGGTTGCAAATTGCAGGAGCCCCAGTATCGCGATCAGCGTCCAAATGGACGGTGCTTGCGTCAGGATCATCCACGCGACGACCGCACCCAAAAGGGTGCCCACCATGCGCTGCAAGGCACGGTTCATATTGATATGCAGATGCGCGCCCTGCATTACGGCAACAGCGCCCATTGCCGCCCAGGCAGGGTGCGCGACGTCCATAGCATAGGCGGCAAACGCCGCTACACCCGCGCCAAAAGCGACGCGCGCCGCAGCGATCAGTCGGTGACGAATTGGTCGCAACGCTTCCGAAGGAAAAGGCTTTTCAGGGCTTGCCTGATGGCGGAAATATTCCGTCAGCACACAGACCAAAAAGGCCAGTATCGCGACCAGCGCGGTGGCGGCGGTGCGTTCCGCCGTCTGATGTACCGTAACCGACTGGCTCATCGACGCCCCGGCGGCAAATATGAAGATCAACGCTCCGGGGGGGCCGAATTTTCCGGTGGTGGTCACGAAACAGAACACGCCACACAGAACGGCGAGCACCATAAGCTGCGCCGCCAGCGGCGCGCCCGCAGCAGCGACAAGCGACATGCTGAGCACGGCCAGCGTCTGGCAGATGGCGCACAGAAGCACAACGTGGTTGCGGCGTGCCTGTGGTGCGAAGCGCCCAAACAGGGCAACCAGAGCACCGAGCGAAGCAAAGCCGATCAGATGCGACCAGGGCGAAAGATAGACCAGCGGCAAAGCGATGACCGCTGTGGCTGCCGACTGAAGGCCCGCGAGCGACGAATTGCGAATGGAAGGCTGCCGCGAAAGCGCGACGCTTTCCCGAAACTGTTGCGGCTTCAAAAGCTGGCGCGCGGCATCCAGCCTGCGGGCCGATGTCATCGTAGACGTTTCGGTACTCATTCTCCGGTTTCCTGTGCGCGTTTCAGCGGCTTGGCCGCGAGGCGCTGCTCGATAGAGTCAAAATGGTCAAGCATGGTGGCCAGATCCGCATCGGAAATGTCCGCCAGCATATCTTCCTCGCCTTTGGCCAGTTCGCGCCGGATTTCGGCCACGCGCTGCTCACCTTTGGGCGTAAGGAAGATCAACCGCGCGCGGTTGTCGTTTTCATCGACCCGGCGCTCGACCAGTTCCTGACGGGACAGAATATCCAGAAGCCGCACAAGGCTTGATCCGTCGATCCCGACCAGAGCGGCGAGTTCCTTCTGCGTCACGCCGCCGCCGGTGGTCTGAAGATGGATCAACGGAACCCAGGTGGCATCGGAAAGCCCCGCTTCAGCAAGGCGCGTATCAAGCGCGCGCCGCCAGCGTCGGGCAAGCAACGAGAAGCGAATCCCGAATTGGGACCGAGGAGAAGACGAACTGGATTGCATAGGGACAATAAAGCACGAATTAATTTGCTTTGCAATTCAAATTAATTCAGGTGAAACGAATTTCACTCCGGCAGGGTGCCCATAGCAAACAGATTTCCCGGATCGAAATTTCCGGATAGCGCTTTCAGAACGAGCTGCTTATCATCAAGCAATACTTCATCCGAAGGCGCGAAAAATCTCACCGACTGATTGCAATCCCAAAACATCCCCCGCACGAAGGAAACAAAGACAGCAACCATGGCAGCGCTTGTGTCGTCGGAAAATGGAATGGGGCAGAAGGCGGCGCGCTTTCTTGGCCTGATACTGGTCGCCGTCCTCGGCTATAGTTTCTGGCTCAACGAAAGCTGGCTGACGCTCTGCGCCGGACTTGCAATCTTCCTGTTCGGGATGCAGTGCCTTGAAGACGGCTTGCGCAATCTGGCAGGCAGCGCACTGGAGCGCATGCTGGCGCGCGGCACCTCGACCTCGTGGAAAAGTCTGCTGGTCGGGCTGGTCGGCGCGACGGTGATGCAATCGAGCACGCTCGTTTCGCTGATGACCATCGCCTTCATCACCACCGGCCTGATTTCACTGGCCGCGGGCATATCCATCATCTTCGGCGCAAATCTTGGTTCCGCAACCGGCATATGGCTGCTGTCGCTGGCCGGGCAGAATTTCAGCCTGTCGTCGCTGGCGCTGCCGCTGATGGTGTTCGGCGTGTTGGCGAGTTTCTTCGGACCGAAGATCAAGGCCATCGGGCGCATTCTGCTCGGCATCGCCTTCATCTTTCTCGGCATTGACGGCATCAAGCAGGGCTTTTCCGTTGTCACCGAGAATTTCGATCTCGCACAATACAGGATCGATGGCTGGCTTGGTCAGGTCATTTTCGCTGGCATCGGCCTTGTGTTGACCCTGCTGCTGCAATCAACCCATGCGACCCTGATGCTGACGCTGGCAGCACTTGGCCTTGGACAAGTCGATCTCTGGCAATCGGCGGCGATTGCCATCGGGGCCAATGTCGGCAGCAGTGTCACCACCGGCATTGCCGGTGCGCTCGGTGGCAACCGCAGCGGCCAAAGGCTGGCGCTGGCGCATGTGATTTTCAATGTCGTCACCGCGTGCATTTCACTTGTCCTGATGGGGGTGCTTGTTCGCCTTGCCGTGTGGCTGTCGGAGGCAATGGGCGTCGGCGACAACCAGCTCATCCAGCTTGCGATCTTCAACAGCGAATTCAACATTCTAGGCGTGTTGATCTTCTGGCCCGCACTGGTTCCCTTCACGCGGTTTCTCGAACGTATGCTGCCCGACAGGCCGGAACCGCGCGTTCTCATCCCGGCGGGCACACCGGACCTGCCGGACAATGCGCTGCGCGCCCGTTATCTCGACAAGACGGCGCTCAGCTCGCCGGAAACGGCGGCTCTGGCGCTTGTGCATGAATTGCAGCATCTCGGACGCTTGAGTGTGGAGGTGATCTGCCACGCGCTTTATCTGCCGATCAGCGAGATCAACCGTGCCAAGCATGACGACGCCGTTATGCGCGCCGCGCCCGATGCCGATTATGTCGATGCCGACCTGCTCTACCGGCTCTACATCAAAGGCGTCTATGGTGACATTTTGAGTTTCATCGGCAAGGTCGATCCGGGGAATGACAAGGACCAGCAGAATTTCTGGATGACCGCCCAGATCATCGCGCTGCAAATGGCGGAAATCGTCAAGGATGCCAAGCATCTCCAGAAGAATCTCGGTTTCTATCTCCGGCAGAACAATTCACCCGTGCGCGACGCCTATGTCGAGCTGCGCGAACATCTGGTCAATGTGCTGCATGAAGTGCGCGTTTTGAGCCGCGCCGACGCAGCAAGCGACAATTGGGATATCCACCAGCAGACTTTTACCGAGAAGGTCAAAGACTTCGAGCGGGATTTCGGCGCGAAGCTTTTCGAAGCGAACAGGCAGGAAAAAGTCAGCGGCTTGCAGCTGAGCTCGCTTCTCAACGATCTCGGCTATGCAAGGCGCATTGCAAACGGGCTGAATACGTTGCTGACCATCCGCAAGCGGTCGCTCAACGACCCGCTGCACAACCTCTCCGACCTGTTCGATGAGGATACGCCGCTGGTTCGGATATAACGAAACGCCGTTTATCAGGCGGCGCGAATATCCAGCCCGCCATTTTCGACGATGAAATCGATCACCGCCTGCACACCCTCGCCGCGATGCAGATCGGTAAAGCCGAACGGACGCTTGCCGCGCATGCGTGCCGCGTCACCTTCCATCACCTCCAGATCGACATGCACATAGGGCGCAAGGTCGCTCTTGTTTATGACCAGAAAATCCGACCGCGTGATGCCCGGCCCACCCTTGCGCGGAATTTCCTCACCCTGACAGACGGAAATGACATAGAGCGTCAGATCGGCCAGATCGGGAGAGAAGGTCGCCGCCAGATTATCGCCGCCGGATTCGATGAACACGATATCCAGATCAGGGAAGCGCCGGTTCATTTCGGCGATAGCCTGCAGGTTGATCGACGCATCCTCACGAATTGCCGTATGAGGACAACCGCCGGTTTCCACGCCCATGATACGGTCCTCGGACAGCGCCTGGTGGCGCGCCAGAATATAGGCATCTTCCTGCGTGTAGATATCGTTGGTGATGACGGCGACCGAATATGTGTCGCGCAGCGCCTTGCAGAGCTTTTCGGTCAGCGTCGTCTTGCCGGAGCCAACCGGCCCACCGATACCAATTCTGAGCGGTCCGTTTTTCTGTGTCATGAGCGAAAAAGCCTCGAATACTGTGTTTCGTGTTTCATGGCCATAATGTCGGCGATAAATGTCGCCGAGCCAAGACCGTCCAGACCAGACTGTCCGGCGCGCTTGGCGGTTTCCGCAAGCGTGGTTTCCAGCGCCGCCATGGTGGTGGTCACGCCGCTTTGCCCTGTTACCGACAGGCGGATCGATGCCTGCAACAGATTGATGCAGAAAGCCTGCAAGAAGGCTGCAAGCGTCGAGCCGAGCGGAACGCCATGCGCGGCGGCCACGGCCCCGACGGCCACAGGATAGGCGCTATCGCCCGGCAGTTGATCGAAGACTGGAGATGGCCAGCTGCGCGCCGCCGACAGGAAGGCACCGCCTTGTAACGTGGTTTCCATGTGCCGTTCCCGCGAACCGGCCAGCGCCTCCGCCAGATCGGCCACTTCGCGCAAATTCTCGCCCGCCATCGCCCGCCGCCAGCTTTCAGCGCATAAGACCGCATCATTCCAGCCGGAACCGCGTGTAACGAGCCAGCGCAGCCAGTCCTTCAATGCGTCCGCATCGGTGACGAAGCCATCATGCACCGCCTGCTCCAGCCCGTGGCTATAGCTGAACGAGCCGACCGGGAACACCGGCGACAGCCACGCCATCAGCCGCAGGAGGGCGGTGTTGGGGTCAGTCGTGATGGTGGTGGTGATGGTCATGATCGTGGCCGTGATCGTGACCATGTGCGTGGTCATGTCCGTGACTATGCCCGCCGTGGTCATGATGCGAATGGCCACCTGA
>Ga0180219_1001320_pt1 | contig 16385 bp, 15 predicted proteins | sample eDN3rd30CBELigMG_FD_151338 | JGI IMG/M metagenome (GOLD analysis project Ga0180219, IMG submission 151338) | Enriched Miracle-Growth compost microbial communities from Emeryville, California, USA - eDNA 3rd pass 30_C BE-Lig MG (version 2)... ...
CGCCGCCGGTGCTGCCCCGGGCCGAGCGGGCGGCCAGCGCCCCCACCCGTCCCAAGGGCGCCGGCCGGCCCACCAAGGCCGACCGCCGCGCCATCGATGCCTTGAAGGAATAGGGCAAGCCGCATGCCGGCCTCACGGTGGTGGGGGTGGACTGTCCGCCGGCCCCCCGCCATCCGCCAGCCGCCTGCGGGCGCGCCGCAGGTCGGCGAGGGGGATGGACTGGCCGGCAGCACCCAGGCCGAAAGTGGGCATGTTGCCGTAGAGCGTCTCGAAGCCGCCGGGCTCCACCTTGTAGGTTTCATGCCAGATGCCCACCGGGCCGTCATCCCTTATGGTCTGGTAGAAGCGCTTCCAGGCGGGCCAGTGGGGGCCCTTGGTGTCGCGGGCGAAGCGCTCCAGATGCTCGAAGGAGCGCCAGTACTGGATGACCTCCACGCCCCGCCAGTACCATACCGTGCGCCGCGCCAGGAGGCCGGACTCCGGGTCGCTCTCCAGGGCCTTCAGCATGCGCGGCATCTCCATCAGCGTGGGCCACCAGTGGCGCACCGCAACGAGGCGGTTGATTCGCAGACCGATCATGAAAACCACGAACGGCGCTTCCATGCGCGCCGTATGGCGCCCCGCCAGAATTTTTTTTCCGCGCGTCAATTCTCACCCTTGCCGGCTAAGCGAATGATCTCACAAGCGATGTGTAAGTTACTGTCATGACGGCCGTTCTTCCATGGATTTCCGGCTTGCCCGAAAGTTTAAGAAATATTAACCCTCTCGCCCGAAAACGGGTTTTCATACGGCCTTTCAATCAGTAATAAGTCTGTGTTGACGTAGAGAACAAGAGGGTTTTGGGCGCATGACCTCCAGGGGCCTTGGGGCAGTTTCCATTTCGTTCATTCTGGGCATGGTGGCTTATTCGGGGACGGCGCTGGCCGAGCTTCCCGATGCCGCCAGGAAAATGCTGGATACGGCCATCGCCGGCGGCGATCAGGCGGTGATCCAGGTGGTGGCCGGCACCATCATCCAGACCTACCCGGAGGAGGCGGATGCCGTCCGGGCCTATCTGGATGCCGCCCAGACCAAGACCGCCGGCGATGCGCGGACCAAGATCGACGAGGCCGCCCAGAAGCAGGAATCGGTGGTCCCCAAGATTTCCATCGTGCCTCCCGCACCCGTTACGCCGCCGCCCGCCAAAGGCTTCATCGGCCTGGACGGCTGGGGCGGCGACATCCAGCTCTCCGGCAGCCTGAACACCGGCAACACCGACGAGAAGGCGGCCGGCGTCGCCTTCAAGCTGCAGCGCACCGGCGTGAAGTGGCACCATTTCCTCAACGGCGCCTTCGACTTCACCCGCACCAACGGCAACACCACCAAGCAGCGCCTGCGCATCGGCTACGAGATCAACTACGATATCAACGCCCGGTCCTACATCTTCGGCACCACCGAATATGTGGACGACCGGTTCAGCGGCTACGACTACCGCATCATCGCGGCGGGCGGTTACGGTCACCGCCTCATCCTGAAAGACGACATGCTGTGGGAAGTGGAAGCCGGCCCCGGTTACCGCTACAGCTCGCTCAAGGGCTTGCCCGATACGGAATCGGAACTGGTCGGCCTGGCCACCAGCAGCTTCAAATGGCAGATCAGCAATTCCACCAATCTCAGCAATGAGATCAACCTGCTCTACGGGTCGGAATCCACCAGCATCGATACGCTGAGCGCCGTCACCATGGCCATCAGCTCGCGGCTCTCGGGGCGGCTCTCCTTCGAGACCAACAGCGAAACCAGCCCGCCCGTCGGCACCAAGCATACCGACACCCAGACCAAGGCGAGCCTGGTCTACGGTTTCTGATCGGCGCTAAAAGGCCTACACTGACCATGCCGGCCGGAGACTGCCCATGTTCGCACGACTGAAAGCGCTGATCGACCGGGCGGAAGCCCAGGATGCCCCGGCCCGGGGCGAGGGCGAGCTGCGCCTGGCCACCGCCGTCATCCTGGTCGAGGCGGCGACGCTGGACGGCGAATTCGGCGGCGCCGAGGAAGCCGTCATCCGCACCGTGCTGGCCCGCCACTTCACCATGACCTCCGACGAGATCGACGACCTGCTGCAGGACGCCCTCGCCGCGCACGGTGAATCCGCCGGTCTGGTGCGCCATACCCGCGTCATCAAGGATCACTTCTCGGAAGACGAGCGCGTCACCATGATGGAGATGCTCTGGGAAGTGGCCTATGCCGACGGCGTGCTGCACGATTACGAGGCCAACCTCCTGCGCCGCATCTCCGGCCTCCTCTACGTCCCCGACCGCGCCACCGGCGAAGCCCGCCTGCGTGTGCTGGAGCGGCTGGGTATCGCGGGGTAGACCGCTCCGTAATAAGGCCGGCGCCGCCGGAGGCCCAAAGCAGAAATGGCGGCTTCGAGAAGCCGCCATTTTTCAGTTTCCGGCCGTCAAAGCCCGCTGCCCTATCTCACGGGCGGCGGCGCCGGAATACCAACCCGGCCAGGCCCACGCCAAACAGCGCCAGTATGCCAGGCTCGGGAATGGTGTTGCTGGGCGGCACCGGCAGTGCCGAGGAAATGGCCCCCACGGCATCGATGTCCGCGCCTACGGTGGAGCCGGCCGTCGCGCCCTCGCCATAGATATCCTGGAGCCTGACGTAAGAGAACCGGGTATCGGCCGCCAACCCGGCTGAAGTGAGATACGGATCGATATCGATGCTGGACGTGGCGCCGAATACCTTGCCCACGCTCAGCCAGTCCAGGCCGTCAATGCTGATCCAGACATCCGTGTCTTCAACATCGGGCCCGATCTCGAAAATATGCAGATCAAAATCGGATGTGCCGCTGCCGGTCAGCGAGTTGTCGGTGAACCGCAGAACCAGGCTGCCGCCGGCACCCAGCGAAAAGGAGCCCAGCGAACCGGAATAATCCGGCGGTCCGATAGCAGCGGTCGGGTCGGTGTAATCCGGGTCTGTCGGCGCCACCACGCCGAAGTCCCAGGAGATGACCTGATCGGCGAAGGAGAGGTCGCCCCCGGGGAATGTAATGCCGTCATAGGTGACAGGTGTGGCGTGAGCCAGGGACGGGGCTGCCAGGGCAAGTGACAGGAAAACTAACGGAAATCCCAATTTCATGGATCGCTCCTTTCGGTTTTCTTCAACCACGCAAGTTGCGTGCCACGTCCCGTTTACCGTCAGATCACGATGGCGGTCTGTAAAATAATCCGACAAGCTTTCATGGAAGCCGGGCCCTGGCTTTGGCGAGAATCGCCAGAAACCGCCATTCTCGGCCGGCCTGCCCGGGAAGGCGGCACTGTCGGAAATCCTTACGGTTCTAGGGGGCTTCGGGTGCGGCGGTCCTATCCACCCACGCTCACCCGCCGATAGCCGAGCGCCTCGGCGATGTGGCTTCGCATCACACGCTCAACACCTTCCAGATCGGCCAGTGTGCGGGCGACGCGCAGGACGCGGTGATAGCCCCGGGCGGTGAGGTGGAAGCGGTCCGCCGCGTCCTCCAGCAGCCTTGCGCCCGCATCGTCGGGCGTGGCGACTGTCTCCAGCAGGCGGCCGTCGGCGCGGGCGTTGGTGGTGATACGCTCTTCTCCCAGGGCCTCGAAGCGCCGCTGCTGGCGGTCTCTTGCCTCGGCCACGCGGGCGGCGACGGTGGCGCTGTCCTCCGCCGGGGGCGGCAGGGTGAGGTCGCGGGCCGAGACGGCGGCGACGTCGATATGGATATCCATGCGGTCCATGAGCGGGCCGGAAATACGGGACTGATAGTCCTGGGCGCAGCGCGGCGCCTTGTGGCAGGCCAGCGCCGCATCGCCCAGATGGCCGCAGCGGCAGGGGTTCATGGCGGCGATGAGCTGTACGTCGGCGGGATAATCCAGATGCGCGTTGGCGCGCGCCACGGTCACCATGCCGGTTTCCAGCGGCTGGCGCAGGCTGTCCAAGACGGCGCGGGAAAACTCCGCCAGCTCGTCGAGGAAGAGGATGCCCTTGTGGGCCAGCGAAATCTCCCCTGGCCGGGCCTTCATGCCGCCACCGGTCAGCGCCGCCATGGAGGCGGAATGGTGCGGCGCGCGGTAGGGCCGCTGGCGGGAGATGCGCCCCTCCGTCAGGGCGCCCGCCACGCTCTGGATCATGCTCACCTCCAGGGCCTCCCGGGGGCTGAGCGGCGGCAATATGCCGGGCAGGCAGGCCGCCATCAGCGACTTGCCGGCGCCGGGCGGGCCGATCATCAGCATGTGATGGCCGCCGGCCGCCGCCACCTCCAGCGCCCGCTTGGCGGTTTCCTGGCCCTTGATGTCCCGAAGGTCGCCACCGCGCATCCCCGGCGCTTCCCCAGCCGGGGCGGGCGGCGAGAGCACCTGCCGGCCCCGGAGATGGTTGACCAGCGCCAGGAGCGAGGGCGCGGCCACCACCTCCACCTCGCCGGCCCAGGCGGCTTCGGGCCCCGTGGCCTGGGGGCAGATGAGGGCACAATCCAGCGCCGCCGCCGTCATGGCGGCGGGCAGCACACCGTTGACCGGGGCGATGCCGCCATCCAGCCCCAGCTCGCCCAGCACCAGGTAATGCGCCAGCTCGCCCGCCGGAATGACGTTCATGGCAGCCAGGATCGCCAGGGCGATGGGCAGGTCGAAATGGCTGCCTTCCTTGGGCAGGTCGGCGGGCGCCAGGTTGACGGTGATGCGCTTGGGCGGCAGCGCCATGCCCACGGCGCCGAGGGCGGAGCGTACCCGCTCGCGGGCTTCCGATACCGCCTTGTCGGGCAGGCCCACCACGGCGAAGGTCGGCACACCGCCGGCGATCATGACCTCCACGTCCACCGGGCGCGCTTCAATGCCCAGGAAGGCAACGGTTTTCACCCTGGCGACCATGGCGCTGAGCCTAGTGGAAAAATCGCGGCTGGTCTATGTTTGTTCCGCGCGCCCGCTCAATAGCCGAGGCCGATGCCCAGCATCACCCGGTGCCGCCCGTCTAGGGCGCCGAAGGGGCCGACCTCCAGGTTGCTGTAGGTATACTCCAGACGGGTGAAGAGATGCTGGCCGAGGGCATATTGCAGGCCGCCCCCCGCCAGATAGCTGGAGAAATAGGAGGAGTCGGAATCGATGGTGCCGCCGTCCAGGCTCTTGTAGGAGATCTTGGCGCCGGGCAGGCCGAGCCGGCCATAGACGCCCAGACGGTCGGTCAGCATGTAGCCGAGCTGGGCGGAGAGGCTGAAGGACTGCTTCATGGCGACGCGCAGGCCCTGACCCTCGATGGGCGCGCCCGCCTCGTCGAGGTCGACGAACTTGAAGCCGGCATTGCTCAGGCTGGCGCCGCCCTCGATGCCCAGGAACCAGCGCTCGGAAAGCTCGAACGCATAGCCCATGAAGAGGCCGTAGGCCGGGCCGCTGCCGCCCCGGCGCTCCTGGCTGAGGCTGCCCGCCGGCTCCGGCGCTTCCAGCCGAATGGCGGGGGCGGCGCTGCCGTTGGATTCATAGCCGCCCTCCAGGCCGAAATAGAAGCCGTTATAGGCCGCGATGGCGGGGGAGGAGGATAAAGCGGCGGCAAGCGCCGTCAGGGTAAAGGCCGGGCCAAGTTTCATGGTCGCTCCGTGGTTGGTCCTCTTCGGGCGGGATGCGGAAACGCCGCCGGGCCGCGACCCCAGGTCCTCATGCCTTAAGAGCGCTGAATTGTGGCGGAATTGCGGCGTCTCCACCGTTGTCCCGCCGGCCCTACAGCCAGCCGATCAGATATCCGAAGAGAACGACGGCGGCCAGCAACGTGCCGATATAGAGTACCCAGCGCACGCCCTGTCCGGTCACACCCTGACGGGCTTCGTCCGTATTCTTGTCTATGGCCATTGTTGCACCTCTTTCCTGTGATGGTCGCTCGAGGTTCGCATGCCTCCTTCGACCAACATCGTGCGGAAATCGGGCCTTTCAATGGCGATGGCGATATGCGGTCAGGATACCGGCCGGCAGCGGAAGGTGGGAGTGCTCTCCACCCGGCACATGTAGCCGCCCAGCGCATTCTTGTGCACGGTCATGGACTGGCCGGCCTTGGGCGGTATGCGCGAGCTGGACGTGTAGAGCTGCTGCCAGGTCACGCCGTCGGTATCGGTGAGCAGATATTTCCGGCTGCCGGTCTTGCGCACGTCGGAGAGCGTCACCTCGATCTCGTTCACCTCTTCGTCCGCCGCGTCCGACCTGTCGGCGGGGAAGAAGGCCTCGCGCTGCTCCGGGCTGAGAGTGGCCGGCTGCTCCTGGCCCGGCCGCTGATCCGAACTGGCGGGCGCGGGTGCCGGTGTGGGCGCCTCGGCGGCCCGGGCGGGCTCCCGCGGCGGGGCGCTCGGCGTTCCGGCGGCCTCCTTGGCGGTGCTCAGCACGGCGTCCATGCAGATGAGGCGCGCGCTGTCGTCGGCGATGGCGGCGCATTTGTTGATGGCCGCCCAGTTGCCGGCGGAGTCGGCCGCCACGGCGGCGCCGGGCGGCGCGAGAAGGGCCATGCCGGCAAGGGCGCCGGCGAGGGCGACGGTCTTTGCGGTGATGCTGTGTGTCATATCTTCCCTGGCTTCCGTTTCTTGTCCCCTTGCGGCAGAGTAACGGATAACCGCAGTTTTTGAAGCATGAAAAGCGGGGCGGGCGGCTCAGGAATCCGGTTTGCAGCGGAAGCGGGGAGCCAGGTCGATGGCACAGATATAGCCGTCCAGGGCGCCCTTGCGCACCGCCATGGAGGCCCCCGCCTTCGGAACGGGCATGGACCCCTGCCGGTAGAGCTGGCGCCAGACCACACCGTCGCTGGCGGTGAGCACCAGCCGGCCGTCGCCCCGGCGCATCGCCTTCGCCAGCGTGACCTCGATCTGGTCGATATCCTCGGCCCAGGCGTCTTCACCGGGATGGACGGCGTTGCGTTCGCTGCGCGTCAGGTCTTCGGCGTGTGGGGCGGCGGGAGCCATCGCTGCCGGAGCATCCATCGGGTCCAGCAACCCGGCGCCGCGCAGCACACCATCGGTGCAGGCATGGCGGGCGGCGGTGTCATCCAGGGCGGCGCAGTCCTTCATGGCCTCCCAATGCGTGCGGGCGTCGGCCGCCGCCCATGCCGGACCGGCCAGCACGCAGCCGGCCAGGAGCGCCATGAAAGCCGCGCCCGCCGGCGTCATTGCACCCTGGCCGAGCGGGCGGCGCGGGTGGCCGAGCTGGTCTGGGCGAAATAGTTGGTGATGCCGTCGGGATCGTCCAGCCAGATGGTGGTGAGGTCGAAATCCTCCAGGGTGGACAAGGGGCTCTCCACCGGCACCTTCTCGGCGGCGGCGACGCGGGCCACCCTGGCGGCGTCGGTCACCACATACTGGATGCCGCCGGAGCCGGTGTCCTTCGGCAGGTCGGCGCCGAAGCTCCGCAGCGTCACGATGGTGGTGCCGTGGCGCAGCGAGATCTTCTTGCCGCCGAACACCGGGTCGTCGAAGGCGCCCACCGTGTCCAGCCCCACGAAATGCTTGTAGAAGTCGACGCTCCTGGCCATGTCGGAAACGGTGAGGCCGATCTCGATGCCGTTGACGTCGCCGCCGATCACCAGTTCCACGGGCTGGCCGTCGGGATCGTCCACGAAGGCCGAGCGCCGGCCGTCGCGCGTCTGGAAATCGGGGGCGGCAAGGCCGTGGTCGGTGAAGCGTTTGCTGAGGGCGGCTTCGTCATCGAAGAAGAAGCTGAGCAGGCGCAGGCCCGTCGCGTCCTTCACCCCGCCGTCCACATACTGCCGGCCGTCGGTGCGCTCGGTGAACTTCACCTGGCTGTCGCCGATGATGAAGCGGGCCACCAGGTTGGCGCCATTGGCGCCCTTCACGTCGAAGGTCTGGAGCTGGGTGAGCCCCAGCACCTTGCCGTAGAATTCGAACATCTCCTTCGACGGCGCCTCGTGCCGGCGGAAGACGTTCATGGAATCCTGCCAGATGGTGTCCTTCACGCCTTGCGTGTAATGCGAATGCCCTCCTTCATGCGCCCCGGCGGCTGCGGGCGGCATCAGGCCGAGCATCAAGGCGGCGGTGATGACTGTGAGTGTGCGACCCATCGCATGTCTCCCCTGTTTGCAAGGAGATTATACGATTTCCGGCCGGCGCGCAGCAAAGAGCGTCATGTGCCTCACCAATGCAGGATCACGTTCTGCACCGCTGCCGGGTCGGGGGGGATTTCGGCGTCGCCCGGGGCGACCTCGTTGCGCTTGAGGATATAGGCCATCACGTCGGCGTATTCCTCCGGGTAGAGATAGCCCGGGTCCTCGGGGGGCATGCTTTCGGTCATGAAGGTCATGAGCTCGGCCAGGCTCTTGCCGTCCCAGCGGCCGCGGAAGAAGGAGCCGCGGATGGGCGCGCCGAACTCGCCGTCGGAGAGGTTGGCGCCGTGGCATTGCAGGCAGAACTGGAAGTAGATGTCCTCGCCGCGGGTCGCCTGCTCCTCGGTGAAGCTCGGCGCCTTGTCGGCCTCCGCCGCGCCGGCGGTGGAAGCCGCCAGAAAAACCAGAATCATCACCAGACGTCGCATGAGGTCCCCGAGCCGTTCCGTCCCGCCGCCGAGTTTAGAGGAAAATCGGCTCAAAACAATCGGGCGCATCATCGGCCGTTCTGTGCTAGCCTCACCGCATAATTGCGCCGTCAACGGCCAATAGGGGACACGGAACAGGGGACTTCATCACATGACAGTGCGGGCGGGATTTTCTGCCGTCGCGGTGATTGCGGCGGGTTTGGGGATGTTCGGAGGCATGGCGGCGGCCCAGTCGCAGCTCAATTTCGGCATGCCGGGCGAGGCGGACGCCCGCTCGAAGGAGCTCATCGCCGAGCAGCAGAAGGTGGCGCAGGCGCTCACCCCCGTCACCGACGCGGACCTCGAGACCCCGCCGGCGGAGGACTGGCTCAACTGGCGGCGCACCTATAATGGCTGGGGCTACAGTCCGCTCGATCAGATCGACAGGAAGAATGTGGACGGGCTGCGCCTCGTCTGGTCCTGGGCCATGGCGTCGGGCCCCACCAACGGCACGCCGCTGGTGCATGAGGGCGTGATGTTCGTGCAGAACTATGGCGACGCGGTGGAAGCGCTCGATGCCGCCACCGGCGACCTCCTGTGGCGCTGGAGCGAACGCCTGCCGCGCGGCAAGCGCGCCATGCAGAAGAAGGCCATGGCCATCTACGGCACCAACATCTATGCCGCCACCTCCGATAACCGCCTGGTGGCGCTCGACATGAAGACCGGCCAGAAGGTGTGGGAGGCGCAGGTGGGCAAGGAGGGCCTGCCCGCCTACATGACCGGCGGGCCGGTGGCGGTGAAGGGCAAGATCATCGTCGGCATGAGCGGCTGCGCCAGCACGGAGACCGGCGGCTGCTTCATCGCCGCCTTCGACGCGAAGACCGGGGCCGAGGCCTGGCGCTTCAACACCACGACACAGCCGGACGACCCGACGGGCGACACCTGGAACGGCATCCCGGCCGGCGAGCGGCTGGGCGGCTCGGTGTGGATTCCGGGTACCTACGATGCGGAGCTGGACCTGGTCTATTTCGGTGCCGGCCAGCCCTATCCCTGGAGTTCCTACGTGCGCGGCACCAGCCCGCAGAAGCCGGGCATGAAGAACAATGCGCTCTTCACCAATTCCACGCTGGCGCTGGACCCCGATACCGGCGAGCTGAAATGGTATTACCAGCATCTGCCCAACGATAGCTGGGACATGGACTATGCCTTCGAGCGGCAGATCATCGAGGTGCCGGTCGATGGCAGGATGCGCAAGCTGGTGGTGACCTCCGGCAAGATGGCCATCATCGAGGCGCTGGACGCCAAGACCGGCGAGTTCGTCTTCGCCAAGGACCTGGGATTGCAGACCCTGGTGAAGGCCATCGACCCCAAGACGGGGGAGAAGACCATCGACCGCTCGCTCGATCCCGAGCCGGGCAAGACGGTGCATTTCTGCCCGCATGCCGGCGGGGCGCGCTCCTGGCCGGGCGTCGGCTGGGACCCCGAGAGCAAAACCATGTTCCTGCCGCTGCAGATGCATTGCGCCGAATACCAGCCCTATCCGCTGGGCGAGGACGGCGAGTTCGCCGGCGGCAACGCCCGCTGGCGCATCCTGCCGCCCAAGAACGGCGAGGGCTTCTACGGCCGGCTGGATGCCGTCGATTTCTCCGAGCCGGATCATGACTGGGCGTGGCAGCACAAGGACCGGGCGCCGCAGTCCACCGCCAGCCTGCCGACCGGCGGCGGCATCGTCTTCCAGGGCACCTACGACCGCTATTTCCGCGCCCATGACGAGCGCACCGGCAAGATCCTCTGGCAGACGCGCCTCAGCGACGTGCCCAATTCCTACCCCGTCACCTTCGAGGTGGACGGCAGGCAGTATGTGGCGGTGCTCAGCGGCTCGGGCGGGCCTTATACCCGCACCTGGGGCGTGCTGATGCCCGACATCGCCCCGCCCGCCGAGAGCGGCGCCACGCTCTGGGTCTTCGCCCTGCCGGATCGACGGTAGTAGGAGGGGTCCGGCTCATCAACCGGCTTGACGTGGCCGGGAGTTCTGGCAGATGCTGTCGCCCAACGAAAACCGGGGGCGAACGGCGTACCGCACCCCGATCAGGGAGGCGGTGAGGGCATGCTTACCGATATGAAGCTACGCATCGCGGGGGAGCCCCTGCGGCGCCAGTCGGTGCGGCGTGCGGAAGAGCGCGCCCGCGAGCGCCGCATGGAGCGGCTCTACCGCGCGCACTGGGCGGATCTGTGCGCCTTCATCCGCTGGAAGTTCGGCGGCGGCCCGCCCGACCCCGAGGACATCGCCCAGGCGGCCTTCCTGCGGCTGGCGGCGATGCCCGAGCCCGAGGCCATCCAGAACCCTTTCGCCTTTCTCGGACGTGTGGCCAGCAATCTGGTGCTGGACGACATCCGCCGGGGCCGGGCCCGCGCCCGCTCCATCCATGAGCTGCGCCTGGCCGGCGGCGGCGAGCGGGACGAGCGGCCCTGCTGCGAGCGCGAGCTCATCGGCCGCGAGGACATGGCCCTGGTCATCGAGCGGTTGAAGGCCATGCCGGCCACCCGCCGGCGGGTGCTCATCCTCAACCGGGTGCACGGCCTGTCCTTCGCCGAGATCGGGCGGCGCATGGGCATCAGCGGGCCGGCGGTGCGCAAGCATCTGGTCCGGGCCCTGCAGGACCTGCAGGCCGCCATCGAAGGTGAGCGTGACGGCCGGAGTGGCGCGGCATGAGCATGGAGCGATCCGGCCCCGGAACCGAGGACGAATGGATCCGCGCGGAGGCGGCGGAATGGCTGATCCGCCGGTCCGAGGGCGGCCATGATCCGGCACGGGAGGCGGCCTTCCATTCCTGGCGGCTGGCCGATCCCCGGCACGATCGCTGCTATGCCGAGATGACGGCGCTGTGGGGCGCCATGACCGAAGAGGAGGCGCTGCGCGTGCTGGAGCCGCTGCAGCGCCCGAGCCTGCGCGAGCGCTGGGCCGCCTGGCGGGCGCGCCGCGCGGCGGCGGCGGCCGGGCCGGGCTGGCTGGAAGGGCTGGATTTCGGCGGCATGGCGGCCGCCCTCGTGGTGCTGGCGGTGCTGGCGGCGCCTTTCCTGGTGCCCCGGCTGACCGGTCAGCCGGCCCGGCCCGACCTGCCCGTTGCGGCGCAGATCTACGATACGCCGCCCGGTGAGATTCATCAGGTCGTGCTGGAGGACGGCAGCCATGTGACGCTGGGGGCGGATTCGACCATCCGCGTCGCCATCGGCAACGGCCGGCGCGAGGTCAGCCTGCTTTCCGGCGAGGCCTATTTCCAGGTGGCGCACGACCGGGTGCATCCCTTTTATGTGCGCGCCCGGGGGGCCAATGTCCGCGTCGTCGGCACCGAATTCTCGGTGAGCGTGGGCAAGGCCACCACCCGTGTCTCGGTGGAGACCGGCGTGGTGGATGTCTCCAGCGACGGCCTGCCGGCCGCCAGCACCCGCCGCCGTGGTCAGGTCCGCCTCACCGCCGGCGACGGCGTGGTGGCCTGGCAGCAGGACAATGGCCGTCCGCTCCAGACGGTGCGCGTGGCGAATGTGGCGGGCTGGCGCTCGGGCCGGCTGGCCTATCAGGGAGCCTATCTGGCCGATATCCTGGCGGACATCAGCCGCTATGTGCCCGAGAAGTTCGACCTGGCGAGCGACGGCATCGGCACTCTCAGGGTGACCGCGTCGTTCCGGGCGGAGGAAGCGGCGGATGCCGTGCCCGCCATCCTCAAGGGGCTGGGCCTCACCTCCCGGCAGGCCCGGGACGGTGTCCTCTTCGTCGACTGGCCCGACGAGTGACGGACGCGCCGCCACAAAGTCGCCATTTTCAGCGGGTTTGAAGAGAAGTCACAAAAAAATGAGCCGCCGGGGTTTCGATTGGCATGCTCCGTGCGTCTCTCTTGTACGACTTCGCATGAAAACCAACCCTTCCCGGACATTCCGAGAGGAGGGATGCGGAGCGCTTGTTGCAAAAGGGGAGATATATGACACCGAAACATCACCGTTCGGGCATGCTGGCCACCTGTGCCGCATTCGCCCTCCTGATCGCCATGCCGTCGCACGCCCAGGCCGAGCAATGGGACGCGCGCGACTTCAACAGCCCGGCCCGTCCGCTGGCCGAGGCCCTTCTGGACCTGTCCGACCAGTACGACATCGCGCTCGTCGCGCCGCAGGAGCTGCTGCAGGGCAAGCTGGCGCCGGCCGTCGCCGGCAAGTACACCAGCAATGACGCGCTGGTGCGCATGCTGCGGGGGTCCGGCCTCTCCTACCAGCACAATGCCGACGGCGCGGTGATCATCACCCGCCAGCACGAAGCCGCCGTGACCGGCAGCCCGAGCGGCTATCATGGTGGTGCCCAGCCGGCCAGCGTGCCGGCCTCCCTGCGCGCCGGCGTGCGCCGCGCCAGCAATGTGGGCGCGCCCATCGCACAGGTGGCCCAGGCGACGCCGGAGACGGCGACCGACGCGCCCAGCCCGCGCACCCCGGCCCCGCAGGCGCTGGATGAGATCAAGGTCACCGGCTCGCGCATCGTGCGCACCGGCATGACGACGCCGACGCCGGTGACGACCATCGACGCCGCCACCCTGGAAGACATGGCGCCGACCACGCTCATCGACGCCCTGGACCAGATGCCGCAGTTCCTGGGCAACCAGACCGCCCAGACCCAGTCGTTCGGCACCTCCGGTTCGGCCGGCGCCAGCTTCGCCAGCCTGCGCGGGCTGAATTCGCAGCGCACCCTGAACCTGCTGGACGGCCGCCGTATCGTGCCTGCCACCCGCTCCGGCGCGCCCAATATCAGCCTGCTGCCGGAAGAGCTCATCAGCCGCGTGGAAGTGGTGACCGGCGGCGCCTCCGCCGCTTACGGGTCCGACGCCGTGGCCGGTGTGGTGAACTTCATCCTCAACACCGACTATGAAGGCTTCAAGGGGCATGTCCAGGGTGGCATGACCGAGATCGGCGATGCCGAGAATTACGAGCTGGGCGCCTCCTGGGGCACGCGCGTCGGCGACCGTGGCCATCTGGTCATGTCTGGCGAATATTTCCATGAGAACGGTGTCAGGAACTATTCGGACCGCGACTGGTTCGACAGCTCGGCGATGATCACCACGCCGGAGGCCGGCGACCCGACTTACATCACCGCCCACAATGTGCATGGCGGCAACTTCACCTGGGGCGGCATGATCACCGGCGGCCCGCTGGAAGGTACGCAGTTCGACGACCAGGGCAATCCCATTCCCTTCGATCCGGGCGAGCATCACACCTCCACCTCGCAGGTGGGCGGCAGCGGCTTCGACTCCGGCGAATACCAGTGGATGACGGCCGATCAGGAACGCGCCAGCGCCTTCTCCCACTTCAAGTATGACCTGACGGACAATCTGACCGCCTTCATCCAGGGTCATTACGGCTACAGCCGCACCAGCTTCCAGAGCGCGCCGGCCGCCATGTGGGGCAGCTGGCCGGCCACCATTTACAGCGACAATCCGTATCTGTCTCAGGAGGTGAAGGATCGGATGGCTCTCGCTGGCGTGGACTCCTTCCCGCTCGGCAAGATCCAGTCCGAGGAAGACCTGGGCATGCCGATGGTCGACAACACCAACAAGATGATCCAGATCACCACCGGGTTCGAGGGCGAGCTGGACGGCAACTGGCACTACAACGCCTACTACCAGTACGGCCAGAACAAGAACTTCCTGTTCTATGACAATGTGGCGCGTACCGACCGTATGTATCAGGCGCTGGATACCACGCGGGACGCCAACGGCACCATCATCTGCTCCTCGACCCTCATCAACCCCGATGACGGTTGCGTGCCGCTCAATCCGTTCGGCGTCGGCACCGCCTCCCAGGAAGCCAAGGACTGGATCATGGGAGACCAAAAGGCGCAGTTCCAGAAGATCAAGCAGCATGTGGCCGAAGTCACCATTTCGGGCGATGCCTTCGACAACTGGGCCGGCACGGTTTCGATCGCCGCCGGTGCCTCCTACCGCAAGGAGCATCTGCTGAGCGAGCCGCGCACCTACCCGGCCGATCTGCTGGAGCTTTCGATCCCAACCCGGGACGAGATCACCTATCGCGGCCTGCCCTCGTCCTACTACGGTTCGGCCAATATCTTCGAGCGCACCGCCGGCTCCGATCTGGAAGGCGGCTACAATGTGAAGGAAGCCTTCGCCGAGACCATCGTGCCGCTGGCGCGCGACGTCACCATGATCCAGAGCATGGATCTGAATGCCGCCGTGCGTTATGCTGATTATTCTGGTTCCGGCGGTATCTGGGCCTGGAAGCTGGGTCTCGACTGGCAGGTTATCGACGATATCCGCCTGCGCGGCACCCTGTCGCGCGATATCCGGGCCGGAACGCTGGGCGAGCGCTTCGATTTCTCGGGCCGTGGCGGCAGCATCAACGATCCGGTCAAGGGTGAGACCTACGCCATCAGCCTCGATCAGGGCGGCAACCCAAACGTCGCGCCGGAAAAGGCGGATACCATTACCTTCGGTGCGGTGTTCCAGCCGACCTTCCTGCCCGGCTTCTCGCTGTCGGCCGACTATTTCGACATCAAGATCAAGGGTGCCATCTCGCTGCTCGGCGTGCAGGACATCGTGGATGATTGCGATGCCGGTTCCGCCGCACTTTGCGCGCTCATCACCCGTGATCCGGACGGCTATGTCACCCGCGTGCAGAACATCTATCTCAACATCGATGCGTTCCGCACCCGGGGTATCGACTTCGAGATGCAGTACAACACGCCGATCAGCCTCTTCGGCGGCGACGAGAACCTCGTCCTGCGCGGCTTCGCCACGCGGATGCTGGAACTCGCCCGCACCGTGCCGGGCGGCGTGAAGACCGACACCCTGGGCCAGACCGGCTGGGGCGGCGGCGCACCCAAATGGCAGGTCAACGCCAGCGCCAACTACCGCAACGGGCCGTTCAGCGTTTATGTGCAGGAGCGCTATATCGGCAGCGGCATCAAGCGCGAGTCATGGGAGGAAGGCGTGGACGTGGACAACAACCGCGTGCCGTCGCGCTTCTACACCAACCTGCGGCTGGCCTATGACTTCGACACCGGCGGCGGGTCCTGGACGGCCTTCGCCAACGTGACGAACCTCTTCGATCAGGCGCCGCCGTTCAGCGGCATGACCTACGGCTTCTTCGGTTCGACCTACACGAACGAAGGTCTGTTCGACGTGCTGGGCCGCCGGTACACGGTGGGCCTGAAGTTCGAGTACTAAGACCGGAGCCCGTCCGTCGCGGGCTGTCGTCCGAGCGGGTCTGTTCCGTCGTCCAGACGGGGCAGGCCCGTTCTCTTTTGGGTGTCTTGCGGCTGGACGGCGGTGAAAGCTCCCGGTTAGGATGAGCCGGGATCATGGACTGCCAAGGGGATGTCACACGGTATGAGCGGCACGCACGACCCTAGGCCCGGCGGGGCATCGGTGCCCTGGCGGCATGAGCATGTGTTCGACCAGGACAGGAAGCGCAGTGGCGAGACCCGCACCATCCTGGTGGTCATCCTCACCGCCGTGATGATGGTGGTGGAGATCCTGGTGGGCTGGATGACCGGCTCCATCGCCCTCATCGCCGACGGGCTGCACATGGCCTCCCATGCCGCGGCCCTGGGCATCGCCTTCCTGGCCTATGTCTTCGCGCGGCGCATGGCGCGCGACCGGCGCTACAGCTTCGGCACCGGCAAGATCAACGCCCTGGCGGCCTTCGGCAGCGCCACCATGCTGGGGGTCTTCTCGCTGGTGATGGCGGGCGAGAGCCTGTGGCGGCTGGTGTTCCCCGTCGAGGTGGACTACGACCTGGCGCTGATCGTGGCGGTGGGCGGCCTGGTCATCAATGGGGTGTCGGTCGTCATCCTGGGGGTCGGCCATGACCATGACCACGGGCACGATCACGCTCATGCCC
>Ga0180219_1001321_pt1 | contig 16376 bp, 14 predicted proteins | sample eDN3rd30CBELigMG_FD_151338 | JGI IMG/M metagenome (GOLD analysis project Ga0180219, IMG submission 151338) | Enriched Miracle-Growth compost microbial communities from Emeryville, California, USA - eDNA 3rd pass 30_C BE-Lig MG (version 2)... ...
CCGCGCTCAAGCTGATCGAGCCGCAGCGGGGCGACTTCATCCTCGAATCGGTGGAGGGCGGCGCGACGCGCGGGCGCTACAGCCTGATCGGCCTCGCGCCCGATCTGGTGTTCCGTGCCACCGGGCGGCAGGCCGAAATCAACCGGACGTGGCGGACCGACCGTGCCGCCTTCACCCCGCTCGATGCCGATCCGCTGGCCGCGCTGCGCGCGCTCGTCGCCGAGTGCCGCGCGGAGGTCGACCCCGCCCTACCCGGCGCACTCGCCTGCCTCGTCGGCTATTTCGCCTATGAGACGATCGGCCTCGTCGAAAAACTGCCGCGCCCGGCCGATAACGGCCTCGGCACGCCGGACATGCTGTTCGTCCGCCCGACGGTCGTGCTGGTGTTCGACCGGCTGGCCGACGCGCTCTATATCGTCGCCCCGGTATGGGCCGGCGATGCGGGCGACACCGACAAGGCGCTGGACGCCGCGCGCGACCGGATCGAGGAAACCGCTGCCAGACTGGCGCGACCCTTTGCCGCGACGCCGGCCGCCACGCTCGATTTCCCCGAAATCGCGGCCAGCCCGGCGATGCCGGCGGAGCGCTATCGCGACATGGTGCGCAAGGGGCAGGCCTATATCCTCGCCGGCGATATCTTCCAGGTGGTGCTGGCGCAGCGCTTCACCACGCCGTTCACGCTGCCGCCGATCGACCTCTATCGCGCACTGCGGCGCATCAATCCCTCGCCTTTCCTCTACCATCTCGACCTGCCCGGCTTTGCGCTGACCGGCTCAAGCCCCGAAATCCTCGTGCGCGTGCGCGATGGCGAGGTGACGATCCGCCCCATCGCCGGCACGCGGCCACGCGGCAAGACCGCGAGCGAGGATACCGCCAACCGCGCCTCGCTGCTCGCCGACCCCAAGGAGCGCGCGGAGCATCTGATGCTGCTCGACCTCGGCCGCAACGATGTCGGCCGCGTGGCCAGCGCCGGCAGCGTGAACGTAACGGACAGCTACACGGTCGAGTTCTACAGCCATGTGATGCACATCGTCTCCAACGTGGTCGGCCAGCTGGACCCGAAGCACGACCCGCTCGACGCGCTGTTCGCGGGCTTCCCGGCCGGCACCGTCTCCGGCGCGCCCAAGGTGCGCGCGTGCGAGATCATCGCCGAACTGGAGCCGGAAACGCGCGGGCCTTATGCCGGCGGCGTCGGCTATTTCTCGCCCAACGGCAATATGGATAGCTGCATCGTGCTGCGCACGGCGTTGGTGAAGGACGGCGTGATGCATGTGCAGGCCGGCGCCGGCATCGTGGCGGACTCCGAGCCTGAGTATGAGCAGCGCGAGTGCGAGCATAAGTCCGGCGCGCTGTTCGCCGCCGCGCGCGAAGCGGTGAAGGTCGCGAAGGAGAGCGGGTTCGGGCAATAAAGCACGGGTATCGGCCGTCCCTTCGCAATGCTGACCGGCGAGTGAACGATTAGCTCCCCTCGTCACCCCGGACTTGATCCGGGGTCCCGCTTCTCTCATTCCCAGTTGATGGAAGGCGAGTAACGAGGCGGCCAGCGCTTATCCGTATAAGATGGCCTCAGTGCTCCCGCGAAGGCAGGAGCGAACCGCCCATGCGCCCTGGGCTCCTGCCTTCGCAGGAGCACTGCACGGTTCATGCTGAATAGGGGGCCGTTCATCCGGTCTGGGGTCGGGCCTATGAAGTTGCAGCGGCCCCCCGGATCAAGTCCGGGGTGACGGGGGGGAGGGTTGCAAGGAAAATTGCAACGAGATGCCCAGCCATCGCCTTGTCTCCACCCACCTTCCAACCGCGCGGCGGCTCTGATAGGCACGGCGGACGCGCCACCGGGAGCCGCACCGAGACCATGCACGCCCACAGCCACGCCGACCATGGCACCGGCGCCCATGCCGGGCATGACCATGGCCATAGCCATGCGCCCGCCGATTTCGGCCGGGCGTTCGTCATCGGCATCGTGCTCAACAGCATCTTCGTGCTGGTCGAGGCGGGTTATGGGCTGGCATCCGGTTCGATGGCGCTGGTGGCCGATGCGGGGCACAATCTCTCCGACGTGCTGGGCCTGCTGATCGCCTGGGGCGCGACGTTGCTGGCGACGAAGGGGCCGAGCGCGCGGTTCACTTATGGATTCAAAAGCTCGTCCATCCTCGCCGCCCTGCTCAACGCGGCGCTGCTGCTGATCGCGGTGGGGGCGATCGCGCTGGAGACGGTGCAGCGCTTCTTCAACCCCGCCCCGGTGAGCAGCGGGACGATGATCTTCGTCGCGGCCATCGGCATCCTCATCAACGGATTCACGGCCTGGCTGTTCATGCGCGGGCGCAAGAGCGACCTCAATATTCGCGGCGCCTATCTGCATATGGCGGCCGATGCGCTGGTCTCGGTGGGCGTGGTGGTGGCGGGCGTGCTGATCGGCCTTACCGGCCTCTCCTGGATCGACCCGCTGACCAGCCTCGTCATCATCGTGGTCATCACCATCGGCACCTGGGGGCTGCTCAAGGATTCGGTGAAGATGAGCCTGCTCGCCGTGCCGGCCGGGCTGGATGGGCGCGCCGTCGACGCATGGCTGCGGGCGCAGCCGGGCGTGGCGGACGTGCACCATCTCCACATCTGGTCGCTCAGCACCACGCAGACGGCGCTCACCGCGCATCTGCGCATGCCGGGCGGTCACCCGGGCGATGCCTTCCTCCAGCGGATCGGCACGGAGTTGGCGGCGCATTTCCATATCGACCATGCCACGGTGCAGATCGAGGTAGATGGTGAGGCGGCGTGTGCGGCCTGCGAGTGAGGCGGGCTTTTGTTGATGCGAAAGCACAGTTTCGCCCATGGCACTCCTTATGGGGCTGGACAGCCTCAGCTTTTCTCGGCGAGACGTTCCCACGCAATACTTGGTGCACGGCGTGTCGCAACCATGCGCGATAAGGGGAGTGCGTAAAAGGACAGTGCTCCTGCGAAAGCAGGAGCCCAGGGCCCAGCCGCAGTTCCCTATCGCCCTGGACTCCTGCTTTCGCAGGAGCACGCCGCTCTATTCGCGAATATATCATCGTATCGGGAGGGACGGCAGTGTACAGGCCGGCCACCGTCATCCCTTGTGCATGAAGGCGCCTCGGGCACGATCCTTCATCACCTGATCAGCGCGGAACACCGTGCCGTTCATGGTGACGTAGATGCCCGGCGGGGCGACCTGGGCGGTGGCGAAGGCCATGCCGAGGTTGAAGCTGGCGTCACTCTCGGCAAAGCGCGCAGGAGCGAGCGCGCCGACCAGCACGATGGTCTTGCCGGGCACATCCGCCAGCGCCCGCGCCGTCTCCGTCATGGTATCGGTGCCGTGTGTGATGACGATGCGCGTCGCCTCCACCGCCGCCACACGATCATGGATGAGGGCGCGGTCAGCGTCGGTCAGCTCCAGGCTGTCCTTGCGCAGCAGGCTCTCGATCTCGAAGGGCTGCGTCACCCGCGCGATGGCGAGCAGGCGGGCGATGATCGGCTCGCCCACCTGATATTCGCTGAGCGCGTCGAAATAGAGCTTGTCGATGGTGCCGCCGGTGGTGAGCACGAGAATGGGGGCGATCATGTCTGTCATGCAGCGCCTATAGCGCATGCGCCCCGCGCTGTCGCAACTTGCGCGCCGCCGCGCCGCCGCCTAGATGCCGATCATGATCCTCGTCATCGACAATTACGACAGCTTCACCTGGAACCTCGTCCATTATCTGTTGGAGCTGGGCGCGCAGGTGGAGGTGGTGCGCAACGACGCCCTCTCGGCCGGTCAGGCGCTCTCCTCCGGTGCGGAGGCGTTCCTGCTCTCGCCCGGCCCTTGCACGCCCAATGAGGCGGGCATCAGCCTCGATCTGGTGGGCGCCTGCGCGGAGGCCGGCAAGCCCCTGCTCGGCGTGTGCCTGGGCCATCAGGCGATCGGCCAATATTTCGGCGGCAAGGTGGTGCGCGGCGGGCTGATGCACGGCAAGACGTCGCCAGTGACGCATGATGGCACCGGCCTGTTCGCGGGGCTGCCCTCCCCCTTCACGGCGACGCGCTACCATTCGCTGATCGTCGAGGATATTCCGGCGGACCTCATCGTCAATGCGACCAGTGAGGATGGATCGGTCATGGCCTTCCGCCACGCGAGCCTGCCGATCCACAGCGTGCAGTTCCACCCGGAGAGCATCGCCACCGAGCATGGCCACGCCATGCTGGCCAACTTCATGCGGCTGGCCGGAATGGCCGTGACAGAGCGGGCCTGACCGCAGCCGCCACAAAAGGGGGACGTGCATGACGACCGAGCGCAGGGCGCCCGAATGCTGGCTGACCGACATGGACGGCGTGCTCGTCCATGAAGACACGGCGCTGCCCGGCGCGGCGGCCTTCATCGCCCGGCTGGTCGAGAAGGACAGGCCCTTCCTCGTCCTCACCAACAATTCGATCTTCACCCCGCGCGACCTGGCCGCGCGGCTCGCCCGCTCCGGCCTGATCGTGCCGGAACGCGCGATCTGGACCTCCGCGCTGGCGACGGCGGATTTTCTCTCCTCGCAGAAGCCGGGCGGATCGGCCTTCGTCATCGGCGAGGCGGGGCTGACGACGGCGCTCTACGAGGTCGGCTACACACTGACCGACCATGATGCCGATTATGTGGTGCTGGGCGAGACGCGCACCCACAGCTTCGAGACGATCACCCGCGCGATCCGCCTGATCGGCAATGGCGCGCGGTTCATCGCCACCAACCCGGACGTGACATCGCCCTCGCCCGAGGGGCCACTGCCCGCCACCGGATCGGTCGCCGCGATGATCGCCACGGCGACGGGAGCGAAGCCCTATTTCGTCGGCAAGCCCAACCCGATGATGTTCCGCAGCGCCATGAACCGTATCGAGGCGCGCTCGGAAAGCACGGTGATGATCGGCGACCGCATGGATACCGACATCGTCGCCGGCATCGAGGCGGGGCTGGAGACGATCCTCGTCCTCACCGGCTCGACACGGGCAGATCAGGTGGCGCGATTCCCCTATCGCCCGAGCCGGGTGCTGGCCTCCATCGCGGATGTGGTGGGGCTGGTGTGAGGGGATAGCGGACGCCGGAGGTTGGCTTCCCCAGATAGGATGCCCCGTCACCCCGGGCTTGACCCGGGGTTCCGCTTTTCCAAGCGGAGGAGAGAAAGGCAGCGGCCCCCGGGTCAAGCCCGGGGTGACGAAAAGGAGAACTGACCGCGGGTTCCGCCCCGTTTTCCACCAGACGGCGCCTCACCTGCATGAAGCCCCCTCGACTTTTGTCCCGCACCGCCCTTATGGCGTGCTGTTATGCGCACCCTGCCCGACCCCCGTCTGCCGCTCGCCGGCGACGACGCCGCCGATGCCTTCGCCGCGATCCTCGATGGCACGGTGGATGACGAAGCGATCGCCGCCTTCCTCATTGCCCTGTCCGACCGGGGCGAGACGGCGGTGGAGATCGCTGCCGCCGCGCAGGAGATGCGCGCGCGACTGATCCCCATCGCCGCGCCGGCCGGCGCCATCGACGTGTGCGGCACGGGGGGCGACGGGCACCATACGCTCAACGTCTCGACCGCCGTCAGCCTCGTCGTCGCGGCGGCGGGCGTGCCGGTCGCCAAGCATGGCAATCGCGCGGCTTCATCCAAGGCCGGCGCGGCCGATACGCTGGAAGCGCTGGGGCTGGACCTGGACCGCGCGGCGGAGACGGCCGAGCGCTGCCTGGGTGATCTCGGCATCTGTTTCCTGTTCGCGCAGAAGCACCATCCCTCGCTCGGCCGGCTCGGCCCGCTGCGCCGCAAGATCGGCCGGCGGACCATCTTCAACCTGATGGGGCCGCTCGCCAACCCGGCGGGCGTCAAGCATCAACTCGTGGGGATCGCCCGGCCTGCTTATGTGCCGATCTACGCGCAGGCGCTCGCCAGCCTGGGCACCGAGCGGGCGATGGTGATCTCCGGCGACGAGGGGCTGGACGAACTTTCCCTCGCCGGCGGCAACGACGTGGCGGACGTGCAGGCGGACGGTATCGTCGCCATGCGCCGCATCTCGGCCGCCGACGCCGGGCTGCCAACGCATCCGCTCGCGGCCATTCGCGGCGGCGACCCGGCGCACAACGCCGCCGCCCTGCGCGCGCTGCTGATGGGGAAGCCAGGGGCCTATCGCGACGCCGTGCTGTTCAACGCGGCGGCCGCTCTTGTGGTGGCCGGCGCGGCGCCCGATCTGCGCGAAGGCGCGGAGGAAGCCGCCGAGATTATCGACAAGGGGCTTGCCAAGGCCCTGCTCGACTGCTGGATCGCTTACCGATGAACAAGCTCGATGAGATTTGCGCCACCAAGCGCGAGGAAGTCGCCGCCCGCAAGGCCGCGACCAGCCTGGCCGACCTGCAGGCGCGCGCCGCCGCGCAAACGCCGCCACGCGGTTTCCGCCGCGCGCTCGACCATGCCGCCGCCACCGGCTACGGCCTGATTGCGGAGATCAAGAAGGCCAGCCCGTCCAAGGGCCTGATCCGCGCCGATTTCGATCCGCCCGCCCACGCCCGCAGCTATGAGGCGGGCGGCGCGGCCTGCCTCTCGGTGCTGACCGATGCGCCCTATTTCCAGGGCCATGAGGAGTATCTGATCGCGGCGCGGGCCGCCTGCACCCTGCCGGTGCTGCGCAAGGACTTCATGGTCGACCCCTGGCAGGTGCTGGAGAGCCGGGCGATCGGCGCGGACGCCATCCTCATCATCGTCTCCGCCCTGTCCGACACGCAGATGGCCGAGATTGAGGCGGTCGCGCTCGGCCTCGGCATGGATGCGCTGGTGGAGGTGCATGACGCGCACGAGCTGGAGCGGGCGCTGGCGCTCAAATCCCGGTTGATCGGCGTAAATAACCGCAATCTCAAGGACTTCTCTGTCGATTTTGCGCGCACATATGAACTGGTCGGCAGCGCGCCGGAAGGCTGCACGTTTGTCGCCGAGAGCGGCCTCGGTTCCAAAGCAGATCTCGATGCCATGGCCGGGCATGACGTACGCTGCTTCCTCGTCGGCGAATCGCTGATGCGGCAGGCCGATGTGGAAGCCGCGACGCGCGCGCTGATCGGGCGATGAACGAGCTTTCCCACACCGATGAAGCCGGCGCGGCGCGGATGGTGGACGTCTCCGCCAAGGCCGACACCGCGCGCACCGCCACCGCCACCGGGCGCATCACCCTGAACGCAGCGGCGCGGACCGCGATTGCGGAGGGCAGCGCGGCCAAGGGCGACGTGTTCGCCGCCGCGCGCATCGCCGGGATCATGGCGGCCAAGCGCACCAGCGAGATCATTCCGCTCTGCCATCCGCTGCCGCTCACCGGCATCACGCTCGACCTCGCGCTGGATGCGGAGGGCGCCACCGCGACCGCGACCGTGCGCACCAGCGGCAAGACGGGCGTGGAGATGGAGGCGCTGACCGCCGTCTCGGCCGCCCTGCTTACCCTCTATGACATGCTAAAGGCTGTCGATAAGCATATGATAATCGGTGAGATACGTGTAACCGCCAAGGCAGGCGGCAAATCCGGCGACTGGACCGCCTGAGCCGTGGCGACCATCGGCACGGCTGCCTGCGCCCTCGGCCCGATGGCTCTGCTTCGCGCACACGAGCAGGGCGCGGCATGAGCCTGCTGCCGGTTGATGAGGCGCAGGCGCGGCTGCTCGCACAGACCACCCCCCTGCCCCCGCAAACCGTGCCCTTGGCCGAGGCCGCCGGGCGCTATCTGGCCGAACCGCTCTCCGCCCGCCGCGACCAGCCATGGACGGACCTCTCGGCGATGGATGGCTATGCGATCCGGTTCGCCGATCTGCCCGGCCCGTGGCAGCTCGTAGGCGCGGTGCCGGCGGGGGCCGGGCAATCCACGGCGACGCTCGCCCCCGGCACCGCCCTGCGCATCTTCACCGGCGCGCCCATGCCGCCCGGCGCGGACAGCGTGGTGCTCCAGGAAGATGTGGATGGGCAGGGCGGTCTGATCCGCCTGACCGGCGACGGGCCGGGTCAGCCAGGCAAGCATGTGCGGCCGCGCGCCAGCGATTTTGCGGAGGGCGCGGTGCTGCTCCCCGCCGGCCTGCGGCTGGGGCCGCCGCGCATGGCCCTCGCCGCGCTGGCCGGCCATGCCGAGGTCTGCGTGCGCGCCCGCCCGCGCATCGCCATCCTCTCGACCGGCGATGAGCTGGTGGCACCCGGCACGCCCTGCCCGCCCGGCAAGCTGCCCGCCTCCAACGACATCATGCTGCGCACCATGCTGGAGGGCGCCGGCGCGCGGGTGATTGCGAGCCGGATCGTGCCGGATGACCTCCCGCTGCTGGTCGACGCCCTGCGCGCCTGCGCGGATGCGGACGTGATCGTCACCACCGGCGGCGCCTCCGTGGGCGATCATGATCTGGTCCGCCCCGCGCTGGAGGGTGCGGGCGGCGCCATTGCCTTCTGGCGGATCGCCATGCGGCCCGGCAAGCCGCTGATCGTCGGGCGACTGGGCAAGGCGGCCGTCCTCGGCCTGCCGGGCAATCCGGTCTCCTCCATGGTGACGGGCGCGCTGTTCCTGCTGCCGCTGATCCGCCATCTCGCGGGAGCGGCCGATCCGTTGCCGCGCGCCCAAACCGCGCGCCTGGGCGTCGCCATGCCGGCGGTGGGCGGCCGCGCCAATTATATCCGCGCGACGCTGGCCGACGGCGTCGTCACCCCCCTCGCCTTTCAGGACAGTGCGGCCATGCAGGCCGCCGCCGCCGCCAATGCGCTCCTCATCCGCCCCGCCGGCGCGCCCGCAGCACAGCCCGGCGAGAGCGTCGCAGTGCTGGACTGGGCCATGCTGGGCCTGACCGGCCACGGTTAAGCGGCGGCTGACGTGCGATAGCGCCCGGCCAATCACGCCGAGGTCACGGGTGGTCGAACGGCGGCTGGCGTGGATTGCCTGCGGTAGACGGAACGCGAAGCCCATGACAGCGCGCCGCAGGGGCGCTCGATGCGCCCCCTCCCCCACAGGGCGCGCCTGCGCCCACGCCTCGCCATCGCCAGCCTCAAGCTGGACTGCCCGCAAACCGGATTTGCGGCGAGAAGGCGCCTCCACCTCCCAACTGGCCGAGGCGATGGCCGCCGCCCTGCCATCCGGCTGGCAGACCCGCTGCGACATTTGAACACCCTCTCCAGCCCCCTGGGCGAACGCCGCATGCCGCTTTTCCAGCGCCTCCCCATCTTTCTGACGAATTCCACGCAAAACGCGCGACACATCGTTGACAAGCCGCCCACCGACCGCTACCCGCGCCAGCCTACCCAGCAGGCAATCACCTGCCCGTGCCCAGATGGCGGAATTGGTAGACGCACCAGCTTCAGGTGCTGGCGATCGCAAGGTCGTGGAGGTTCGAGTCCTCTTCTGGGCACCATTTATTCATCCCCTGACATAGCTAAGAGTCTCGCCTAAACGGCGGAATTCTGCCATATTCTAGCACGTTCTGTCGCGGAGTGCGTCTTGATGTGTCTGGGTGATCCAACGATTCTTTGTATAGATTTGTGTATGTATCTGCGGCTGGGGTCGCGGTTATATACACACTCGGTCACGCGGGGAGATTCGCCGTGGCTTTGAACGATGCTGCGATACGAGCGTTGAAGCCTAAGGATCGGGTCTTCGCCGTCGCGGATGAGAAGGGTCTTTGCATCGAAGTTGCGGTCAGCGGCTCGAAGCTGTGGCGTTTCCGGTATCGTTTCGCTGGCAAAGCGAGGAATTTGTCCTTTGGCCGATACCCCGAGGTATCGCTCAAGGAAGCGCGGCAGCGGCGAGATGAGGCACGCGGCATATTGCGCGATGGGATCGACCCCGGAGTTGAGCGTAAGCAGGCCAAGCTCACAGCCCGCTTCAACGCGGCGAACACATTTGGCGCGATTGCGGAAGAGTACATCGACCACAAATTGGTCAAGGAAGGGCGTGCCGCCGTCACCGTGGCTAAGTCGAAATGGCTGCTGCTTCAGTTGAAGCCGATCGCTGACCAGCCACTCGCGGACATCAAGCCAGCAGAGCTATTCGGGGTTCTCCGCCGCCTAGAGGGACAACGGAAACACGAGACGGCCAAACGCTGCCGTTCGTTTTCCAGTCGAGTGTTCTGTTATGCAGCCGCTACAGGGCGAGCGGAGAGCGACCCCGCTGCAATGCTTGCAGGGCAGTTGATCGCGCCGAAGGTGAAACATCATGCTGCAATCCTAGAGCCTCGCAAGTTGGGTGAATTGCTTCGGAGCATCGATGCCTTCGAGGGCGCGCCGATAACACGTCTCGCATTGCAGATTGCGCCGCAGGTCATGGCGAGGCCAGGGGAACTGCGGCAGGCGACTTGGGATGAGTTCGATTTGGAGGCCAAAATCTGGCGAGTAAAGGCTGAGCGCATGAAGATGCGCCGGGTCCATGCGATCCCCCTTTCCGAGCAAGTGGCCGCCCGACTGCGCGAACTGCAGCAATTCAGCGGGCCGGAAGGTTACGTCTTCCCGGCATTCCATACGAGCCGCCGTCCGATGAGCGAGAACACGATGAATCAGGCTTTTCGTCGCATGGGGTACACCAGCGATGAAGTGACGGCTCACGGACTTCGCACAACCGCCTCGACCTTGCTTAACGAAAGCGGGTTGTGGCATCCTGATGCGATTGAGAGGGCTCTGGCCCACGGCGACAGCGACGCGGTTCGAGGTATATACAACCGCGGGCAATATTGGGATGAGCGCGTTAAAATGATGCAGTGGTGGAGCGATTATCTTGATCGCCTGCGCGATGGCGGCGAGGTCGTACCAATTCAGAGTCGATCACCTACTGTCTGAAACCCTGAGCAGGAGGATGGCTTGGTTGACGTGTTTGGAAGCGGGTTCGCGAAATGGCGCGCGGTGGCTGCCACCGTTCAAGGTGATCAGTCCCCCTCAAGCTGTGTGATGCTGGACGGTAGAATTGTCTTTTCGGCTCGACCGATCACGAAAGATGCCAAACCCAACCTGAAACTGCTCAGCGACATTCTACGCAGCGACGAGCCATTGCCGAAGGTCGCGCGCGAATGGCTGGCCAATCTTTTCGACCCAGATGCAGTGTCAGATTATCAGGTCAAGAAAATCGCTCGCAGGCGGCGCGGCGCCAAGCCGGCTGGCCTAAGCAACAACTGGGATGCCGCCCAATATGCGTTGATGCGCATGGATTGCGGGGATCAGGCCGACGATCCGAAAGCCAGCGACGGCCGAGGAGACTCGTGGGAAGTCGCTGTTGAATTGGCAGCCAAGAGGTTCTGCATCTCCGAAACGGCGGTTCAAGACGCCGTGAAGTCTTATCGAGAGGCGAAGGCGATCCACGATCAGATCGTCTGACAGGACAGCGCCGCCCCGGGAAATTGTCGTATTTCTTTGGGGTGGTGAGTTGATGACCGGCACCGCAATCTGCTTATGAGACGTGTCTCCACAAACAGGAGACAGACAATGCCACCATATGTTGAGCCCGTTTCGCACGGCTCCAGATACATCACCCTCAATCAGTTCTGCGAGCGGTTCCAATGCCACCGGTCCACGGCTTATCGGCTGGCTCATGCTCGGGCCTTCACCATCGTCAAGTTCGGCAGATCGAGTCGGATTGCCTTAAGCGAGGTTGAAGCATGGGCTGCATCCCTCCCGACGATGGGGAGGTGATCATGGCAAAAATCAACCTTACCGGTCTGGATGGAGCCAAGAGTCTGCGCGCAAAGATTGAAGAAATCCGCGCTAATTACCCCCTCACTTCGATGGCAGAACTCTACGTACCAGTGCGCCGCAATGCGCAAGGCGGCTTGGCCTGTTGCCCGTTCCATGACGACCGCAACCCCAGTTTCTCCATCTTCGCGAACGATACCCGGTTTCACTGCCACGGATGCGGAGCGAGTGGCGATGTCATCGCCTTCGTGCAGAGGGCGCACGAGGTAAGCTTTAGCGCGGCACTTGCCATGCTCAGCGACGGCACGATCCCTGTGCCCGAACCGACGGCGAGCGATCCACCGGACAATGTCGACCGCATCCGCGAGGCTCGGGCGCTCTTCGAACAGGCCATCAGTGCCGAAGGCACTCCCGCCGAAACTTATTTGCGCACCCGGGGTATCACCATCCCAGCTCCCCCTTCTATTCGTTTCGCCCGGCTGGAATACAAAGGCCTAGGTGAGGGACCATGCCTCATTGCCGCGCTTCAAGACAAAACGGGCGAGATGACCGGCGTGCAGCGGACCTTTCTGCTGCCAGATGGCACTGGCAAGGCCAAGGTCGCCAAGCCCAAACTTTCGCTCGGCAAGGTGAGCGGCAGCGCTATCCAGCTCAACCCGCATTTTCCCACTGGTGAAGCAGTGGTGTGCGAGGGGCTGGAAGACGGTTTGTCGTTAGCGCAACTTGCCGGGGCCTCCGTCTGGGTAGCGGCTGGGGCCAGCATGATGTCAAAGATGGAATTCCCACCCTCCGTCACCAGCATAATCATCGCCAGTGATAACGATTATGCGGGTATGGCGGCGGCCAAGAAGGCCGCTCACTCATTTTTAGGCCGGGGCCTTCCGGTTCGGTTGTTCCGCCCATTGGACGGTTTCAAGGACTTCAACGATGAGTTGAGGGGGATCAGATCATGAACCCGGAACCGCCGCCGCGCAGCCGCCTAGACGATGCCGAGCCTTATGATGATTGGCCCGAGCCGATCGCTCTGCGCGACGAGTTGCCTCCCGTCGCGCCGTTTCCTTCGGAAGTGCTGCCGACTGAACTTCGCAACTGGGTCATCGACATCGCCGATCGAATGAGTTGCCCTATAGATCTGGTCGCCATTCCGGCGATGGTGGCGGCTGGCTCGTTGGTGGGCGCGCGCTGCCTAATCCGCCCTCAAGAGAAAACCACTTGGGCCGAAGCGGGCAACTTGTGGGGAGCAGTGGTTGCTCCTCCCGGCAGTCTGAAGACGCCCGCCGCTAACGAAGCACTGAAGCACTTGCGGAGGTTGGAGGCCAAGGCGGCTGAAGAACATGCCGAGGCGATGAAGGGATATCAAGTCGCCGAAAAGCTATACAAGATGCGAGATGCTCAGGCACAGCAGCGAGTTAAGGCACTGCTCAACAAACCGGACGAGGCGGACGGCGAAGCATCAGCCATTCTCGAAGCCTTCAGCGAGCCCGAGGCACCTCAAGCGCGCCGATTCTTCACCAGCGATGCCACGGTGGAGAAGCTGGGTGAAATCTGCGCTGCCAACCCCCAGGGGGTCATGCTGTCTCGAGATGAAGTCGCGTCGTTGTGGACTGAATGGAGTAACCCTGAAAAGGCTGCCATGCGCGGCTTCATGATGGCGGGATGGGGTGGTTTAGACGGCTATACCTTCGACCGCATCGGGCGAGGTACGATCCGTATTTCGAAGGTAAACCTGTCATTGTTCGGCACTACCCAGCCACAGCGAATTTCCGCATACATTCGCGAGAGCCTGCGACAGATGGACGACGGCATGGTGCAGCGTTTTCAACTGTTCGCATGGCCCGATTTCGACAAACCGTTCCTCGAGGTTGATCGCTACCCTAATGCCGAAGCGCAACGGATTGCTTTCCAGTGTTTCGAACGGCTGGCGGCGCTCGATCCACTCACGATCGGCGCCCAACGCGACGAGTTCGACGGCGAGGATGCCGTGCCATACCTGCGCTTTGCAAGAGATGCACAGGCAGCGTTTTCCTCATGGCGGGGCGAGCTTGAGAACCGGCTTCGCGACGATGAACTGCCCCCGCATTTGGTGGCACATCTATCAAAGTACCGCGGGCTGATGCCGCGCCTCGCACTGATCTGCCATCTCGCCAGCGGTGGCACCGGGCCGGTCAGCCTCGCCGCCCTCACTCAGGCAAAGGCCTGGATCGTATACTTGGAGAGTCACGCACGGCGAGTATATGCTTCGACTGAAGTCGACAATGCCGAGGCCGCACGTGCTATCTGGCGGCGTGTGAAAAAGGGTGATCTGCCATCTCCATTCACCACGCGCGACATTCAGCGCAAAGGTTGGTCGATGCTGAAGGCGAAGGAACGCGTTGAAGGCGGTCTAGCCGCTCTCACCGAAGCCGATTGGCTAATCAAAACGCCTGTTGAAACCGGAGGCCGCCCGACCAGCCATTACATGCCCAACCCCAAAGCGATACACATGTGATGGCGGACGCAAGGCACTGACAAAACTGCCAAAAGAGACTTTTGTCGGTTTTGTCAGTGTCCGACCCTTTCAAATTTCGCGAATTACGCGGCAAGCTACAGCGTTGCGACGTGGCTCATCGCCCTAAAACACGTTGCCGGGCTCAATAACGCCACGAGAAGGTTGCGGACGTGCAAGGGGTGCGCCTTGATGATCTGATGCCCTCAATGCCAATCGCCGCCGCAGGACCGGCAACGCGGGACGCGCCAACCATCAGGCGTATCCGCGTTCTCGGTTAGCCACCTCTCGAGATCGGCTGACGCCTCGGCGCACACTTTGAAATAGCCGGCCGAGGTCCAGGGCTTTTCTCCGTTCCGGTCGCCACGTAGGTAGGGGCAGGCGGCGTTGTGCAATTTGGTATGGCGAAGCTGAAATACGCGTTCGTCGCCGACATTGGGATTCGGAAGATTGAGCACGAATCCGGCGTCGTGTTCGTCGCGCCAGTCGATGAATCCCGCGTCGTCGTTCTTGAATATCCGCGCCCCTTGCTCTGTTTTGAAAGGTGCAGGCGATTCTTGTTTAGGCCTCGCTGTCCTTGGATTGCCAAGACAAGCCCATGCTTCCCGAGCATCCTCCATCTCACGGTCCGACCCGGCCTTGTAGAATCTGCGGTCAAACCAGAACGCGCGCTCAGCTTCCAGTTTGCCCGAGACAGTGCCGGGGTCGCGCGTCATCCGTGAGCGTATCTCATCCAAAGGCACGATGTAGCAGACGGGTGCCTCGCTCATTGCGTGGGTGACAAAGACCCACCACGGCGTGACCAGCGCTTCCGGTGTCAGACCGAGCCTGGTGTCGTTGGGTTCCGCACTGTGCGCCTTGACCTGGATCGGATGCACGATCGTCTCGCATTCAGAAACAGCATAGAGGTCGGCCCCGCGGGCGTTTCTGACCGTCAGCATCACATTCCAGCCGACCCGCGAAAGCTCTCGTGCCACGTGATAAACGCCGATGTTGCCGGTGATTTGTCTGTCGTTGGCCATGCTAACTGCCTTTTTAGGGTTCACAGGCGATGCTGTCACCTTCGCATTCTATGCCCTCGCGATAGCTGGGTTCGCCGATGTATAGCGGCGTAGATTCCCGCGAATGGCACGACATGATCGCTGTTGCAGAAAGCATGGGGCCCTGACCTGCGCTAGCGCCCCTGCCCCGAACACACCGGCGGCGGCTGGGCGCCGATGACCCTAAAACACGTTATCCAGCGCCATAGCGCCGCGAAATGGGCGGTCGACTGCAAGGGATGCCCTCTGCCGCCCTGACCCGTAAATCTCTGTCATATGGGGTGTTTACGCGGAAATTGCGGGCTGATCATGCACCGTCCGCTCGACCAGCAGCAAATGAGCGAACTTGAAAAGGTGGCCTCTAAAACAACTTAAAACACAGGAGGTGCGAGGCGCTTTTTCATAATTTCGCGTAAGGTATCATACCGGTAGGACATGACGATCCCTGCTTTGCTCATTCCGCGATTCGAACTTTGCTGCAATCCGAACGGCGCGGCGCGGCCGGCCCGCAGCACCCCAGAAATTGGCGCTGTCTTTCGCAGCTCTGCCCTTGGCGTACCAAGGCTTCCGCAAGAGCAGCATCGCGGAATGAAACTGGTTAACGCCAATCATTTCCTTCAACAATTTTAGGACTCGCTTTTCGCCCTCCGCAAGCAAAGCAATTAGTGCGAGGACGCCGTGTATCGGCCGCGCATAAAACAGCCGACGATCCGATATACTTACCCGCTTGAATGCATCGTCGTAGCGGTCCTCAAGGAGCGCTCGATAATAAGATTGCTGATGCTCGTAGAAGATGCTTTCGAGCCTGTCGTTGTCGCCGGAATAATAGGCAAAGATGGTGTCAGGCAGGAACTCCTCCTTGCGTTCCGCGAATGCTGACCGGCTGATCAGCTCACCATCGACCAAATGGCGCCACTGTTTGCCTTGTCCCGTTAGAACGACCTCTCGCTTGTCTATCAGGTACCTCAACTCAAAGGTGAATTGCGGCGGAGGCATATCGAGATCGGCATGTTTGAAAATTTGTGCAATTGCTTCGAGCAGGTAAGACTTACCCGACCCGTTCGAGCCCAAAAGAACCGTGGTCATTCCATGAGCATCGTAAGCGAGGTCTGACGGCCGCCTTGCGCATCAAGGGTCCGACGGGTTGATTGCCGCTCTTTGAGTGGGGTGGCCAGTGTCGGACGAGATCGAGGATTCAGCGAGCGGTGCAGCGACCACTCATAT
>Ga0180219_1001323_pt1 | contig 16351 bp, 13 predicted proteins | sample eDN3rd30CBELigMG_FD_151338 | JGI IMG/M metagenome (GOLD analysis project Ga0180219, IMG submission 151338) | Enriched Miracle-Growth compost microbial communities from Emeryville, California, USA - eDNA 3rd pass 30_C BE-Lig MG (version 2)... ...
GCGCGTTCTCCAACCATTCCATTCCGCTCCTATCGATGAAGGAGCTTATCTCGCGGCCTCATTCACAAAAGAAAAGGTGGGTTGTTCGTCGCGCTCACCGCCATTTAAAGTCTTTGCGGAGCTCGCAGCATAATTGCGTCTGAAGATCTGGCCGCTTCTAACATCATGATAAATTTGCGACATAACCCAGCCGTGTGTCTCTGAATTAGTCACTAGGGGCATCAAGAGAAGGTTAATCTATCTCTATTATTGAAGGGCCTACCAACATCGCTGGCCGCTTCATGTTAGAGGGTGAATATGTTTTCAGATTTTATTATTGGGTCAGCGGTGGGATTAGCTGTAATGATAGCTCATCTCGCATCTACGCTAATAATATACTATCTTGTTCACTTGATTGGGAAAAAGATAAGCGAAATTAGAATACTATTTCTTGTGCTATCTCTTGTCGCATTATATTTCGTTTTGTTTATATGCGTTTGTATGAGCGTTAGTATATGGGCGATAACATATTATCAAATGGGGTTTGCTGGTAATTTTAGTGATGCTTTCTACACCGCTATGCTTAATTACACGACTCTCGGGCCTGGCGGTACAAAGGAAATTACAAAAACGCGCCTCTTTGGGCCTATGACCGCGGCGAGTGGTATTTTGATGTTTGGTTGGGCTGTAGCATTAATGGTCTATACAATTCAATTGCACCTCCCAACTATACTCAAAGAAAACTGGGGGCCGACTAAGAGCCCTCATTGAGAAAAAACACCTTTTGGGTGTCCGAAAACCGTTTCACATTTTTCGGATGCGCTCTAAATTGCTTTCTGTCTGCATTTCACTCTTTACTTCAGAAGTATGTCCGTTGCATCGGGAATATTCATGCTCGATATTGTCTCGAGCGAAGCCACTTTGACGGCTGCAACACTAAATAATCGTTCAAGATCGAATTTGACGAAATTCAGACCGCTATAGGTACGCACATAGAATTCATTTTCATTGAGATCGGCAAGCACCGTCCATGACGTATATTCTGTCTTGCATTCCTGCTGAGTGGGGGTCGAAATGCCTTCAATATTCAACCCACCAGACTGAGCAGGGTCAATAGTCAGACCACGCGGGCGGTCAAAATTGTTCATGATATGCGCAAGTGCGCGGATTGCTTTGTCGGGCTCTGCTTTTTCAGCGAATGTCGAGTAATAGGCTGCGCGTACAAACCGCCCGACCGAAGTGTTTGATGCCGGCAGCCCAGCCGTTGCAATTCCGGAATCCGGTTGAGCAACCTCCAGTTCACCAAATTTGCCAGTCGACTGGTCCAGATTGGTCAGAAAAGTATAATTATTCAGGTTGGTAAGATGCCAAGTGAACTCAGGGCCATTCGTCATCACACCAACAGGGTTATCATACACATTCTGTTTTTCACTCGAAAACTCTATCACTATTGAGCTTCCAGACCTGTCATGAACAACGAAATGAAAAGGCGTTTTTGCACCATGCAACGGTGCAAGTGATGTCAAAATAACAGTCTCATCAGAGAGCTTTTCTTTAATCTCACTAGCAGTTTCGAACTGACCAAGCACCCATGCGCCTAAATCAATTGCAGCAAGCATTGCTTTTGTTTTGGCTGCATTGTCGGCTGGTCCTGATGCTCCCGCGTAAGCGAGCACACTAAAAGTCAAACCTTTTTCATTGACCCCTTCAACAATTTTGAGATCAGCAAGGCTGCCGTTGGGCACAGCAATTGCAAAAATTGAATATTTTGTCTCAAATTCGAGTGGATTATGGCCGTCTACAACTGATGTAAACTGATGTCCTTTCGGGATCGACGCAACAACATATGGTAATTCCATAGACAGTTCCATGGTGCGTCCAGCATACGCACCGGCATTTGCATCCCGAAATAAAAGAGCCGTGCATGCAAACCAAAACTCGGATGACATCTGAGGCGTCGGCAAATCAGCAAAAAACGGCAGAATACCTGATAGAAAAGACATTGTATGTGCCCCCGAAAATAGCAAGCCTGTTCATGGTGAAACGCTTATTCTCTAGAGGTATCAGTTGTTTATGGCATACTCAAGCTTTTACAAACTAGAGCGCGTCCATAGAACGCGGAATCGCGTTGAGGATTCCCTTGGTTGCCGAATTCTGATTCCATCGGTTTATCAAGTGAATTTCCAAACACATGTTGGGCTTCAAGGCATTTCATTCAGCCGCAGCGACAATCGCGGGCATCGAAGTGGCCCATATGATCCGCAAGAACCAATTTGCCAATGACAACCGCTCGCCATTCGAGGTCTTTGCGGAGCTTGCAGCATAATTGCGTCTGAAGATCAGGCCGCTTTTAACCTGATGAAAAATTTGCGACATAACCATAGTGAGAGCACTTCGGCAGAAAACACCCGCAGTAAGTGTATCGGGAGCAACTTTCGCCTGTACGCAGGATGCTTTCGAAAGCTTCAGACGAAGTTAGGCAGAAAGGACTTAGTAAATCGAGCAGAATTCGGAATAATCAGTCAGGCATTCTACATGTCATTGATCATGCCGCTTGAAGCCGCTTATCAATTTTCGTAGCTTCGCATCGGGTTCAAGAATCGGCGGTTTACCCGTTGTGGGCAGAAATAGGTAGCGGAGACCCTAGCGCGTGTCAGGTCCGTCATTCTCTTTATTTGGGGCATATTTTCCTTCATGGATGCTTTGTCTTTTAATCGCAATAATCATCACACTGTTACTTAGGGTTGTGTTTATTCGTTTTGGCGTGGATGACCTTCTTCCATTTCGCCTGACGGCATATACCGCACTCGCAATAGCGGTCGCCTGCGGCCTTGCTTTATTTGTGTATGGGCGATGATATGACGAGCAACGCTTATAGCAAAAGAGAATTCAGTATCGTCGGTGTGATCATAACCGGCACTCTCATCATCGCCGCCTTTGCGATGGCATGGCTTTATCTTCGTGATGCGCACAATAATCCCCTTTCGGACGACGCTGTGATTGGCGCCAATCTCGTCAATATTGCAGCAACTGTTCCGGGCAGAATTGTTTCGATTGCGGTTCAGGAGAACCAGTCCGTAAAGAAAGGCGATATGCTTTTCTCCATCGACCCCAAACCTCTTCGGCTTCTGGTGGAGCAAACAACTGCTGATCTTGCGATCGCTGAAGCAGCGCTTGATTCCCAAAGACGTGCTGTGAAGGCAGAATCGCAGAATGCTTTGATTGCAGGCCAGCAAGTTGCGCGCGCCCGAACAAATCTGGATCTCGCGGAAGCGACGCTTAAGCGACTTGAGGCACTGGGTCCGAAAGGTTACGTCACTCGCCAGCAGATTGATGACGCCAGGACAGTGCGTAACGATGCTCAGATCAGTCTGATACAAGCACGGAAGCAGGCTGAGGCGGCCGATGTTTTGGTTGGTACGCTCGATAGTGCCCAGGCGCTTGTGCGCGCAAGGCAGGCGGCGCTGGCATTGGCCCAGCATAATCTCGACAACAGCGTCGTACGCTCGCCCCACGATGGTCGTATTGTCGGTGTGCTCAACGGCACCGGGCAGATTATTGCTCCGGGCCAATCTGTTTTCACCCTCATCGACACATCCAGCTGGTTTGCGTCAGCCACCTTTCCAGAGACCGAACTTGCCGGCATCAAAGTGGGCGATTGCGCTCATGTGCGAATTCTTGCCAACAGCTCCATCATTGTCAAAGGCACGGTTGAAGGTATTGGCTGGGGTGTCTCGTCAGAGGGTCTTATCAACATTCCACGCAATCTGCCCTATGTTCCCAAAAACCTCAATTGGGTGCGAATTGCCCAGCGCTTTCCGGTGCGTATTAAACTGATCAATCCGCCAGAAGAGTTGGCGCGGTCGGGAGCATCAGCTGTTGTGACAGTGTTACATGGCAACAAGTGCTAGAACGACAACCCGGGGTGTGGTCCGCGAAAGTTTAGCAGATCTGGCACCATTTCCCGGGCGCCTTGCAACGTCCTGGCGAGTTGCAGCAGTATGCGCGCTGGTTGCTGGCATCGCCATGATGTTTCAGATCCCGGAATCCGCGATCAGCTGCTATCTCGTTATATTCCTGATGAAGGCCGATGGGGCCGAAAACACCATCATCGCGACCGCTGCCATCATCGCGATTACTTTGCTTGTTGCTCTAATGATCCCCGTGCTGCAGTGGACCGTTGAATCGGCGCTGCTGCGTATCCTTGTAATGATCATCGTATCGTTCATTTTCATTTTCATCGGTGCAGCAAGTAAGCTTGGTGAAGGGGGCAGCATCGTTGCTTTGATCATTGCGTTCATTCTCAGCCTGGTGAATGAAGTTCCGATCAACGGCGTGATTTCATTTGCTCTGCGCTATGCCTGGGAGATGGCAATTCTCCCGATGTTTGTAATTGCAGGCTTCAGCCTGTTTTTCGGGCGCTGGAGCCTATCCTTGCTGCGTGCGGAACTTCGCTGCCGCTTGCTGGTTGCGCGTAATGCCCTGTTTTTGAAAAGTCCTGGCTCCTCGCTCCCATTGCAGGAAAAGCTGGGCACAGCCAATGACGATGCGAACAAGCAGGCAATGCTTGTTAAAATTTTGCATCAGACTTCTCGTGCGAAAGCAGCCAGAATTCAGTTCGACATTCCCGCTTCCTATCAGTTGCTTTTTGCGGTATCGGCTCTTCCGTCTGACACAACCGACGAGAACAAAAAAGAGTATGTTCAGCACATAGATGAAATGATTGAAGCTCTTGATAAGGGTGCGGAAATTCCGTCGCCTGAGCAGGATCTTGGACCGTTACATAGCAGACAGGAAGCAGGTATTCTGCAGGCTTTTCGCAGTATCGCGGGCAGCGAGAATACCACCTATAGCAAAGGAACCGGCGGCAGCTTTTTTGCTCAGGATGCCTTTACCAATCCGGTCTACCAGCGTTTTGCGCTCAAGACCACATTGGCAGCAATTCTCTGCTACATGTTCTACGCCGCGATAAACTGGCAAGGCATCCACACTGCGATGGTGACATGCTATGTTGCAGCCATGGGAACTGCGGGAGACACAATTCATAAACTTGCTTTGCGCATTACGGGTTGTCTGATTGGTGCAGCAATCGGTATTGTTTCGCTCATCTATCTCATGCCGCAACTGGAATCGGTCGGCGGTCTGATGCTACTTGTTTTTTGTGTTGCTCTCTTTGCCGCCTGGGTAACAGCGGGGAGCGAGAAAGTCTCTTATGGTGGCGTTCAGATTGGTCTCGCTTTCACACTCACTGTTCTGCAGGGTTTCGGCCCAACAACCGATATGGACACGGCCCGCGACCGTATCATTGGTATTCTGGTTGGTAACTTTGCAGTCTATATCATATCGACCCTGGTATGGCCGACACCGGTTACAACAGTCATTCGTCGAAAGCTTGCTGATGCCGCACGAAAAGTAGCCGAAATTGCTGCAGCACCCGAAAACCAGCGTATGGACATGATTTCGACTGTCGCAGAAACCGAATGCCTCCTCAACGAGGTGCGCTATTGCTTTTATCTGCTGCCTTTCGAACCGTCCGGCTTAAGACCGTCTGCTAAGCTTGAAAAAACATTCAATGTTGCGGTCGACCAGCTTGCCTCGTTGAACAAGGACGTCTACTTCTCTTCTGAAGCGATACCCGATGCTGTGGCCAGATTGAATGTCTTATCATTGCAAATCGGATCGATCGGCTGGCAAGAAGAAGCTTTATCGGACGATACGACTTCTTTGGTGGCTGAGGTGAAAACTGCAGGGGCAAAGCAAATCGACATGCATCTTACACATCTGGAACGAGCTTTAGCGGATGGTAAGGTATGATCAAACTAGCAAAGCCCTATGCCGTATTTTTGACTTTCATTTCGGCCGTAGCGCTTAGTGGCTGCGCGACAGATGCACTGAAGCTTGCTCCCGAAGCCGCCGATAAGCCCTGGAAAGAAGCCGGAAAACCCGGAACACCCTCCCCCGGCCCCAGTGAAGCAAAAGATTTCGGTGTCACAGCCAATCCAGAACTTGCTTTAATTTCCAGCCCTGTGTCCGTCAATACAGATGCGGAATATGATCTGGCGCAATTGATCGACATTGCGCAGCGCAGTAATCCCACCACACGAAATGCATGGGAAAAAGCGCGTCAGGCAGCCCTTGCGGTGGGGATGGTCGAGGCAACGATGTTACCGATCATCACCGCCAATGTGATTGGAGGAGCTCAGAAAACGACCACCCCTGTCGATGTCCCGCTGATTGGACGTCGAGATCTCGATACCATCTTGAAAGGGGTTACGCCGTCGGTGGCGCTGCAATGGCTGGTTTTCGATTTTGGCCAGCGGGCCGCCTTGGCAGATGCTGCAAAACAAGTTTCATTTGCGGCCAACGTAACCTTTAACGCCATGCATCAGAAGGTCATTTTTGACGTGGCGCGCACATATTATGAGCATTGCGCATCGGTTGCAGCCTCTCGGATCGCGGAACAAGCCCTGCGCAACAGCAAAGCGGTGCTGGCTGCAGTTCAGGCAAAATTGAATGAAGGCCGTGCGACGACCGTTGAACTGGCACTCGCCCGCCAACAAGTCGCACAGTCGGAATTGAGAATCGTCAGGGCACAGGGCCAGCAGCAAGATACCTATCAGGCGCTACTCGCCGCCATGGGTGTGAATGCTATGGTCAAGATCAGGGTCGAGGGCTCGATGAAGCAGAAACTGCCTGCAAGTTTTGACGGTGTGACGCAGTCGGTTCTGGAAACAGCATTGTCGCGGCGCCCGGATGTAATTGCAAGCTATGCGGCGTTGCAGGCGAGCAAATCTGGCGTCAAGGTTGCACAAGCCGAGTTCATGCCAAAGGTTTTCGTCGCAGGCACTCTCGCATCCACTTCCAACAGCTTTAATGCTGGCAGCCTGCCATCTATCGGCAATCAGTCGTCAGGCGCCGGCATTCTCGTCGGCGCGACAGTTCCACTTTTTGATGGTGGTCTTCGCGCTGCACAGTTGAAAAATGCGCAATCTACACAAAGCGCCGCGACGGAAACGTTTCGAAAGATTCAATTGGACGCAGTTGCGGAAATTGTCGTTGCATCGAATGCCTTGAAAGCGGCCCTCGCCGCCAATAAAGCCGCTGGTGTTCTTGTCCAGACGTCGGCAACTGCATTTGACGCTGCACTCGAGTCCTATAAAAATGGTCTAGGCACGATTACGGTTGTAAACGAGACCAACAACGCTCTGCTTGATGCGAAACTCGCACAGACCGATGCTCAGGCAGGAGCGCGTATTGCTGCCGCCAATCTGGCATTCTTTACCGGCGCGCTGACATCAAGCAAAGCCCTTACTGGCGTGAATAATGAGTATTGAACTGCTCGTTGCACATGCGTAAATACGAAGCATAATGGCATCAGCTGGTTATGTCGCAAATTTTTCATCAGGTTAAAAGCGGCCTGATCTTCAGGCGCAATTATGCTGCAAGCTCCGCAAGGACCTCGAATGGCGAGCGGTTGTCATTGGCACATTGGTTCTTGCGGATCATATCTGCCACTTCGATGCCCGCGATTGTCGCTGCGGCTGAATGAAATGAGAACCGGTTGCGACAGGGTGGAAAGCCCATCACCATCCGCTCCAGTAAATACATGAACAACGCCATCGAGCAGGACATCGCCGGGTCAAACGACGGGTACGATGCGTGCTCGGCTTCAAGTCCGAAGCCGCCGCCGGCATCACTCTGGCTGGTATTGAGCTCGTTCACATGATGCGAAAGCTGCAAGGCAATTTCGGGTCAACCGCACCGCTTTCACTCAAACAACAATTCACAGCACTTGCAGCATAGTTGCGTCCAGCGGTTGGCCGTGCTTTGCCCCACCGAAATTTTCGCAAATGGTTCAACAAGGAAAGCCTAGAGCGTTTCATCTTTTGACGGAACCATATCCGGCATTTTCGAGATAGTTTTGGCATTCGGCGGGCTGGCTGGTTTCGACCAACCTGCCGATATGACGCCATGTGTCGTGGATGGTGCGCTTTTGTGCATTTCTCATCCAATGCTTAATCTTGGAGAAGGCCTGTTCGATCGGATTAAGGTCCGGCGAATAAGGTGGCAGGAACCAGAGCCGCGCACCGGCGGCTTTGATCAATTGGCGGATGGTTGCCGACTTGTGGCTGCCGAGATTATCCATGACGACGATGTCGCCTGGCTTGAGCACCGGCACCAACTGCTGCTCGACATAGGCGCGGAAGCACTGGCCGTTCATCGGTCCGTCGAAGACACAGGGTGCTGTAAGCTGATCGTTTCTCAAGGCGCCCAGGAATGTCAGCGTGCGCCAGTGGCCATGCGGTGCAAATGCCCGCAGTCGCTTGCCTTTTGGACCCCAGCCCCTGATCGGCGACATGTTGGTCTTGATCCAGGTCTCATCAATGAAGACCAGCCGTTCGGGATCGAGATGATTTTGCAGGGTCTTCCACCGCTGTCTTCTGCGAGCGACGTCGGCACGCGCCTGCTCAAGGGCGAACAGCGTTTTTTTTGAAGCGCAGCCCTTCGCTGCGAATGAATTCCCAGATCGTATTGTGCGAGACGGAAATACCACGCTCGGACAACTCCGCCTTCAGGCCATGCAACGTTAAATGTGGGTTCTCGGCGAGCCGTTGCACAATGATGTCGCGATGCGGTTCGAGTATCCGTTTGCGATGGCCGCCCGTCTTGCCGGGGCGAACCGATCCGGTCGCACGATGGCGCTGCGACCATTTCACGACTGAAGACGCGGCAATTTCAAACCGCGTCGCCACACAACGAACGCTTTCGCCGTTGAGCACGGCGGCAACAACGCGCTCGCGAAGATCATTCGATATCGGTGCGGTCATAGGATGCTGGCCTCCATCCAGCCAGCATCAATGAAGCACAACAAAACTGATCTGGGAATCGCTGTCGATTCAGAAAAACACGGAAACGCTCTAGCGCCACTTTCTGCTCGATACCGAACCGGCTCACACCGCCGGCGGCCAATATGGCAATGTCGGCGATCTCCTCGGCATTAGGCTCTTTGTTAACGTAGGTATCGGTGAGAAACAGAGCGCCCTTTGGCGAGATCAGCAGACTGAGCGCGGCGTAGTCCTTTAGGCCAGGCACACGTCCAATGATCTGCCGAACGGCTTCGAGATGCTGCTCAAATCCACCAACGAGACCACAGATCATGCGCGTCAGCGTCATTTTTCTTGACTGCAAGAGCCGCGATAACCGTTGCGTTCGTACGCACAACGGTTCGTGAGGCCTCCCAATCTTTTGCCAGCCGACGACAGCAGTTGAGCCAAGCGAAGGTTCGCTCGACGATCCACCGTTTGGGCAAAACTACAAAGACTATGACCTGATCGGGTGCACCGTCCCGGTCCTAAACGTCAACACCATGCACGATGCCCCTTCCAACTTGTTGCCCAACATGTCGGCCACGATACGGCGTTTGCGCCCTTTGTTCTTTTTACCAGCATCATAGCTGCACAGCCTAAAAACTTTCGCCGGCTCGGCCTTGCGGCTTTCCGTCAGCCGTGTCACCGCAACCAGTATTTCATTGATAAGATCAGGCAATCCGTTGTCGCGCATCCGGTAGAACTGGTACTGCAACGTCGCAAACGGCGGGAACTCCTTCGCCATTGCGCCCATTGGCAACCCGTTATTACGATGTATTGGATTGCGTTCCACAATATGCGTGGATCATGCTCGCGCAGCGACCAACTTTACCCATCGGCTGAAAAAGCGACGCAACAACTGCCCACTCATTGTCCGTTCACTCGCTTGCATAGCGCAAGCCGCGTGATAGGCGCGCCGGGCGGTTTCAGTCCAGGCCGTGTGATCCTCCGTAGTCTTGATAAACACAGAGATTCATAAACTACTGAAATCGCTAAAATTTATTCTAGGTTCGGCTCTAGGGCGATGCCACCCATTATAAATGTTGTCTGGGATCGGGGGAATGGCGACCTCACACTGAACCATGCAATAAGGCCTCGACAAATCATGCTCGGTGGGCTCAGTATTGAAATGGCTCCAGTTCGATACGCCCACGGAGATTATGCTTTACAACTGCGATGGCGAAGTTCGATTGTGGGAGTATTTATGAAGGATGCGACGAGGGATGTAAATGGGTTTTGTTCTTAGTGATGCGTTACTTCGTATTCAAAATGAAATTCTGGAAGCCGTGGCCTACGGTGCAGCTATTAAAGATGTCGGCGACCTCTTGTGCCGTCGAGTTGAAGTCCTTTCGCCCGGTGTAACAGGCTCTATCCTGTTGGTAGATCTGGCCGGAACACTGCGTCCTCTCGCAGGCCCCAGTCTACCAACGGAGTATTCGTCAACGCTTGAGGGTTTGGCTATCGGTCCGTCCCAAGGGTCTTGTGGGACGGCCGCGTTTCGGGGGGAGCCTGTCGTTGTCACCGATATCGCTACGGATCCACTCTGGGAAGATTCAAAAAAATTGGCCCTCCCGTATGGATTAAAAGCATGTTGGTCCAGTCCAATTAAGACTCGCGACGGCCGTGTGGTTGGAACGTTCGCGTTCTACTATAAAGCAATCCGGGGACCAAGCGAGGTCGAGGAGCGAATCGTTGAGACGTGTACGCACGTATGCTCAATCGCAATTGAGCATGAGGCACTACAGGATCGCAACCGCCAACTTATTTCTTATGACGAACTGACTGGACTTTTTAATCGACGATACTTTAACGAGTTAATACATCAAAGAGTTGCGACGCAACTTCCCTTTGGCCTTTTGTTCGCGGATATAAATGATCTCAAAAGCGTCAACGATACGATGGGCCATGTTTTCGGCGACATGCTTATAAGTAGCGTTGCGAGACGGATTAGTTCAGTTGACGAACGCTTTTTCACCTGCCGGTGGGGAGGCGATGAGTTTGCTATTATCATTGACGGTTGCAACTCGTCGGATTCCCTGCAGGATGCGGCCCACCAAATATTGTGCCAAACCGATGGGATCGTGAAATTCGGCGACACCAGTGTCACGCATAACATTACTATAGGCGGTGCACGCTTTGGCGTTCATGGATTGGATGCTAATATCCTGTGCCAAAACACTGACCTTGCCCTTTGTCACGCCAAGGAAACAAATCGTGGTGGCTTTGTAGAATTCGATCAGAAGCTACGGACATCAATCACCCATCGCGTCAATACCTTACGTAAAGTTGATCGAGCCTTGGCTGAGCACCGAGTATTGGCTCACTATCAACCCATCGTAGAATTAGATTCGAATGAAATCATAGGCTTGGAGGGGTTGGCGCGAATAATAACACGGGATAATCGGATCGTTCCGGCTAGCGCATTCTCGACAGCCTTTGTCGACCCACAAATTTCATATCAGATCACTGGGTGTGTGTTGTCGCATGTCGCGACTGACATTCGTGGTTGGCTTGATGCAGGAATTCCTTTCAAGCACGTTGGCGTAAATATAACAACCGCAGACTTCCTTCGAGGCAATCTTGAAGAGAGAATTGTGCGGTGCCTAGGCAAAGCCGGCGTGTCTCTAGATCACATCGTTCTTGAAGTGAACGAGGCGGTATTCATGGACAAGGAGGGCGTGGTGGTCAAGACGGTCGAAGCGTTGCGCAAGCGGGGAATGTTAGTTGCCCTGGATGATTTCGGCACGGGATTTGCTTCCCTCACACATCTTATGACGGTTCCGGTCGACATCATCAAAATCGACAAATCCTTCGTCAGCCGCCTCGATGATACTGGCTCCGGTTCAATCATTATTGAAGCGATCTTGCAGATTGGGCGAAGACTCCACAAGAAGGTTGTCGTCGAGGGCATAGAAACCGATGAACAAGCCCGTACTCTTAAAAAACTAGGATGTAATCTCGGTCAAGGCTACCTTTTCTCCAGGCCAGTGCCGCCGAGAGAAATTGAGATGCTCTTGACTGCAGGGATTGGCGTATGAACAAGATGGCAGTTGTTGTTGCGTTAAGTTTGTCAATCTATCCTATTGGACTTGATGTGGTGGACGGATGGCATTGCGTTAACTGATTTTTGCTGAGCGCGGTGATATTCGGCTTTTTTTTGTTGCGATCAATCACAGACAATTGCCTTCGTCGAGGTTGCATATAATATTACGATGCAACTTAACAATACGGGAGGCTTTTATGCGTAAGATTCTAATCGGGATATTTGTGGTAATAATAACCACAGGATCAGCGTTCGCCCATGGCGGTGGAACCGATGCGAATGGGTGCCACACGAACCACAAGACAGGCGTTTATCACTGCCATTGAGCGCCACACCTCAATTTGAGTGATCGAGCCCGTTCGGCATAAGCTGTGGCGGGCTTTTTCGTGCAATGATTCTCTATCTTGGCTACTACGGTGCGGGTTGGATACAACCCAGCTAGAATTGACTTTGACCGCCTAACCACCCAAATAGCTGTGAGTGTTGGCTTCGATGCATATAATTGCCACACGTAGCAACATTTTGCCCGACGCAACAATTCCCTCATATACGCCCGATCTGGATATTAATCAGAAACTGACGCTGAGCTTGGCATTGAATCCATTCTGCTTCGCGCCGGAAGCAAACTGGCCGTTATAGGAGAAACCGAGTGTGGCGTCTTCGGTCAGCTTGAAATCAAGCCCTGCTTCTATGAGAGCGGCATTTTCGGCAATCGGAAGCCCGAAGACTGTGAAGGCGTCCGAGCCGATGAAGCTCGCGGTGGAAACCGGCGTGATGTCGCCATAGGCGTGTCGCCAGCCAAGATCGGTCCGTGCCGTTGCCGTGATGCCGCCCAGAACAAACTCTGTTGACGCGCGAAGGCCGAGTGTCGAGAAGCTGGTATCTGTCTTACCGGAATGAGCGGATAGCGATGCTGCGGTCTGGCCCTTTTCATCAAATCCGTCGGTCTTTAGACGAACATAGGCAAGACCCGCATAAGGCTCGAACAGCGCTTTGCCATAGTGGATTTTATAGCCAAGCTCGCCGAAGACCTGGAAACTACCCGCATCGTAATCACCGGTCAAATTGTCGGCAAAGCCGGGGAAAGCGACAGAACGGTTCATGTCGATATTATGCCATGTATAGGCGAGACCGGATCGAAATGCCAGGGCATGACCATTATCAAGTGTCCATTCGGTTCCCGCATAGGCACCGAGGGTGTAATTATCGCTGCTGCCCGATGAAGCACGATCATCCATATCGAAACTGGAATGGCTGTAGCCGGCGAGAAGGCCGAGACGCCATGTGTCGAGGACAGTACCGTCGATACCGGTGACAAAGCCGCCAACAGATGATTTTACCGATCCCGCATTGCCATTGCTATCCTGTCTCGTCCATGCGCCATAGGCATAGCCCCAGGCGGTATAGAGATTTTGAGCCGAAGCAATGCTGGCAGGGGCCACGGTATCAATAGCGGAGGCAGAAGCCGATACATGTCTCTGCGATCCGGCATAGGACAGCGCATTGATCTGGGTTGCTGGAGCGCCGCCAAACGCCTGCTGCAACCGACCAAGGGCTGCATTGCGGATAAACCGGCTGTCGTTGATCAGTACGCCTTTCGCGGAAGCGTAAGCCTCACCGGAAAGGTTGTCGAAGGTCGCACGCGCCTCATCAGCCGATAGCATCAACAGGGTATTGTACAAGGCCAGCGACGAACCCGTCTGCTCCAGCGTATCCAGGTCGCCAGCGGTCGCATATTGATTGCGGGTCTGAGCGACCGTCTTAAAGAGGGCAGGGGAGGGCTTTTCTGGTTCGGGTGTGCCGGGGCCCGGAATCTCCGGATCAACAGGCCTCGGGCAACCTGTTTTCAGACAGATATTGAGATCAGCCGTCGTATCACCATAGGCAAGGCTCATATCCAGAAAAGCGGACTTTGACACGACACCGGCGAACTCACCGCTGATGCCGCCGTCGGCGGTCAGGATATGGTAGAGTTGGCCATTCTGGTAACTGGTTTCCGGATCGATGGTGGCAACCGAGACAGTGCTGCCGGAAACTTTAGCCGTTCCCACGACATCGACGCGATCAGAGCTGCCATTGCTGGCTATTTCGATTTCAAGAACGGAGCCAGGTTTCAGTGTCAGATTGTCGTCAACCGTAAGCATGCCTATTGAATTGCCGGGAGACAATATGCCACCAGACTGAACCGTCGTTTCTCCGAGCGAGCCATAACCGCCGAGAATGGCGCCGGATAGAACATTGATGACCCCGCCAAGCGCAGCGCTGCTGTTATTGACATCGCCGACGATTAATTTGCCGTTAGCAACTGTCGTCATGCCACTGAAAGCGTAGTTGTCACCATTGAGGAGAAGCGTATCGGCACTGTCCTTGACGAGCGCGCCACCCAGCAAACTTTCGAACTGGCCCGAAAAACTTCCGCCATATACGTAAAGAGGGTTACTCGTCCACGATACCGTGCCGCCGTTGCCGGGCGTTGCGTCCTGCAAGTTGTGAATTGTGCTGCCGAATGTGGACATATCCAGCGTTGCGCCTGACGCCACGCGTGTTGCACCAGCAACGCTCGTAATATTCCCCAGCGAACTGTTGCCGTTTACAAGGCGTCCATATGCAACTGTTATGGTCGCATCAGAGCTTGTAGGCGTGTCGATAACGTCCATGACGACGGTTCCAGCACCGTCGGAGGCTCCAATTACCACATCGCCTTGAAGGGAAAAATACTGACCAGCACCGCCATTGAGCCAGAGCGTAGTGCCTGTTGCCGTGCTGATCGTGCTCGTTTTGCCAGCAACAATCAGGTAATCGTTGAGCGTTGAACTGCTGGCGGAAGAGTGCAGACGGCCACCGTTGAGTGTGATCAGTCCGGTGCCCATTGCGTCGATGACATTACCGCTATCTCGATGATCGGCGACTAAAGTACCAGCTGAAATCGTCGTTCCGCCGGTGTGAATATTGTTTCCAGTCAGAGTAAACGTGCCTGTGCCGGTTTTAATCAGTTGACCGGTGCCCTGAATGAGGCCGCTAAAGGACGTATCTGAGTTATCTGCCCCAGTCGTCAGAGTTGCGCTACCGAGACCAACGGTTCCACTTCCCGCGAGAGAACCTATGCCTTGATTGAAATCATTGAGATCAAGCACACCGCTGCCGAATACAACATGGGCGCTATTGGTCGACAACGTATTCACGGAACCGGCGCGCACTATACCGTCATCAATATTGGTGGTACCGCTGTACGTGTTGGCTCCGCCGAGTATCAGTGTACCGACGCCGCTCTTCTTGACCGACCCAGTGCCTGTAATCATAGCGCCAAGCACAGAATTGTCCGTAAAATCAGCGATGATCTGAGAGTTCGATTTAATGAAGTGGATTTCCTGCGCCGTTACCGAACCAGCTAAACCGGTATCACCAATGCGCAATACACCGGCGGCCAATCTAACGTCGTCATAGCCCAGTTCAAGGAGGCCCGTGCCCCCTACCGATAATACACCTCCATTTGCGACAGTAAGTTCGCCGTCGCCCCACGCTCCTACAACCATTCTGCTGCTTGTTGTTGAAAGGTTGACGGTTAGGGTAGAGCCCGTCCCGTCGACGAGAACCGATCCTTCATTGATTCCGTCGCCGATAAATAGCCGGTCAGCTTCTATCGAGCCGCCTGAAACTACTCGCATAAAACTTGTAGATGAGATGCTGTTCTGTCGGCCAATGCTGATCAGGTCCGTGGCAACCAGACTGCCGCCATTGCTCACCGTCAGAATATTGCCTTGGTCGAGGTAAAGTTTGTCAACCAGTGCAGTGACGCCCGTCCCTATAATTGGCTGATTAGCACCCGCAACCACTTGGACAACTGACGCGATGTCCGCGTTTCCTGGAATGTTTCCAGACCAATTTGCGGCATTGTCCCATTCATTACCAGCGTTTCCCGTCCACGTCGTTGTTATTTGTTGAGCGTGAGCGGGTCGAATCGATGGAAACCAAAGCAGCACAGCCGTGCAGGATAGGGTACAGATCCATACCTTAGCGGGCGTCTTAATATCCCAATACTTCAGAAAGTAGGCCGAAGAGAGCCAAAATCTGCGTCGTAGAGTTGAAAAAGATGTGCCAGCAAAGCTGGTTGCCGAGAATTGTCGCCCCATTTATGCCCCCTGCAACGCAGCACAACGCTGCGAAGCAGCTTTGTACATCAGCAATTGCTGCACTGCCAGCAGATGTTGTGGGTTACGACAGGATAAGTATAGGTTATCAAAGCTTATTGATTTGACGCCGCAAATCAGTGAAAGTCGGGGCAAATGCGGCTGTTTACAGGAGAAAACGACGCGCAAGAACCTATTCAGAGCGATGTACTTGCCGGTGACCCGCGCTACGAGCGAGTGCAACAAAACGGTCTCGGATCTCGGCAAACAGCGCCGGTGGCACCGGACCGTAATAGCCGGTATCACCATCGACAGGTCGCAGATCCGGTCCCGGC
>Ga0180219_1001325_pt1 | contig 16344 bp, 22 predicted proteins | sample eDN3rd30CBELigMG_FD_151338 | JGI IMG/M metagenome (GOLD analysis project Ga0180219, IMG submission 151338) | Enriched Miracle-Growth compost microbial communities from Emeryville, California, USA - eDNA 3rd pass 30_C BE-Lig MG (version 2)... ...
TAGATCACCGCATTGGCGATGGCGAGTTCGCCTTCGGGAGAGCCCAGAAAATCATAGGCGTCCTTCGCAGCATTGGCGATCACCAGCGCCTGCGGATCGGCAAGGCCGATATCCTCCACCGCCATGCGCACGACCCTGCGCGCAATGAACAACGGGTCCTCGCCCGCATCGAACATGCGCGCCAGATAATACAGCGCTGCGTCCGGATCGGAGCCGCGCACGGATTTATGCAGGGCGCTGATGAGGTTGTAATGGCCCTCCTGCGCCTTGTCGTAGATCGGCGCCCGGCGCTGCACGATCTCGCCGAGTTTCGCCGTATCGAAGATCTCGCCCTCGCCAGCCGCCCGCCAGATTTCTTCCGCCAAGGTCAGCGCCGCGCGCCCGTCGCCATCGGCCATGCGCACGAGCGTGGCGCGCGCGCCCTCATCCAGCGGCAACGGCTTGCCCTCGACCTGTTCGGCCCGGCTCAGCAGCTTGCCGATCGCCTCTTCATCGAGCGCACGAAACGTCAGTACACGGGCGCGCGAAAGCAGCGCCGCGTTGAGTTCGAACGACGGATTCTCCGTCGTGGCGCCGATCAGGGTGATCGTGCCATCCTCCATCACCGGCAGAAACGAATCCTGCTGAGCCCGGTTGAAACGATGAATCTCGTCGACGAACAGCAGGGTAGCGCGGCCGGTCGCGCGCGTCTTGCGCGCCGTCTCAAACACCTTCTTCAGATCGGCGACGCCCGAGAAAATCGCTGAAATCTGCACGAACTCAGTCGCTGTTTCATGGGCCAGCAGGCGCGCCACCGTGGTCTTGCCGGTGCCGGGCGGTCCCCAAAAGATTAACGACCCCATGGAGCCGGCTTTGATGAGTCGCGTCAGCGCCCCATCAGGACCCAAAAGATGGTCCTGACCGGCCACTTCGGCGAGCGTTTGCGGCCGCATACGGTCCGCAAGCGGCCTCGGCACATTTTTCTCAAGCCCTGCAGATACAAAGAGATCGGACATATTCTGACCCGTAATGGGACAATTGCTACGCTTTGTTAACAGTTCATTTACAAAGTTTAATCAAGTTAACCATGTTTCCTTCATCTTACGACATGCATCGGTTTCTTAGGACGCCGTTACTCGAAGGAAAGGACGCCGAGGGACGGCTGTAACAAAGGGGATAGGATATGCGCATTATTGCTCTAGTCACCCAAAAGGGTGGTTCGGGAAAAAGCACAATCGCCTCATCGCTCGCAGTGGCTGCGGCAGAAGCTGGCGAGAAAGTCATCGTCGTTGACATGGACCCGCAGGCTTCGCTGACACGCTGGTCACGCGCTCGTAAAGACACCAACGTCGGCGTCACCGCCATTGCTCCTGGCAAACTGCCGAGCGCCCTCTCCGCCATGGAAAAGGCCGGCGTCACGCTTGTCGTCCTCGACACGCCCGGCACCGATTCCATTGCTTCCGCCTCCGCCATGAAAGCCGCCGACCTCTGCATCATCCCGGCTCGGCCGAACGCCTTTGATCTATGGGCGAGCGAGACGACCCGCAAGCAATTGCGCAGCCTGCGCAAGGAATATGCCTTCCTGCTCAACCAGTGCCCGCCGGCTCAGCAGAGCGCCCGCGTCGAACAGGGCGTGGAAGCGCTTGAGGCCATGGGCGGCCTGCTCAATCCGCTGATCCGCGCCCGCGTCGACTATCAGGAAGCCACCCGGCTCGGCCTTGGCGTCACCGAACTTCATGCCTCCGGCGAAGCCGCCGAGGAAATCCGCAAGCTCTGGTCTTCGCTCAAGCGCCGCCTGAACAAAGGCAAGGCGCCGGTTCGCAAGGCCGCTTGAATTATCTGAGGCCAAGACCGCAAGCCACCCCGGACGGGTTCCACCTGTCCGGGGTTTTTCGTTGCCTAGCCGTTGATCACTGTGGTGAACAACTGCCCGCCGCGTCCAATGGTGATCTGCCAGAACAGCCTGCGCTGCGATGTCGCCTGTTCCATATCCTTCGTACGCCCGATCTTGGCGTCATTGATCGAGACGATCACATCGCCCTTCTGCAGGCCAAGCGATTGTGCATTCGACCCGTCGGCGACATCGGTGACGACAACGCCGTCATGCACTTGCTCGATCGAAAACTCCTCCGCCACTGCCGGCGAATAATTGACGAACGTCGCGCCGATAAAGGGCGAACGGCCGGAGCTGATCTTGATCTCTTCACGCGGCGGCAGTTCGGGCGCCACCTGCAGCTTCAGCGGCAGCATGATCGGCTTGCCGCCGCGCAGGATGCCCAGGCCCGCCGTGCCTCCGATAGTCTTGGTGCCGAGACGGAAACCCAGGCTTTCCGGATCTTCCACCGCCTGACCGTCAACCGCGGTAATGACATCGCCACGTTTCAAGCCCGCGTGCTCGGCCGCGCTCTTCTCGATCACGTCCGCAACCAGCGCACCGGCGGGACGATCGAGCCCGATCGAATCGGCGATCTCCCGCGACACGCTCTGCAAGGTCGCGCCCAGCCACGGACGACGCACCTGCCGGCCGCCACCCTTGGCGGTGGCCACCACGACTTTCACCATGTTGACCGGGATGGCGAAGCCGATGCCGACAGAACCACCCGAGCGGGAATAGATCGCCGAATTGATGCCGGTCAGACGGCCGTTCATATCGACCAGCGGGCCGCCTGAATTGCCGGGGTTGATGGCGGCATCCGTCTGGATGAAGAAGCCATAGTCGGAAATGCCGACCTGGGTGCGCGCCAGCGCGGAGACGATGCCCTGCGTCACCGTCTGGCCGACGCCGAACGGATTGCCGATGGCAAGCACCACGTCGCCGACTTCCAGTGCATCGGAATCACCGATCTCAAGCGCCGGAAAATCCTTGCCGCCTTTCAGGCGCAGGATGGCGAGATCCGTACGCGGATCACGCAGGATGATTTCGGCCTCGAATTCACGCCGGTCGGAGAGCGCGACTTTCACATCGGTCATCCCGTCGATCACATGATTGTTGGTGACGACCAGACCGGTGGGATCGACGATGACGCCGGAGCCGAGCGACTGCTGCGTCTGCGGACGGCCGTTCTGACCGAAGAACTGGCGGAAGAACGGATCATCGAACAAGGGATTCTGCGGACGCTTGTCAGTCCGCGAGGCATAGACATTGACGACGGCGGGAACGACTCTTTTGACCACCGGCGCGTAGGATAGAACGATCTGCTGTCGGCTGTCGGGCACCTGCCGCTGCACCGCCTGGGCGAAGGCGGAAGCGCCGGGCAGAGCGCTGAACAGAAGCGCGGAAAGCAGTATCGCAGGAAGGGCAGCGAAACGACGAACGGTCATGGGTCCAAGTCCTGGGTAGATATCCTGGGGTCGATATCTTGGGTCGATATCCTGGATCGATTGTCTGAAAAAGGTCGATTCGGAAATAAGTCCAAAGCTAAATCCGTTTCGACTCTGCCCCAAATGCACGGCGCAAAAAAGGCGCGAACCAGCCGCATGGTCAACACCATTTGACGCCGCCTGCGACAGGTCGTCAGCGCCCTTTGGCTGCCTCCAGCAAGCGGACGATTTCGGCCTGCCCCCGCCGGCGCGCATGGGCAAGCGGCGTCACCCCGTCCCGGTCGGCCAGATTGACGTTGGCGCCGGCCGCCAGAACCAGCTTGGTTGCCGCGACATGCCGCGGCCCGCCGTTGCCCAGAATCACGATCTCAAGCAGGCAGGTCCAGCCCAGATTGTTGACCAGATTGACGTCGATCTTGGATTTCCTGGTCAGAAGCGCGATCGTCTCCACATGGCCGCGCTCGCAGGCGGGGATCAGCGCGCTGCCACCATAACGGTTGCGCAGCCTGAGATCCGGCGCCCGCTCGGGGGGCAGCGCCAACATCGCCTCAAGCATGGCTGTACGGCCCAAGGCGCCGGCCAGCAGCCAGGGCGTATCCTTATTGGCGGCCACGGCATTGACATCGGCGCCCCGCGCCAGAAGCGCCTTGAAGACCTCCAGATGGTCCCCCGCGACAGCGAGCAGCAAAGCCGTCTGCTTCTGCCCGTCAACGCTGTCGACGCCAATCCCGGCATCGAGCGCGACGTTCAGAGCCTTCAGGTCGCCCCGCGCTGCCGCCGTATGCAGATTGCGACTGGCGGGCTGCGCCGCAGCCGGCATCACCGAGAAAACCGCCAGCACGGCGAAGAGGAAGGCAAAGCGCATGCGGACCTCATGGAAGGAAGGCAAGCGATCATACGCTGAACCAGCCGATCACAGAAGCCTGCCTCTCGATTGCAACAGGCCTTCAATCCAGCAACTCCAATGTGCGCTCATCGGGCTGTCCGCCGTAGAACTGGTCCAGAGCTTCGGCAAACAACGCTCGATCAGGTTGCTCCGAAGCGGCGGCTCCAAACAGCGTCAGGCACGAACGAAACTTCAGATCATCGGGCGAGCCCAGAATCCGCAAGGCCGACTTACCCTTATGGGAAAGCATGAGACGCACGTCGAGGCGCAGGCGTCCGCCCAGCATCGGGTCGGCCAGATAGCGCCGCGCCTGTGCGAGATCGCTGATGGCGTATTGCCGTGCCATGGCCGAATGGCCAAGACCGGTCAATTGCGGGAAGACGAACCACATCCAGTGGCTGCGCTTCTTTCCGTCTGTGAGTTCAGCCGTGACCTGCGCGCGGATTGGCGCCTGCGCTTCGACAAATCTTGTCAATTCTGCATCGCTCATGAAAGCGCCTCCTTCCAACACGAATTTGCGGTAAGTTCCGCCAAGTCCAGAATTGTCACCGTCAGGTCGAACATGGCTCCCGCGATCACAGGCTTGAATCATATTACCTTGGCCGTCAGCGATGTCCGCCGCTCGATCGCATTCTACGAGACCGTGCTCGGTTGCACTCTCGCAGCGGAATGGCCGGAGGGCGCCTATCTGGAGGCCGGTAGACTCTGGCTGTGCTTGTCCTACGACATGGCCGCAAGAAAAGCGCCGCATCCGGATTATAGCCACATCGCATTCTCAGTGACGCCCGAAGACTTTGCTCCTCTCAGCGCCCGCATAGGGGCACAGTGCGAAATCTGGAAAGCCAACACAAGCGAAGGTGGCTCCATTTACTTCCTGGATCCCGATGGCCACAAACTGGAGCTGCACATCGGCACTCTCACCTCACGGCTCGACAGTTATCGCAACGACCCATCGAAGGGTGTTCGGATATTCCGGCGCTCCGCCACCGAGCACTTCGACTGAGATCACGACGCCGCAACGAATGTATGGAGAAACCATGAAATGGCGTCCGCACCCTGCCATCAGGGTCATAGCGCTCGGCCTGCATTGGCGCGACGACAGCCTGCTGGCCGTTGAAATCCTCGACGACGCCGGCCGCGTCAAAGGCGTGCGTCCGCTCGGCGGTGGCGTCGGTTTCGGTGAGACATGGCAGGTGGCGCTCGCGCGCGAATTTCAGGAAGAGCTCGGCGTCGACGTCGAAGTCGGCGCCGAGACCATTGTGATAGAAAACATCTACGCCCACGAAGGCCACATCGGCCACGAAGTAGCGTTTCTCGCGGAAGTTAAATTCCCCAAAGGCGCATTCGCCAGCGAGAGCGCCATTCACTTCCAGGAAGACAACGGCGACAGATGCATCGCCCGCTGGTTCCCCCTGGCCGACCTCATGAGCGGCGCTATCCCCCTCTTCCCGGCCGGGCTTAAGGATCGGCTACCAGCCATGCGTGGCGCGTGACCGCGCACCTCAATGCGCTGGCACCGACGACGTTTCCTTGTCATGGCTGCCAAAGCGTTCGATCATCGTGGCGCTGGCCGCGTTGAGGCCGACAACTTCAACCACATGGCCTCGCCGGCGCGCTTTCTGCACCACCCTGTCGAGTGCGGCGACGGCCGAGATATCCCAGAAGTGCGCGGCGCTGACATCGATGACAATCTTCTTCACAGGCTCCAGCACGTCGACAGATTCTGCAAATGTCCCGGCGGAGGCGAAGAAGACCTGACCTTCGACCATATAGGTGCGCAGCCTTCCGTCATCCGACAGGGACGATGAAACGCGGCTCAGCCGTGCGACCTTGCCGGCGAAGAAGACGCCGGATAGCAGCACGCCGATAAGAACACCGATCGAGAGATCACCGGTCGCCACCACTGCGACGACGGTTGCCAGCATCACGATCGAGGATGACATCGGGTTGGTGCGCAGCCGCGCCAGCGAACGCCAGGAGAATGTGTTGATCGACACCATGATCATCACCGCCGTTAACGCGGCAACCGGCACGATCGCCAACAGGTCCTGGAGCAGCACCAACAGCACCAGGAGAAACGCCCCCGCCGTCAATGTCGAAAGGCGGCCGCGGCCGCCCGACGACACGTTGATGACCGACTGGCCGATCATCGCGCACCCGCCCATACCGCCGAACACCGCCGACGCCATATTGGCAACGCCCTGGCCCATGCACTCACGATTCTTGTTGCTTGGCGTATCCGTCATGTCATCGACGATCTGTGCGGTGAGCAGGGATTCAAGAAGGCCCACGGCCGCCAGGGTCAGGGAGATCGGCAGCAGGATGCGCAAGGTCTCCAAGGTCAAAGGAACATCGGGCAGACCGAAGCTCGGCAATGTCGAAGGCAAGGCGCCCAGAGCGGACACGGTGCGCACATCGAGCTTGAAGACAACGCTGACAATCGTGACGACGACGATCGCAACCAATGGTGACGGCACCGCTCTTGTAATGCGCGGGAAGAGATAAATGATCGCAAGGCCGAGCGCGATCAGGCTGTAGGTGGCCACAGGCACGTTCACGAGCTGCGGCAATTGCGCCAGGAAGATCAGGATGGCGAGGGCGTTGACGAACCCCGTCATGACCGATTGGGACACGAAGCGCATCACGCGGCCGAGCTGAAGCAGCCCGGCAATGATCTGGATAACGCCCATGAGGATCGTCGCGGCGAAGAGATATTGCACGCCATGTTCACGCACCAGTGGTCCCATCAGCACCGCCGTGGCAGCCGTGGCGGCCGAGATCATCGCGGCACGTCCGCCAACGAAGGCGATCACGCAGGCGATGACAACGGAGGCGTATAATCCAACCTTGGGATCGACGCCGGCGATAACGGAAAAGCCGATCGCTTCAGGGATGAGCGCGAGAGCGACAACAATACCAGACAACATGTCGGCGCGACTGTTTGAAAACCAGTCGCGCCGCAGGGACGAAGACAAAATCATGAGAAGAATTTCCGCAAGAGCGAGTGATCAGCGCCGGATGGCTGCTGATGGATCGGTCGTCAATTGCGTGGTCCGGCGGATCGGCGGCCGGAAGAGCCACCCGGAATTTCACCGGGTCCAATCGAATAATCCTTGCTAGCGCAGATGGCTATTGCAACGCAACAAGCAGACAAAAGAAAAGAGCGGCCCGAAGGCCGCTCTCGAAATTCTCTGAACTGCTGCAAGCCTCAGGCTGCGGCAGACGCGTTCTCGCGCTCGCCCTGCACCGGGCCGGAATCCTTGCCGCGCGCATCGACGTCGCGGTCAACGAATTCGATCACAGCCATCGGCGCGTTGTCGCCGTAGCGGAAGCCCGCCTTCAGCACGCGCGTATAGCCGCCGTTGCGGCTCTGGTAGCGCTTGCCGAGCACTTCGAACAGCTTGCCGACGAGGGCAACGTCCTTGATCTGCGAGATCGCCTGGCGGCGGGCATGCAGGTCGCCGCGCTTGCCCAAGGTCACCAGCTTCTCGACCACGGGGCGAAGGTCCTTTGCCTTCGGCAGGGTGGTGACGATCTGCTCGTGCTTGATCAGGGCCTGGCACATGTTGGCGAACATCGCCTTGCGGTGTTCGGCGGTGCGGTTGAAACGGCGCTTCTGGCGTCCGTGGTACATGGCGATACTCCTTCATTGTTACAGCCGCCGTGCCAAGGTACGGCCGTTCCTTATTCCTCGTGCTTATGCCCGAGGCGGTGAACCCTGACGCTGATGCGTCAGGGGATCGGATCAATAATGCTCTTCGAACCGCTTGGCGAGTTCGTCGATGTTTTCCGGCGGCCAGCCCGGCACTTCCATGCCCAGATGCAGACCCATCTGCGCCAGCACTTCCTTGATCTCGTTGAGCGACTTGCGGCCGAAGTTCGGCGTCCGCAGCATCTCGCCTTCCGATTTCTGGATCAGGTCGCCGATGTAGACGATGTTGTCGTTCTTCAGGCAGTTCGCCGAACGTACGGAGAGTTCGAGCTCGTCCACCTTCTTGAGCAGCGCCGGGTTGAAGGCGAGCTCGGGGATCGACGGCGCGGCTTCCTCGCGCTTCGGCTCGTCGAAGTTGACGAACACGTTGAGCTGGTCCTGCAGGATGCGCGCGGCATAGGCCACTGCATCTTCCGGGCTGATCGCGCCGTTTGTCTCGATCGTCAGGGTCAGCTTGTCATAGTCGAGGATCTGGCCTTCGCGCGTGTTCTCGACGCGGTAGCTGACCTTCTTGACCGGCGAATAGAGGCTGTCGACCGGGATGAGGCCGATCGGCGAATCCTCGGCGCGGTTGCGGTCGGCAGGCACATAGCCCTTGCCGCTCGTGACCGTGAACTCCATGCGGATTTCAGCGCCGTCGTCGAGCGTGCAGATCACCAGATCCGGGTTGAGCACCTGGACGTCGCCGGTGACGGCAATGTCGCCGGCCGTCACAGCGCCCGGACCCTGCTTCTTCAGGATCATGCGCTTCGGGCCGTCGCTCTGCATCTTGATGGAGATGTCCTTGATGTTCAGGACGATGTCCGTCACATCTTCGCGCACGCCGGGGATCGAGGAGAACTCATGCAGCACGCCGTCGATGTGGACGGAGCTGATGGCGGCGCCCTGCAACGACGACAGGAGAATGCGGCGCAATGCGTTGCCAAGCGTCAAGCCGAAGCCGCGCTCGAGCGGCTCCGCGACAACCGTCGCAAAACGCTTGGTATCGTCGCCCAAGGCCACTTCGAGCTTGGTCGGCTTGATAAGTTCCTGCCAGTTTTTCTGAATCACGACAGCGCCTTTCTATCGGGCCCGCAGGCATATCGGTCCGTCGACCCTGGCCTGCGGCGTCGGGAAATTAAGAAGCTGCGCCACCCGTCGGCGACGCGGCATGACTTTAGAAATCAGACGCGACGACGCTTGCGCGGACGGCAGCCGTTATGCGGGATCGGCGTCACGTCGCGGATCGACGTCACGGTGAAACCGGCAGCCTGCAGGGCGCGCAATGCGGACTCACGGCCCGAACCCGGACCGGACACTTCGACTTCGACCGTGCGCACGCCATGTTCCGAGGCCTTGCGCGCCACGTCTTCCGCCGCCATCTGCGCGGCATAGGGAGTCGATTTACGCGACCCCTTGAAGCCCATCGTGCCGGCCGACGACCAGGCAATCGTATTGCCCTGCGCGTCCGAGATGGTGATCATGGTGTTGTTGAACGTGGAGCTCACATGAGCGACGCCCGAAGCGATATTCTTACGTTCGCGGCGGCGAACGCGCGTTGCATCTTTTGCCATCTTTGTACTCAGTCCTTCTGGCGCGCCCGTAATGCCAGGCGCTAGGGCTCAATGTTGGCCGGCGTAAACCGGCTTGGGAAAAGCGGGGACCAAGGTCCCCGCAAAGTCGAAATTACTTCTTCTGCGCAGATTACTTCTTCTTACCGGCGATCGGCTTCGCCTTACCCTTGCGGGTACGTGCGTTGGTGTGCGTGCGCTGGCCACGGACCGGCAACTGACGGCGATGACGCAGGCCGCGATAGCAGCCCAGATCCATCAGACGCTTGATGTTGACGGCCACTTCACGGCGAAGATCACCTTCCACCATATAGTCGCGGTCGATGGTCTCGCGGATCTGCAGCACTTCGGCGTCGGTCAATTGCGAGACGCGACGATCCGCCGGGATGTTCACTTTCTCGCAGATCTCGGCCGCATTTTTGGCGCCAATGCCGTGGATATACTGCAGCGCAATAACCACGCGCTTGTTGGTCGGAATATTTACACCGGCGATACGCGCCATCTTCAGTCTCCATATAAGGCCAGACGTACAAGTCCTTTAAAGATCTTGTACTCCGGCGTTGCGAAAACCTGCGTCCGGTGGAGGCCGGCCCATGCAGGCGGTGATAAGTGGGTTAAAACGACCGAAAGGCCCCGTACCCTCGAACGAGGACACCGGACCACGCGATCTCTGTGATGGCGCGGATATATGGACTTAACCGGCGTGCGTCAACCCTAAACACGACGATTCTGTGAAATCCCCCGCTTTACCCCTGACTTAACCGGCCAAAGCCGCATCAATAGCCTTGGAAACCTCATCGATCGCGGCCATGCCGTCGATGACTTTCAGCGTGCCCCTGCCCCTGTAATACTCGGCTACAGGAGCTGTCTGCGCGCGATAGGCATCGAGCCGGGTCTTGAATGTCTCCGGATTGTCGTCGGCCCGTACGGTGCCACCGGCGGCCTTGGTCTCATCCGCCCGCTTTACGATGCGCGCCAGCAGTGCCTCTTCATCGACCTTGAGGCCGATGATGCCGTCGAGCTGCATGCTCTTTCTGGCCAGCATCTCGTCGAGCGCCTCGGCCTGGGCGACCGTGCGCGGAAAGCCGTCGAGAATGAAGCCGTTCTTGGCGTCGGGCTCGTTCAGCCGGTCGGAAATGATGCCGACCACGATGTCGTCGGACACCAGCGCGCCGGCATCCATCACCGCCTTCGCCTGCAGCCCGATCGGCGTCCCCGCCTTGACGGCGGCACGCAGCATGTCGCCGGTCGAAAGTTGCGGAATATTGTACTTCTTCATCAGCCTTTCGGCTTGCGTACCCTTCCCAGCCCCCGGCGGGCCGAGCAATATGAGCCTCATCGTCTTCTCCCCCGCAGCTTCGCTTTCTTCACAAGACCCTCATATTGCTGGGCCTGCAAATGTCCATGGACGTGCGCCACCGTATCCATCGTCACACTCACGACGATCAGCAGCGACGTACCACCGAAATAAAACGGCAGCGCGGCGTAAGATATAAGCATTTCAGGCAATAGACAGATAAGTGAGAGGTAAAGTGCGCCGATCACGGTGATGCGCGTCAACACCTGGTCGATGAACTGCGCCGTCCGTTCGCCGGGCCGAATGCCGGGAATGAAGCCGCCGTGCTTCTTGAGATTGTCCGCCGTCTCGGCCGGATTGAAGACAACCGCGGTGTAGAAGAAGGCGAAGAACACGATGAGGCCGATGTAGCACATCATGTAGAGCGGCCGGCCGTGGGCGAAATAGGCATTGACCGTCGCCAACCAGCCGGTTGCATCCGCCTGCGAGAAATTCGCCAGGGTCGTCGGCAGCAGCAGCAGCGAGGAGGCGAAAATCGGCGGAATAACGCCCGCGGTATTGAGCTTCAGCGGCAGGAATGAGGTCTGCCCCTCATACATCCGGTTGCCCACCTGGCGCTTGGGATAGGTGATCAGCAGGCGGCGCTGCGCCCGTTCCATATAGACGATGAAGGCCGTCACCACGAACGACATCAGAATGACGAAAATGATGATGCCTGTATTCAGCGCGCCCTGGCGACCGAGCTCCAGGGTCGAGACGATGGCTGAAGGAAACGCCGCCACGATGCCGGCGAAAATGATCAGCGACGAACCGTTGCCGATGCCGCGCGCGGTGATCTGTTCGCCGAGCCACATCAGGAACATGGTACCGCCGACCAGAGAGATCACGGTCGAAATCTGGAAGAACAGGCCCGGATTGGCGACGACGCCCTCCTGGCCCTGCAGACCGATCGATATGCCCCAGGCCTGGAACACCGCCAGCACCACGGTCAGGTAACGCGTGTACTGGTTGATGACCTTGCGGCCCTGCTCGCCTTCTTTCTTCAGGGCTTCGAACGACGGCACCACCGAGGTCAGAAGCTGGAGAATGATGGAGGCCGAGATATACGGCATGATGTTCAGGGCGAAGATCGCCATACGCTGAACGGCGCCGCCGGCGAACATGTTGAACAGCTCGAGCACACCCTGCTGCTTGCCGGTGAAGCTCTGCTCGAACGCCACCGGATCGATGCCGGGCAACGGAATATAAGTTCCGAGCCGGTAGATGATCAGCGCGCCAAGCGTGAACCAGATTCTCTTTTTGAGTTCCTCGGCTTTGCCGATGGCCGAGAAGTTAATCGAGGCTGCTAGCTGTTCGGCTGCCGATGCCATGTGAGCGCTCCGCTGGCGCGCCAGGCGCGCCGAATTCAAATGAGTCTGGACCTAAACACGGGAACGGGGCGAAAGGCCTGCACCTTCCGCCCCGTCCGAAATTATATGGCTATTCCGAACCCCGTTGAAAAGCCCGGAAGCCAGCGAGATCAGGCGCTTTCGGCGGGTGCGGCGTTAAGAAGCTTGACGCTGCCGCCAGCCTTCTCGATCGCCGCGATGGCAGATTTCGACGCTGCCGCCACTTCGAACGCCACTTTGGCCTTCAATTCGCCATTGCCGAGGATCTTCACGCCGTCGCGCGCCTTGGCGCAGACGCCGGCGGCGATCAGCGCTTCGAGCGTCACCAGCTTGGCGCCGTCGAGCTTGCCCGCTTCGATCGCCTGCTGCACGCGGCCGAGGTTGACCTCGTTATAGTCGGTCGAGAACGGAGCAGTGAAGCCGCGCTTCGGCAGGCGACGATGCACGGGCATCTGACCGCCTTCGAAGCCCTTGATGCGCACGCCCGAACGCGCCGTCTGGCCCTTGCCGCCACGGCCCGACTGCTTGCCCTTGCCCGAACCGATACCGCGACCAACGCGGGTGCGTTCCTTGGAGGAACCGGGATTGTCCCTGATGTCATTGAGTTTCATCGCTGGAACCCCTTACTTGCCGTCGACGACGCGCACAAGATGCGCGACTTTTGCGACCATTCCGCGAACGGCCGGGGTGTCCTCGATCGAGGAGCGGCGACCGATCTTGTCCAGGCCGAGCCCCTTCAACGTCGCGCGCTGTTCGCCCGGACGCCCGATGGCGCTTTTGGTCTGTTCAAGAGTGATGGTCTTCTTGGAAGAGTTGGTCATAAATCAGCCCTCCCTCAAGCATCGACGGCATCTGCATCGACGCCCTGACGGCGCGATTGCAGGGTGGAGACTTTGAGACTGCGGCGGGCCGCGACCGTGCGGGGCGAGTCTTCGTGCTTCAGCGCATCGAACGTGGCGCGCACCATGTTGTAGGGGTTGGACGACCCCTGCGACTTGGCGACGACGTCATGCACGCCGAGCGTTTCGAAGACAGCGCGCATCGGGCCGCCGGCGATGATGCCGGTACCAGCCGGAGCAGCGCGCACGACCACGCGGCCGGCGCCATGACGTCCGTGAACGTCGTGATGCAGGGTGCGGCCTTCACGCAGCGGCACGCGGATGAGACCGCGCTTGGCGGCTTCCGTTGCCTTGCGGATTGCTTCGGGAACTTCGCGGGCCTTGCCATGGCCGAAGCCGACGCGGCCCTTCTGGTCGCCGACGACGACGAGTGCGGCAAAGCCGAAACGCCGGCCGCCCTTCACAACCTTGGCGACGCGGTTGATGTGAACCAGACGGTCCACAAACTCGCTGTCGCGCTCTTCACGATCGCGGCGACCGCCGCCTTCAGAATCACGTGCCATACTTTTTCTTCCGTCACTTGCGCGGCCCGAAAATGGACCGCTCGCTGGGATTGCCCCGCCCTCTATCACAAGGGCGCGGAAACTTTTGGATTTAGAAGTCCAGTCCGCCTTCACGCGCACCGTCGGCGAGCGCTTTGACGCGGCCATGGTAATTATAAGAACCACGGTCGAAGACAACTTCCTTGATGCCGGCCTGAACGGCGCGTTCGGCAATCAGCTTGCCGATCGCCTTGGCTGCATCGACGTTCGCGCCCGTCTTCAGGGCCGAACGCTGGTCCTTCTCGAGCGAAGAAGCGGCGACAATCGTCGCGCCCTTCGCGTCGTCGATGATTTGCGCATAGATCTGCTTGGAAGACCGATGCACGGACAGACGCGGCTTGCCATAGGCACGCGCCTGGATTGAACGGCGAACGCGCGCCTTGCGGCGGGCGGTGGCCTGATGATTGTTTGCCATCGCTGCGCTCCTTACTTCTTCTTGCCTTCCTTGCGGAAGATGAATTCACCGGCGTACTTGACGCCCTTGCCCTTGTAGGGCTCGGGACCACGGAACGCCCGGATCTCGGCTGCCACCTGACCGACCTGACGGCGATCAATGCCCGAGATCGTCACTTCCGTCGGCTTCGGCGTCGTGATGGCGATGCCCGCCGGGACCGGATAGTTGACGTCGTGACTGAAGCCCAGCGAGAGCTGGAGGTTCTTGCCGACGACCGCCGCCTTGTAACCGACGCCGGTGATTTCGAGCTTCTTCTCGAAACCATTGGTGACGCCCGTCACGAGATTGGCGATCTGCGCGCGCGACGTACCCCACATCGCGCGGGCGCGCTTGGAGTTTTCACGCGGGTCGACCTTGATCGAGTTCCCGTCGAGAACGACGGAAATCTCGGAAGGAACAGAGAACTTGAGTTCTCCCTTCGATCCCTTGACGGCCACATCCTGGCCATCGACCTTGGCGGTGACGCCGGCCGGAATCGTAACAGGCTTTTTACCGACACGAGACATGATTGAAAGCCTCTCGCTCAGAAGACCCGGCAGAGCACTTCACCGCCGACATTCTGCTCGCGAGCAGCGTGATCGGCCATGACGCCCTTCGGGGTCGATACGATGGTGATGCCCAGGCCGTTGGCGACACGGGGCATCTGCGAAACGGCGGCGTAGACACGCCGGCCGGGCTTGGAAACACGATCGATCTGACGGATGACGGGTTCGCCCTCGAAATACTTGAGTTCGATTTCGAACTCGGAGCGGCCGTTGCCGTAGTCGGTTGTGGAATAGCCACGGATATAGCCCTCGTCCTTCAGGACTTCGAGCACGTTGGCGCGCAGCCGCGAGCCAGGTGTGTTCACCTTGCCCTTGCGGCGCATCTGCGCGTTGCGGATACGGGTGAGCATATCGCCCAATGGATCGTTCATCGGCGGCGCTCCTTACCAGCTCGACTTGACGAGGCCCGGAATCAGGCCCTTCGAACCGAATTCACGGACAGCAATACGCGACATCTTCGTCTTGCGATTATAGGCGCGCGGACGGCCCGTGACTTCGCAACGGTTGCGCAGACGGGTCGATGACGAATTGCGTGGCAGTTGCGCAAGCTTGAGGGAAGCCTCAAACCGCTCTTCCATGCCGAGAGACTCGTCGTTCACAATTTCCTTCAGCCGCGCGCGACGACCGGAGAACTTCTTCACCAGACGTTCCTTGCGCTTCTGGTTTTCTACAGCGCTCTTCTTTGCCATGAGCTTACCTCTTGATTCCGCGTTTGAGACCCGAAAGGGATTTCCCAGGCCTCACTGCCGGAACGGGAAGTTGAATGCGCGCAGGAGGGCGCGCGCCTCTTCGTCAGTCTTGGCGGTCGTGCAAACGATCACGTCCATACCAAGAACCGATTCCATTTTATCGTAGTCGATCTCGGGGAACACCAGGTGTTCCTTGATGCCCATGGCGTAGTTGCCATTGCCATCGAACGACTTCGGATTGAGACCGCGGAAGTCGCGAATGCGCGGCAGCGCGATCGTGACCAGACGGTCCAGGAATTCATACATGCGGGTCTTGCGCAAAGTCACCTTGGCGCCGATCGGCATGTTCTCGCGCAGCTTGAAGGTCGAGATGGCCTTGCGGGCACGCGTCACGACCGGCTTCTGGCCGGCGATGAGAGCGAGGTCGCCAGCCGCCGTCGTCACCTTCTTGGTGTCGTTGACGGCGTCGCCTACGCCCATGTTGAGCACGATCTTCTCGATCGTCGGCACTTCGAGCGGGTTCTTGTAGCCGAACTCCTCGATCATCTTCTTGCGCACGACGTCGTCGTACAGCTTGCGCATGCGCGGCGAATAGCCCTTCGGCACGGTCAGCGATTCAGCGGTCGCGACGTTCTCGGGGATCGCAGCCTCACCGCGCTTCGCCTTCGGCGCCTTGGCATTGTCCTTGCCGGCATCCTTCGGGGCGGCGTCCTTGCCACCCTTGTTTTTCGGAGCATCAGCCATCGATCGTTTCTCCGGAACGCTTGGCGACGCGGACCTTGCGGCCGTCGTCGAGAATCTTGAATGCGACGCGCGTCGCCTTGCCGTCCTTCGGATCGGCCAGCGCGATGTTCGACAGATGGATGGAGGCCTCCTTCGAGATGATGCCGCCTTCCTGCGTCTGCGTCTGTTTCTGGTGCTTGCGAACCATGTTGAGGCCACGCACGATGGCGCGTTCCTCGCTCGGCATCACCTTCACAACTTCACCGTTGCGGCCCTTGTCGCGACCGGCGAGCAGGACGACCTTGTCGCCCTTCTTGATCTTCGCGGCCATTACAGCACCTCCGGCGCAAGCGAGATGA
>Ga0180219_1001326_pt1 | contig 16343 bp, 19 predicted proteins | sample eDN3rd30CBELigMG_FD_151338 | JGI IMG/M metagenome (GOLD analysis project Ga0180219, IMG submission 151338) | Enriched Miracle-Growth compost microbial communities from Emeryville, California, USA - eDNA 3rd pass 30_C BE-Lig MG (version 2)... ...
GGATGCCGACGGGCGCCTCGCGCTCGACGCCGAGCGTGCCGCGGGCGTCCCACCAGCCCTTCGCGCTGAGCTCGGCCCGCCGGATGTCGACGCCCGAGGCGATCGCGACGGCGCGGAACGTCACGCCTGCGCAGCCGAGCAGCGCCTGGAGCAGCAGGTCGGCGGAGCAGGCGTCGAGCCCGTCGCCGCCCGTCGCGGGATGCAGTCCCGCCCGCACCGGCCCGGTGAAGCCGTCGATCGTGACCGTGACGCCGCCTTCCGCGTACGTCCCGTGTGCCTCGGCCGGCGTGATCGCGGTCGCGGGGTCGTCCCGGTAGCGGGCCTTGAGCGGCGCCTGCCGCTCGCGCAGCGCGTCCGCGTCGATCGTCGTCATGGCTCAGTCCCTCCGTCGTCTCGCCGAGATGACCCCGGTGTCGAAGCCGAGCAGGTGCAACCCGCCGTGGAAGCGCGCGTGCTCGACCTTGAGGCACCGATCCATGACGACCGTCAGCCCCTTCGACTCGCCGTAGCGGGCCGCGTCCTCGTTCCAGATGCCGAGCTGCACCCAGATGGTCCCCGCGCCGATCGCGACCGTCTCGTCGATGACGGCGGGGATCGCGTCGGGCCGGCGGAACACGTCGACGATGTCGGGCACGACGGGCAGCTCTGCGAGGGAGCGGTAGACGGGCCGCCCGAGGATCTCGGTCGCGTTCGGGTTGACGAAGTAGAGCTCGTAGTCGCTCTCCTGGCTCAGGTACGTGGCGACGAAGTAGCTCGAGCGGGACGGGTCCGGGGACATGCCCACGATCGCGATGGAGCGCGCGCCGCGCAGGATCGCCTGCCGCTCGCGGGCGCTCGGCCCGATCCAGGTGCGCTCGCTGCGGTTCGCGCGGGCGAGCGCGGAGTCGCTCGGTACGGCGCAGGCGAGGCCGTTCGGCATCGTGATGGTCGTCTCGATCGGCGAGAACACGTCGCGGCCCCCTACTGCTTCGCCGCGGCGTCGAGCGCCTGGTCGAGGTCGGCGATGATGTCCTCGGGGTCCTCGATCCCGACGGAGATGCGCACGAGGCCGGGCAGCACGCCGCCGTCGAGGAGCTGCTGCTCGCTCAGCTGCGCGTGGGTCGTCGAGGCGGGGTGGATGACGAGCGTCTTCGCGTCGCCGATGTTCGCGAGGTGGCTCGCGAGCTCGACGCCCTCGATGAGCGCCCGTCCGGCGGCGCGGCCGCCCTTGACCCCGAAGCCGAAGACGGAGCCCGGTCCCTTCGGGAAGTAGTGCGCGGCGCGCTCGTGGTGGGGGTGGCTCGGCAGTCCCGCCCAGCTCACGAACTCGACGCGGGAGTCCGCCTCGAGCCACTCGGCGACCGCCCTCGCGTTGTCGACGTGCGCCTGCATGCGCAGCGGCAGGGTCTCGACGCCTTGCGCGAGCAGCCACGCGGAGTGCGCGGAGAGCACGGGGCCCATGTCGCGCAGCTGCTCGGCGCGCAACCTGGTCAGGAACGCGTACTCGGCGAAGTTGCCCGTCCAGCTCAGCCCGCCGTAGTGCGGCACGGGCTCGTCGAATCGGGGGAAGCGCCCGCTCGTCCAGTCGAAGCGCCCCGACTCGACGACGACGCCGCCGAGGGTCGTGCCGTGCCCGCCGAGGAACTTCGTCGCCGAATGCGTGACGATGTCGGCGCCGTGCTCGATCGGCCGGTTCAGGTACGGCGTCGCGACCGTCGAGTCGACGATGAGCGGCACCCCGTGCGCGTGCGCGACGTCGGCGAGGCCCTCGAGGTCGGCGATGTCGCCCGACGGGTTCGAGACGCTCTCGACGAAGACGAGCTTCGTCTCGGGCCGGATCGCGGCCGCGTAGTCGGCGGGGTCGGTGCCGGCGACGAACGTCGTGTCGACGCCGAATCGACGCAGCGTCACGTCGAGCTGCGTGACGGTCCCGCCGTAGAGGCTCTGCGCCGCGACGATGTGGTCGCCCGCGCCGGCGAGCGCCGCGAAGACGATGAGCTCCGCCCCGAGCCCGGACGCCGCCGCGACCGCGCCGAGACCGCCCTCGAGGGAGGCGACACGCTCCTCGAAGGACGCGACGGTCGGGTTGGACAGCCGCGAGTAGATGTTCCCGTACTTCTGCAGGGCGAAGCGGGCCGCCGCATCGCCCGTGTCGTCGAACACGAACGCGGTGGACTGGTGGATCGGCAGCGCGCGCGAGCCGTGCTCGGCGTCGGGGATGTTGCCCGCGTGGACCGATCGGGTCCGGAATCCGTACTGCCGATCCAGTTGCGCCATCGGGCAAGGATATGCGGCATTGCTACGGCGTCTTTCGCCGCGTTACGAACGGTGTCGGGGGTTCGTGCGCGCCGGGCGCCCGGCCTCATATCTTCGAGCGCATGTCCATCGGCACGCTCGCCCGCGAGGCGCTCGGCATCCGCCTCAGCGGTGTCGGCAAGCGCTTCCCTCGACCGGACGGCGGACAGCGTGCGGTGCTCGCGGACATCGACCTGAGCATCGAGCCCGGCGAGGTCGTCGCGCTCCTCGGCCCGTCGGGCTGCGGCAAGTCGACGCTGCTGCGGCTCATGGCGGGCCTCGACTCCCCCGACTCGGGCGAGCTGCTCATCGGGGACCGTCCCGTCGAGGAGGTCGACCAGCGCTGCGCGGTCGCCTTCCAGGAGCCGCGGCTGCTGCCCTGGCGCACGATCGGACGCAACGTGCGCCTGGGCCTGCCCCGCGGGACGGATCGGGCCGCGGGAGAACGCCGTGTCGCGGGCCTGCTCGAACTCGTCCAGCTTCCCGAGGCCGCGGGGCTGCGGCCCCGCCAGGTCTCGGGCGGCATGGCCCAGCGCGCCTCGCTCGCCCGCGCGCTCGCCCGCAACCCTGGCGTTCTGCTCCTCGACGAGCCCTTCGGCGCGCTCGACGCGCTCACCCGGATCACGATGCAGGACCTGCTCGTCGACGTGCACCGCAGCGAGGTGACGACGATCGTGCTCGTCACGCACGACGTCGAGGAGGCGCTCGTGCTCGCCGACCGGATCGTCATGCTCGGCCCGGACCCGGAGCGCCCCGAGGAGGGCTCCGGTATCCGCAGGATCCTCGCGATCGACGAGCGGCGCCCGCGCGACCGGGCCGCGGCCGGCGCCTCGGAGGCGCGGGCCGAGCTGCTCGGCCTGCTCGGCGTCGACGCCCACCACATCCGCTGACCCGACCACCGACCCCGACCACCGACCCACTGCGACCACTCGACGCGCACTGCACCGCGCGTCCCGAATGAGAGAGCACCACGTGTCCAAGATCACCCTTGCCGCCGCAGCACTTGCGGCGGCCTCCGCCCTCGCGCTCGGCGGTTGCGCCGGCGAGAGCGCGCCGCAGGCCGCCGCCGCGCCCGACGGAGCCTCCGAGTCCTCCTGGAGCGCCGACGTCCTCAACATCGACTTCGCGACCTACAACCCGCTGTCGCTCATCATCAAGGAGCAGGGCTGGCTCGAGGCCGCGACCGAGGGCGAGGTCGAGATCGTCTGGACGCAGTCGGCCGGCTCGAACAAGGCGAACGAGGGGCTGCGCGCGGGCGCGCTCGACGTCGGCTCGACCGCGGGCTCGGCGGCGCTGCTGGCCCGCTCGAACGGCTCGCCGATCAAGGTCATCGACATCTACTCGCAGCCAAACTGGGCGGCGCTGCTCGTGCCCGCCGGCTCCGAGATCACGACGACCGAGGAGCTGCGGGGCAAGCGCATCGCGGCGACGAAGGGCACCGACCCGTACTTCTTCCTGCTGCAGTCGCTCGCCGAGCACGGCATCGGCCTCGACGAGGTCGTCATCGAGAACCTCCAGCACTCCGACGGCAAGCTCGCGCTCGAGGCGGGCTCGGTCGACGCCTGGTCGGGACTCGACCCGCTGCTCTCGACGTCGGTCGCGCTCGCCGGGTCGACGATCATCTACGACAACATCGACTTCAACAGCTACGGCTTCCTCAACGCGACGGAGTCGTTCCTGGAGCGCAGCCCCGACCTCGCGCAGCTCGTCGTTGACGCCTACGAGAAGGCGCGCGCGTGGGCGATCGCGAACCCGGAGGAGACCGCGGCGATCCTCGCCGAGGTGTCCGGCATCGATCTGGCGATCGCGAAGTCGGTGCTCATCGATCGCACCGTGCTCGACCTCGACCCGGTGCCCGGGCAGAAGCAGCTCGACGTGCTCGCGGTCATCGGGCCGATCTTCGTCGAGTCGAAGGACGTCGCGAGCCAGGGCCTCATCGACGAGGCGCTCGCGACGATCGTCGACGACCGGTTCGCGAAGGCCGCTAACCCGGATGCGCTCTGATCAGACGGCGTGGCTCCGCCGGCGATGGGTGACCATCGTCGGCGGGGCCATCCTGCCGATCCTGCTCATCGCCGGCTGGTGGTGGCTGTCGCTCTCGGGCCTCGTGCCCGCCTACCGGCTGCCGTCCCCGCCCGCGGTCGTCCAGGCGGCGATCGAGATGGGCTCGACGGGTCAGCTCTTCCAGGACATCGGCATCTCGACGCAGCGCGTGCTGATCGGCTTCGGGATCGGCTCGCTCATCGGGCTCGCCCTCGGCGCGCTCGTGGGGCTGTCGCGCAGCGCGAGCATCCTGCTCGAGCCGCTCATCGGCGCGCTGCGCGCGGTCCCCTCGCTGGCCTGGGTGCCGCTGCTGCTGCTCTACGTGGGCTTCGGCGAGCCGCCGAAGATCGTGCTCATCACGATCGGCGCGGCCTTCCCCGTGTTCACGACGCTGTCGATCGCGCTGCGCCACGTCGACCCGCAGCTCGTGGAGCTCGGCCGCGCGTACGGCCTCGGCCGGATGTCGCTGCTGTGGAACGTGCAGCTGCCGGCGGTGGTCCCCGCGATCGTGAGCGGCCTGCGGCTCGCGCTCGCGCAGTCGTGGCTCTTCCTCGTCGCGGCGGAGCTGCTGTCGAGCGCGATGGGGCTCGGCTTCATCCTCGTCGACTCGCAGAACAACGGGCGGATCGACCGGATGTTCCTCGCGATCATCCTGCTCGCGGTGCTCGGCAAGGCCTCCGACGCGATCATCGGGCTGCTGCAGCGCGCACTGCTGCGCTGGTGGGGATAGAACGCGAGGCGCGCGCTCAGGTGCCGGGTGCGACGGGGTAGTGGCTCGCGATCGCGATCCGGTTCCAGGCGTTGATGACGACGGCGAGCCAGATCACCGCGGCGATCTGACGATCGTCGAGATGGTCGCCCGGCCGGATGCCGCGATCGGCGAGGCGTCCATGGTCGCTGATCAGGGTGACCTGCTCGGTGAGCTGCAGCGCGGCCTGCTCGGCGGGGCCGAAGTACTGCGACTCCCACCAGGCGGCGAGCACGGCGAGCCGCTCGGACGTCTCCCCGTGCGCGATCGCGTCGGCGGTGTGCATCCGCAGACAGAACGCGCAGCCGTTGAGCTGCGAGGCGCGGATCTTGACGAGCTCGACGAGGAGCGGGTCGAGGCCCGCCTGGACGGCGGCCTCCCCCGCCTTGGCGTTAAGCTCCAGCATCGCCCGATAGGGCTCGGGGTACGTCTTGCCGATGTCGACGCCGGTCATGCCGATGCCGCTCCTTCCTGTCGCTGCGCGACGAGCCACTCGTCGAAGCTCTCGCGCCCGAGCATCGCTTCGGGCCCGGGGATGAGGCGCCCGTCGGCGAGGATGCGGCCCATGCTCCCGGGCAGCCTGACCTCGAGCACGGGCCCGCGCTCGCCGCGGGCGCGCAGCAGGCGGCGCATGAGGTCGGCCATCCGCTCGATGCTCGGGCCCGCGAGGTCGGGCACGAGTCCCGCGGGCTCGCCGGCCGCGATCCCGGCGAGGGCCGCCGCGACCTCCGCCGCGGCGACGGGCCGGCAGCGCATCTTCGGTGCGAGGTAGACACCGAGCGTCCGGCCGCGGGCGAGGGTCTGCGCCGCGAACTCGTGGAACTGGGTCGCGCGCAGCAGGCTCCAGCGCTCGTCGGCGGCCATGACGAGCCGCTCCTGCTCGGCCTTGCCCGCGTAGTACCCGGAGGTGGACTCGGCCGCGCCGACGATCGACAGCGCGACGTGGTGCGGGACGCCGGCATCGCGTTCTGCCGCGAGCAGATTGCCGGTCGCGGTGGCGAAGAACTCGATCGCGGCCCCCGTCTGGAGCGTCCCGATCGAGGTCACGTCGACGACGGCGTCGCAGCCGTCGATGGCCGCCGCGAGGCCTTCCGCGCGCGTCACGTCGACTCCGCCGGAGCGGCTGATCGGCACCGCCTCGTCGCCCGCGGCGCGCACCGCCTCGACGACGAGCCTGCCGACGACGCCGGTCGCCCCTGCCACCGCGATGCGCTTCATCTCCGACCTCCCGCGAGACCGGGCCGGCCCGTGAACGGAGTACGGCCCCCGACCGGATCATATCCCCGGTCGGGGGCCGTCTCACTGCTGTGCGCGAGGGGGGACTTGAACCCCCACGCCCTTACGGGCACTAGCACCTCAAGCTAGCGCGTCTGCCATTCCGCCACCCGCGCGCAGTCGCTCCCACGGGAGCAACGAGGGTCAATCGTAGCACCCTTCGACTCGCCTGCGGCTCGCTCAGGGGGCCGTTGTGAGAAAGGCTGCGGCTCGCTCCGGGGGCCGTTGCGGGAATGCCTGCGGCTCGTGCAGGAGGGCGTTCAGAGGAGGTCAGGCGGCCGCGCGCTCGGCCTGGGCGGTGACGAGGATCGGGTAGTGATCGCTGCGCCCGCGACGAAGCGTCTCGACCGACAGGATGTCCATCCCGCGGCCCGTCACGAAGTCGAAATGGCCGCGGACGAGCTTGAGCGTCTCGTAGGTGCGCTTGTCGGAGAGCACGAGGTCGTAGCCGGCCTGGTTGAGCCGGTCGCCGAGGCGGTTGTGGAAGAGCGGATAGTTGTAGTCGCCGACGAGCAGCGCCGGCGCGGTCGTCGACAGGCGGTCGAGGTGCTCGTGCGCCGCGATGATCTGCTTGCGCCGCAGCGAGTTGCGCGAGGTCAGCGGCGCCGCGTGGAACGAGCCGAGGACGAGCGTCTCGTCGGTGTCCACGTCGCGCAGCAGGGCGCCGACGAGCCGCTCGGGCGTGCGCTCGAACATGAGGTCGTGGACCGAGCGCTTGAGCGCGAACGCCTCCGAGCCCTCGAGCTCGAAGCGCTCCGTGCGGTGGTAGACGGCCAGGGCGAGGTCGTTGCGGCGCGTGTGCTCCGACAGGCTCAGGTGCCCGATGCGCTCCGGGAGCGCGTGCGCGTGCACCTCCTGCAGGCAGAGGGCGTCGAGGTCGGGGTCGCTCGACACGATCCCCGCCAGTTCCCCGATCGCCTTGCTGTGCAACAGGTTGTAACTGATCACGCGGAAGGCCACATCGGCACGATACCCGTCACATGTTGCAGTCAGATGTCAGCACTACGCTGACGACGTGACCGTCACTGCCCCCGACCTCTACGAAATCGGCGTCACGACGATCGACGGGCGCGAGACGACGCTCGCCGAGTACCGGGACCGCCCGATGCTCGTCGTCAACGTCGCGTCCAAGTGCGGCAACGCCCCGCAGTACGCGCAGCTCGAGGAGCTCCACCGCGAGTACGGCGATCGCGGGCTCGCGGTCCTCGGCTTCCCCTGCAACCAGTTCCTCGGCCAGGAGCCCGGATCGAACGCGAAGATCCTCGACTACTGCACGACGACGTGGGGCGTCACCTTCCCGATGTTCGCCAAGATCAAGGTCAACGGACGCCACGCGCACCCGCTCTACCAGCTCCTCAAGACCGCGACGGACGACGAGGGCACGGCGGGCCGGGTCGCCTGGAACTTCGAGAAGTTCCTCGTCCTGCCCGACGGCCGGATCCGCCGCTTCCGGCCCTCGATGAAGCCCGACGACCCTGCGATCGTCGGCGCGATCGAGGCCGCGCTCGCGTGACGCGGCTCACACTCATCCGCCACGGGCAGACGCCGTCCAACGTCCTCGGCCTGCTCGACACCGGCGCGCCCGGCCCGGGCCTGACCGAGCTCGGGGCACGCCAGGCGGCGGCGCTCCCCCGCCTGCTCATCGACCAGGCGATCGACGCCGTCTACGTGAGCAAGCTCGTGCGCACGCACGCGACCGCGCTGCCCATCGCCGACGACCGCTTCGTCGACCGGATCGAGCTGCCCGGCATCCACGAGGTCGAGGCCGGCTCGCTCGAGATGCGCAGCGACGACGACGCGGTCCGCCGCTACATGACGACGGCATTCGACTGGGCGGCGGGCGACCTCGACGCGCGCATCCCCGACGGACCCGACGGCTACGAGTTCTTCGGCCGCTTCGATGCCGACATCGAGCGCGTCGTGCGCGAGTCGCATCACCCCGTCGTCGTCAGCCACGGCGCCGCGATCCGGATCTGGGTGGGCCGCTCCGCGCGGAACATCTCCCCCGACTTCACGGCGGTCCACCACCTGCCCAACACGGGCGTCGTCGAGCTCGAGGGCGAGCCGGGCGACTGGCGCCTGCTGTCCTGGCCGGACGCCCCGGTCGCGCCGCCCGACCCGATCGACTTCGAAGCCGATCTGGCACAATGACGACATGGCCGAGCCGGTCTTCAGCGACAACCCGGACGCGGGCCGCTACGAGCTGCGTCTCGACGGCGAGCTGATCGGCACCGCCGACTACGCGATCCGCGGCGACGCCGTCGCCATCACCCGCGTCTTCACGCGGCCGACGCACCGCAACCAGGGCTATGCCTTCCGGACGACGCAGTACGCGGTCGACCGGATCGTCGCCGACGGGCGCAAGGTCGTGCCGATGTGCTGGGTCGCCGAGCGGTGGTTCGCTGAGCACCCCGAGCGCGCCGACGCCCTCGCGTAGCGCTCAGGACCACCAGCCGGGCTGCAGCACGACGCGCACGTCGACGCCGCTGCCCTTGAGCTCCTCGCGGATCGCGCGCCGCGCCGGCTCGTTCGCCGCCGCGAGCAGCTGGAGCTCGCCCGCGAGGTTCGCGACGAGGACGACGAGGTCGGCGGGGCGCTCGACCTCGGCGGCGTCCGGCCAGCGGAACGCGTCCGTCGCCGAGCCGAGCTCGGAGCGCCAGTCCTGATCGGCGAGCACGGGCAGCAGCTCCCGCAGCCGCGACCGCGCCGCGACGAGGTACACGCGGCGCTCGACCCGATTCGTCTTCAGCGCGGCGGCCGCGGGCGCCGGGGCCGGCTTCGCCCTGGCCGCGCTCGCGCGGGGAGCCCGCGCGGCCCGGGGCCGCTCGGGAGCCTGCCGCGGGGAGCAGACATCGCACACGTCGGACTCGAGGCCGTGGATGCATTCGCTCACGACTCCATCCTCCCCCATTCGGGGCGGCCCCGAACTGGGTGCAGCGCGCGCACTATCCCGCAGGTGTCGCAGTTCCTAGGATCGGGTTGTGTCGGCCGCCGATGGGTTCCAGCCTGCCGCCGCCGCGCCGCGGCCGTGGCGTCCGCTGTGGTGGTGGTTCATCATCCACGGCACGGTCGTCGCCGCATAGGGCCTCTTCGCCCTCGTCTCCCCGGTGCGCGGCTCCGACGGCTGGATCGTCGACGGCGCCGCCTACGGGATCATGCTCGTCCTCGCGGGCGCGCAGCTCGTCGTGCAGGGTCTCGGCTGGCGCCGCTACGGCGACGGCTGGCTCGGGATCTTCCTCGGCGGGATCGTCGGCATCCTGTTCGCCGCGGCGGTCCTCGTCTCGGCGGCACTCGGGAGCGCGGACGCGATCTTCTGGGTCGTCATGGCGTTCCTCGCCGTCGAGGGCACGATCTTCATCACCGGCACCTCCAGCGGCCTCCTCTTCCGCAACTGGGGCGTGCTCATGGGCGGCATCATCTACATCGCGCTCGTCGTCATGCTCGTGCTGCGCTTCACGATCGACCACGACTACGAGATCCTCGACCCCGTGTGGGGCGCGCTCGGCCTGCTCTACGGCTTCGCGATGATCGCGGCCGCGATCCAGGTCCGGCACAACGCGATCGCCCAGGGCGGACATCAGGGCTAGGGCGTGTCCCCCGATCGCCGCGACATCCCTGTCGCGGGCTGAGATTTCGGGCTCGGGCTGAAAAGTCGGGCGTGTTTCCTCAGCCCGGCGACGATTCCTCAGCCCGGAACAAGATCGCACTTCGCGCGAACAGCGTCAGGAGACACGTCCTAGTCGCGAGGGGTGCCCGGCAGCAGCCGGGCCGGACGCACCGCGGCGCGCCCGAAGCGCTCGCGCGCACGATCGACCGCCTGCTCCGCCTCGCGCCAGGCGTCGTCGTCCCACAGCGCCGCCTGGCCCTCGCCGAGCTCCGCGCGCACGCCGATGAGCCGCACGGGCGGGATCGCGCCCTCGGCGTCGAGCAGTGCGAGCGCCGCCTCGTGGATCGCGTGCGCGACATCGGTCGGCTGGGCGAGCGTCCGCGCGCGGGTGATGGTGCGGAAGTCGCCGAAGCGCACCTTGATCGAGACGGTCCTCGCGAGCATCCCCGCCCGCCGCAGTCGCGAGCCGACGTCGTCGGAGAGCCGCAGCAGCACGCCGCGCAGCCGCTCGCGATCCGACACGTCCTCCTCGAACGTCGTCTCCCGGCCGATCGTCACGTCGTCGCGCTGCGTGACGACCGCCCGCGGGTCGATCCCGTTCGCGAGCTCGTGGAGCTTCCGCGCCGCCGCCTCGCCGAGCACTCGGCGCAGCACCGGCAGGGGCGTGTCGGCGAGCTCGCCGACGGTCGTGATGCCTCGGCTCGTCAGGCGCTCGCGCATCTTCCCCCCGACGCCCCAGAGCGCGTCGACGGGCATGGGGCGCAGGAACGCGAGCGTCTCGGCGACGGGGATGACGAGCAGCCCGTCGGGCTTCGCCCGGCCCGAGGCGAGCTTCGCGACGAACTTCGTGCCGGCGACGCCGACCGAGGCGACGAGTCCCGTCTCGGCCCGCACGCGCTCCCGCAGCAGCCGGGCCGCCTCGCGCGGCGAGCCGATCGCCCGGCCCGCGCCCGAGACGTCGAGGAAGCCCTCGTCGATCCCCAGCTCCTCGACGATCGGCGTGATCGTGCGGCACACGTCGAAGAAGACGCGCGACCAGTGCTCGTAGCGCTCGCGATGCGGCTCGACGACGACCGCCTGCGGGCAGCGCCGCAGCGCGAGCGCCATCGGCATCGCGGAGTTCACGCCGTAGCGGCGCGCCTCGTACGTCGCCGCGGTGACGACGGCGCGCGGCGAGTTGCGCCCCACGATGACGGGCCGGCCGCGCAGGTGCGGCAGCTCGAGGAGCTCGACCGAGGCGAAGAACGCGTCGAGGTCGGCGTGCAGGATCACGGCGCCCGTGTCGTCCGCGTGCTCGTCGCTGACGAGCCGATCGCGTCCATCCTGCCGACTCATACCGGCATTGTCTTACGATACTTGAGCCATGCACCCCTGGACGCGCTACGTCGCACTCGGCGACTCGTTCACGGAGGGCATCGGCGACCCGGAGCCGGGCATCCCCGGCGGCCACCGCGGCTGGGCCGATCGCGTGGCCGAGGAGCTCGCGACGCAGGCGGCCGAGTTCTCCTACGCGAATCTCGCCGTGCGCGGGCGCCTGCTGCAGGGCATCTGGGACGAGCAGGTAGGCCCTGCGCTCGCGCTGCAGCCGGACCTCGTGACCGTATCGGCGGGCGGGAACGACATCCTGCGGCCGGGCAGCGACCCCGACGAGGTCGCGTCCCGGCTCGATCGGATGATCGGCGAGCTGCGTGCGGGCGGCGCGAGCGTCGTCGTCTTCACCGGGCCCGACATCGGCATGACTCCAGTCATGCGTGCGATCCGCGGCAAGGTCGCGATCTTCAACGAGAACGTCCACGCCGTCGCGCTGCGGCACGACGCGATCGTCGCCGACCTGTGGGCGCTGCGCGATCTCTCGCTCCCCCAGATGTGGGCGGAGGACCGGCTGCACTTCTCGCCCCTCGGGCACCACACGATCGCCCGCATGGTGCTGCGCTCCCTCGGCGTCGAGCACGGACTCGAGGCGCTCGAGCCGCCGCCGCTGCCGGCGAAGTCGTGGCGTCGGGCGCGCGCCGAGGACCTCGCCTGGGCGAAGGACTACTTCGTGCCGTGGATCGGGCGACGACTGACCGGGCGGTCGTCGGGCGACGGCGTCCAGCCGAAGCGGCCGGAGCTCGGCCGCCCGTAGCGCTTCTAGCGTTCCGGGTTCGCCCAGCGCCATTCCGCGCCCGGATCCGGCAGCGCCGAGCCGAGCACGAGCGGGACGGCGATCGTCTCGCGCGGCGAGGAGATGGTCGCCGTGCCGACCGCGAGTCCCGCCTCGCCCGTGACGACCGGGTCGAGCGCGATGTCGACCGCGAGCGTCTCCGGCCCCCACACGAGGAAGCTCGCGGGCTCGGCCGTCACGGCGTCCGAGCTCGCGTCCCAGCGCGTCGTGTAGTCGCCGAAGTCGGTGCCGGCCGGCACCGAGAGCTCCTGGAAGCCCGCGACGGCGCTCGCGAGCAGCGCGCGCACGCTCTCGTCGACCGTCGCATGGTCGGGGCCGCCGAGCACGGCGCCGACGAGCGTGACCGTGCGGCCGCCGACGACCGCGTCCGCCGAGAACAGCAGGCAGGCGCCCGCCTCGTCGAGCGTGCCCGTCTTGATCCCGTCGATCCCGTCGACGCCGAGCAGGTCGTTCGAGCTCCCGATCTGGCCGACATCGGGGATGTCGGCGCTCGGCTGCGCGACGATCCCCGCCGTCACCGGGTTCGCGAGGGCGAGCTCGCCGAGGCGGATGAGGTCCGGGATCGTGCTCGTGTTCCGCGGATCGACGCCGGTCGGCTCGAGGATCGTGGTGCTCGACAGGCCGTTCGCGGCGAGCCATTCGGCCGCCGCTGCGGGGAAGGCGTCCAGCGACCCGAATGCCCAGTCCACGAGCGTGCGGGCGTGGTTGCCCGAGGAGCTGATGAGCATCGCCTCGAGCGCGTCCCGCTCGCTGATGACGCTCCCCGCCTCGGCGTAGACGCGGCTCTCGCCCTCCGCGAGGGCGTCGTAGTAGTACTGCTCGTCCTGCGCCGTGAGCTCGCGCAGCGGACCGTCGCCCTCGACGATCGGCATCCGGTCGAGGATCACGAGCGCGGTCACGACCTTCGAGATCGAGGCGATCGGCCGCGGGGTCCCATCACCGGCGACGACGAGCGGCGCGTCCCAGCCGACCGCGCCGATGCCCGACGCGCCGTAGCCGGCCGGCGCGGTCTGCACGTCGGCGCCCGTCGGGAGGGCGGGTGCCGCCGCGACCGGCACCGTCTCCGGCAGCGGCAGACCGAGCGCGACCGCCGAGTAGCCGCCGAGCCCGATCGCGCCAAGCCCGACGACGGCGATGACGCCGACCGCGATCCGGCGGCGGACGTAGACCTCGCGTCCGTGTCTCGGCATGAGGGCGAGTCTAGGAAGGCCGCCTGCGTATCGCGTGGAGCGCCACCGCGGCGGCGGCGGCGACATTGAGCGAGTCGACGCCGCCGGCCATCTCGATCCGGATCGTCGTGTCCGCCTCGCCGAGCGCCCGGCGGCTGAGGCCGTCGCCCTCCGTCCCGAGCAGCAGCGCGATCCGCGCCGGCGCGGCGGCCGCGAACTCGTCGAGCTCGACCGAGTCGGACTCGAGCGCGAGCGCCGCGAGATGGAAGCCCGCATCGCGCAGCGTCGTGTAGCCCTCTGGCCAGCCGATCCGCGTCCACGGCACCTGGAAGACCGTGCCCATGCTCACCTTGACGCTGCGCCGGTAGAGCGGGTCTGCGCAGCGCGGCGTCACGAGGACCGCGTCCGCGCCGAGCGCCGCCGCCGAGCGGAACGCCGCGCCGACGTTCGTGTGCTCGACGACGTCCTCGAGCACGAGCACCGTCCGCGCGCCAGCGACGAGCGCGAGCGGGTCCGGCAGCGCCGGGCGGTGCATCGCCGCGATCACGCCGCGGTGCACGTCGAAGCCCGTCACCGCCTCGAGCGCCTCCGGACCGCCGACGAAGACCGTCGCCTCGCGGTCGCCGAGCGCATCGAGGACCGCGTCGACATCGCGTTCTGCCACGAGGACCGAGCGCGGCGCGTGACCTGCCGCGAGCGCGCGGCGCAGCACCTTGATGCCCTCCGCGAGGTACAGGCCGCCCGCGGGCTCGAGCCTGCGGCGCAGGGCGACATCGGTCAGGTTCGCGTAGTCGCCGAGACGCGGGTCGCCGGCGACCGACTCGACGCGGACGAACTCGGGCACATCCCCAGCCTAGGAAACATGCCGGAAAACTCTCCGCCGTACGCTGTGGACATGTCCCCCGTCGCATCGACGCTCGAGCGGGCCGCCGAAGTGCTCGAAGGCCGCCGGCTCGCCGTGCTCACGGGCGCCGGGATCAGCACCGATTCGGGCATCCCCGACTACCGGGGCCGCGGCACCCCCGTGCGCACGCCCATGTCCTACCAGCAGTTCCTGTCGAGCGAGGCGTTCCGCCAGCGCTACTGGGCGGGCTCGCACCTCGGCTGGCGGCGGTTCCAGTCCGCACTGCCGAACGCCGGGCACCTCGCCATCGCGGAGCTCGAGGCCGCGGGGCTCGTCTGCGGCGTCGTCACGCAGAACGTCGACGACCTGCACCTCAAGGCCGGCTCGCGGCGGGTCGTCGACCTGCACGGCTCGATGCACTCCGTGAGCTGCCTCACCTGCGGCCAGAGCTTCGACCGCGGCGCGATCGCCGCCCGCCTCGCAGCCGCCAACCCCTGGCTCGACTCCGACGAGGCGCTCGAGCTCGCGCCCGACGGGGACGTCGCCATCGCCGAGTTCGACGAGACGATCGTGCCCGACTGCACCGTCTGCGGCGGGATCCTCAAGCCCGACGTCGTCTTCTTCGGCGAGTTCGTCCCGCCCCTCAAGTTCGAGGAGGGCGCGGGGCTCGTCGCCTCCTCCGGCGCGCTGCTCGTCGCCGGCTCCTCGCTCGTCGTCAACTCCGGCATCCGGATCGTCGAGCTCGCCCGCCGCCGACGCATGCCCATCGTCATCGTCAACCGCGGCGAGACGAAGGCGGACGGGCGTGCCGACGTCAAGATCGACGGCGGCACGACGGAGGCGCTCGTGGAGCTGCGGGATCGGCTCGTCGCGGCACGCCTGACGGTCTGACGCGCGACGAGCACGTAGGCTTGCGGGGCAATGCATCCGCTCAGGATCCTCATCGGAAGCGACACCTTCTCGCCCGATATCAACGGCGCCGCTCGCTTCACCGAACGTCTCGCGGCGGGCCTCGTCGACCGCGGCTACGACGTCCACGTCGCTGCGCCCGCCCACCCCGAGCAGGGCGTCGGCGAGCATCGCGAGGTCATCGAGGGCCGCGAGATGACGCTGCACCGCTGGAAGTCGTTCCGCTGGCCGTTCCACGAGTGGCTGCGGATCGTCGGGCCGTGGAACGCGAAGAAGTTCGCCCGCCGCACGCTCGATCGCGTCCAGCCCGACGTCATCCACGTGCAGTCGCACTACGTCATCGGGCGCGGCATCATCAAGGAGGCCCGGCGCCGCGGGATCCGCATCATCGGCACGAACCACTCGATGCCGGAGAACCTGCTCGACCACACGGGACTGCCGGGGCCGCTCAACAAGCTGCTGCTGAAGTGGGCGTGGAACGACCTGAGCTACCTGTACGGCATGGCGGCCCGGATCACGACCCCGACGGCGAACGCGGCGCAATTCCTTCAGGCGCACACGCGCCTGACGGAGGTCATGCCGGTCTCCTGCGGCATCGACGCGAGCCGCTACCGGCCCGACTTCGCTCCCCGCGGGGAGCACCGCATCGTCTTCGTCGGCCGGCAGGACGCCGAGAAGCACATCGAGGTGCTCATCCGCACGCTGCCGCTCATCGACCCCGCGTTCGACGTCAAGCTCGACCTCGTCGGCGACGGCGAGCACCGCAAGCACCTCCACGCGCTCGCGGTCAAGCTCGGCGTCGAGGACCGGGTCGTCCAGCACGGCGCCGTGACGGACGAGCGGATCGTCGAGCTGCTCTCGCAGGCGAGCCTGTTCGCGATCGCCTCGACGGCGGAGCTCCAGTCGATCGCGACCCTCGAGGCGCTGAGCTCCGCGCTGCCCGTCGTCGCGGCGGACGCGATGGCGCTCCCCCACCTCGTCCACGACGGTGAGAACGGCTGGCTCTTCCCGCCCGGCGACGTCGAGGCCGCCGCGGAGCGCATCGAGCGCGTGCTGCGGCTGACCCCCGAGGAGCGCGAGCGCATGCAGCGCGCGGCACTCGCGACCGTCAAGGTGCACTCGCTCGGGCACACCCTCGACATCTTCGAGGCGCTGTACCACGACGCGCCGCTGCCGGCCTAGCTGTAGTGCCCAGGGACGTTGTTTGATCTGGATGCCGTGAGATAGCGAGAACCTCCCGGCAGAGTGGAGCTGCTACCGCTTGCTCTGATCCAGGAGGTTCTCGTGTCTCACGCTAACGCGGCGCTCAC
>Ga0180219_1001329_pt1 | contig 16316 bp, 12 predicted proteins | sample eDN3rd30CBELigMG_FD_151338 | JGI IMG/M metagenome (GOLD analysis project Ga0180219, IMG submission 151338) | Enriched Miracle-Growth compost microbial communities from Emeryville, California, USA - eDNA 3rd pass 30_C BE-Lig MG (version 2)... ...
GTGGTTGACGTGACCGCCGAGGTTGAACGCGAGGTCCTTCTCCAGCTTGTTGACGCCGCCCAGGTCACCCGACTCGCGGGCCTCGGCGAGCTTCTCGAGCGCGGTGTTCGCGCCCGCGACGTACGCGGCGTGGTGCTTGTCGTGGTGCAGCTGCATGATCTTGCCGCTGATGTGCGGCTCGAGTGCGGCGTAGTCGTAGGGGAGGTCGGGCAAGGTGTACTTCGCCATGTTCTCTTCTTCCTGTCGGGGCCGCGCCCATGACGGAGATCAGATCGCCTCCCGCGGCGCGGCGGGGCTGACCTTCCTCATCCTAGTGACGCTGTCAGTCGACGGCGCCGGCGGGAACGGCTGACTCGGTCCCGGGGATCCCGTCGACCTGCGCCTTCTTGTCGGCCATCGCCAGCAGCCGGCGGATACGGCCGGCCACGGCATCCTTCGTCAACGGAGGATCGGCGTGGTGACCCAGCTCGTCCAGGCTGGCGTCGCGGTGGTCCAGGCGCAGCCGGCCCGCCTCGCGCAGGTGCTCGGGCACTTCGTCGCCGAGGATCTCCAGCGCGCGCTCGACGCGCGCGCACGCGGCCACGGCGGCCTGCGCCGAACGCCGCAGGTTCGCGTCGTCGAAGTTGACGAGACGGTTCACGCCGGCCCGCACCTCGCGACGCTGCCGCATCTGCTCCCACGCCGCCGCTGCCTGCACCGCACCCATGGCGCCGAGAGCGGCACGGATCGCCTCGCCGTCACGGATCACCACGCGGGGAACACCGCGCACTTCGCGGGCTTTGGCAGCCACGCCGAAGCGGTGCGCGGCGCCCACGAGCGCCATCGCCGTCTCCGATGACGGGCAGGTGATCTCCAGCGCGGCCGAGCGGCCCGGGTCGCTGAGCGAGCCGGCGGCGAGGAACGCGCCGCGCCACACGGCCGCCAGGTCGCCGCGCGAGCCGGTGGTGAGCTTGTTGGGCAGACCGCGCACCGGGCGACGGCGCTGGTCGAGCAGCCCGGTCTGGCGGGCCAGGGTCTCCCCCGCCTCGACGACGCGCACGACGTAGCGGGGACCGGCCGCGCCCTGCATCTGCGCGAGCTCGGGACGCACGCCGTACAGCTCGACGATCTCGCGGGCCGTGCGACGCGCGAGGATCTCGGAGTCGACCTCGGCCTCGACGGCCACCCGGCCGGCGATCGAGTGGAGTCCGCCCGACAGGCGCAGGAGCGCTGTGAGCTCCGCGACCCGCGCTGTCGGGCGCGGGTCCCGCACGGTGACGAGCTCGGCTTTCACGTCTGCGGTCAGCGGCACGGGACTCCTCAGGTGTGAGCGGATCGGAACGACGTTCCAGCCTACCCGCTACTCGCGGCCGAGATCCCGGTGCGAGACCCGCACCGCCACCCCCGGCACGTCCTGCAGCCGGTGCGCGAGCTCTGCGGCCATGGCGACGGAACGGTGCTTGCCGCCGGTGCACCCCACCGCGAGCACGCTGTGTCGCTTGTTCTCGCGCTGATAGCCCTCGAGCACATCGGTGACCGCACGGGTGTAGGTCGTGAGGAAGTCCTCGGCACCCGGCTGCGCGAGCACGAAGTCGCGCACCGGTGCGTCTTCGCCGGTGAAGGTGCGCAGATCGTCCTGCCAGTAGGGGTTGGGCAGGAAGCGCATGTCGGCCACCATGTCGGCGTCGGCGGGCAGGCCGTACTTGAAACCGAAGCTGAGCACCGTCAGCGTGTGTCGGGCACTCCCCCGCTCGCTGAACAGCTCGACCACGTGGGTGGCCAGCTGGTGGACGTTGAAATCGCTCGTGTCGATGACGACGTCGGCGCTCTCGCGCATGGTCGCCAGCCGCTCGCGCTCGCGCCGGATGCCGTCGACGATGGTGCCGTCGCCCTGCAGCGGGTGCGGTCGGCGCACGGCCTCGTACCGGCGCACCAGCACGTCGTCGGAGGCGTCCAGGAAGATGACGCGCAGCTGCTCCCGCGCATCGCGCAGGGCCCGGGTGACCTCCGGCAGCTCGGTGAACAGCATCCCGCCGCGCACGTCCACGACGGCCGCCACCCGCGGCAGTGCGCCGGCCGCGAGGCCGGAGACGTCGAGGAGCGGCTTGAGCATCTGCGGGGGGAGGTTGTCGACGACGTACCACCCCATGTCTTCCAGGGCGTTGGCGACCGTCGACCGACCGGCCCCCGACATCCCCGTCACGATGAGGATCTCGCCCGCGTTCTCCTCGCCAGCCGCCGTGTCGGCCATGGTTCCCCCGTTCCCCTGTGCACCCAGCCTAGCGAGCGCCGCTACTTCTCCGACAGGCGCCGATGCACCGCCGCCGCGGTCGCTGGGCCCACCCCGGGCACCTCGGCGATCTGCTCGGGCGTCGCCTCGCGCAGCGCCGTCACCGACCCGAAGGTGCGCAGGAGCGCCTTGATGCGCGCGGGGCCGAGCCCGGGCACCTCGGCGAGCACCGTGGTGATGTCACGCTTGCGGCGCTTGCGCTGGTGGGTGATCGCGAACCGGTGCGCCTCGTCGCGCAGGCGCTGCAGCAGATACAGCGCCTCCGACGTGCGCGGCAGGATCACCGGGTACTCCTGGTCGGGTACCCACACCTCTTCGAGACGCTTGGCGATGCCGCACAGGGCGATCTCCGGGTGCCCTGCCTCTTCGAGTGCGCGTGCCGCGGCGGCCACCTGCGGCGGCCCGCCGTCGACCATCAACAGCTGCGGCGGGTACGAGAACCGCTTCTTCTTGCCGTCGGTCTCGGGCTCCTGCTCCTCCGGGTCGTCGAGCCGCGCCAGCCGGCGCATCAGCACCTGGTGCATCGAGTCGGTGTCATCGGTGGTCTCGGCGATCGAGAACGAACGGTACTGGTCTTTGCGCGGCAGGCCGTCCTCGAAGACCACCATCGACCCGACGACGTTCGTGCCCGACAGGTGCGAGATGTCGTAGCACTCGATGCGCAGCGGGGCATCTGCAAGCCCCAGGGCCTCCTGCAGGTCGGTGAGCGCCTGGGTGCGGGCGACGTAGTCGCTCGTACGCCGGGTGCGATGCAGCATCAGGGCCTGCTGCGCGTTGCGCGTGGCCGTCTTCATGAGCTCGGCCTTGCGACCGCGCTGCGCGACCGAGATCGTCACCTTCTTGCCGCGCCGCTCCTGCAGCCAGGACTCGAGCTCGGCGACGCTGTCGGGCAGCTGCGGCACGAGGATCTGGCGGGGGATGTCGGTGGATGCCGCGGCTCCGTACACCCGCTGCAGCACCTGGTCGATCAGCTCGGGGCCGGAGATGTCGAGCTCTTTCTCGATCGTCGAGGCTCGCACCCCGCGCACCCGCCCGCCGCGCACGACGAAGTGCTGCACGACGGCGGCCAGCTCGTCTTCGGCGATGCCGAACAGGTCGGCGTCCATGTCGGCGGCGAGCACGAGCGCGCTCTTGGACAGCACGGCGTCGATCGACTGCAGCTTGTCGCGGTACTCGGCGGCCGCCTCGTAGTCCATCGCCGCCGCCGCCTCTTGCATGCGACGGGTCAGGTCGCGGCGGAAGCGCTCGTCGCCGCCGGAGAGGAAGGCCACGAAGTCGTCGACCACGGCGCGGTGCTCTTCGACGGTGACCTTCATCGAGCAGGGACCGCCGCAGCGGCCGATCTGCCCGGGGAAGCAGGGGCGGCCGGTCGCCATCGCCTTCTTGTACGACGAGTCGCTGCAGGTGCGGATCGGGAAGACCTTGATCATCTCGTCGATCGTGTCGTGCACGGCCCACACCTTCGGATAGGGCCCGAAGTACTTCGCGCCCTTGATGTTGTGGTTGCGCGTGACGATCACGCGGGGGGCCTCGTCGGCCATCGTCACTGCCAGGTAGGGGTACGACTTGTCGTCTTTGTAGCGGACGTTGAACGGAGGCTTGAACTCCTGGATCCACATGTATTCGAGCTGCAGCGCCTCGACGTCGCTGCCGACGACCGTCCACTCCACCGACGCGGCGGTGGTCACCATGCGGCGGGTGCGCTCGTGGAGTGTGCGCAACGGGGCGAAGTAGTTCGACAGTCGCGCGCGCAGGCTCTTCGCCTTGCCGACGTAGAGGATGCGCCCGTCGCGGTCGCGGAAGCGGTACACGCCGGGGTCGGTGGGGATCTCCCCCTGCTTCGGCTTGTACGGGAGCTGGTCGGCCATCGCGTCAGCCCGCCTTGCGCTGCTGTGCGTCCGCCCCGTCCAGGATCTCGGCCAGGAACGCGCCGGTGTGCGAGCCCTCAGCGCGTGCGACCTGCTCGGGCGTGCCCGTGGCCACGATCGTGCCGCCGCCCGACCCGCCCTCGGGCCCGAGGTCGATGATCCAGTCGGCCGACTTCACGACATCGAGGTTGTGTTCGATGACGATGACCGTGTTGCCCTTGTCGACCAGGCCGTTCAGCACCTCGAGCAGCCTGCGCACGTCCTCGAAGTGAAGCCCCGTGGTGGGCTCGTCGAGCACGTACACAGAGCGGCCGTTCGAGCGGCGCTGCAGTTCGGTGGCGAGCTTCACGCGCTGCGCCTCGCCGCCCGACAGCGTCGTGGCCGACTGGCCGAGGCGCACATACCCCAACCCCACATCGACGAGCGTCTGCAGGTACCGATGGATGGCCTGAATCGGCTCGAAGAACACCGCCGCCTCGCTGATCGGCATCTCGAGCACCTCGGCGATGTTCTTGCCCTTGTAGTGCACGGCGAGGGTGTCGCGGTTGTACCGCTTGCCGTGGCAGACCTCGCAGTCGACGTACACGTCGGGCAGGAAGTTCATCTCGATCTTGATCGTGCCGTCGCCCGAGCACGCCTCGCAGCGGCCGCCCTTGACGTTGAAGCTGAAGCGGCCGGGGCGGTAGCCGCGGACCTTGGCCTCGGGTGTCTCGCTGAACAGGGTGCGGATACGGTCGAACACGCCGGTGTAGGTGGCGGGGTTCGAGCGCGGGGTGCGGCCGATCGGGGCCTGGTCGACGTGCACGACCTTGTCGAGGTGGTCGATGCCGGTGACCCGGGTGTGCTTGCCCGGAACGGTGCGGGCACCGTTCAGACGCGACGCGAGCACCTGGTAGAGGATGTCGTTGACCAGCGACGATTTGCCCGACCCGCTGACGCCGGTCACCGCCGTGAACACGCCGAGCGGGAAGTCGACGCTCACGTTCTGCAGGTTGTTCTCGCGTGCGCCGACCACCGACAGCTGCCGCTTCTTGTCGATGCGGCGGCGCTTGTGCGGCAGCGGGATCTCACGCCGGCCGGCCAGGTAGTCGCCGGTGAGCGACGCGCGCTCCTCCAACAACGACGCCAGCGGCCCGGAGTGGACGACGAGCCCGCCGTCGACGCCGGCGCGCGGGCCGATGTCGACGATCCAGTCCGCGGCGTGGATGGTCTCTTCGTCGTGCTCGACGACGATGAGGGTGTTGCCGAGGTCGCGCAGGGTCTCCAGCGTCTCGATGAGGCGCCGGTTGTCGCGCTGGTGCAGGCCGATCGACGGCTCGTCGAGCACGTAGAGCACCCCGGTCAGCCCCGAGCCGATCTGGGTCGCGAGGCGGATGCGCTGGGCCTCGCCGCCCGACAGCGACCCCGCCGAGCGGCCCAGGTTGAGGTAGTTCAGTCCCACTTGCACGAGGAAGTCGAGCCGCAGGCGGATCTCGCGCAGCACCTGGGCAGCGATCTTCGCCTCACGATCCGTGAGTTTCAGGGTCGAGAAGTACTCCTGCGCCTCGGCCAGGCTCAGCCGCGACGCGTCGGCGATCGAACGGCCGTGCACCGTGACCGCCAGCACCTCGGGCTTCAGCCGGTCGCCGTTGCACGCCGCGCACGGCACCTCGCGCAGGTACTCCGACCACCGCTGCCGTGCCGAGTCGGACTCGGCCTGCATGTACTGCCGCTCGATGTAGGGCACGACGCCCTCGAAGCCCGAGGTGTATCGCATCTCGCGGCCGTAGCGGTTCTTCCACTTCACGGTGACCTTGAAGTTGTCACCGTGCAGCACCGCGTCTTTCACGTTCTGCGGCAGCCGACGCCACGGCGTGTCCAGCGAGAAGCCGAGGTCATCGGCCAGGCCCGCCAGCAGGCGCTCGTAGTACTGGAACAGCCCCTTGCCCTGGGTAGTCCACGGGATGATGACGCCCTCGGCGATCGAGAGGTCTTCATCGCCGAGCATGAGGTCGACGTCGACCGACATGCGGGTGCCCAGCCCCGAGCACGTCGGGCACGCGCCGAACGGCGCGTTGAACGAGAACGTCCGCGGCTCGATCTCGGTGAGCTGCAGCGGGTGGCCGTTGGGGCACGCGAGCTTCTCGGAGAAGCTCTGCCACGCGGCATCCCCCTCCTCGTCGACGAAGTTCACCTGCAGGATGCCGTCCGCCAGGCCCAGCGCGGTCTCGACGGAGTCGGTGATGCGGTCGAGGATCTCGCCGCCGGCCACGAGCCGGTCGACCACCACCGCGATGTCGTGCTTGTAGCTCTTCTTCAGCGCGGGCGGCTCAGCGAGCTGCACGAGGTCGCCGTCGACGACGGCGCGCGCATAGCCCTTCGCCGACAGCTCTTTGAAGAGGTCGACGAACTCGCCCTTCTTCTGCGTGACGACGGGGGCGACGATCTGGTAGCGGGTGCGCTCGGGCAGTTCGACGAGCCGGTCGGCGATCTGCTGCACTGTCTGCCGCTGGATGACCTCGCCGCACTCGGGGCAGTGCGGCACACCGATGCGCGCCCAGAGCAGGCGCATGTAGTCGTGGATCTCGGTGATCGTCCCGACCGTGGACCGCGGGTTGCGGTTTGTGGACTTCTGGTCGATCGAAACCGCCGGGCTCAGTCCCTCGATGAAATCGACGTCGGGGCGGTCGACCTGACCGAGGAACTGGCGCGCATAGGCACTGAGGGACTCGACGTAGCGCCGCTGGCCTTCGGCGAAGATGGTGTCGAACGCGAGGCTCGACTTGCCCGACCCGGACAGGCCGGTGAAGACCACGAGCGAGTCGCGCGGGATGTCCAGATCGACGTTGCGCAGATTGTGGACGCGCGCGCCGCGGACACTGAGCTTTCCGGAGGGATGGCCGGAGCTGGAGACGGGGACGATGGGCACCGCTCAAGTCTAGGTGGGGGCTCCGACACTCAGCCGTGAAGCGTGTTCGCCCTCAGCGACGAGCAGACGATAGCCCCGCTCTGCCGCATCGTCAAGGCGCTCGGGTTCCGCCTCGGTCCGGCTTAGCGTGCCGTCATCGCCGACCGATGAGGAGTTCCATCATGACCGACGACATCCGGGTGCCCGGAGCCCCTGCCTCGCGCCCCGCTCCCCTGGACGAGCCGACGACCCCCGATGGGCCGCTGTCGCCCAAACCCGACCAGTCCGGGCCCGAGCCGCGCACCCCGACCGGCTCGCGGTCCGCGGACGCACCGCCCGACGTGGCGCAGCAAGGCGAGTACCTCACGACGGCGCAGGGTGCACGGCTGAGCCAGACCGACCGGTCGCTCAAGGCGGGGCCGCGCGGTCCGGTGCTGCTGCAGGACCATCACCTTCGCGAGAAGATCACCCACTTCGACCACGAGCGCATTCCCGAGCGCGCGGTGCACGCACGCGGCGCGGCCGCGCACGGCACCTTCACTGCCAACGGAGCCGCCGAGGCGGTCTCCCGGGCGGCGTTCCTGCGCGCCGGGGCCACCACCCCGGTCTTCGTACGATTCTCCACAGTGCTCGGCTCACGCGGGTCGGCCGACACCGTTCGAGACACCCGCGGCTTCGCGACGAAGTTCTACACCGAGGAAGGGGTGTACGACCTCGTCGGCAACAACATCCCGGTCTTCTTCATCCAGGACGCGATCAAATTCCCCGACGTCGTCCACGCCGCCAAACCGCACCCGGACCGCGAGATCCCCCAGGCCCAGTCCGCGCACGACACGTTCTGGGACTTCGTCTCGCTGCACACCGAGGCGCAGGCGCACACGATGTGGAACATGTCGGATCGCGGCATCCCCCGCTCGTTCCGGATGATGCAGGGCTTCGGCGTGCACACCTTCCGGCTGATCAATGCGCAGGACGAGACCGTGCTCGTGAAGTTCCATTGGCGGCCCAAAGTCGGCACGCACGGCCAGCTGTGGGAGGAAGCCCAGCTCAGCGCCGGCAAGGACCCCGACTACCATCGCCGAGACCTCGCCGATGCCATCGAATCGGGTGCCTACCCGCAATGGGACCTGGCCCTGCAGGTGATGCCGGACCTGCCCGACGAGACCTTCGCCGGGATCGACCTGCTCGATCCCACGAAGTTCGTGCCCGAAGAGCTGGCGCCGCTCCAGGTCATCGGCACGATGACCCTCGATCGCAACCCGGTGAACTACTTCGCCGAGACCGAGCAGGTGGCGTTCCACCCCGGTCACCTGGTGCCGGGCATCGACGTGACGAACGACCCGCTGCTGCAGGGCCGGCTCTTCTCGTACATCGACACCCAGATCACCCGGCTGGGCGGGCCGAATTTCGCGCAGCTGCCGATCAACCGCCCGCACGCGGACGTGAACGACATGCTGCGCGATGGCATGCACCAGTCCGCCGTGCACGGCGGCGTGGCTCCATACCATCCCAACTCGCTGGACGGCGGATGCCCGTTCCCAGCCGGCGCGGATGCGGGCGCCTTCATCGATGTGCCCGCGGCGGTCGCCGAATCGGTCAAGGAGCGCGCGCAGTCCGCGAGCTTCGACGACCATTTCTCGCAGGTGCGCTTGTTCTACGGGTCGCTGACGACGATCGAGCAGCAGCACGTCGCCGCCGCGTACGCGTTCGAGCTCGGCAAATGCTATGAGCAGGCCGTCAAGGAGCGCCAGCTTCAGGCACTGGCCAACGTGGACACCGGGTTATGCGCCACCGTTGCCGCCTCGCTCGGTCTTCAGGCCCCGGCGCCGACGATCGAGCTGACCGATGTCGAGCCGAGCCCCGCTCTGCGCATGGTCGGCGAGACCTGGCCCATCGACGGCCGGACGGTCGGCATCGTCGCGGACGACTCCGCCGATGCGGCCGAGCTCGGCGCGGTTCGTGACGTGATCCATGCGGCCGGAGCGCTGCCTCTGGTGATCGCCCCGCACGGCGGCATGCTCGCCGGCATTCCCGTGCAGCGCACGACCCACACGGCCGCCAGTATCGAGTTCGACGCGCTGCTCGCCCTCGCCGACGATCCGTCCGCGGAGACGACGCGCCTGTTCGAAGAGGCGTTCCGGCACGGCAAGGGGCTCGGCGCGGTCCCCGCGGGCGCAGGCGTGCTGGACCGCGCCCGCATCGCGCGCGATGCTCCGGGCGTGGTGGTCGACGCCGCGGGCGCCGCCGTCGACGCGCTGCTCGAACTCCTCGGCACACACCGTGTGTGGGAGCGCCTCCTGGCGGGGTAGCCGCCCTCAGCGACGTGCGGCCAGCACACGCACCAGAACGAGCATCACCACGATACCCACCGCGGTCGCCACCGCGACGGCACCCGCCGGCAGCAGGCCGTTCACCGGCAGACCGCGCGCGAGCAGCGCCAGCACGAGCAGCACCTGCGAGGGCACCTGCAGCATCAGCCACCGTCGGGCCGGCGACGCCAGTGCGCGCAGCTGCAGCCGCCCGTTCCACGGCAGAGCGAGCTGCAGCCCGCCGATCACATGCAGAAGATGCGCGATCACGAGGAAGAGGCACGCCCACGCGTCGAGCGTCTGCCCGAGCTGGGCGAGTGCCAGCACGGCGATCGCCGCCCAGGTGGTGAAGGTGGCCGGCACGACCGCGCCGATCGCCGCGAGGACGACCACGATGATCGCGTACGGCACCGGGACGAGGAAGAAGGATGCCCCGGCCACCACCACGCCCGCGGCACGCAGGGTCCACAGCGGCACCGTGCGCCCCACGGCGATCTGCACGTCCTCTTCCCGGGTCATCCGCGCCTCCGCTGCCGGGTCATCGCACGCAGCGCCGCTGCGCGGGCGCCGGGCTCGGCATCCCACACCAGCACGTCCGCGCCCATCGCCCGCACGTCCGCCAGGCGGTCGGCGCGCGCGCCCAGGACGATGCGGGACGCCGCCATCTCCTCGCGGCGCAGCCGCTCGGTGCGCAGCTGCGGCAGCACGTCGACGGCGATCACACGGTGCCCGCCCGCACGCCAGAGGCCTGCCAGGCGCACCGGCTCATCGTCGAGGAAGGTCGACAGCAGCACCACCAGGGCCGACGCGGGCACGATCGGGGTCCGGCTGCGCACCATCCGCTGCTGCGCCGTCACGACCGCGATCGCCGAGCGGAGCCGCTCGCGGTGGCGCGCACCCGAGCCGCGCGGAACCGCGCTCGAGAGCCGCGACAGCACCTGGAACGACACCTGGTCGGCACGATCCAGGTAGGCGGTGGCGAGGCTCCACGCCGCCTCGCGCGCGACGTCCATCGAGGTCGGCAGACCGGACCCGGGATCTCCCCTCACCCAGTCACCGAGCACGCCGGTCAGATCGTCGCCGTCGTCGAGCACCAGCGCGACGTCGATGTCGCTCGTGGCGAGGGTGCGCCGCACGTACAGGTCACCGGGCCGGCGACCGAGACGAGCCGTCGCCTTCCAGTCGATGCGCTGCAGACGGTCACCGGGAGCGAAGGGGTGGATGTCGCGAAACTCGCCGCCGTCGCCGGGCCGGGGCGCATCGTGTGCGCCGGTCAGCCCGGCCGGCACCCGCGGCAGCGGCAGGTCACGCAGCGCCCGGGCGTGTGGATCGATGCGCGCACGCACCGTCTGTGCGGGTCCGAGACCCAGCGTCCAAGCCCCGTCGCCGCCCACGGCGAGCGCGTCGACGGTCAGCAGATCCTGGTCCCCCGAGTGCACGGTGCGCACCCGCACGGGCACCTCGGTGATCGGCCCCGCCACCACGGTGCGCCGGGTGCGGCGGCCCGGCGCGGTGGTGCTGAGCACGAGCGCCTCCGCCTCGGGCGCAGACATGCCGATGCGCGCGGGAACCTCGAGCCTCCGCTTTTCGCCGTCGCGACGCACCGGCTCGCGCTCGATGCGCAGCTGCGCGCCCGATCCCCGGCGCGACGACATCACCGAGGCCGCACCGACGATCAGGAGGATGCCGGTGACCGCCAGATCGACGCGGCCGAACCCGAGCGCTGCGGCCAGCAGGATCACGCCGGTGCTGATGCCGGCCACTGTGGCAGGGGTGGGGATGCCGCGCATCAGGACGTGCGGCCGGCCCGTGCGACGGCGGGCGGACCGGCGACGGCCGAGACGACGGCTTCGACGACGCGGGCGGGGTCGGTACCGTTCGCCCACGCCGCGGGCGTCAGGGTGAGACGGTGGGCGAGCACGGGGACCGCCACGCGCTTCACGTCGTCGGGCGTGATGTAGTCACGGCCGTCGATCACCGCTATCGCGCGCGCCACGAGCATGAGCGCCTGCGAGCCGCGCGGTGACGCTCCCACCTCGACGGAGAGGTCGCTGCGGGTGGCCGCGGCGAGATCGACGCAGTAGCGGATCACGTCGGGGTCGACATGCACGGCCTCGACGCCGGCCTGCATCGCCCGCAGCTCGTCGGCGTCGACGACCTGCGCGACCGTGGCGACCTCGGTGCGCCGCGTCACGCGGTTCTGCAGGATCTGCGCCTCCCCCACCCGATCGGGGTAGCCGACACTGAGGCGCACGAGGAACCGGTCGAGCTGTGCCTCAGGGAGCGCATAGGTCCCCTCGTACTCGATCGGGTTCGCCGTCGCTATCAGGTGGAACGGCCGCGGCAGCGGAAAGCTGTTCCCCTCGACGGTGACCTGGCCCTCGGCCATCGCCTCGAGCAGTGCCGACTGCGTCTTCGGCGCGGTGCGGTTCAATTCGTCGGCCAGAAGCAGCCCGGTGAAGACGGGCCCTGGGCGGAACTCGAAAGTGCCGGCGTCGGGGGCGTACACGTAGGAGCCGGTGATGTCGCTGGGCAGCAGGTCGGGCGTGCACTGCAGGCGGCGGAAGCCGAGTCCCGACGCCTGCGCGAGCGAGCGGGCGGCCAGGGTCTTGCCGAGGCCGGGCACGTCTTCGAAGAGCACATGTCCGCCGGCGAGGATCGCCGCCAGCGCCAGCCGCAGCGGCTCTTCCTGCCCGATGACGACGGTGCCGACCGCGTCGAGGATGCGACGCGCGATCGCTCCGGCGCGTTCCGGCGTATAGGGCTCGATCTCTTCGTCGATGGGGGATGTCACGAGAGGCGGTCTCCTGTCTTGTCGAAGGATTCGAGCACATCCAGGCAGTGCTCGACGTCGCTGAGCCGTGTCGAAGCGGCGCCTGAGAGCACCGCCCATGCGCGGTCACCCACCGCGTCGCGGATGGCAGGGACGGCCGCTGGGTCGTCCAGATCCCAGCCGTGACGCGCCAGACGCCGGCGCGCGAACGCGCGCACCCGCTTGACGCCGGCGTCGCCGACCTCGCCATGCCGGGGCCGCAGCGCCCACGCCGTCTGCACGACGTCCGACCGCGTCCCGGGTCGCGGCTCTGTGCGCACCACCGGGTACACGGGTGGCTCCGCGCCGGCGTGTACGGACCACGCGATGACGCCGGCGATGACCAGCACGCCCGCCGCGACGGCGAACGGCAGCGCCAGCCCGAAGAACCACAGCGCGAGACCGACCGCCGCCGCGGCGACGAGGGCACCGACGGCTGGACGGATGAGATCGCGTGCGGTCGTCATCCGACGCTCTCCCGGGTCTCGTGCCAGGACGACTGGAGGCGCAGCAGGCAGTCACGGGCGGCGGCGACGGAAGCCGCGTCCGCCGCGCGTCCGCCGAACCGCACATCCTGGTACAGCCGCAGGAGCGCCTGTGCGGCGGTGTTGTCGGTGTCGAAGCGCTGCACGATCCGCGCGGTGTACTCGGCCGGGGTCTCGGCGGGGTCACGGCCGGCTCCCGCGTCGGCCGCGGTCTCCTCCAGGCCCAGCCACGCCTCCACGACGGCGTCCGACGGCTCACGTTGCTCGTCGAGGATCTGCAGGGCACGCGCGATGCCGCGTCGCATGACCGGCGCCGGCACCGCGCCGTCGGAAGACGACACGATTCCTCCGCCGACCTCGCCGTTGACCGAACCTCGGCGCAGCAGACGTCGCCGCTCGCGGATGCGGCGGACGATGTAGACGACGACGGCGGTGATCAGTGCGGCGATTGCGATGGCGGCGAGCACCGCGAGCACGATGCCGATGATGCGTGTCAGGAGCGGATCCGCCTCGACCGTCTGCGGGAGCCTGCTGCCCGGCGAGGCGCCTGGCAGCTCGATGGGCGTGGGGGTCACCGCCGGCGGGCTCCATCGCGGCCCCTCGACCTGCACCGGGCCCGCGGTGAGCACGCCCAGGACGATCAGCACGCCCACGCCGACGACCGATCCGATCAGAAGACCGCGGCCGTTCGGGGTGCTCACACGATCACGCTACCGGATGCCGACCGCCCGGCTACGCGTGGCCTGCCCGCTCCATCGCCCGCAGCTGCTTCTTCAGATCCTGCACCTCGTCGCGCAGCCGCGCCGCGAGCTCGAACTTCAACTCGCCGGCGGCGGCGAGCATCTGCGCGGTGAGGTCGCCGATCGTGTCCTCCAGCTGTTGCGCCCCCTCGGCGGCCAGTCCTTCGCGCCGCAGCTGGGGTGTCGGGCTCTTGCCCTTGCCGCTCTTGGACTTCGCGGCATCGCGCTTCGACATCATCGCCGCGGTGTCGGCGCCCTCACGCGCGAGCACCTCGGTGATGTCGGCGATGCGCTTGCGCAACGGCTGCGGGTCGATGCCGTGCTCGGTGTTGTAGGCGATCTGCTTCTCGCGGCGGCGCTCGGTCTCTTCGATCGCGGTGCGCATCGAGTCGGTCATGTTGTCGGCGTACATGTGCACCTGCCCCGACACGTTGCGCGCGGCGCGGCCGATCGTCTGGATCAGTGAGGTGCCCGATCGCAGGAACCCCTCCTTGTCGGCATCCAGGATCGCCACCAGCGACACCTCGGGCAGGTCGAGCCCCTCGCGAAGGAGGTTGATGCCCACGAGCACGTCGTACACGCCGGCCCGCAGCTCGGTGAGCAGCTCGACGCGCCGCAGCGTGTCCACATCGGAGTGCAGGTAGCGCACCCGCACGCCGTGCTCGCCGAGGAAGTCGGTGAGCTCTTCGGCCATCTTCTTCGTCAGCGTCGTCACGAGCACGCGCTCGTCGCGCTGCGCACGCTGCCGGATCTCTTCGAGCAGGTCGTCGATCTGCCCCTTCGAGGGCTTCACGACGATCTCGGGGTCGACCAGGCCCGTCGGGCGGATGATCTGCTCGACGATGCCGTCGGCGACGCCCATCTCGTAGCGGCCCGGGGTCGCCGACAGGTACACGGTCTGCCCGATGCGCTCTTTGAACTCGTCCCACCGGAGCGGCCGGTTGTCCATGGCAGAGGGCAGCCGGAAGCCGTGCTCCACGAGAGTGCGCTTGCGCGAGGCATCCCCTTCGTACATCGCGCCGATCTGCGGCACGGTGACGTGCGACTCGTCGATGACCAGCAGGAAGTCGTCGGGGAAGAAGTCGAGCAGCGTGTGCGGCGGCTCGCCCGGCTCACGCCCGTCGAGATGGCGCGAGTAGTTCTCGATGCCCGAGCAGAAGCCGAGCTGCTGCAGCATCTCGAGGTCGAACGTCGTGCGCATGCGCAGCCGCTGGGCCTCGAGCAGCTTGCCCTGCCGTTCGAACTCGGCGAGGCGCTCGGCGAGCTCGGCCTCGATGGTGCCGATCGCACGGTGGATCACGTCGGTGCCGGCGACGTAGTGCGACGCGGGGAAGATCGGCACCGAATCGAGCGTGCGGATGACCTCGCCGGTGAGCGGATGCAGCATGTACAGTGCTTCGATCTCATCGCCGAACAGCTCGATGCGGATCGCGTACTCCTCGTACACCGGGATGATCTCGATCGTGTCGCCGCGCACCCGGAAGTTGCCGCGCGAGAAGTCGATGTCGTTGCGGTTGTACTGCATCGCGATGAACTGGCGGATGAGTGCGTCGCGGTCGTAGCGCTCGCCCACCTGCAGCGCCACCATCGCCCGCAGATACTCCTCGGGCGCGCCCAGGCCGTAGATGCACGACACCGTCGAGACCACGACCACGTCGCGTCGGCTCAGCAGCGAGTTGGTCGTCGAGTGACGCAACCGCTCGACCTCGGCGTTGATCGACGAGTCCTTCTCGATGAAGGTGTCGGTCTGCGGCACATACGCCTCGGGCTGGTAGTAGTCGTAGTAGCTGACGAAGTACTCGACGGCATTGTGCGGCATCAGATCGCGGAACTCGTTGGCCAGCTGCGCGGCGAGGGTCTTGTTGTGCGCAAGCACGAGGGTCGGCCGCTGCACCTTCTCGATCAGCCAGGCCGTCGTGGCCGACTTGCCCGTACCCGTCGCACCCAGCAGCACGACATCGGTCTCGCCGGCGTTGATGCGTGCGGCGAGCTGCTCGATCGCCTGCGGCTGATCGCCGCTGGGCACGTATTCGCTGACGACCTCGAACGGCCGCACGGAACGAGTGGTCTGCATCACTCCAGGCTACGTCGGGGTTCCGACACTCGCTCCCAGAGCGCGTCGGTCTGCGCGATGGTGTGCTCCAGCGAACCCGCGGTGTCGATCACGACGTCTGCCAGCGTCAGCCGTTCGTCGTCGCCGGCCTGCGACGCGATGCGGGCCCGCGCGTCGGCCCCCGTCATCCCTCGCAGCTCGACCATCCGCTGCTCGCGCACCGAGGCCGGCGCGTGCGCGACGACCACGAGATCCCAGGCGTCGTCGGCGCGTGCCTCGGCCAGCAGCGGCACGTCATACACCACCACGGCCTCGGGATCGGCGGCGAACGCCTCCGCGAAGCGTCGTCTCGACTCCTCACCCACCGCCGGATGGACGAGCGCGTTCAACCGGGCGACCCGGTCGGGATGGCCGAACACATGCCTGCCCAGGGCGGCACGGTCGAGCGAGCCGTCGGACCGCAGCATCCCGTCGCCGAAGGCGTCCGCGATGTCGGCCAGCACCGGCGAGCCCGGCTGCTGCACCTCGCGCACGATGGCGTCGGCGTCGACGATCACCGCGCCGTACTCGGCGAGGCGGCGGGCGACGGTGGACTTGCCCGAGGCGATCCCCCCGGTCAGCGCGATCAACGGCATGTCCACCAGGATGCCACGGGGCACGGGCGCGTCCCCACTCGGCGCTATCCTGACCACCGGGGAGGACACCGTGTCTCAGCTGCGCTGCGCCGTCGTGATCGAGGATGAGCACGACATCCGCCACCTGCTGGCGACCGTGCTCGCCCAGGCGGGGTTCCATGTGCGCACCGCCGCCGACGGGGCGACCGGCCTCGCCCTCGTCCGCGAGCACGACCCCCTCGTGACCACGCTCGACCTGAACATGCCGGGCATGGACGG
>Ga0180219_1001337_pt1 | contig 16247 bp, 13 predicted proteins | sample eDN3rd30CBELigMG_FD_151338 | JGI IMG/M metagenome (GOLD analysis project Ga0180219, IMG submission 151338) | Enriched Miracle-Growth compost microbial communities from Emeryville, California, USA - eDNA 3rd pass 30_C BE-Lig MG (version 2)... ...
CTGGCTCGACAAAAAGGCACCGATCGAGCGCGGCAGCTTGATTTTCTTCAAGCCGCCCGCAAGCGCGCTCATTGCCAAGCATTTCGGGGAAGACCCGCAGATGTTCGGCAAGCGCGTAATCGGCCTGCCGGGCGATGTGGTGAGCCATAAGGGCATGGAGGTCTTCGTCAACGGGAAGCAGGTCGCCACGCGGCTTGCCCGGACCCGGCTCGGCATCGCCCTGACGCGCGGACCTGACGGACCGGTACCTGACAACTGCTTCTATGTCGGGACCGATCATCCACGCGGGTTCGACAGCCGCTACGGCGAGATCGGCTTTGTCTGCCGGGGCCAGATCCTCGGCAGCGGAAAGGCGATCCTGTGATGCGCCCCGCCCTTCTCATTGCCGCCGTAGCCCTCGCGCTCCCAACGACAGCGCAGGCGCGCGACTACGGCCAGCGCGGCACCGTCTTCCCGGTGGTGGAACGCGACCTGCTCGAACAGATCCAGTCGCGCCTCACAAACATGGAAGCATCGGGCGAGACCGCGCGGCTCAACGACGAACTCAAGCACCGCACGCTCGCGCGCGTCGAACGGCCCGCGCCCGTCGCCGGGATTGCGCGCGCCCGTGAAAGCCGCTCGTGGCTCTTCGACCCGACCATCGCCTTGCAACAGGATATCAGGGGTGCGCGCGGCGAGCTCATCCATGCCGCCGGGACGCGCGTCAATCCGCTCGACAGCGTCTCCCTGCGTGCCGATCTCCTCTTTCTCGATGGCGACGATGCCGAGCAGCTCGCCTGGGCATTACGCCAGCAAGGCCAGCCCAAGCTTATCCTTGTCAGCGGCGCGCCGCTTCAGCTGATGCGTGCGCGCCAGCGGCGGTTCTATTTCGACCAGCAGGGCTCGCTGACCGCGCGCTTCGGCATCACGGCGGTCCCTGCGCGCGTGCGCCAGCAGGGCCGCCAGCTTGAAGTCAGCGAAATCGCGCTGCCCGCCAAAGCGGAGGCAGGCCAATGACCGCGTTGCGCAAACTCCTTGCCGCCATGCTCGCGACAGTCTCGCTGGCCGTCGCCACACCCGCCGCTGCAGGCGGCGAGCCGGGCAAATGCACCGGCAGTTTCGTCAACCCGATCACCGATATCTGCTGGTCGTGCCTGTTCCCGATCTCGATCGGTGCGCTCGATATCTGGCCCTCGAACCGCCCCGATCCCGACAATCCCGACCTGCCCTTGTGCCTGTGCGGTATACGCCCGGGTATCGCGATGGGCTTCTGGGAGCCGGTGCGGCTTGCCGATGTCAGCATGAAACCCTGGTGCTTCGTCAACTTGGGCGGCACCAAGCTCGATCCCGGCTTCGATATCGGTTTCCGCTCGATCTCGGGCCCTTCGGCGATCGGCGGGGCGAGCCAGTATTATTCAAGCTGGCACGTCCACTGGTACGCCTATCCGCTGATTTACTGGATGGAGATCGTCGCCGATTTCCTCTGCCTTGAGCCCGGCTCGATCGACATTCTCTACATCTCCGAGATCGATCCGTTGTGGCAGGATTCCGAACTCACCGCGATCATCAATCCCGAAGCCGTGCTCTTCGCCAACCCGCTGGCGCTGGCTGCTTGCGCCGCCGATTGCGCCGCATCGACTGCCAACCTGCCGCTCGACGAGATGTTCTGGTGTGCGGGCTGCCAGGGCTCGATGTACCCGATGAACGGTAATGTCTCGGCCTCGATCGGCCATGTCCAGGCCTCGCGCCTCGCGCTCTCGCGCTTTGCCTACAAGCTGCACCGCGAACTCGTCTCCTGGGGGACAATGGGCAGTTCTGGTCTGTGCAGCAAATACCTCATGCCGGTGATGAGGAAGCAGCAATACCGCTTCCAGATGACCAACCCCAATCCGGCGACCTCGGGCCGTTATGCCTGCCCGCCGATTGGTGCCTCCACCACGCTCCAGGAACCCGGACAGGTCATTCCCGCCATCGGCGAGGACATGGGCTACCTCGTCTGGCGCAAGAGGAATTGCTGCGCGCTATGAAACACACCTTTCCCCTTCTCGTCGCCATTTCGCTCCTGACCGCCGCCGGCTTCGCCGCCGTCGCCGCGCAGGATACCGACCCGGAGCTCGATCTCGAAGAAATCCGTGCGCGGGCGGGCGAGTTTAAAGAAGATGCCGAGGCGCTCGCAACCAACGTCCGGTCACGCGCCGAGACGCTTGTCGATGATGCGCGAACAACGCAGAGCGAGGCGCAAGCCAATCGCGCCGCCTATGTCGCGAGCGTCGGAGCAGAAAGCTCGGGCGAAGTGCTCGATTTCGATGCCATGGTGCGTGAGCAGGCCGCTGCCGAGCGCAGCACCATGGGAACGAGCCCGCGCTTTATCGCCTTTGCCTCGCTCTCCATGCCTGAGGCTTCGCTCAAGACGCTGGTGCAGGACATGGCGCGCGCGGGCGGCGTGACCGTGCTGCGCGGCTTTCCCGAAGGCAATGCCGATCTCTTCAAGCGCCGCCTCGCTTCGATCTGGAGCGACGGCAGCGATACCGGCGCACTCGGCATCGATCCGCGCCTCTTCCGCGCTTTCGCAATCGAGGCAGCCCCAAGCTTCGTGATGCTCGGCGGTGATTTCAGCCCTTGCGACGGGTTCGATTGCACCAGCCATGTGCCTCCGCACGACCGCATCGCGGGCAATGTCAGCGTTGCCTATGTCCTCGAGACCTTCGCCGGAGGCGGTGGTCCCGGGGCCAGCGCAGCCCGTCATCACATCACCCAGCTTGAAGGAGCGCGGCCATGAAACTGACACCTGTCCTGGTTTGCCTGTTGGCCCTCGCCGTGCCGGGAAGCGCCCTGTCGCAATCGACCGAAGCCGCGCGCGCCGACGGCAAGGAGACTGCGCGCGAGCTTCTCGAATCCGCGCGCGGTAGTGCTTCTGCGCCAGTCGATGCCAATCGTCTGCCGAACTATGATCCAAATGGCGTGCAGGGCCTCGAAACGCTGGCCGACGATCCCGACCGGATCGAGAACAATTCCCGAAGTGCCGCCCGGGTCCACGAAGGCTACCGGGCGATGGAAGAAAGCCTTGCGCGCCGCGCGCGGTTTGATCCGAGCGAGATCGAAGCGGTGATCGCGCGCGCGGGAGCCATCAACGACGCACCACTCGATTACACCAGCGGCATGGCCATCGGCGGCAGCCAGGGCCAGTGCGTCGAACTGCCGCCCGGTTCGGCCTCGGCAGGCACCTATATCGCCACCTGCAACAGCGGGACTTCGGGCGAACTTGTCGATTCCAGCTGCACTGCGAGCCTCGTGCCGGAAGTCACCACGACGAGCGAATACGACTATTACTGCCTGCCCAACAATGCGCCCGACAACGGAAAGTGGTCGTGCATGAACTATACCGGCGGCAGCTGCTATCTCTACCAGACCGCTTTCGTGCATTGCGCGAGCCTGCCGCCATTCTCGAGCATTCCCTGCCGCGGGCAGAACATGATCGAGGTCCACCGCTTCCGCTGCGGCGAGCAGATCGGTGGCTTCGCGCCCGACGATGTGACGACCACCCGGACGGTCGATGTCCGGCTCGATGACAGCCAGTGCCTGCCGCTTGCCCAGGCCTCCACCTGTTCGCAGATGACCGAGACCTGCACCGATGCCAGTCCGCAGACGCGCGTGGTCGATGGCGTCTCGATCACCCGCAGCTGCTGGGAATGGCAGCGCGACTACCAGTGCCTCGACACGGTTTCAGGCAATGATTGCGGCGAAATCGAAGCCAATTCCGAATGCCGGTTCCTCCGCGAGGAATGTCTCACCGACGAGACACCCTGCCAGACCAGCGAGCGGCTCTACGAATGTGCCTTGCCGCCCGACGGCTCGGCACCTGCGCAATATATCTGCGATGGCGGTGTCTATTGCATCGACGGCTCGTGCGAGACCATCGAGCGGACCGCCAATGATGAGTTCAAGGATGCGGTCGTTGCCCTCAATGCGATGAACCAGGCGCGCGGCGAGTTCGATCCCGATACGCTCACGCTCTTCAGAGGTACGCGCAACACCTGCTCGTCCAAGGTCTTCGGCGTGCTCAACTGCTGCAAGGGCAAGGGCTTCCCGCTCATTCCGGGGATCAGCCTGCTGGTGGCGCTGGGCTGCGACCGCGAAGAAGTGCTGCTCCACGAGCGCGATGCGCAGGGGCTGTGCGCCTATGTGGGGACCTATTGCTCGGACAAGTTTCTTGGCGTGTGCCTTACCAAGCGGAAGGCCTATTGCTGCTTCGAGTCCAAGCTCTCGCGCATCCTGCAGGAGCAAGGCCGCGCACAGCTGCCCAAGCCCTGGGACGCACCCAAGGAAGAGACCTGCGAAGGCTTCACGCTCGACGAGTTCGCGCAGCTTGACCTCAGCCAGATGGATTTCTCCGAAGTCTATGCCGAGTTCACCGAGGCCGCGCGACTGCCAGATGAACTCGAGACCAGCGTGCTGATCCAGCAGAAAATCGAAGACTATTACGCAAGGAGCAACCCGTGATGCGCCGTGCCGCCCATTCCATCGGCCTCGCGCTGGTGATGTCGATGACCGTGCTTGCCGCTAGCCAAGCTGCCATGGCGCAGGAGAGCCTGCCTGGCGCCAGTACTGCCGACACGCTCTACTGCCAGGAGCGGCAGCTCGGTTACTGGTTCTACTGTATCGACCCCGATCCAGAGCCACGCGAGGACGAGGCAATCCCAGTCCCGGCGACAAGTGCTACCGAAGAACTCGACGCCATCACCGGTGAGCTGCGCGAGCTGAAAGCCCAGGCGATCCTCTACCCGACGCCAGACAACGTCACCGCCTATATCCGTTTCCAGCGCGAGCAACTCGATCGTGCCTCGCTCTTCTCCGATGTCTGGCAACGCGCGCTGTGGCAGGATCCCGCGCTCGACTACACGCTCGATCGCCCCGTCGGCGCGCTTGCCAAGCGGCAATGGCAAGATGCGCGCGCTGCCGAGCGCGATGTGGTCATGGCGCGGCTCTCCGAGCGCTACGGCCTGTTCTATTTCTTCGCCCAGACCTGCGGCGCCTGCGAGGTGATGAGCCCGATCGTCAAATCGGTCGCGGATCGCTGGCGCATCACCGTGCGGGCGATCTCGACCGACGGCGGGCCCTCGCGCCATTTCCCCAACTACACCGTCGAGAACGGCCAGCGTCCGCGCATGGGCCTCGAGCCCGGCATCACCCCTGCGGTCGTCCTGTGGGATAGCGAGACCCGTCGCTCGATCCCGATCGGCTACGGCGTGCTCTCGGCCGACGAGCTGCAGGACCGCATCTACCTCCTCACCACCAGGGAAGCCGGCCATGACTATTAAGATCGCAAAACTTGCGCTCGCACTGGGCGCAGCCGCAATGACCACCATACCAGTTGCCGCAAGCGCGCAGGACGTCGGTAACAGCATGGACCGCTTCATGGACGACATGGGCGCGGCGGCCAATGTCACCGGCCCGACCGCCTTCGAGGGCCAGTCGGCAGGCTATTACTCCATGGGCAATGTCTGGACGCGCTTTCCGCAGAAGACGACCAACGTGGCCAATCTCCAGCTGCCGCGTGCACGGGCAGGCTGCGGCGGGATCGACATCTTTGCCGGGTCGTTTTCCTTCATCAACGCAAGCGAGATGGTCGCGCTCTTGAAGGCCGTCGCCAACAATGCGGTCGGTTTTGCCTTCAGCCTCGCGATCGACACGATCTGCCCCGAGTGCAACAAGATCATGCAGGAGTTTAGCCAGAAGGCGCAGCTCATGAACGAGCTGTCGATCAACTCGTGCGAAATGGCGCAGGGCCTCGTCGGCGGGGTCTGGCCGCAGGGCGATCTAGCCGACAAGGCAATCTGCGAAGCGATCGGCAATTCGACCGGCATCTTCACCGACTATGCCGCCGCCAAGCATGGCTGCGGCACGCGCGGCCAGCGAGAAAGCACCAATAACGCTGGCGGGGCCGATTTCGAGGACGTCAATCCCGGTGTGCCGCGCAACTACACCTGGCATGTCCTCAAGGAATCCGCCTTCTTCAATCCCGGCGGCACCTTCGACCGCGACCTCGCCGAATATGCCATGACGCTGATCGGCACGGTGATCTACGTGCCGCCGAGCGACGATAATCCGGGCAGCTTCGTGCCCTTTGCCGGCGATGCTTCCTCCACACTGGTGACCGCGCTGCTCGACGGGACGCAGGGCCAGAGCGTGCAGGTCTTCCGCTGCGACGAGCCCGATCTCTGCCTCAACCCCACCTTCCAGCAGCTGAGCCTGTCTTCGACAAAAGCAATCCGGCCCCGCGTAGCGACCATGATCGGCAATATGGTCGAAGCGATCCGCGAGGACACTGCCATTGGCGCCGCCGAGATTGAACTGCTGCAGGTAGCTTCGCTGCCCCTGTATAAGATCCTCACCGTCCAGGCCGCCTATGGCCGCGGCATGGCAACCGACGACCGCGCAACACTTGCCGAGGTCACCAGCATCGACCTGCTGCACGCGATCCTCGAGCGGATTTCATCTGAAGCCAGCCGCTCGATGGCGAGTTTCATCGCCGCCGACGAAGCCAAGCTGACGCTCTGGCGCGCGCAGGTTGCCGAAGTCCGGAACCAGCTCGCCAGCAGGCAGGCGACCGGACAGGCGCGCATTACCGCCATCGTCCAGATCATCGAGAAGACCGCGATGATCGAGAACATGCTGGCAGCTTCCATGTCGCCCTCGATGGCCGCCGCGCTCGACTGGTCGCGCGGCATCCAGTCGCGCTCGATCGTTCCTTGAGGTAATCCCATGGTCGAAGTCTACACCGTCGGCGGCGGCGAATATCTCGTCAACGTCTTCAACGCGGTCGCCGCCTGGACCGGTGCGGGCGGTTACAAGAGCCTGATCCAGGTCGCGCTGGTCATGGGCATGGCGCTTGGCGTCATTGTGCTCGCCTTCAATCAGGACTGGCGCGCCTGGGTGAACTGGTTCCTTGGCGCAACGCTCATCTACATGTGCCTGATGGTGCCGCGCATGGACGTCCATGTCACGGACCGCGTCAATCCGAGCCTCGCGCCTGCAGAAGTCGCCAATGTCCCGCTGGGCCTTGCGCTGATGGCGAGTTTCACCAGCCAGGCAGGCGACTATCTCACCCGCTCGGCCGAACTGGTCTTCGGCCTGCCCGACGACCTCAACTATTCGAAGAACGGGATGATCTACGGCGCTCGGCTGCTGGAAGCCACAAGGGGCCTGCGCATTTCCGATCCCGAATTCGCCGCCAATCTCGACGAGCATTTCAAGCAATGCGTCTTCTACGACGTGCTGCTCGGCCGCTATTCGATGCAGGAGCTTGCCGAGAGCGCCGACATCTGGGCGACCATTGGCCCCGGCAGCGAAGCGCGCGCACAGCGTTTCCTCAACCGCGACGTCAACACCGGTGAGGTGACCTCGGTCGTCACCACCTGCCGCGAAGCCTACAACACGCTTGGCAGTCAATGGGCGGAGCTCATCGACGACATGGGGACGGCCTTCGGGCGCCAGCTCTACCCGCGCCAGACCGAGGCCCTGGCGCGCGCCAAACTCTTTGCCGACCTGCCGATTGCCTACAGCTACCTCTCAGGCGTTTCGAGCAATGCCAGCGACATCTTCCGCCAAGTGCTCTCGATCAACGCCATGAACCAGGCGATGCACGGTTTTGCCGGGGCGAGCGGCATGGGCAGCATCGATGTCTTCGCCCAGACCCGCGCCGATATCCAGACCGAGCGCACCTATTCCTCGATCGCGCACAATTCCATGAAATGGGTGCCGATCCTCAATGTGGTGCTGACGGTCGTCTTCTACGCCCTCTTCCCGGTTCTCTTCCCGCTCTTCCTCATGCCACGAACAGGACCGATTGCGCTGCGCGGTTATGTCACCGGCTTCTTCTACCTCGCCGCCTGGGGACCGCTTTTCGTGATCCTTCACATGATCCTCATGTTCAAAGGGGCGAGCGATGTCGCGGCTGCTGGGGGTGATACCGGCCTCAGCCTCGCGACATTCGCAGGCATGTCCGACGTAAACTCGGATATCGGTGTGCTCGCTGGATATCTCGTCGCATCAATTCCGTTTCTTGCGGGCGGCGTGGCGCGCGGCGCGATGGCGATCTCCGGCCAGGCGACCTCCTACCTCAATCCGAGCCAGAACGCTGCCGAGGAAGCCGCGCGCGAAGCGAGCACGGGGAACATCTCGCTCGGCAACACCAACCTTGAAAACTCGTCCGTCTTCTCGCGGCAGTTCGCGCAGGGCAATCTGGCGCCCAATATCGCCTATGGCGCGGGCCAGACGCGCAGTTTCGGCGATAGCGGGACACAGACCACGGGCTTTCCCGATGCAGAGTTCGCGCATGTCCCGACTTCGAGCTATCCCTTCTCGCCGACGCTGGGCTCGGATTTCTCGAGCAGGCTCTCGACTATTGCCGGACAAAGCCGGAGCCAGAGCGAGACTTACTCGAACCTCGCGCAGCAATCGACGAGCTCGGCGGTAACCCGCTTCTTCGAGCTGCGCGATGCCTATTCGACCGGCCAGTCGAACGAGATCGTCAGTGGAACTTCGTCAGGAGACAGCATCGGCACGGCCTTCAGCGAGATCGACAATGCCTCGCGCACGCTGCAGCAGCAGTTCGGACTCTCGCGGCGGGCTTCGGACGATATTACCGTTTCGTGGTTCCTGAATGGTGAGGCTGGACTCGGAGCTCGGGGCAACAGGGGGAATATCCGTGGTGATGCCGGATTGCGTGGTGGGCGCCAACAAAGCTGGACCGATAGCGATATCGGCATAGCATCGGAAGATCGCTCGCGCTTGCTCGCTGCCCTCACCCAGATCTCTGAGAGCCGCAACTGGTCTAGCACCCGCGAAGGCTTCCTGCGCGAGACGAGCGCAAGTTCGGAGAGTCTGGTTTCGACCACAGCCTCGGGCATCAATACCTCGCTCACCGAGGCCCAGAGCTACACTATCGAAGCCCGGCGCGCCGAGGAGCTGGCCAGCCGTCTTGAAGATCAGGCGAGCTGGTACGAGAGCGCCAATGCTGCGGGCACGCTCAATCTGAGCCAGGCCTATCGCGAATGGGGCATGGCCGAGATCGAGGCCAATCGCGATTATTATGGTCCCGTGCGTTTCGACGACATCGATTTTCAGATGAGCCCAGCCGGGCAGCAATTACAGGCGCGCTTTGTCGCAAGCTACGCCGACCGGCTTCACGATGATATCGAGGGCGAACTTGCCTTGCCCGCTGCCGCACCAATCTCGCGACCAAGTGTTGCGAGCAGAGGTGATGTCCGCGGATCGGTCCGCCTAGGCTCGGTGCCTGGAAGCCTATCGAACCCGTCATCCGCGCGGGAAGATATCGGCCGCGCTGTAGACCGTGTGCAGAGCCGCGGTGGGGACCGGGTCGATACCGTTGGAGACTACCTCGAGGGCCGCACACGCAATGCTCGCGGGGCTACCGAGGAAGCAGCTGACGAAATCAAGGAATGGTGAGCTAAAGCAGACCGTCGTAGATCACGACATAGATTGCGAAGGCAATCACAAGTGATTGCGAAGGCAATCACAAGTACTCCAAACAAAATGGTCGCAGCCCTGCCCCACGGGTCGGCCCAGGTCTTTTTCCAACTGTAGGCGGTCAGCCGATTCTCGGCGATGGCACGGTCGAGTTCGCGAAAGCCCTGCCAGTCTTCCTTGGAGGGCGGCGGAGAGTTGTCAGGATTGGTCATCGATTGTCTCCTTCGCCAGCTCCAGAGTGGCCTCCCCTCTGGGACGCTCCAGTTTCGAGCCTGTCGACCATAGCCGAATTGGCCAGATATTTGAATTGCTCACTGGCACGCCCGTTCGTGATGCGGTCGCTCCCACACTGGCAGACACACGCGTTGGCGCCACGCTCAGACAGGTATGCTTCCAGCCGCAGCACTGTCTTTCGACGCGGATTGCGGCCTTTTCTGAGGTCGAGCACGAAACGCGGATCGCCAACCGCTTCTCGCCCAAAGGTGGTCACGGAAATGTCGTTATCTCTCAGATGGTTTTCGATCCGTTCCAGTAGAGTCATTGACAACTCGCATCAGCTCAAGAATCACTTGTGTTCCTGTTATGTTCTTAGTAGGAAGACATCCTCAGGTCTAGGAAGAATCCTACGATCCGAAACGAAGGTACGAGACGATGGAACATGTCCGACAAGAGCTCGACCGGCTCCTGCGTGAGCGGGGAAGCGGCTATGCCGCGATCTCGCGGATGCTCGGTCGCAACCCCAGCTACATTCAGCAGTTCATCAAGCGCGGTTCGCCCAAGACGCTCGAACCGGATGATCGCCGAATGCTCGCCTCCTTCCTGGGGGTGGACGAGCATGTGCTCGGCGGGCCGGAAAAGAGCGACAACGACGGTATGGTCGAAATCCCAATACTCGATGTGCAGGCCTCGGCCGGATTCGGAGCTGTTGCAGCGAGCGAAAATGCCTACACAAGGTTCGGCTTCGACGAACGCTGGCTGCGCGCACTGACTCCCGCCAAGAGCGCCAGCCTTTCGATCGTGCGCGTGCTGGGGGACTCTATGGAGCCCACCCTGAGCGACGGTGACGAGGTTCTGGTCGATGCGTCAGATCATGGCTCACGGCTGCGCGATGGCATCTATGTCCTGCGCACGGACGATGTGCTGGCCGTCAAACGCATCGCCATCAAACCGGGAGCGAGGCAGATCACCGTAGCCAGCGACAATCCAGCCTATCCGACCTGGAACGATATGGATCGTTCCGAGGTCCATGTGGTCGGAAGGGTGATCTGGTTCGGGCGAGCGCTCTGACCTTTTGTGGCCGTTAGATCGAGGTCAAGGGATCGGAACGGACTGCGCGCTTGCGATCCAGGGCAGCCCAGTGCTATGTGACAATTCCTCGGATAATATGAATTTTAGTTTGAGGAAATGTCACGCGATGTCGGAAAAGCAAGGAACACAGCGCGACACACTGCGCGAACTGTTCGGCGCGCAGCCCATCCTGCGCGCGCGTGATCTCCGCAAGGCAGGCGTCGCCCCTCAAACCATTGCCCGGGCGGTCGAGGACGGCGAGATCGAGAGAATATCGCGCGGCCTCTACCAGTACGCCGATGCCGACAACGACGCAGATCAGGCCCTGGCGGAAATAGCAAAAAAGATCCCCAAGGGCGTCATTGCGATGCTCTCCGCACTCGCCTTTCACGGCCTCACCGACCAGATGCCGCGCCGCATCTGGGTCGCGATCGGAAACCAGGATTGGTCGCCGACCCTGTCCTATCCGCCAATCCGCACCGTTCGCTTCAGCGACAAATACCTCCAGCAAGGGGTCGAGCACCACCAGATTGCCGGCGTATCCGTACCCATTTTTTCCGTGCCCAAGACGCTCGCGGACATCTTCCGGAATCCGAAGCTCGTGGACCGCTCGGTCGCAATCGAAGGTCTTCGCGCCGCGATTGAACAGCGCAAGGCTCGGCCCGGCGAAATAGCGCAGGCGGCCGTCGAGGGCGGAGCCTGGAAGAAGATGCAACCCTATCTCGAGGCCCTCACCTCCAATGGCTAAGCCGCCGGTCAACCTCGCCAAGTCGGTCAAGGATCGGCTGCTCAACCTGGCACGGGCGGAAGGCAAGGTGTTCGATGTCGTGCTCGTGCGCTTTGCACTAGAGCGCCTGCTCTATCGTCTATCCCTCTCCGCGCATCGCGATCGTTTCGTGCTCAAGGGCGGAATGCTGGTTACCGTCTGGCTCGACGACGACAACCGGGTCACGCGTGATGCCGATTTCCTCGGGCACGGCGATGCGGATGCAGACCGGCTTGTGGCGGATTTCCAGGAAATCATGAGCGTTGATGTAGACGACGGACTGGTCTTCGATGTCGACAATCTCTCGGCGACGGCAATCCGCGAGGAGATGGAATATGGCGGAACACGGCTAAAGACAGTCGCCTATCTTGAGAAGACGCGTATCCCGATCACCATCGACATTGGTTTCGGCGATGCGATGGCGGACCCCACCCGACAGCTGGACTATCCAACGATGCTCGATCTGCCGGCACCGAACATCCGCACCTATCCCCCGGCGACAGTCATTGCCGAGAAGTTCCAGGCAATCGTGGTGCTCGGAATTGCAAACGGACGCATGAAGGACTTCTACAATCTGTGGGCGATCCCAAGGTCAATCGATGTCCCCGACGAAGAACTCGATGCCGCCTTGGCCGCGACTTTCGCACGGCGGGAAACAGCCATGCCCACTGAACGGCCAGCGGGCCTTACGCCGGAGATGGCGGATGATGCCAACAAACAGCGACAGTGGAAGGCCTATGCAGCCTCGATCGAGCTCGAGAATGTCGAACTGCAAGAAGTCGTTGATGCCATATGGGCCCTGATCGGTCCTGCATGCGAACGCCTCACCCGAACTTCATGATGGCCAGGCTTTTTCGCTCGGTAGCCATTTGTCGATAGGCGGAGTGTCCGAAAATTGTATCGAAATTTCGGACAATCTGTCCAGGTGGCTGGCGCGACGTATCGCCACAAACAAGGGAAAGTTCCGAGCCGATTTAGCGCCTGTTCCTGGGCCGGAAGGAGACCGTCCGGTTTTTGCAGAGGAAAAGTAGAAACCTGCCTTTTCGCATCGCGATGACACGCCGCTTCACTGCCGACCTCAAGTTGCGCGGTCTTCGTTAGTCCCAGAGCGGTCTCAGGAATTCGCCGCCTGCCCGCCGAATTCCGACGCAATCCACGCATAGCCGCAACGATGGCACGCCGGGCATCATTTCCGCGGCGTTGACCAGCAGATAGTCCTCGGCTGGATCACCGCAGGACGAACAGACCTCGATCGACTTCATGCGGTCGATCGACATCCGGGCGATTTGGCCGAGCGCGGGTTCGACCCGGTCGATGATCGAGAACCATTGTTCCGAATGCGGCACTATGCGTTCGAGATCGTTTTTCGCATCGTCGGGGAAGTGATGCCGGAGCCAGGCTAGCGCCGTGTCGCGCCGCAGTTGGTCGTTGTGCGTGAGCCGCTCATAGAGCGCTACGAGCTGCGCGGTCGTTTGCCGGTTGATGGCGCGCAATGCCCGTGTGTAGTGGGCGAGATTGACGGCATAACGCAGGCCGCCCGAGTGGAATTCCCTGATCGTGCCGATGCAATAGTCGCGCAGATCGTTGATCGTCGAGGTATTGGTAAGCGCTTCCATTTCGTTCAGATCGTAGTGCCAGGGATTGACCCGGAAGTCGGTCTTCCACAGCTCGAGATAGCCGGAGTCCCGATAGGCCTTTGCGATCGCCTCATCCCATTCCGGGCGAGTCTGTACCAGCCGGTCGAGATCGTTGAAGTTCTCGACAGTGGAATCGAGCCGACGTGCCGTCATCAATATCGCATTCTGGCTCTCCTGCATTTCCGCGATCGGGTTCGGCCGCGCGGCCCATGCGGCGATTTCCTCTTCCAAAACCGGTTCGGTCATGTCTTCGAGCTCGACGAGCAAGGTGCTCCGGCGCAGCTCGTCCGGCGTGCAATAATCCGCGTCCGCGACCAACTGGATGTCGGCATGGGCATACGCGCGCGCTACAAGGCGCGAACAGAACAGCCGACGGCTTCGTGGCCTCGGACCAGTGAGGACCGATCTCGCGGCCTCTATCTTCGAATAGCGTGTGCCAATCTCGGAACGCGCGAAGTCGAGGATGGCGCCGCGCCGTGCCGCGCTCAGCGGTTCGCGCAATCGAAAAACCTGCACCCGGTCTTCCGCTGAGTAAAGTTCGCGCTGGATATTGTGCGCCTGGACGCCGAAATCGGTCGAATCGATGATCGAGCCACTCTGCACGCAGATCATCGCGTGCGAGACTGCCCCTTTGGTCGCGAGTCGCACCAGCTTGCTGGTCTTTCCCCCATCGGCCGTCAGCACAACATCGCCTGGCTCGAGCAACTCGACCTTGATGCGCTTCATGCCCTCGGCTGGTTCAATCATGTCGGTGGGCTCTTCTCAAAACGGGAGCTTGCGCTTCTCGGAACGATGCCGGCGAACCTCGAACTCGGCGACATCGAACGTGACGCCCTTGACGTGATGCACGCTCACTTGCGCGATATCTATCCGCAGGAAGTCTTCTCGAAAGTCCGCATCCTCATCGAAGAAGTGACTGTGCGGATCCGTCATCGAGGAAATCCCGAGAAAGCCGAGATCTTCCTCCTCTTCTTCTGTCGCTTCTTCCGGTTCGGGAGGCGTTTCCTCCCACACCCAGTAATCGGGCTCCGGTCCCTCCTCGGTCTCGTCATATTGGCGCGAACTCAACTCCGTTCCCTCGGGAAATTCCAGTTCCTCGACTTTGGATGCATGATTGAAGAGCGCGACATTCTGATGCTCGCCGGGGCGCTGCACCGAACGGAAAAGAATGCCATCAAGCCCCGGCGCTGGGCGCCTCGCAAGATAGTCAGCGATTGTCTGCGTGATCAGATATTCAGTGGGCTCGTCATCGGGCATGACCGGCATGGTTATGCGATCGCTCAGACGTCCGAGGAACTTGGCGAGCGCAAGCCGTTCGACATAGGCAGGGTCAAAAATGCTGCCATCGGCATAGACCGAGCGCAGGGCCTCGACATCGAGCAGGCGCACCGGGCACACGAGTTCGAACCGGCCGACCAATGCGCGACTGCCCACCGGCGGACGCACTTCGGCCAGCGCGACCCCCGTATCGGACGCGCCGTAGAACACCGAGATACCGTGTGCATTCATCCGTCCGGCGCGGGCAATCCGGCTCGGAGGCGGTCCCATATGGAGGTCGGGCCGGACGAGTGCCCGGTCCAGCTCCTCGCTGTCATGGAATACGCGCGCCCGGAAAAACCCTCGAATTTCGGCTTCCGGTCCCGCAGTAACGATCACCGGCCGGCCATCACGCGTGATACGCCCGTCGAGATCAGCGAAAATCCGGTTCAGGAACTCCTCGGCTCCCTGATTGAAGAAGCGAGCCTGCGATTTCAGGGAGCGCTCGATCGCCCGGAATTCGAACGCAAATTCGTGGTCCACAATGGCCTTTTCTTCATAGTGGCTTTCGGCGTCGAACTCGCATTCCTCACCAATCTTTGCGGACTCGAAATCCGAATATTGTTCTTCGAGGATGTCGAGCACGTCCTGCGCCGCCTCTTCGTCGATCAAAGCTGCATCGCCTATCGCATAGAGAACCGGCTCGCCATGCCGTTCGAAATCGTAAGCCAGCTCCTTGTCGCGCAGGAGCATTGATTCGTACATGTCCGGGTCGGGAGAGGTCCGGTAGTAATGCCGCTCAAAGGCACCATCGATATGCCCGGCTAGGTCCTCGATCGGGATGCACGGCTCCTCGTCGTCTTTGCAATAGCTGCAGGCCGCGACTTCGCCGTCGCGTTCGATCAGCGCGCTGAGATAAGCATCACCCACGCAATGATGGCAGATATTCCGGTCATCTTTTTCAGGCAAATCTTTCCGTCCTGTCCAGCCTCAACGTAGCACCCTGATTTAGTTAGATTGCTGAGACGGGCTAGAATTTCAATGTAGATAGGCGCGATCAGTTTCGCATCTGCTTGCCAGCGACTGATATGGGCCCGCCTAGCAAAAAATACAGAGCTCGATTGTAGCGGAGATGCTTTGAAATCGCTGGCGACAATCTCAGAACAAACCAAATACGGTCACGGGGTTAACCCCGTGTTGATCTGGGGGGCATTCCCATCTAATGTGGAAAAATGCTTTACACGCAAAGCCAAATTCGGGAGCTGCTTTCCATCTCAGTCGACGCCCTGCGAACTTGGCGGGACGCCATCCCGGCATTGACCGCGCATAAAGGACACGCACCAAGCTTCACACCCGGGGACGTCGTCGCGATGGCGATCATCGCTGAACTGATTAAAGATTTTGGCATGCGTGTCGGCACGCTTGGAGACCGCTTCGATCAATTGCTCAACGAGTGTCACGGTAGGTCATGGCTCTCACTGGAAGCTTGCGTTGTCCTGATCGGAGCTGAAAGCATCAGTCTTTTTGATGCCGGTGCGCCCTCGCGTCCGTCACCTGACTCTTCGACCTTGTTCATCCCATGTAGACCGATCGTGTCGCGCTTGCGGTCGACACTGACTGCTAACGAAGCTGAACTTGCTCAAGGCAATTTGCACTTCCCCCCCACTGCCATCGGTTCGGAAACCGAACGACGTGGAAGACGAGCATGACCACCACCCTGGCATCCGCATTGGCGCCGGAGTGGAAAGACCACTTGGGGCTCACACATCGGCGCTCGCCTGAACTCTACGAGTCAGCCGAGGCCGTCAGCGACGTGCCGCACGCGCCGGCTA
>Ga0180219_1001338_pt1 | contig 16238 bp, 8 predicted proteins | sample eDN3rd30CBELigMG_FD_151338 | JGI IMG/M metagenome (GOLD analysis project Ga0180219, IMG submission 151338) | Enriched Miracle-Growth compost microbial communities from Emeryville, California, USA - eDNA 3rd pass 30_C BE-Lig MG (version 2)... ...
GAAGCTCTTCATCACTTAAGTATTCACCCCCTGCAATGATAGCAACCATCTCACACTCAGAGCCATTTACGAGCAGGCTAATAGCATATTCAAAAACATCATCTCGCTTTACCCAGCGCCTTCTAAAGCCCAAGTAAACGGTTGACCAACAGATCAACCCAAAATCAAACAGAACACTGAACGGAGACATTACTCCCCCTATCTCTTCGGAATCCGGTTAGGCAAGCCAGTAATTTTACCGTCAGGGATAAAACACCAGTAGGTTACACCCCCACATCAACCTTATTATCAATAATCGATCGAGACAATAACTGATCAATAACTCACCATTACTACTATATCCAATAGCTATAGTCCATATATCTTGATATATCTCACTCAGCATCGCTTATTCAAGAACACACCACTATTCAGCCAGGTAAATTAGCTATAAATTCCATTATTAATTCCTCATATCAGACACAATGTGAGAAGCGTTTCCAGCATAGTGAATACACCCTCTTGTAACACTTTGACTAACTCTTCCGTCAGCACCTACTGGTCATCAAACTCCACCACCGGGTTTCCACGCGCACCTGTTCTAAAAATCGAATATTTCTGGAATACGTTCAGCATTCAATTTCTTTCGAAATTGAGCCCCTGGCCAGAATCAAAGCATCTACAAATCCAGACAACGGAACCCTCAGGCTTGAACTACCTGGCTCGACAAAAATTTCTAACTCTAACCTGTCCATCCCCATATCTTGATTAATCTGAGCGACAGGCTCTCCTTTATATTGGACCTCGATGGTCAGTTTTTTATAGCGACAATCGCTATATCCGAGTAACTCGAAGTCCTTGTCAATTTCAAGCTTCATGTCGTACCTTGACGTCTAGAAATCCAGAAAAAGATCCAGAGCTATTGTAGTGCGATCTCGTTCGATATGGCACTCGAGCCTACAATCCACCTTAACTCAGGTTAGAAAATTTAAATCCTCGAATAAAAGCCAATCTATTTAACAAGCCGTCAACCCGTCACTCAGCTGCAGAAAAGAGCCTGGGTTATTAGTAATATTTTCAATGTGAGAGGAAATACGCGAAAGGCATGAAAACTAGATATTTCCTATATCTACCAGTTACCCGCGCAATCTGCACCCACTATCACCTTTACCGCTTAACTTAATACTTTTGCTGTGACCAATTATTCTTCACACCGCATAAATACCCATACTCCGTCATCACTAATTGGGCTCGGTACGTCCAACCTAATACAATGAACCGAAACCCGGTAACTCACGTCATAATCAGCCATGACCTCAGCCTCGATATAAGAAGCATGTTCAATATCGTCTAAGTTTATAGGGCCGTCAAAATACAACCTTATATCCAAAGATGCTTCTGATATTGAAAAAGCTACCGCACGAACGCTCCCTGAAACCTCACCAAGAAGAGCTCTTTGGATATTCAAACGAGCTATCACAACTGGATCATTAATAGCGATCATGACTCATGGCCTCGCAGGCATGATGTGAATATGGATAGCTACTCCCACTTCATCTATAACCTGCACGACTTCCATTTCCCCCCTATGATACTCGGAATAGATGGACCGCCAAGCCGGCCTCCAGCACACCCAGGAGACATTCAAAAATCTTGCCATTACCAAACCACAAAATCTGTAGTCAATTTCGTATTGATCAAGAGCACTAGACCATTAGCGACTTGATTAGCCTCTATTGAAGTAATTCTCAAATCCACACTCACCACAGATGAGGGGTTGCTTCCGCAGATTTTTATATAGAGCACTCATCCAGTTATGGCGCCAGGGGCGCCCACTTTCGATAGCGATTAATCGACTTCCACAATTTAAACATCTGATCTGAAAAGCCAGGAAAACAAATATCAATCCCGCACACAATAGTGGCCATACAACAAGGCCAGAGAAGTCATTTATCACATCTTCCCAAGCAGGAGAAAACAAATAAACCACCCCTCCCATGAGAACAAGTAGAGAGTTCAAAAAACACGTAAGAGCTGAAAGTAAACACAGCCACAGGATAAATTTACGAAAAATCATTTCCCTTGTTCTCTTACGAGCTTAGGTCCCGATGGAATTTTCAGCGGAGAGGTCCAACTTTCACTCTTCCCTCCTAATTCACCCAAGGCAGATGCTGTGCCTTCAATAGCAGCTTGAGCCCCCAAGCTCCCTAAAGCAATTGGCTTCGTACTTTGAGAGAGTTTTGAGCCAATTACTCTAGGTGCTATTTGAGGCCCGAATGTACTTACCCCTTTGGCGCTTAGCCCCCCAACAGATCCACCTAAAGATGCGCCAACCATAGACGCCCCACTAAAATCGTCAAAGTATTCTCGGCCATCGATTCCATTATTAGCAATTTGACCAACTACATTAGCAGCACCGTTACTTACAACAGTTAATCCCGTACTAGCGACCGCACTTCCTGCTGCATAAGAATGAAGCGGTTGAAATGCTGCTGAAATTACCGCCCCCGCTACAACTCCTATGGCAGCCCCTTTAATAACTCCGCCCCACCCTTTAGCTGCATATCCAGTGGTAGCCCCACCAAACCCTCCAGCCAACGCACCTCCCGCGATATGTGCCCATTGCCCATCAGGATCAATATATTTATAGGGATTGTTGAGCACATAGGCGTAGAGGTTCAGACTTCCCGGCTCATCTTCGCTGGCCTCCTTCGGATCCACCGACAGGAATCGCCCAATCAAGGGGTCGTAGTAACGAGCTCCGGCGTAAACCAGGCCGCTGTCCTGGCTCTGCGCATGGCCAGTGAAACCGAGCGTCCCGTAGCCCTGGTAGCCAGGGCGGTCCTGGCGTTCTCCAAAGGGGCGGTAATGCTCGCGCCAGAGCAGGTTTCCGCTCTCGTCGGTGGCGGCCACCGGCGAGCCCAGATGGTCGTTGTGGTAGTAGGTGACGAAGACCTCACTGGCGCTGGCCATTCCACAGAGCAGCAGCAGGCAAAGGCCGGCCAGCTTCATCCATTGGTGCATGATCGTTCTCCCTGGCCGGTAGTCAGAAAACGGTGCCCTGGTGACCATTCACCGGGAAGCGCTTTTCCTTGCAGTTGGAGACCCCATTGGCGTTGTCGTCTACGAACTCGCACTGCATGCGGGAGGCGATGCGCTCACCTGCCAGGTAGACGTGTTCGACGAATCCGCCGTCGGCGGGGAAGTCCTCGCGCAGCAGGCGCCCCTCCTGGCCATACAGGGAGAACACTTGGGTGCCGTTGGCGAACGCGGTCGCACTGCGGTAGCCACGTGGGTCGTAGCGGTAGGTTTCGCTGGGGAAAGGGCAGTCCCATTGCGGGCTGGCGCAGTACAACAACATCTGGCTGGCGCCGTTATAGGTGTAGCGCGAACGCCCCTGGGTGACATTGCCCCGGTTGTTGTAGGTGAAGCCGATGTTCAGGGAGCCATTGAGCGCGGCGAGGCGCCCCTGGCCATCGTAGGCGTAGTCGAGTCGGCGGCCGCCGATCTGCTGGAAGGTCAGATCGCCACGGCCGTTATAGCCATAGCTCGCTTCACCCCAGGCGCCATTGGCGGTCACGAGGCGATTCAGGCCGTCGTAACGCATCGACTGGTTGTGACGGCCGTCCACCTCGTCGACCAGTTGGGTCAGGTTGCCGGCGGCGTCGTAGCCGTAGCGCAACGCCATGGGCACATTGAACTGCGGTAGTCCGCCGATACGCCTGTCGGTCGGGCGCAGGCGCCGGGAGTCCTGGCCAATGCTCAGGGTCCGGCCGTTGGCGTAGATCAGCGAACGCAGCGCGCCATTGGCATGGAAGCTGACACTATGGGCAAAAGCGCCCACCTGGGTCGGGCGTCCATAGACATCGGGGTTGTAGAAGACCTCCAGACCGCTGGGGTAGGTGATGGTGTGCAACTGGTCCCGAGAGTTGTAGCCATACCCCATGGTCAGCGCGCGCGCCGCGCCGGGTTCGGTGAGCGTTTCGCGGATGATCTGGTCATGGGCGTTGTAGGTGAAGTCCCAGACCGTGCCCTGATAAGACGTCTGGCGCACCAGCCGGCCGCCCGGATCGTAGCTGCGGGTGAACGTCTGTACGCCGCCATAACTGCTCGACACCTGGCGGTTCATGGCGTCATAGATGAAATGGTCCATGGCCGCCGCTCCGACCTTGCGGCTGGTACGGTTGCCTACAGCATCGTATCCGTACTGGGTCGTCAGGGTTTCCGGGTTGAATTCGCTCACCAGGAAACCACGGCTGTCATAGGCATAGGTGCGCCGCAGGCCACCCTGTTCGAGCACAGTGACACGCCCCAGGGGATCACGGCCGATATGGGTGACGACGCCACCCGGCTGTTCGATGCGTACCCGTTCGCGTTGGTCGGGATCGCCATAGGCCAGATAGTGGCTGGTGGTAGCGTTGCCATTCTCGTCCCACTGCGTCTGGACGTTGCCCGTACCGTAGGCGGTCGTGGCGACGCTACCGTCGGCATGGCGTACTCGCATAAGTCGCCCGAGGCCGTCGTACTCGTAGTGCTGGGCATGGGGACTCAGCCCACCGTATCCGGGCAGCGAGAGGGTGAGTTTCTGACCATCTGCCCGGTAGATGGCGGCGGACTCGATGGTCGATGCACCACCGGACTCGATCTGGGCGATGAACTGGCCCAGAGAGTTGTATTGCCTGCTCAGCGCATAGCCGGCGCGAACGGCCGTTTGCATGACGCCCGTGGGGCCGAAGGCATAGCTGATGTCATAGCGGGTATAGCTGCTTTTCGGCAACTGGATGCGGGTTACCCGGTTCATCGCATCGTAGGCATAGCTGGTAACCCGCCCCAGCGGGTCGGTCAACGACGCCAGGGTGCCGGCGGGGTTCACCGTGCGACGGATCAGCCCACCATCGGCTTGACGAGTCAGTCTGGGTATCCCTCGGAAGTAGTCGGCGTGACTGGTGACCTGGCCGTTGGCATCGGTCTCGCTAGTCAGATCGCCATTGGCGCTATAGGCATAGCGCGTCACCACACCGAACACCGATTTCTGCGCCAGCCGGCCACTACCGGTGTAGCTGTTGGCTATCTCGCCGGGAATACCCGAAATGGACTGCTGGGAAACCTTGCCGAGCATCCAGCGCCCACCTGGACGGGTATAGCGGAACTGGACCGTCCTGCTGCCTTGCCCCTGTTCGGCCACGGTCGACGGCTGGCCGTAGGCATCATGGGTATAGCGGGTCAGATAGGTGGCGCCGTCCTGGGTGATAGAACGCTGGACCAATACGGGGGCCCGGGTCCTGTTCTCGACGAGCAGGTTGTAGCGACGCATTTCCTTCTGCGGGGCAATCTCCTGGCGGTCCCAGATATAGGTCTCCTCACGCAATGTCGGCCCGCAACCAGCTCCAGCCCGGCCAGCAACGACCTTGCGCACCAGGCTGCCAACTTTCCACAAGCCCTGGTCGACACCCGAGGCGCCGTTGGCGATGGTATTGGTACCTATGTGCTCGTAGGTAATGCACTGCAGTGGCCCCCGCTCGAGGGTCTGGTCGTTCCTGGGAGCGAAGCCCTTGATGTACTGGTACTCCCAGGCCAGGTCACGGGGCTGTACTCCGAGGATATTGGAGAGAATCCGACGCTGTATGACATTGAGCTTTTCCGCAGGATCGACGCCCATCTGCTGAAAGCCGTACTCATAGCCGACACGCAGGCCAAGCGGGCTGGTCATGCCGGTCATCGAGAAACGGCCGGGCACGGTACCCACCAACGAGTTCGCGTTGTTGTAGGCGTACGTCCAACGCGTGCCGTCGGGATAATTCACGCTGGTCAGGTAGTGGGGCTTGGCCCCGACCTTCCAGTTGGCATCGGCATAGCCATAACCGATGCTGACGCCGTTGCTGGAAACGCCCGTCAGCACGGCTCTCGGGCCATTCTCATCGTGATAGCTGAAGTCGACTACGCGCCCATCCGTCGCCGTAATGCGCTTGAGCAGGTGATGCCGGGCCAGTTTGTTGGATTTCGAAATGTTGTAGCTGAAGTCGAGGGCATTTCCGTCGGCATCTTCGATACGCGTGACGAAGTAGCTGCGCAATTGCTTGTCAGGCGAGACCGTGCCAAGGAGATCGAAGACGTACTTGCGGCCGTCGGGGGAGAACACCAGCAGGCCGCCATCTCCCTTGTTCTGCTTGATGGGAAGGCAGCGACCGATCCAGCGCGCCTTGCTGATGAACGCGTGATCGCTGCCATCGCCATTGGCCAGGACGTGGCGTGAGCCATCGGGCAGTTCGAGTATCGGATTGAGATTGGAAGCCACCTGACCGATCTGGCAGCCGCGATTGTTGTCGGCCTGGACAAGGCGATTGTAGGTATCCGAAACCCAGAGGCGGCCGAAGTGCAGGTCCCACCCCGTACCGAACGGCGTCCTCTCGATATGGCCGTTGCTGTAGGGCCCCACTGGATTGGTAACACTCTGGTAGTTGCGCAGCACCTCGACATCCAGGCCGCCGTTGCCTGGAATGAGCAGGTCCCTGGTCACTATCTTCAGCGCCCCGCTGAAGGGGTCGATGCTGTCCACCTGCTCGCCGTCGGCGAACTGCCGGTTGCTGTTGAAGCCGGGCTCCTGATACGAGCCGACTGCCGCAGCGTTGAAATCCTCGCTGGCAGCCAGAAAGCCGATCGGCCCGAGCATGGCGGCCATGGCCAGGGCGCGAACGGCTGGTGAACCGGCGAACATGGGTTTTCTCCTGAAGTGCAGACCGGGCGGACGACCCGCCCGGTCTCATTCAGGTGAAGCTACAAGCAGTGCCCAGAAGAAATTCCTACGTTATGGATCGGACAAATCCGCAACAACGAACGGATTACCCTTAGGAACTTCAAGCGCGCACCCGGCAGGCCGGTATCCGGTCGGTCACTGGATCTGCTCCGGCGTCACTATCACCCAGTTCTTGTCCGCGGTGACCGGCTGCCCCAGCTTGGCCTGGGCCTCGGCGTTCTTCTTGATCATGCCGTCGAGCTGGTCCATGTACTTGGCCTTGCGGTTTATCCACAGGTGGACGCCGTTCTCGGCGGTGCCGTTGAACAGCATGTAGCCGTCGCTGCTGGGGGTGTCGCCGCCGACCAGGATGGGGCGCTTCCACTGGTCGATGTAGGTGAGGATGGCGGCCTGCTTGCCGGCCATCCAGGTCGCCGGGGTCCACAGGTAGGGGGTGATCTCCAGGTCCATATTGGCCTTGGGATCGTATTTGCCCTCGCCGATCTGCTTGCGCGCGGTGGTCAGCGCGCCGGTCTTGCGGTCCTTGAGCAGGGTGGTGACGCCGATGACGTTCTGCGGCTTCACGTTGTAGCCGTACTTCGGATCGCTGGCGACCATGCGCACCAGTTCCTCGTGGGCGGCGGTCATCACGTAGACCTCGATGCCGTTCTCCATCAGCTTGTTGTACAGCTCCTGCTGGCCGGTGAAGACCTTCGGCGGGTTGATCTCGATGGTCTTCACCGCATCGCCCTCGTAGTAGGTGCTGGGGATCGGCTTGCCGTAGGCCATCAGTTCGTCGACGTAGCCCTTGAGTTCCTTGAGGGTGAAGCCGGAGAACACCTGGGCGACCCAGGGGTAGCAGACCAGGTCGTCGACCTCGCAGAGGCGGTAGTAGTAGCTGTTCAGGCTTTCCTTGTGGCCGCCCACGTCCTTGAAGGGGATCAGCTTCAGCGACGGGTCCAGCTTCTCGCGGGTCAGCACGCCTTTCATTTCCAGGAAGGGCAGCAGCGACTCTTCCAGGTCGTAGCGGTAGCTGGTGTTGTCCATGTCGAAGACGGCGAAGGCGCCCTTGTTGGCGTTGGCCGCGATCAGGGCGTCCAGCTGCTTGGCGGCCGGTTCCGGCCAGTGCTTGAGTTCGGTGGCGGCGAAGACGCTGCTGGCCAGGCCGCCGAGCAGCAGCGCGGCGAGCAGGGTGCGCATGGGTTTCATCTGGTTTCCCCCGAGGTGGTCTTGTGGGTGGAAGGACCCGGCGCGGGCCGTTCCCTGGACTAGTCCAGCATTCACCCTAGCAAAGCCGTGTTGCAGTCCTGCGATGAACGCGACCTCGGGCGTTGCCTGCGCGCCAGGACTTGGCCAGGAGCGACAGGGCATGCCTGGAAGCGGCGGGCAGCGCAGGGGGCGCCGCCCGCCGCCGGCTCAGAGAATCTCCTCGGGCGTGACCACCAGCCAGTTCTTGTCGGCGCGCACCGGCTGCCCCAGCTTGGCCTGGGCCTCGGCGTTCTTCTTGATCATGCCTTCGAGCTGGTCCATGTACTTGGCCTTGCGGTTCACCCACAGGCGCATGCCGTCGTCCGCCGTGCTGTGGAACAGCATGTGGCCGTCATTGCTGGGCGAGTCGCCGCCGACCAGGATGGGCTTCTTCCACGGGTCGATGTAGGTCTGGATGGCCGCCGTCTTGCCGGCCATCCAGGTGCCCGGGGTCCACAGGTAGGGGGTGAATTCGAGGTCCAGGTTGGCCTCGGGATCGTACTTGCCCTCGCTGATCTGCCGGCGCGCGGTGGTCACTGCGCCGGTCTTGCGGTCCTTGAGCAGGGTGCTGACGCCGATGACGTTCTCCGGCTTGACGTTGTAGCCGTACTTCGGATCGCTGGCGACCATGCGCACCAGTTCCTCGTGGGAGGCGGTGAGGATGTACACCTCGATGCCGTTCTCCATCATCCGCTTGAACAGTTCCTGCTGGCCGGTGAACAGCTGCGGCGGCTGCACCTCGACGGTGCGCAGGGTGTCGCCGTCGTAGTAGTCGCTCTTGACCGGCTTGCCGCTCGCCATCATGGCGTCGAGGTGGCCCTTGAGTTCGCGCAGGGTCAGGCCGGAAAGCGCCTGTGCGGCCCAGGGGTAGCAGACGCGGTGGTCGAATTCGCAGAGCCGCGTGTAGTAGCTGTTGAGGCTCTCCTTCTTGCCCTTGAGGTCCTTGAAGGGGATCAGCTTCAGCGAAGGGTCGAGCTTGTCGCGGGTCAGCACGCCCTTGTTCTCCAGGTACGGCAGCAACGCCTCGGCGACGTCGTAGCGGTAGCTGGTGTTGTCCATGTCGAAGACGGCGTAGGCGCCCTTGTTGGCGTTGGCCGCGATCAGCGCGTCGAGCTGCTTCGCCGCGGGCTCCGGCCAGTGCTTGAGCTCGGTGGCGGCCACGGCGTCGTTGGCCAGGCCGCCGAGCAGCAGGATGCCGAACAGTAGTCCATAGGTTTTCATCGAATGTTCCCCCGGTTGCGAATGGCGGGGAAGGCGCGGCGACACGGGCTTTGGCCCATCGTTGATGGCCGGGCGTTTCCCCTCCGCCACGACCGTAGCAAGGGGGCAAAGGGCCAGACAGACGGTCGGGCGTCGCATGCGCGCTCCAGTCGCAGGGGCCGCGGAAACGCCCTACAACCTACTCCAGAATTTCAACCTGCGGCAGTCGCATTGCGCTGACTTCGGCCAGAAGAAAATCCCTCAGACGGCGCAGGCGCTCCTGCTGCCGCCGCGCCTTGGGCCAGACCAGGTAGTAGCTCTCGCCGCTGGCCACCGCACAGGGCCAGGGCAGGGCCAGACGGCCGGCGGCGGCGTCCTCGGCGACCATCACCAGGTCGCCGATGGACAGGCCGTAGCCGCGGGTGGCCGCGACTATGCCCAGCTCCAGGGTGTCGAAGACCTGGCCGCCCTTGAGCGACACCTGCTCCTCCAGGCCCACACGCTGCAGCCAGCGGCGCCAGTCGCGGCGGTCCGGCGTGGGGTGCAGCAGCTCCGCGGCGGCCAGCCGCTCGACGTCCCAGGGGCCATCGTCGAGCAGTTGCGGGGCGCCGACCGGGATCAGCCACTCGGGGAACAGCAGGCAGCTCTCCCATTCCGCCGGGAAGCGCCCGGCGCCGAGCAGCACCGCGCAGTCGAAGGGCTCGCGGGCGAAGTCCACCTCGTCGACGTCCATCCAGGCGCTGGTCAGCTGCACCTCGATATCGCTGTTGGCCATGCGGAAGATGCTCAGGCGCGGCAGCAGCCAGCGCATGGTCAGGGTCGAGGGCGCCTTCAGGCGCAGCACGTCCTCGTCGCTGTGCAGGCTGGCGCAGGCGCGCTCCAGGGCGTCGAAGCCGTCGCGCAGGCCCGGCAGCAGCAGGCGCGCCGGCTCGGTCAGGCGCAGCTGGCGGCCCTGGCGCTGGAACAGCTGGCAGTCGAAGTGCTCCTCCAGGGTGCGCACGTGGCGGCTCACCGCGCTCTGGGTGATGGCCAGTTCCTCGGCGGCGCGGGTGAAGGAGGCGTGCCGGGCGGCCGCCTCGAAGGCGCGCAGGGCATAGAGCGGGGGCAGGCGACGGGGCATGGCGGGCCTTCAGGCATGAGTCTGACTCATGCATTGCATCGCTTTTTTCCTTTTGTGGGAAGGCCGGGCGGCCCACCAGAATGGGCGAATCGATGAACCCGGGAGACGCCAGGCGCCGCCCAAACCAGACTCATGCCATGCCCACCCCCTACCGCACCGAACTGCAGGCCATCCTGCGCCTGGCCGGGCCGCTGATCGCCGCCCAGCTGGCCTATGTCGCCATGGTCTTCACCGACACCCTGATGATGGGCAAGCTCGGCCCCGACGCCCTGGCCGCAGGGGGCCTGGGCGCCTCCACCTATGCGTTCGTCTCCACCGTGTGCAGCGGCGTGGTGGCGGCCACCGGCAACCTGGTGGCGATCCGCCATGGCGCGCGCGACAGCGCCGGCGCGGCCGCCGCCACCCAGGCGGGGCTGTGGGTCGGCCTGGGCCTGGCGCTGCTCGCCGGCGCCCTGCTGTGGAACCTGGAGGCGCTGCTGCTGGCGCTCGGCCAGGCGCCGGAGACGGTGCATGGCACCATGAGTTTTCTGCACAGCATTCTCTTCGCCCTGCCCGGCTACCTGGCCTTCATGGTGCTGCGCGGTTTCACCAGCGCCATCGAGCGCCCCGGCCCGGTGATGGCCATCAGCGCGCTCGGCGCGCTGGCCAACCTGGGCCTGAACTATGCCTTCCTCGACGGCTGGTTCGGCCTGCCGCGCCTGGGCCTGGCCGGCATCGGCCTGGTCACCGCCATCGTCATGAACCTGCTGCCGCTGATCCTCGCGCTGTACCTGCGCTGGCACCCGGCCTACGCCGCCTACCCGCTGCTGCGCGGCCTGGGCCGGCCACAGCGCCGGGAGATCGCCGAGACGCTGCGCCTGGGCCTGCCGATCGGCGGCACCTACGCGGTGGAGTCGGGCATGTTCACCGTGGCCACCCTGTGCATGGGGGCGATCGGCGCCACCGCGCTGGCCGCGCACCAGATCGCCATCCAGTCGGTGTACCTGGCCTTCATGGTGCCGGTGGGGATTTCCTACGCGGTGACCTTCCGCATCGGCCAGCACTACGGCGCCGGCCGCCTGCTCGAGGCGCGCCGCGCCGGGCGGGTGGGCATCGGCTTCGGCGCGCTGTGCATGTTCGCCTTCGCCCTGTTGTTCTGGCTGGCACCGCGCCAGGTCATCGGCCTGTTCCTCGATCTCGAGCAACCGGCCAACCAGGCGGTGGTGCAACTGGCCGTGAGCCTGCTGGCGATCGCCGCCTGGTTCGAGCTGTTCGACGGCCTGCAGAGCATCGCCATGGGCGCCATCCGCGGCCTCAAGGATGCCCGCACCACCTTCCTGGTGGGCCTGGCCGGCTACTGGCTGGCGGGCGTGCCGCTGGCCTGGCTGCTGGCCTTCCCCTTCGGCTGGGGCCCGCACGGTGTCTGGTGGGGGTTGGCGGCGGGGCTGGCGTGCACCGCGCTGGGCCTGTGCCTGGCCTTCGAGGCGCGCACCGCGCGGCTGCTGCAGCCGATGGCGGAACCGGGCTTCAGTTGCCGACCGGGTCCTGCTGCCTGAGCGCGCGTCCGGCGCCGAACACCAGGAAGCGCGCCAGCTCGGGCAACGGCAGCGGGCGGCTGATCCAGTAGCCCTGCACCTGGTCGCAGCCGAACTGGCGCAGCAGCTGGCGCTGGTCGGCGCTTTCCACGCCCTCGGCGACCACCTCCAGGTTGAGGTTGTGCGCCAGGTTGATCATGGCCCGCACCAGTTGGCGGTTCTCCGCGCGCTCGGACATGCCGCCGACGAAGCTCTTGTCGATCTTCAGCAGGGTGATCGGCAGGCTGTTGAGGTGGACGAAGGAGGAGAAGCCGGTGCCGAAGTCGTCCAGGGAGAAGCGCACGCCCAGTTGCCCCAGCGTCTGCATGGTCTGCAGGACCTGCTCGCTGCGGCGCATCACGGCGGTTTCGGTGAGTTCGAATTCCAGCCAGCGCGCATCCACGCCGCGCTCGGCGATCAGCCGTTGCAGCGTGGGCAGCAGCTGGCTGTCCTGGAACTGGCGGAACGACAGATTGATGGCCATGTGCAGCGGCGGCAGGCCGCGCCCGAGCAGCCACTGCATGTCGCGCAGGGCGCGGGCGATCACCCAGTAGCCCAGCGGCACGATCAGCCCGCTCTCCTCGGCCAGGGGCACGAAATCCCCCGGGGTGAGCAGCCCGCGGCTGGGGTGGCGCCAGCGCACCAGGGCCTCGAGGCCGACGATGGTGTCGCTCTCCAGGTCCAGGCGCGGCTGGTAGTGCAGTTCCAGTTCGTCGCGGCGCAGGGCCCGGCGCAGCTCGCTCTCCAGCTCGGCCAGACTGCGCGCGCCGCGGTTGATGCGCTCGTCGAAGAGGTGGAAGGTGCAGCCCTGGCGCATCTTGGCCTGCTGCATGGCGATGTGCGCGTGCCACATCAGGGCGTCGGCGCTGTCGCCGGAACGGGCATGGGCCAGGCCCAGGCTGCAGCCCAGCAGCAGGCTCTCGCCTTCCACCCAGTAGGGCTCGCCCAGCACTTCGACGATGCGCTCGGCCAGGCGCTCGGCGCGCCGTGGGTCGCGGCGGGTGTCCAGCAGCAGGGCGAACTCGTCGCTGCCCAGGCGCGCCAGGCGGTCGCCGTGCTCCAGGTGCGAGCGCAGGCGCGCCACCACCTGCAGGATCAGGCGGTCGCCGGCCTGGTGGCCGAGGGCGTCGTTGACGTGGCGGAAGTTGTCCAGGTCGAGGTGGCCGAGGGCCAGGCCGCGGCCCTGGAACTCGTCCAGCTGCGCGGCCAGCAAGGTCTGGAAGCCCTGGCGGTTGGCGATGCCGGTCAGCGGGTCCTGCTCGGCCAGGCGCTGCAGGGTGGCTTCCAGGCCGCTGCGTTCGCGGGCGTAGCGCAGGGAGCGGCGCAGCACCTCGCTGCTCAGTTGCGGCGTCAGCCAGTCGGCCACGCCGGCGGGCGTCTGCGCGGGCTCGCGCTCCAGCAGCAGGATGATCGGCAGCCGGCAGTTGTCCCGCGAGGGCAGCTTGCCGGGGGTGGCCAGCACCAGGCCGACCTCGTCCTCGTCGAACAGGCTGCGGGCGGACTCCCAGGAAGGCGCGGTGATCAGCGAATAAGCGTTGCCCAGCGCGGCGAGATGCTCGCGCAGCAGCTGGGCCCACTGCGGCGTTTCAGCCAGCAGGAGCAGGCGCGTGGACTCGACCGACGCAGCCAAGCGACCCCCATGAAAAGAAAAGGAATGCCCCGGGCGCCATCCCATGCCCCGGCCATCCGGATTGGCGTTCCAGCGCCCGGACGAGGCCGTCTGTCGGCGCAGAACCAAGAAACTCTTCAGAGTTTTCTTCAACTAATGCAGCCACAAGCCTAATACAAGTATGAATTTATCCAAAACGGCGAAGCGCGACGGCGTCACAGATCGCCGTTTTTCCGCAGCCCCGGGCGGGGCTGGTAGAATGGCCGCCCGCTTCGCCATCGATACCCTTCCCGAACCATGTCCCGACTCAACCCCCGGCAGCAAGAGGCCGTGAACTACGTCGGCGGCCCCCTGCTGGTGCTGGCCGGCGCCGGCTCCGGCAAGACCAGCGTGATCACCCGCAAGATCGCCTACCTGGTGCAGCAGTGCGGCATCCGCGCCCAGTACATCGTCGCCGTCACCTTCACCAACAAGGCCGCGCGCGAGATGAAGGAGCGCGTCAGCACCCTGCTGCGCCCCGGCGAAGGCAAGGGCCTGACCGTCTCCACCTTCCACAACCTGGGCCTGAACATCATCCGCAAGGAATACGCCGCCCTGGGCTACAAGCCCGGCTTCTCGATCTTCGACGAGAGCGACGTGAAGGCGCTGATGACGGACATCATGCAGAAGGAGTATTCCGGCGACGACGGCCTGGACGAGATCAAGAACCTGATCGGCGGCTGGAAGAACGACCTGATCCTGCCCGAGGAGGCCCTGGCCAAGGCGCGCAACCCCAAGGAACAGACCGCCGCCATGGTCTACCTGCACTACCAGCGCACCCTGCGCGCGTACAACGCGGTGGACTTCGACGACCTGATCCTGCAGCCGGTGAAGCTGTTCCAGGACAACCCGGACATCCTCGAGAAGTGGCGCAACCGCGTGCGCTACATGCTGGTGGACGAGTACCAGGACACCAACGCCAGCCAGTACCTGCTGGTGAAGCTGCTGGTGCAGCAGCGCGCGCACTTCACCGTGGTCGGCGACGACGACCAGTCGATCTACGCCTGGCGCGGCGCGCGCCCGGAAAACCTGATGCAGCTCAAGGACGACTTCCCCTCGCTGAAGGTGGTGATGCTGGAGCAGAACTACCGCTCCACCAGCCGCATCCTCAAGTGCGCCAACGTGCTCATCGCCAACAACCCCCACGTGTTCGAGAAGCAGCTGTGGAGCGAGATGGGCGAAGGCGACCCGATCCGGGTGATCCGCTGCCGCAACGAGGAAGCCGAGGCCGAGCGGGTGGCCATGGAAATCCTCACCATCCACCTGAAGACCCAGCGGCCCTACAGCGAATTCGCCATCCTCTACCGCGGCAACTACCAGGCCAAGCTGATCGAGCTGAAGCTGCAGCACCACCAGATTCCCTATCGCCTGTCCGGCGGCACCAGCTTCTTCGCCCGCCAGGAAGTGAAGGACCTGATGTCCTACTTCCGCCTGCTGGTGAACCCGGACGACGACAACGCCTTCCTGCGGGTGATCAACGTGCCGCGCCGGGAGATCGGCTCGGCGACCCTGGAGAAGCTCGGCAACTACGCCACCGAGCGCGGCTGCTCGATGTTCGCCGCCAGCGGCGAGCTGGGCCTGGCCGAGCACCTGGACGCACGCTTCGTCGAGCGCCTGCAGCGCTTCAAGCGCTTCATCGACAAGGTCCGCGAGCAGTGCGCGGGCTCCGACCCGATCGGCGCGCTGCGCAGCATGGTGATGGACATCGACTACGAGAACTGGCTGCGGCAGAACGCCTCCAGCGACAAGGTCGCCGACTTCCGCATGGGCAACGTCTGGTTCCTCATCGAGGCGCTGAAGAACACCCTGGAGCGCGACGAGGACGGCGACATGACCATCGAGCAGGCCATCGCCAAGCTGGTGCTGCGCGACATGCTCGAACGCCAGCAGGAGGAAGAGGAAGGCGCCGACGGCGTGCAGATGATGACCCTGCACGCCTCCAAGGGCCTGGAATTCCCCTACGTGTTCATCCTCGGCGTGGAGGAGGAAATCCTCCCCCACCGCTCCAGCATCGAGGCCGACAGCATCGAGGAAGAGCGGCGCCTGGCCTACGTCGGCATCACCCGGGCGAAGAAGAACCTGGCCATGACCTTCGCCGCCAAGCGCAAGCAGTACGGCGAGATCATCGACTGCTCGCCGAGCCGCTTCCTCGACGAGTTGCCGCCGGAGGACCTGGTCTGGGAAGGCCAGGAAGACGCCCCGGTGGAGGTCAAGGCGGCCAAGGGCAACGCGGCCCTGGCGGACATCCGCGCGCTGCTCAAGCGCTGAGCCTGCGCGCCGACGCGCTCTTCGTAGGATGGGTTGAGCTTGCGAAACCCATGCGGTCGTGGCGATGGGTATCGCTTCGCTCAACCCATCCTACGATGCTGGCACGGACGGGAAATGCGCCACCAACCTGTAGGAGCGGGCCCTGCCCGCGATTCGCGCGCAGGGCGCGCTCCTACAATGGAATGCCACGGCGACGGCCAGCGGAAGCTGTCCATCCGATCAGCTTCTTCTTTTGTCGGAAGGTCGCGCAGGCCGGCGCTTACGAGGTAGAATTGCGCGCTTCATCAGCGGCCCCAGCTCCGCCAGGAAGCCCTCAATTGAACACCCTCAAAGACAAAATCCGCAGCGAAGGCGTCGTCCTCTCCGACCAGGTCCTCAAGGTAGACGCCTTCCTCAACCACCAGATCGACCCGCTGCTGATGAAGCAGATCGGCCACGAGTTCGCCGAACGCTTCAAGGGCCAGGGCATCACCAAGATCGTCACCATCG
>Ga0180219_1001339_pt1 | contig 16232 bp, 13 predicted proteins | sample eDN3rd30CBELigMG_FD_151338 | JGI IMG/M metagenome (GOLD analysis project Ga0180219, IMG submission 151338) | Enriched Miracle-Growth compost microbial communities from Emeryville, California, USA - eDNA 3rd pass 30_C BE-Lig MG (version 2)... ...
TCCACGCCTCAAACAGGTATCCAGACCTGTGGAGGCGGTGGATGACGCATTGCGCGCCCTGATGGACGACATGCTGGAGACCATGTATGCCGCTCCCGGCATCGGCCTGGCGGCCATCCAGGTGGGCATGGCGAAGAATGTCATCGTCATCGACCTCGGCAAAGACGACGGCATGACGGAACCGCTCTTCCTGGTGAACCCGGAGATTCTGGCAACCTCGGAGGAGCTGGCCACCTACAACGAAGGCTGCCTCTCGGTGCCCGAGGAATATTGGGAGGTCAAGCGCCCGGCGCGCTGCCGCGTGCGCTATCTCGACTATCACGGCAAGCAGCAGGTGCTGGAGGCCGAGGGCTTGCTCGCCACCTGCGTGCAGCACGAGATGGACCATCTCAAGGGCATCCTCTTCATCGATCATCTCTCTTCCCTCAAGCGCAACATGATCCTGCGCCGCGCGAGCAAGGCCCGGCGGCTCAAGGCCGCGGAGTAGGCCCTTGGCCGGTGGTCCGGGCGAGCGGGCGGGCTTGCGGCTCGCCTTCATGGGAACGCCGGCGTTCTCCGTTCCCGCTCTCGAAGCCCTGCTCGCCAGCCGGCATGAGGTGGCCGTAGTCTATTCGCAGCCGCCCCGCCCGGCGGGCCGCGGACAGAAGCGGCACCCGTCCCCCGTGCACCACGCGGCGGATGCCGCCGGTATCGCGGTGCGCACCCCAATATCCCTGAAGGATGCGGATGAGCTGGCTTATTGGCAAAGCCTTGGCCTGGATGCCGCCGTGGTGGTGGCTTATGGCCTGCTGCTGCCCCCGGCCGTCCTGGCGGCGCCCCGGCTGGGCTGTCTCAACATCCATGCCTCGCTGCTGCCGCGCTGGCGGGGAGCGGCCCCCATCCACCGTGCCATCATGGCGGGGGATGCCGAAACCGGTGTGTCCATCATGCAGATGGCCGAAGGGCTGGACACCGGCCCGGTGCTGGCCGAGCGGCGGCTGCCCATCGCGCCCGACGCCACCACCGCCAGCCTGCATGATACGCTGGCCGAAATGGGCGCCCGGCTGATCGTCGAGACGCTGGACCGCCTGACGGAAGGGCCGGTGACGGCCACGCCGCAAGAAAAGACTGGCGTTACCTACGCCGCCAAGATCGACAAGGCGGAAGCGCGCATCGACTGGCGGCGGCCGGCCGCCGGGATCGACCGCCAGGTGCGCGGCCTCAGCCCCTTTCCCGGCGCCTGGTTCACCCTGGACGGCGCCCGCGTCAAGGTGCTGGCGGGAGAGATCGTGGCGGTCGCAGGCACGCCGGGCCGCATTCTGGATGCCGCCACACTTACCATCGCCTGCGGTGAGGCGGCCTACCGGCCCACCCGGGTGCAGCGCGAAGGCAAGGGTGCCATGGCCACCGCGGACTTCCTGCGCGGCGCGCCCCTGGCCGTGGACCGGGTGGCCTGATGCCGCGCTACCGGCTGACCATCGAATATGACGGCACGCCCTATGTCGGCTGGCAGCGCCAGGTGAACGGCCGCAGCGTGCAGCAGGCCATCGAGGAGGCGCTGGGGTGCTTCATCCGCTCCACCCCGGCTCTCATGGCGGCGGGGCGCACCGATACGGGCGTGCACGCCACCGGGCAGGTAATCCAGATCGACATGGACGATATATTCGACCCCGAGCGGCTGATGGGGGCGCTCAATTTCCACCTGCGGCCGGAGCCGGTGAGCATCCTGGACGCCTCGCTGGCGGCGGAGGGCTGGCATGCCCGCTTCAGCGCCACCGGCCGGCGCTATCTCTACCGCATCCTCACCCGGCGCGGGCCGCCGGCCCTGGACCGGGACCGGGTGTGGCATGTGCAGGCGCCGCTCGATAGCGATGCCATGCACCGGGCGGCCCAGGCACTGGTCGGGCATCATGATTTCACCACCTTCCGGGCCGTGCGGTGCCAGTCGCGGTCGCCGGTCAAGACGCTGGATCGATTGACGGTCTCGCGGGTGGGCGGGGAAATCCATATCACCGCCGCCGCGCGCTCCTTCCTGCACCATCAGGTGCGCTCCATGGTCGGCACGCTGAAGCTGGTGGGCGAAGGCCGGTGGACGACAGCGGACGTCAAGGCGGCGCTGGAGGCGCGGGACCGCCGGGCGCTGGGCCTCAACGCCCCGCCGCAGGGGCTCTGCCTCACCGACGTGACTTACGACTGAGCTTCAGCGCATCTCGTCGAAATAGCGGTCCAGCAGGTGGCGGTAGACATCGCGCAGCGTGAGCACGTCGGCGACCGGCACGCGCTCGTTCACCTGGTGCATGGTATCGCCCACCAGGCCGAATTCGACCACTGGACAGATATCCTTGATGAAGCGGGCATCCGAGGTGCCGCCGCCGGTGGTGAAGTCGGGTGCGCGGCCGGTGACCGCCTCCACCGACGTGCCCACCAGCCGGGTCCAATCGCCCGGCTCGGCGCGGAAGGCGTCGCTGCTCACGTGGATATCCTTCTCCACGCGGCAGGGGATGGCGGCCAGTTCCTCCTCGATCCAGGCGGTGAGGCTTTGCGCCGTGTGCAGGTCGTTGTAGCGGATGTTGAAACCGGCGGTGACGCTGGCCGGGATGACGTTGCTGGCCGGGTTGCCGACGTCGATGGTGGTGACCTGCAGGGAGGACGGCGAGAAGAATTCCGTGCCCTCGTCCAGCCGCCGTGCGGTGAGGCGGGCCAGCGCCGGCAGCAGGGCGTGGATGGGGTTCTCGGCCCGGTCGGGATAGGCCACATGGCCCTGGCGGCCGGTCACCGTCAGCTTCACCGTCAGGCTGCCGCGCCGGCCGATCTTGACGGTATCGCCGAGCCGGGCGGCGGAGGTGGGCTCGCCCACCAGGCAATGGTCGGGGCGGATGCCCTGTTCCGCCATCCAGCCCAGGACGGCGCGGGTGCCGTTTATGGCGTCCCCCTCCTCGTCGCCGGTGATGAGCAGGCTGATGGTGCCTTTGAGGCCCTTCTCCAGATGGCCGGCCACGGCGGCGGTGAAGGCGGCGATGGCGCTCTTCATGTCGGCGGCACCCCGGCCCACAAGCAGGCCGTCCCGCACCACGCCGTCGAACGGCCTGTCGTTCCAGGCGGCCTCGTCCCCCGGCGGCACCACGTCGGTATGGCCGGCGAACATGAAATGCGGCCGCCCCTGGCCGATGGTGGCGTAGAGATTGTCCACCCGCGCTCCGCCCTCGCCGAACGGCAGGCGGGTGCAGGTGAAGCCGAGCCCCTCCAGCGCCTGTTGCAGCACGTCCAGCGCGCCGGCGTCCCGCGGGGTGACGCTGGGGCGGCGGATGAGCGCCTGCGCCAGCGCGATGGGATCAGGCGCGCCGGGGATGCTCATCTCAGCTTCTCAGAAGGTCGTTGACAGAGGTCTTGGAGCGCGTCTGGGCATCCACCTTCTTGACGATGACGGCGGCATAGAGGCTGGGTCCTGGCGTGCCGTCCTTCAACGGCCTGCCCGGCAGGCTGCCCGGCACCACCACGGAATAGGCCGGCACGCGGCCCTGGTGTATCTCGCCGGTTTCGCGGTCCACGATCTTGGTGGAGGCGCCGATGAAGACCCCCATGGAGAGGACCGCGCCCTCCTCCACGATGACGCCTTCGGCCACTTCCGAGCGTGCGCCGATGAACACATTGTCCTCGATGATGACCGGCCCCGCCTGCAGCGGCTCCAGCACGCCGCCGATGCCGACGCCACCCGAGATGTGGCAGTTCTCACCGATCTGGGCGCAGGAGCCGACGGTGGCCCAGGTGTCGATCATGGTGCCGCCGCCCACATGGGCGCCGAGGTTGACGAAGCTCGGCATCAATACGGCGCCGGGGGCGATATAGGCCGAGCGCCGCACGAAGCAGCCGGGCACGGCGCGGAAGCCGGCCTGGCGGAATTCGGCGTCGCCCCAGCCCTGGAACTTGGAGGGCACCTTGTCGAACCACGGCGTATCGCCGCCGGGGCCGCCCGGGATGGGCTCCATGTCGTTGAGCCGGAAGGAGAGCAGCACGGCCTTCTTGAGCCATTGGTTGACGGTCCACTCACCGCCCGCCTTCTCGGCCACGCGGTAGGTGCCGGCATCCAGCCCGTCGAGCGCTTCGGTCACCGCCTGGCGCACGGCGCCGCCGGTGGCGGTGGTGATCTCGGCGCGGGTCTCCCAGGCCTCTTCGATGGTCTCTCTCAGATTGTCTGCCATGGGGTCCTCTCCGGCGTCTTCTGGCGGTCTCAAACGGTCGCCCGAAGATACAATCCGCCCCGGTGCTGTCAACCGGCATAAACGCCATATTAAAACTGTATTAAGGGCTCTCGCCTAGACTGGACCCTGGTTCTGGAATCAACCGCACGCGCCCGCGGGCGCACGGCAGTGAAGGATTGGCCGAAGAGTGTCCTGGCGGTCGCGCAACATACTGAAGCAATGGCGTAAAGCCGATCCCGGTAAGGACGGGGAAATGCCGCCCGTGGCGCCGGAGGTGCTGACGCTCGTCGATCGCTCCACCCTCCTGGCGCTGGTGGCGGACGCCGGCGGCCGGGTGATCTACCGCAACGGCCCGGCCTCGGTGCTGCCGGCGGACGGGCTGCCCGAGCGTCTGGAAGCCGCCGTCAGGACAGCGGGCGAGACCGGGGCGGCGCGCGTCGCCACCTTCAGCCTGCCGCTGGCCGGCCGGGCCGCCGCCCTGGACGGCGAACGTCTCTACGAGGCGCATGCGGTGCCCCTCTTCAATGCCGGCGCCGAGGGCATGCGCCAGGTGCTGGTCACCGCGCGTGAGATCACGCTGGAAGTCAATCTCTGCAACATGCTCACCGAATCCCGCAAGCGCTACAAGGACCTGGTGGAATGCAGCGTCGACTTCGCCTGGGAGACGGACGCCAATGGCATCCTCACCTTCGTCTCCAGCGTCGGCGCGCTGGGCTTTCCCGCCGGCTGGCTGGAGGGGCTGGATTCCCGCTCGCTGCTGCCGGACGATGCAAAGACCAACCCCTTCATCTCCACCGATCCCCTCAACGAGGTCAAGTTCCGGCTCAAGGACCATAACGGCGAGCTGGCGACGGTGAGCATCTGCGTGGTGCCCATCTTCAATGAGGAGGGGGAATGGCTCGGCGCCCGGGGCGTGTGCCGCGACATCACCCTGATCTGCGAGCATGAGGACGCCCTGAAGCAGGCCCGCGAGCGCGCCCATCTCCTCAACACGCTCATCAAGTCCATCCGCGATTGCGTGGACCCGGAATCCATGCTGCGCGAGGCGGCGCGGCAGACAGCCTACGCCCTCAACGCGCCCCTGTGCACCGTGCTGCGCTATACGCCCAGCCTGTCGCTCAGCGCCAGCTACACACATGACGACGGCACGCAGGACGGCGTGGATTTCCTGACCAAATACGCTGAGCGCCGGGTGGGCCACATGATGCGCGAGCCCCACGACATGGCGCAGCCCATCTTCGAGACCAGCGGCAAGGGGCTCAACATGGCGGCGGTGCTGACCCGGCACAACCACCAGGTCAACGGCGCCCTGTGCCTGGCCCGTCCCCTTGATGCGGGCCCCTGGACCGAGCAGGAGCACTCGCTGCTCGTCGGCGTCACCGATTACGTGGCCATCGCCATCGCCCAGTTCGCGGCACAGGAGAAGCTCAGGATGCTGGCCCGCACCGACGACCTGACCGGGCTGATGAACCGCCGCGGCTTCATCGAGCAGGTGGAGCCCCGGCTGGCCGCCCTGGCCCGCAGCCGGCGGCGGAGCGCGCTCCTTTATATCGACCTCGACAATTTCAAGCAGATCAACGACCGCTACGGCCACGACCGGGGTGATGCGGTGCTGCGCACGCTGGGCATCTATCTGGACGGCCACACACGGGGCGGCGACTGCTGCGCGCGCCTGGGGGGCGATGAATTCGCCATCTGGCTGGACAACGCCACCCGGGAGGGCGCCATCAAGCGGGCCGAGGAACTGCTGGGCCTCGCCGACCAGCTCAACGACATCGCCGGGGAGACGGAGATGCCGCTGTCGCTCTCGGTCGGCATCGTCACCACCGATCCCGACCACAAGGAGACGCTGGGCACCCTCCTCGACCGGGCGGACCAGGCCATGTACGGTGTCAAGCGCCGGGGCAAGTCGTCCTATGTGGTGGCGCCCCCGGCGCTCATGAAGAAGACGGGCTGATCATGCTGAAGAGACTTCTGTTCGGGCGGTCCAGGGCCAAGCCGGCGCCATCATCCATCCCCCGGTCCCTCACCTATGAGGAAGCGCGCGACATCCTGGCCGAAAAGGACGCCGCCGCCCGGCAGGCGCTGGCGCAGCACCCCGAAGCCCGGCCGGAGATGCTCTATTACCTGGCCAGCGACGTTGAGGCCGACGTCCGCCTCTCGGTGGTGCGCAATCCCAACACACCGCAGCCCGCCTGCCGGCTGCTCGCCAACGACAATGACGACGAGGTGCGCTGCGAGCTGGCGCGCAAGATCCGCACGCTCCTGCCCGGCCTCGACGAAGGGGAGCAGACCAAGCTGCGCGAACAGGCCATCGAGGTGCTGGAGACCCTGGCCTGCGACCAGCTCCCCCGCGTGCGCTCGATCGTGGCGGAGGAGCTGAAGAGCGCCGAGACCATCCCCCGCCATGTGGTGATGCAGCTCGCCCGGGACGTGGAGCTGGCGGTCTGCGCGCCCATCCTCGAATATTCGCCGCTGCTCAATACGGACGACCTGCGGGAGATCATCGCCACCTCCAAGGTGCAGGGGGCGCTGGCCGCCATCGCCCGGCGCCACAGCCTGGACGCCGACGTGTCCGACGCCATCGCCGCGACGCTGGACGTGCCGGCGGTGGCCGCCCTGCTCGCCAACAAGAGCGCCCAGATCCGCGAGGAGACGCTGGACGCCATCATCGACAATGCGGCCTCCATCGAGCAGTGGCACGAGCCCATCGTCATGCGGCCCAACCTCTCCATCCGGGCCATCCGGCGCATCTCCACCTTCGTGGCCTCGTCGCTCATCGACCGCCTGATCGAGCGCAAGGGCGTGCCGGAGGAGATCGTGCGCGAGCTGCGCGAGCGGGTGGTGGACCGCATCCGCTCCGAGGAATTCGCCCCGGTCGAGGACGAGGACGTGCAATGGCAGGCCCAGCGCATCTTCGAGCGCGGCGAGATCACCGACACTTACGTGACCTCGCTCCTGGACAAGCGCCGCAAGTCGCTGGTCATCGAACTGCTGTCGCTGAAGGCCGCCCTGCCCCGCGAGATCGTCAGGAAGATCATCGAGATCGGCCGGCCCGAGGCGGTGACGGCCCTAGGCTGGAAAGCCGGCCTCTCCATGCGCACCGCCATGCTGATGCAGACCGACCTCGCCTCCGTCCCCCCCGCCCGCCGCCTCAACGCCAAGGGCGGCATCGACTTCCCCCTTTCGGAAGAAGACATGAGATGGCAGCTCGACATCTACACCAAGGGGATGGTGTAGGGGCTTCGCCTTTTTTTGTTGGTCCCTCAGGCGCCGGGCGGGGCACGTCCGTGCCCCTTGGCTGTCCTCGCAAAGGCTCGGCGCGCCGCTTGGCGCTACTCGGGCCTATGGCCCTCTCTTTTTTGGTCCCTCAGGCGCCGGGCGGGCCGCGTCCGCGGCCCTTGGCTTTCCTCGCATTGGCTCGGCGCGCCGGTCGGCGCTACTCAGGGCTGCGCCCTTCGGTTCTTGGGCCATAGGTGAGGATGGTCCTCCCTCGCCCAACCACCCGTTCGTCACCCCCGCCCCCGAGCGGGGGTCCAGCGCGCTCAAGGAGCGCGCGTGCGGCCGGCGGCCGCACTGGATGCCCGCTCGGGGGCGGGCATGACGGGGGAAGGATGAGAGGTCGCAGCCTCATAGGCTACGCAAGGCCTGTCAGCCGTGCGTTTCGCAACAGTCCCATCAGGGGATGAAGGGTGCTCCTTTTTCTTTCCCTCGCCCCTTTGGGGAGAGGGCAGGGAGAGGGGACCATCCTATCCAGCGCACAGGCTCAGACATATTCGATCAGCGTGCCCACGCCATGGTCGGTGAAGAGCTCCAGCAGCACGGCGTGTTCCACCCGGCCGTCGAGGATGACGGCGGCGCCGACGCCGGCTTCGACGGAGTCCAGGCAGGTGGCGAGCTTGGGGATCATGCCGCCCTTGACGATGCCTTCCTCCACCAGGTCGCGGGCCTGCTTGGCCGACATGTCGGTGATGAGCTGGCCGTCGCCGTCCAGCACGCCCTTGACGTCGGTCAGGAGCAGCAGGCGCTTGGCTTTCAGGGCCGAGGCGATGGCGCCGGCCACGGTGTCGGCGTTGATGTTGTAGGTCTCGCCCGCCTCGCCCACGCCGATGGGCGCGATGACCGGGATCAGGTCGGACGAGGTGAGCATGTTCAGCACATGCGGGTTCACCTCCACGATCTCGCCCACGAAGCCGAGGTCCAGCACCTTCTCGATGTTGGAATCGGGATCGGTGGTCACCTCCACCATCTTCCTGGCCTGCACCATGTCGCAGTCCTTGCCCGACAAGCCCACGGCCTTGCCGCCGGCCCGGTTGATGGCGCTGACGATGCTCTTGTTGATGGCGCCCGAGAGCACCATCTCCACGATATCCACGGTCTCACGGTCGGTGACGCGCAGGCCGTTGACGAATTCGCTCTTGATCTTGAGGCGGTCCAGCATGCGGCCGATCTGCGGACCGCCGCCATGCACCACCACCGGGTTCATGCCCACCTGCTTCATGAGCACGATGTCGCGCGCGAACTTCTCGGAGAGCGCATCATCCCCCATGGCATGGCCGCCGAACTTGATGACGATGGTCTGCCCCGCATATTTGCGCATATAGGGCAGGGCTTCAGAGAGCATGTGGGCGGTGGAGGTCATGGTCTTGGGCAGCGCGCTCGTCTCGGTCATCGGTGGGCCTCGGGTTTGGGTATCCTGGCGTTATAGCGAAATCAGCGCTCGCGAACCAGCGTTGCGATGGCCTGGCGCACCGCGTCGATGCCCTGGGCCTTCAGCGAGCTGGTGAGGATGACCTCGGGATAGGCGGCGGGATGCCTGGCCAGGGCGGCGAGCACCTGCTCGCGCACGGCGGCCTGCTCCGCCTTCGTCACCTTGTCGGATTTGGTGAGGATCACCTGATAGGAGACGGCGCTCTTGTCGAGCAGGTCCAGGATATCGGCATCGGTCGCCTTGATGCCGTGGCGGCTGTCGATGAGCAGGAACACGCGGCGCAGGTTGGCGCGGCCCGCCAAATAGGCTTTGGTGAGCCGCGTCCAGCGGGCCACCACGTCCTTCGGCGCCTTGGCATAGCCGTAACCGGGGAGGTCGGCGATCATGGCGCGATTGCCGCCCCGCCCGTCCACCCGGAAGAAGTTGAGCTCGCGGGTGCGGCCCGGCTCCTTGGAGGTGCGGGCCATGTTCTGCCGGCCCACCAGGGCGTTCAGGAGGCTGGACTTGCCGACATTGGAGCGCCCGGCGAAGGCCACCTCCACATCCTCATGCACCGGCAGCGCGGCGATGCTGGTGGCGCCCAGCAGGAATGTGCATTCACCGGCAAAGAGGTCTCGGGCCAGGACTGCCGTATCGTCAGCATCGTCACCCGGGGGCGGTTCCGCCATGGGGCCACCTTTCTCAGCGCTGGCGTTCGACGCGCTTCAGGATGACCCATTGCTGGGCCATGGTCAGCAGGTTGCTCCAGGTATAATAGATCACCAGGCCCACCGGGAACTGCGCCAGCATGAAGGTGAAGATCACCGGCATGAAGGCGAAGATCTTCTGCTGTGTCGGGTCCGTGGCCTGCGGGTTGAGGCGCTGCTGCAGGAACATGGAAAGGCCCATCAGCACCGGCCAGACACCGATGGCCAGGAACTGCGGCACGTCCCACGGCACCAGGCCGAAGCCGGTGAGCCAGAGCGCCGGATCGGGTGCCGAGAGGTCGTGGACCCAGCCGTAGAACGGCGCATGGCGCATCTCGATGGTGATGTAGAGCACCTTGTAGAGGCAGAAGAAGACCGGAATCTGGATGAAGATGGGCAGGCAGCTCGAGGCCGGATTGACCTTCTCCTCCTTGTAGAGCTTCATCAGCTCCTGCTGCTGCTGGGCACGGTCGTCCTTGTAGCGCTCCTGCAGCTCCTTCATCTTCGGCTGCAGCTTCTTCATCTTGCTCATGGCCGTGAACTGCTTGTTGGCCAGCGGGAAGAACAGCAGGCGGATGACGACGGTGAGCGCCAGGATGGCGAGGCCGAAATTGCCGAGCAGGCCCTTAAGGAGGTCCAGCGCATGGAAGATCGGCTTGGTGAGGAAGCGGAACCAGCCCCAGTCGATGGAAAGGTCGAACTTCTGGATGCCCAGCCGGTCCTCGTAATTCTCGATGAGGTCCACCTCCTTGGCGCCGGCGAACAGGCGCGAGGTGACGGAGACGCTGCCGCCCGCCGGGATCATGCGCGTGGTGTAGAGCACGTCGGTCTGGTAGCGGTCCGTGCCGTCGGCCAGGCTGTGGCGCGCGCCACCGGTGACCCGCTCGTCCTGGGCGGGGATGAGGGCCGTCAGCCAGTATTTGTCGGTGATGCCCAGCCAGCCGCCCTGGGTGTCGAAGGTCTGGGCGCCGTCGTCCTCCAGGTCGTCGTAGCTCAGCTCCTTGAGGACGCCGTCCACCACGCCCACCGGCCCCTCGTGCAGGATGTAGGTGGCGCGGCTCTTGGGGATGTCGCTGCGGGCGATGCGGCCGTATGGCGCCAGCTCCACGGGGGCACCGCTGGTGTTCTCCACCGTCTGGGTGACGGTGAACATATAGTCGTCATCCAGCGAGAAGGTGCGGCGGAAGGTGAGGCCCTGGCCATTGTCCCAGGTCAGGGTCAGCGGCCGGCCCGGGGCCAACTCGTTGCCAGACGCCTGCCATACGGCATCGGGGCCCGGCAGGGCGGGCGAGGTGCCGGCGGCGGCCACCCAGCCGAATTCGGCGAAATAGGGATGCTCGGTGCCGGTGGGCGACAGGAGGCGGACCGGCGGGCTCGTCTTGTCCACGGTCTGGTGATAGTCGCTGAGGAGCAGGTCGTCGATGCGCCCGCCGGTGAGCGTCAGGCTGCCCGACAGGCGCTCGGAGGCGATCCGGATGCGCGGCACGCCGGCGGTGGTCGCCTCTTCCACCGGAATGGCGGCGGCATTGCCGGCGCGCGGTGCGGTCAGCCCGCTGTCGGCGCCGGGGGCGCCGGCGTCCGTATCCCGGGTCTCGCCGGTCTGCACGCCGGTCTGCGGCTGGTCCTGCCTGGCGAAGAAGTATTCATAGCCGACCAGGATGATGAAGGAGAGCAGCACCGCGATGATCATGTTGCGCTGGTCGGTCATAGGGACTCCTTTGTCAGGCCATGTCTCGGGCCGCCTCTCGCATGGGCGTGGGAGGCATGGTCCGGACAGCGCGTCTCGGGCACCGGATCGTAACCGTAATCTCCCCAGGGGTTGCAGCGCAGCAGCCGCCAGAGCGCCAGGCCGCCGCCCTTGAGGGCGCCATGGCGCCGGATGGCTTCCCGCGCATAGGCCGAGCAGGTGGGATAATAGCGGCAGCGCGGGGCAAGGGCGGGTGAAATCAGACGCTGGTACAGGGTGATGAGGGCGGTGAGCAGCCAGGAGACCGGATTCATGCGCCCGGCTCCCCGGCCCGCTGCATGCCCAGCCGGGCCAGCGCCGTCTCGAGGTCCTGCTTGAGGGCGCCATAGGGCCGCTCCAGCGTCTGCCGCCGGCCGATCAGCACATAATCGATGCCGGGGGCGGCGGAGGCGCTCAGCACATCCGCTGCAGCGGCGCGCAGGCGGCGCTTGGCGCGGTTGCGCGCCACGGCGTTGCCGACTTTCTTACTGACGGTGAAGCCCACGCGGGCCATGGTGGCGGGATCGATACCGGGAAGCCCGGCCGCTTGCGGGCGCGCCTGCATGACGACGCCGGGCATGGCGCAAGACCGCCGCCCGGCGCGTACCCTTCGGAAATCTGCGCTGCGCGTCAACCGCTTCAATTGGATCGTCCGAATCATGTCTGCCGCCCGGCGGAACCGCCCGGGTGGCGTGAAAATCATCAGGCCGAGAGGCGCTTGCGACCCCGGGCCCGCCGCCGGGCAATGACCCGCCGCCCGCCGACCGTCTTCATGCGCGCACGGAAACCGTGACGCCGCTTGCGGACGAGCTCGCTGGGTTGAAAAGTCCGTTTCACCGATCACTCCGTTCAAGTTGGGCGCGGGCCGGGCCTGCCGGCGTGCCGCCTCGAGAAATCAAGGCTCGCTGTATAGTGCCCTTGCCCCGTGAAGTCAACGCAGAGTCATCGCGCCGCGCGGCATTTTCCCGGGGCCCGAGCGAGGGGGTGTGTGGATGGTGGACATTGCGTCCGCCGTCGTCTTGCCTAAAGTTTGTGCCGCGAAACCGCGGAGCGGGGCACCGGAGGCGGAAAAATGCTGCGATTCCAGCCGGCAACGCCTAAAAATTGAGGGATTTGTGAATTTTCGAGTAGTATCGGGGTCATGCTGCAGCATTTGAAACGCCCCCCCTTCATGCGCAGTCTCTCGGCCAGCCTGCTGCTGCTGACCGTTGCCTTCGTCATGATCGCGGAAGTGTTCATTTACGTTCCGTCCATCGCGAACTACCGCGAAAACTATCTGCGCGACAAGCTGGTGTCGGCGCACCTGGCGGCGTTGGCCCTGGAGGCCACCCCCACCGGCAGCCTCGATGCCGTGCTGGAGGACGAGCTGCTGAGCACCGCCGGCATCATCTCCGTGGCGCTCCGGCGGGACGACCGGCATTTCCTGGTGCTGGGCGCCGGGCATGATGCGCCGGTCAGGGTGCGCTACGACCTGCGCGACCCCGATTACTGGACCCTGGTGGTGGATGCCTTCCGGGTGATGGCGCGGCCCGAGCCCCTGGTGTCGCTGGTGCGGGGCGTGCCGCCGGGAGCGCGGGCCGAATTCCTCGACGTGGTGATGTCGGAAGGCCCCTTGCGCGCCGCCATGTTCGCCTTCTCGGCACGCATCCTGGGGATGTCCGTGGTCATCTCGTTCTTCACCGCCGGGCTGGTGTATCTGACGCTGCATCTCATCGTGGTGCGGCCCATGCGGCGCATCACCGAGAGCATGGCCGCCTTCCGGGCGGCGCCCGAGGACATGAGCCGCCGCCTCGGCGACACCAGGCGGGCGGACGAGATCGGCATGGCGCAGCGCGAGCTGCGCACCATGCAGGATGAGCTGCGGGCGGCGCTGCGCCAGAAGTCGCACCTGGCGAGCCTGGGTACTGCCGTCACCAAGATCAGCCACGACCTGCGCAACATCCTGGCCACCGCGCAGCTGGTCTCCGACCGGCTGGCGGGACTGCACGAACCGGCGCTCAAGCCCCTGCTGCCGCCCCTCATCAGCTCCATCGGGCGGGCCATCTCGCTGGCCGAGCGCACGTTGAGGTTCGGCCGCGCCGACGAGCCGCCGCCCGAGCTGGTGCGCCAGCCGCTGGCCCCCATCGTCGAGGACGTGCGCCAGGCCGCCGGCGTGGACGACACCGCCGAGAACGTGGCCTTCTTCGCCCGCATCAACGGCAGCCTGGAGATCGAGGCCGATGGCGGCCAGCTTCACCGCGCCCTCCTCAACCTGGTGCGCAATTCGCTGCAGGCCATGGCGGGCCAGGCGCGCGGCGAGATCATGATCTCCGCCCACACCACCACGGACGCCGTGGTGATCGATGTCAGCGACACCGGGCCGGGGCTGGCCGACAAGGCCATGCGCCACCTCTTCCAGCCCTTCGCCGGGAGCACGCGCCCCGAGGGCGCCGGACTGGGGCTCAACATCGCCCGGGAAATCGTGCAGGCCCATGGCGGCGACATCACCCTCACCGCCACCGGGCCGGGCGGCACCACCTTCCGCATCCGCCTGCCGCGTCCCGTGGAGGCCACGCCCCGCGCCCGCGCCAGCGTCTGAGGGGCCGGCGCCAAAAACCGGGTGTTGCCGGTTGCAATGCCGGCGGAGGACGGTATCGTTATTTGCGGTGCAACATCCCGTCCATGCTTGCCATCCCGACGTGCCAGGACCAGACCGCATTCCATGACAGATCCCCTCTCCCCGCTGCCGCCCGCCTCGCTCGACTGGGCCCTGTTCCTCGATTTCGACGGCACGCTGGCACCGCTCGCCCGGCACCCCGACGCGGTGGCCGTGCAGCCCTCGCTGGTGCACAGCCTGGCGGGGCTCGGCCGGAGCCTGGATGGCGCGGTGGCCGTGGTGAGCGGCCGCCCGGTCTCCCAGATCGACGGCTTCCTGGCGCCGCTGACGCTCGCCGTCGCCGGCAAGCACGGGCTGGAAAGCCGGCTCCCCGGCCAGGGGCTGGTGACGGCGGATGCGGCCAACCCGGCCCTCGCCCGGGTGAAGGCGCGCCTCGCCCCCGTCGTGGCGGCCGATCCCCGGCTGCTCCTGGAGGACAAGGTGCAGACCGTCGCCCTGCATTACCGCCAGGCGCCGGAACGGGAAGCGGAATGCGAACGTTTGGTCAGCGAGGCGGTAAGAAGGGAGGATGGCGACCTGCAGGTTCTGCACGGCAAGATGGTGGTGGAGGTCAAGCCGGCCGGCGTCAACAAGGGCGTGGCCATCGCCCGGCTGATGGAGACGGCGCCCTTTACGGGCCGCCGCCCGGTCTTCGCCGGCGATGACGTGACCGACGAGGACGGTTTTGAGGCGGTCAACGCCATGGGCGGCCTCAGCATCCGTGTCGGCCCCTCCGGGGCCACGGCGGCCACCCACCGGGCCCCGGGCGAGGCGGCGTTCGTCGCCTGGCTGGGCAAGGTCAATCACACGCTGGCGGCGCTGGCGGCACAGAAGAAAGGAGCGGCTTCGTGACGTCTCTCGACCTGGCGGTGATCGGCAATTGCGCCTTCAACGCCCTCATCGACCGGGACGGCATCATCACCTGGTGCTGCCTGCCCCGCCCCGACGGCGATCCGGTGTTCAACCGGCTGATCAACGAACGGCCGGACGGCCCGCCGCCCGACGGCGGCTTCTTCGCCATCCGGCTCCTGGATTTTGAGCACAGCGAGCAGAGCTACGTGCCCAACACGGCGGTGCTCCGCACCAAGCTGGTGGACCGCCAGGGCAATGCGGTGGAGATCACCGATTTCGCGCCGCGCTTCCTGCATCTGGGCCGCACTTTCCGGCCCACCACCATCGTGCGCACCATCCGGCCGGTGGCCGGGGCACCGCGCATCTGCGTGGAGCTCCGCCCGACCGCCGCCTACGGCGCCGAGACGCCGCAGGTCACGCATGGCAGCAACCATATCCGCTTCGTCCACACCGGGCTCACCATCCGCCTCTCCACCAACGCGCCGCTCACCTACATCATGGATGAGACGGCCTTCATCCTGCAGGACGAGATTTCCCTGTTCCTCGGGCCGGACGAGACCTTCACCGCCAGCATCCCCCAGACGGCGCGGGAATTCGAGGAGCGCACCATCGATTACTGGCGCGGCTTCGTGCACCAGCTCGCCATCCCGCTGGAATGGCAGGACGTGGTGATCCGCGCCGCCATCACCCTCAAGCTCTGCTCGTTCGAGGAGACGGGCGCCATCATCGCCGCCATGACCACCTCCATCCCCGAAGCCCCCAATTCGGGCCGCAACTGGGATTATCGGTATTGCTGGCTGCGCGATGCCTTCTTCGTGCTGCGCGCCCTCAATTCGCTCAGCACCATCCAGACCATGGAGGATTTCCAGAGCTACATCACCAACATCCTCGCCCGCTCGGAGGACGGCCACATGCAGCCGGTCTACGGCATCGGGCTGGAAGCGGCGCTGACCGAATGGCATGTGGGCAACCTCATCGGCTATCGCGGCATGGGGCCGGTTAGGGCCGGCAACCAGGCCTATGAGCACTTCCAGCACGACGTCTACGGCGATATCGTGCTGGCCGCCAGCCAGGGCTTTTTCGACCAGCGGCTCTACCGCCAGCCGGGGCTGGCCGAGTTCTCGCTCCTCGAAGACGTGGGCGAGCGCGCCTACCGCATGCACGACCAGCCCGACGCCGGCATGTGGGAATTGCGCACCCGCGCCGCCGTCCACACCTCCTCCAGCATCATGTGCTGGGCGGCGTGCGACCGGCTGTCCAAGATCGCGGCGCATCTGGGGCGCAAGGAGAACCCGGAATACCGGGCGGACCTGATGGCCCGCTCCGCCGCCTGGCGGGACAAGGCCGACCATGTGAAGGCGGTCATCATGGAGCGCGCCTGGAACCCGGGGCTCGACAGCTTCACCGCCACCTTCGAGGGCGACACCATGGACGCCGGGCTGCT
>Ga0180219_1001341_pt1 | contig 16207 bp, 19 predicted proteins | sample eDN3rd30CBELigMG_FD_151338 | JGI IMG/M metagenome (GOLD analysis project Ga0180219, IMG submission 151338) | Enriched Miracle-Growth compost microbial communities from Emeryville, California, USA - eDNA 3rd pass 30_C BE-Lig MG (version 2)... ...
GCGTTTCGCGGCTAGCGGGCTGTTAGCTCAGTTGGTAGAGCAGCGGACTCTTAATCCGTAGGTCGAGTGTTCGAGCCACTCACAGCCCACCAGAATTCATAATGAAATCAACGCCCTAGTCGCCCATTGACTAGGGCGTTTTTCATTGCCCGACCGAGTTTGACCAAAACTTGACCGTCGCGGCATGGGCTGCAATATGGCTCGGCGCCAGGTGGGCATAGCGCTGCACCATCTCGATCGTTTCCCAGCCCCCTAGTTCTTTCAGTACCAAGAGCGGGGTTCCTCGCTGGACGTGCCAGCTGGCCCAGGTGTGCCGGAGATCGTGCCAATGGAAGTCCTCAATTCCAACGGTTTGGCAGGCCCGATTGAAGTCGCGCCGGTCATTCTGTTGGATGCGGGTGTCAAGCTCATCTCCACGCGTGAAGACCAAGCCTTTGCCGCCAGATCGCTTCCCTCGCTTCCGGAGGGTTGCGATTCGGCGTTCAAGGACTGCACAGGCATCATCGTTCAACGGAACTGCACGTGCGTAGCCAGATTTCGCGCCTTCGTGGGTAATCCAGGCATTCCTCTGTGCCAAATCGACTTGTGGCGGCGAAAGGGAAAAGAGCTCGCTTTCGCGAAGACCAGTCGATACAGCGACAACGGCCGCATCCTGCATCCAGGGGAGGCGCATCGCTTTTATCAGGGGGGTGATGACTTCTGGGGGCTCCCAGCGCACCCTCACGTCAGGCTCATGATACCGGGGGAGTTTCGGCGGCTTGTCAATCCAGTCCCATTCGGCGCAGAGGCTCAAGATGCGCTTGATCGTAGCGATGTAGCGATTCTTCGTGCTACCCGTCAACGGCGTGGGCTGCTTCATCTTGTGCACGCTGTGCGTTGGAAGCGCTCGAACGATTTCGTCAGCGGTTAAAGAGCGCATTGCGCGACCTCTGAATTGGTCGCGCCAGTACTGAACATGCCGAAGCTTAGTGCTGTAGTCGCTTTGGCCTTCCGACAGGTGTAAAAACCTCAGCGCGGCTTCTTCGAACAGATGTTCCGGTTGCTCACCGAGCTTGCTCTGGCGCCACAGATCGGCTTTCAGCTTGTCGTGATATTCCTGCGCGGCCTGCTTGTCCGCTGTGCCAGAAGAGCATCTAACTCGCGGGACACCCGGGACGCGGATGTCCACTTGCCAGATACCTGATGTTTCATCTTTGCGGATGGGCATTGATCCTCTCCCACAACCCGCAGCGATAGCTGGGTGACATTGTTGTTCTTTTCCGAAAATGCAGCAAGACGCGAGGGCCAGATCCTCCATGCGCCCCTTGCTTTAAGTTGAAAGCCAATTTCCTTGCGATAGCTAAAGATCGTGCTGTACGAGACGTTCAGACGTTTCGCTGCCTCTTGCAACGTAAGCGCCTTCTCATCCGTGAAATCTGGTGACGATGCCTCCGGCATTTGATCTCCTAGTTCATTAGAGACACGGCGCTAGGACCGAGCGCGAGAAGTGGCGGCAGCGCGATCCAACCGGTGCGCCACCTAATTGCGCTGTTGGCGCAGAATGTCCAGGAGCTCGGGAAGCTCGGCTTCCAGTTTGAAGAACAATGCGAGGAGGGCCAGGGCAATTGCAGCCGAACCATGGTCGCCCTTGATCATGGCGTTTCCTGCAAGTATCGACCCCAAGATCGCGAAGACGCTGGAAGCGATCAACGAAATAATTCTATTCATAGGAAAGAACGGGTCCTTCAGAGTTTGGACAGAGGGAAGGTGTAGGCGACGTAGCCGAAACCGATCACAGCCTCGCTGAGCACAAGGGTCCAGGCCGCTCGCGTCTTGGCCACCAGTGCGTATCCCACCGTGGCGATGAACACCAAGGTGCAAATTTCAATTGCCGTAAACATGGTTCGCTCAAAAGAAATTAGGGAAAAGGCGGTATCGGCGCTCCGGCGGCGGCGTCCCACTGCCACCATTTGCCTGGACCGTACTTCTCGTCGTAGTGAGCGATCTTCTGCTCCTTGCGTGCCGCATAGTCCGGATCCGTCAGGCCCCAAACCTCCATTGGCACGATCTCACTGCAATCGCGCAACCAGAAGTCGGGAAAGACTTGCTCGGTCCCGGCATCGAATCGGAGCGGCTTTTCGAAGCGACGCTCGGCTGCGACCAAGGCAGCCACCACCGCGGCCTCATAGCCCGAATCGACGGGGATCCATTGAGGGGTCACGGTCATGAGGGCGAGATCTACAACCCGCGCCTTCATCGAACCTGCGGCGGGGGTGGGTACGTCTGTCTGCGCGATGGCAATGACCACGTCACCCGACATCCATCCATTTACTTCGGCCATGAAGCGGCGCTGCAAGACCTCCCAGTCCTCTGCCGAAAGCGTGAGGTGTGGGATGCCATAAAAACCCATGATCGGCAGTCGTCCGGCCGATTCCATGCCAGGCTGGTACTGTGCCAAGGGCGCAACGGCAACCAGGCGGCGGCGCCGGTTCATCGCTTCTGTGGATTTCGCCTTGTTCAGTCCGGCCTGCTGCCCATCAGCCGCCGTCGCCGCGATCACCAGATTGCTGGACAAGCGAACGCGACCTGCAAAAGTGGACGAGGCGACACGCAAGAGGTGGTAGTGCACGAGGCCGACGCTGCGTTTTCCATTCATGGATGGCGCCCAGGCATTGAAGCCGGCTTCCGTCCACAGGTAGTGGAGCAGGCCGAGCAATGTCATGCTTGCCTGGCCAGATCGGGCGCGAGCCGTCGCCATCTTCTTGTCAGCACTAGCAGCGGCGTTCTCTTCTTCCGGGGCTGCTGTCGGGCGTTGCTGAAGACCAACCTTGAGCTTGATCTTAGTATTGCCATCATCCAGCTCCTGCACCACGCCGCGCCTATATCCGCCAAGCCCTGACATTCCCGGATCGACGCCATAGTAGATGCAGTCCTCGCTATGATCCGGCCCTGTCTCCGGAAACCGTGCCAGATGAAAGCGGTCCGAGTTTGCGCGGCTGTGAATCGACAGGCGTTTTTGGCGCGGACCGAGACAGCAGCAGCGGACATCGGCCTTTCCGTGGGAAAGCAGCAGGACACGCTTCCAGGCGGCGATCCGCCCCAATCTGGCCCTGTGCCTGCTGGTGGAACAGATGCTGGGTGATATTGACTGGAACCGCCGCAGTGCCAGCGGCGATACCTTCGATTTCTCGGCACGGTCGGCACATCACGAATTGACGAACACGGATCCGGATATCAAGGACTGCGCCGCTTGGGCGACCGTGCAGGAGCAAATCGCACTGGTGACGAAGGACATACCCGAGGACGACGGCGCAGTGCTGCCCTGGCTTCTGGCGCAGGCGCAGGCCGACGTTATCGACATGCTTGCAGTGTTGATCAGTGCGACGATTTATCGTCATCGCAGCCATGCGCACGGCACGGAAACCGGACACCTTGACCGGCTGGCCGAAATTGTCGGCCTGGACATGAGCAAATGGTGGCAACCCACGGCCCAATCCTATCTCGCGCACGTGTCCAAGGAGCGGATTGCTGCGGTCGTGACGCAAGCCACCAGTGCGGGGCAAGCCCAGCCCCTGCTGGCGATGAAGAAGGCCCAGGCGGCGGCCGCTGCTGAAGAACTGCTGGCCGGGAAGGGCTGGGTGCCTGGACTGATGCGCGGCGAACCTCTGCTGGCCAATCCAGAACCGGACACGGAGAGCGAAGTGGAGTAGGCCCATCCCAGCCAGCCGGGGAAACCCGGCTGGCGACATGGAAGATCACCATGCTTCGCGGGCCTAAAAATGACTATTTAATATAGTCATTTTCTGCTAAAATGACTACTCTGAGTGACCATTTTGAGAGGGCGTCATGCACAACCAGCAAGTGTCGAAATCCGAGTTCAAGGCTCGGGCGCTTGAACTTTTCCGGCAGGTCGAAGCCACGGGCGAGCCTATCGTCGTGACCGACCACGGTAAGCCCGCGCTGGAAATCCGCCCCTATCGGGCGGTAGCAAAGCGAAATCCGCTTGATGTACTGCGCGGATCCGTTTTGCGGTTCGATGATCCGTTGTCGCCGGTCGGCGATGATGCCTGGGAGGCAGCGCAATGATCGTGCTGGATACCCATGCGCTGGTGTGGTGGGTGGCGGGAGACCCGCAGCTCAGCCGCCCCGCACGCGAGGCTATCGAGGCAGAGGCTCAGGATGGTGAAATTTTGGTTTCGGCCATCAGCGCTTGGGAAGTGGCGATGTTGGCCAAGGCCGGGCGTCTGGCTTTGACTTTGGATGCGGGAGCCTGGCTGGATACCGTGGCCGAGGTGCCTGCTATCCGTTTCGTTCCAGTGGACGTGCGCATTTCGGTGCAATCTGTAGACCTGCCGGGGGAGTTTCACAAGGACCCGGCCGACCGCATCATTGTGGCCACAGCGCGACACTATTCAGTGCCATTGATTTCTGCTGACCTGAAGATCCGCGACTATCCCCACGTTCAAACCATCTGGTGATGTAACCCAACCCGCCAATGCAAAAGGCCGCCCTAGGGCGGCCTTTTGCATTGGTTGTGGTGGTGGTTTTATGCGGGGCGGCCATTCCCACCGGCTGCGCCGGCGGGGCCGTCCTGCGGACTTCGTGAGCGTCCCCCGGACGCTCACAGGTGCCCTTAAGGTCCCCGCCGCCAGGGCGGCGGCGGATCCCTTAAAGCCACCACACAGAACGCACCCTGCGGGTGCGGTCATCTCTTTGATTTTTTTGGGTTTTTCCTGCCGGAAACCTTTTTCCTTTGTATGACACCGAAAGCCTCCGACCACACCCAAGTCCTCGGCACATATGGCCTTCTTTCAACTTTCACTTGTACACAAACGGCGGTGAAAGAGACTTTTCAGATCAGAAATGCGCCAAAACTCCGATGACGTCTACATTCAGTCTACCGTTTGTCTACACAATGTCGCCTGCTGTCTACCGACTGTCTACGTCTTGTGACTTTGTGTCTCCGAATTATCTACAGAATGTCCACGTAATAGGGTTGTGGTCTGGCTGCCCGCAGGGAGCAGCCCGGACTGCGCAGCACTTCGTTCTGAAGGCGCCGAAGGGCGAGTTCCATTCAGCTTATGATGTGGTTCACTGAAGCTGACCTGAAGCCAGGGCGGAGCCTCGTTCGCGCCGGCCGCTATCGACCCAGAGTGGACTAGTGAGTCATGTCCTGTGGTGTAAGTTTTTTCGCATCAGTGCATTTTGCAGTGTCACGCCCCGCAGAATAGGAAATCCTCGCTCCACCACTTGAAAACCGCAGTGCAAAAAGAATGGCTCAGCGGTCTTGCTCACATCCGCCGTGAGCTCGCTAATCCCCAGTAGCTTGGCTTCGTCATGGATACGACTCATTAGCAAGGTGCCGACGCCTTGTCGCGGATAGGCCCCCGACACAAAGAAATGATCGATGTATCCGTTGGGCTGAATGTCAGCATATCCAGCAATTTCACCTTCGACTTCAACGACAAATGGTCGTAAATCCCTCATGCGGCTAGCCCACTCTTCTGGGGCAATGTCTGTCGGTGCCCAAGCCTCTATTTGTGCTGCTGTGTAGTCACGTGATGCGATGTCATGTACAGCCGATAGAAAGACCTGAAATAACGCGCCCTCGTCCCCAGTCCTGAACCGTCTAATTTCCATCGATTCCTCATAAAACAGCAATTAAAAGTTATGCGTTTTAACATCCTTACGGGGCAAGAAGTGTCTGCTTCTGGCCGTCGGCGGAACTTCGCCGCCGACCGCGGACGTCAGTTTCCACGAGAACCGGACGCTCCGACGCCGCGTGCAAGATCCACGGGCATATGCGGTCTACGATTCAATTAGATGCAACGATTCTTGCAAGCGTCACGCATGCGGTTTCTATGTTGTCGGGGTGTAGGTTGGTCACGCTGAGTAGCAAGCCATGTTGCGCGTGCCCGCGGCTAAGATGCCAAGCGGAGAGCGCCGAGGGCGCGAGGCCATGTGCGCGGGCGATACGCACCACGGCGATGTCGTCGGCAATCTGTGGCAGCGGTGCGATCACGCCCAGGCCAGCCGCCAGCGTGCCCGGCAGAAGCCTGTTTACATGCGTTAGCGCGAGGTTGCGGCGCTCGGCATAGAGAGCCTTCATCTGCCGCAGGTGCCGCAGGAAGTGCCCATTGGATAGAAACTCCATAACAGCCAACTGGGTGATCCGGTTCGGAGCCGGGGCCAACACGGCGGCAACCTCGACCAGACGTTCCGCCAGCGAACGTGGGGCGACGACGAAACCAAGGCCGAGCGCCGGACTGAGCGTTTTGCTGAACGACCCGATGTGGATCACGCGCTCGGCGCCTGCGCCTGAGGCAAGGGCCGGTGCAGCCCTACCGTCGAGCTGAAGTTCCCCAAGATAGTCATCTTCGATGATCCAGGCGCCACTTGACGCCGCCCAGTCGAGCAAGGCGTGTCTTCGTGCGCGCGATAGGGTCACGCCTAGCGGTGCGTGTTGGCCTGGGGTGACCAGTGCCAGCATGGCGTCTGGGGCCCGGGCGATGCCATCGTCCACGCGCAGCCCCTCGGCGTCAACAGCCACAGGTTCGAGCGTGGCGCCGATCAGCTCGAGCCCGCGCCTTCCCAGCGGATAACCTGGCTCTTCGATCCACGCCTTGCGCCCTTGAGCGCGTAGCGCCGTGAGGGCAAGCAGCAGGCCCTGCCGGTATCCACCGGTGACGATGATTTGATCGGGATGGCATTGCATTTGTCGGCTGATGGCAAGGTGGCTCGCGATCTGGGCCCGCAGCACGGATTCGCCTCGCGGGTCAGCGTAGGCCGTGTCATTGCTCGAGTCGTCGCGTAGGGCACGCGCTCGCATGCGGGCCCACAGCTTGGCTGGAAACGCGTCGTGAGCGGGTACGCCCATTTGGAACGGCCGTGGGGCGCTCGAAAATGGACGGTTGAAAGCCGCCAAAGGTCCGTCGATTGGCAAGTCGTCGACCGCTTCGATGGTAGGCGGCCGAGCGCATACGCGCGTTCCTGCGGGTCCGGCACCGAATACCAGGTTCTCGGCGATTAGCCGATCATATGCCACGCGGATGGTGCCGCGCGCGACACCAAGCTGCGCGGCGAGGTCCCGACCGGAAGGCAAACGCTGTCCTGGCGCAAGCCGGCCGCCGAGGATCGCCTGTCGCAGGCTCGCATGGATCTGGTCGCCGATCGGCGCGACGGCGGCTCGGTCCACTTGAATCGACAGCGCATCGAACGTACTTAAGTCAGTCATCTTGGGTCAGTCGTTTCGGCAGTTTTTGGGCCTGTTTCTCCAACAGCCGGTGGAGTAACGTCTGCTTATGACATGGATCGCGGTCGAAGTCGATAGGCGGCCTTCGGGGCACGCTGGCCGCGATTCGACAATCATAAACAACAGCAGAGGACTGTGATGACCCGTTTGAACTGGCAAGAGATCGCACCTGAAGGCGCAAAGGCACTTTTCGGTATCCACCACTACGTCACGAGAAGGACGAACCTTCCGGAGGAACTCGTGCACCTCGTGTTCCTCCGCGTTTCGCAAATCAATGGCTGCGCACACTGCATCGATATGCACAGTCGCGATCTAAGAAAAGCCATGTCGATCGACAAGATCAGTTTGGTACCGGTATGGGACGAGGTGCACCATTTGTTCTCTGAGCAGGAGCGCGCCGCGCTGGCCTGGGCTGAGGAGGTGACCCGTGTCAGCGAGACGCACGCGTCTGATGAGGCGTATGCCGCCGCCTCGGCACAATTCGCGCCCAAGGATCTGGTTGACCTCACGATCACGATCGCCGCGATGAACGCGTTCAATCGGCTGGGAGCGCCATTTCGAGTTCCTGTCGCTGCTCAGTCGTGATCTGGTTTCCACACGCAGATTGGAAGTGATGCTTCACGGGCTCGAAGATTGCAGAACCCTAGGCGTCGATGAGGCATTTCAGTCTGAGCTGCGCGAAGGGCCGCCTTGGAAAACCGCTTGCGGGCGTCCGCATCTGGCCGGCAAGCGACCGCTCGCCGGCCGGGATGCGTCAAACCTCGGTTTGCTCTGCCATCTCAAGAGCATCGTCGACCTCGATGCCGAGATAGCGAACTGTGCTTTCCAGCTTCGTATGCCCGAGCAGCAGCTGTACAGCCCGAAGATTCTTCGTCCGGCGGTAGATCAGCGAGGCTTTTGTACGGCGCATAGTGTGGGTGCCATATGCGGTATCGTCGAGGCCAATCGATGCGACCCAGCGATGCACAATACGGGCGTACTGCCGCGTCGACAGATGCGGTGACGTATGCAAGCGGCTCGGAAACAGAAAATCCGCCGCCTTTAGTCCTCGCGCCTCGATCCATGCTTCAAGGCTCTCACGGGTTTGCTCCGTTATCTCGAATTGAACCGGACGCTGGGTCTTTTGTTGCATGACGGTGGCTCTCGCGGCCACATGGCTTCCGTGACGTATGTCCTGCACCTGCAATCGCGTGAGATCGCACGCTCTAAGCTTGCTATCGATTGCGAGATTGAACATTGCGAGTTCCCGGACGTTGGACGCCATCTTCAGTCTCGTTCGGATTGCCCAAATTTCTCCTAGCTTTAGAGGTGGCTTCTGCCCGGTGAGTTTGCCCTTGTTCCATGGCGCAGGACGGCCAACGGTCACATTCGCGGATTCCATGACAATCTCCTTTCGCGTAAAGGGAGATTCAGTGTGCTCCTACGGAGGGTCGCTATCCGACCCTGAGCCGACCTTTCCCTGGCCCGATAGCAGTCTTTCAAGACGCGTGCTGGCTGGCTTGCTCAGACGTCAAACGACGCGTTCGCCCCCTCCGTGTCGAAGCTAATCTCGAACTCTTCGCATCGAGTTCGTCGGGCGACTCCCAAAGCTTGCTCGCCATCTCGAAGACATGATCCGGTACGACCATGGAAAACGTGGGACCTCGCTCTTCATTTCTGCGTCGAACTCGCGCACGACGGATTTCCAAGGGTGCGTCGAGGACATGGAGGTGAGGGGGAAATCCTTCGTTCGTGATCATTCGACAGAACTGGATTCTTGGTTGCTGCTGGATCAGACCAAGTTCGAGCACAACGTCTCGACCCGACGCCAGTACTCTGCGGCTGTGGTTCCATATCAGACCCAGCAACCGTTCTTTTCGCTCAACATACCAAGGCACAAAATCGCCGCCTGGGCGGTCTGGGCTGAACAGCGTCGCAAACCACTCGTCGAGCGGGATGTGCACGCCGTTGCTGCTTGCAGCCAGAGCCGCGCCGAAGGCGGATTTTCCAGCCCCTACCGGGCCCTCGATCAAATGAACTTGAGACATGCTTGACAGTCACTGATTAAGAAACGGGCGAGATTATCACGCGACCCTCCAACGCCCGCTTCTGGCCGAGACTGTGTGAAAACTCGTGATGGACTTGTTTTCGAGGGTGTTCAAACCCTTCCCTCAACTCCGATCGTCGATCCTGAGTTGATCTGAGAGGCCAACTTCCGACATGACCCTCAGCACGGTGAGTTTTCACACAACCTCGGCCGGCAGCGGAAGTTCGATTGGATAGCCGAATGCAAGCTCAGAGTGCTTATCGGAGGCGAGTATCCACTTGCCGAAGCCGCAAGGGCCCCCGTAGAGATGGCAAGCCGTTTCACCGTGGGCAAGCTGCTACTGCACATGGATTGAAACTGAAGACGCTTCAGCGCGTGGGCGCATGAGTCAGATGTGGGCTGGTTTGAGCAACCGGGGAAATCCGGGTGAGTCCAGCCTGACCCCTGTTTTTCGCATCTGGCTATCAGCATGGCGCGAATTGCCGTGTATTCGACATTCCCGCCAACACGACATTGGCCTATTCTGCGCCCGCCCAGAACCGTCTTCGAGTGCCGTCATGACCGCGCAGACCGATTCCCGCAGCCGTGACGTCCAGACCGAGCGCCTGCTGACCGCCCCGATTTTGCCTGTGATGTTGTCGCTTGCCGGCCCGACACTGCTGGTGATGCTCAGCCAAACGTTTGTTGGACTGATGGAGGTGTGGTTTCTCTCCCAGCTCGGTGAAGACGTGCTCGCTGGCGTGTCGGTTGTGTTTCCACTGCTGGCATTGACGACGGCGCTTGCTACCGGCGCGGTCGGTGGGGGAATGCTTGGCGCGGTTGCGCGGGCGCTGGGGCGCAACGACCGCGTGCAAGCCAACGCGCTGGTTTGGCATGCTGTCGCCATTGCGGTGGCGTTTGGGCTTGTCACGGCAGGGCTCGTCTTGGCTTTTGGCTCCGCGGCGTTCAGTGCCATGGGAGCTAGCGGCGAAGCGCTTGCGCACGCCGACCACTATGCCGCCGTCGTCTTTGGCGGCGCACCGCTGATATGGCTGTTCAATGCACTGCTGGCGCTCATTCGGGGCAGTGGCAATGTGCGCTTGCCGATGCGGGTGGTGTGCGGCGGCGGCGTCATCCTGATACCGGTATCGTGGCTGCTGATCTTTGGCGCGGCAGGCTTTCAGGGGCTGGGTGTGACAGGCGGCGCGTTGGCAATGGTTTTGTATTACGTCGTTGGTAGCCTGGTTTTCGCAATATATCTTTGGCGTGGCCAAGGAGTGCTGCAGCCGGCCGCCAGACCGGTGCGGCTGCAACGTCGGCTATTTGCCGAAATTCTCAAGGTCGGCGGCGTGTCGGCCGTTATCGCGACAAGTACCAATCTCACCATCGCCATCGTTACCGGCTACGTTGGGGCGTACGGTCTGGCGGCCGTGGCCGGATACGGGGCGGCTGCGCGATTGGAATTCTTGTTGGTGCCGCTCAGTTTCGGCATCGGCGGGCCTGCCGCGATCCTGATTGGCACCAACGCTGCGGCAGGCAGGATCGATCGCGCACGCCGCGCCGCGTTGATCGCAGCCTGTCTGGGGTTCGGCGTTGCCGAGACTATTGGGTTGGTGGTTGCGATATGGCCCGAGTTATGGCTGGGCGCGTTTTTGACGGACCCCGAAAGTGTGGCGACGGGAAGCGTTTACCTGCGCCATGTTGGCCCCTTTTTTGGCTTCTTCGGGCTTGGATTCACCCAGTACTGCGCCGCGCAAGGCACCGGAAAGATGGCGGTACCGTTGGCGGGGGCCTTGGCGCGCACGGTGGTGGCGTTGGGTGGGGGGCTGATCGCCACCACGCAGACCGGGCTATTCGTCAGCGTGGGCCTGGGTATGGCGGCTTTTGGTGCGGCGGGGCTTTATGCGCTGCTGCGCGATTGCCGGAAACAGGAATAACGAAGGATGGCTTTCGACGTCCAAATGGCGCAACAAAGTGGGCCGATATTTTTCAACAACGTGGATGCCGTTCCCCGTGCCGGATTAAGCTAATCTTTCATTGCCTGAAAAGGAAGCATGATGCGGCACGTTGGTTTAATCCTGGAAGATGGCTTCCAGCTGATGGGTTTGGCGGCGCTCTCTGCCTTTGAGCTCGCCAATACTGAGCTGGGCGATAAGGGCTATCGGCTGACGGTGCTCTCTGAAAAAGGCGGCACGGTCAGGTCGTCCATGAACGCAGGTATCGAAACAACGCCGCTAGGTGTCATACCCGATACCCTGATGGTTGCCGGCCAATTGGCGCCCCAGGATATTTCGCCCGGGCTGCGTGCGTATCTCGCCCGTGCGGGGGAACAAGCCCGCCGGGTGGCTGGGGTATGCACAGGCGCTTTTGTACTAGCACACGCCGGTCTGCTTGACGGCCGTACCGCCACCACGCACTGGGCGCATGCGCCGGCGCTTCGGGCGCGCTTTCCGAAGGTCAGGGTCGAAGAGGACCGAATTTTCATCCGTGACGGCAACATCTGGACGTCGGCGGGAATGTCATCGGCCATCGACCTGACGCTTGCGCTGATCGAGGACGACCATGGGGCTGCGCTTTCCCGGGCACTGGCTCGTAGGCTTGTCGTCTACCATCGTCGCCACGGCGGGCAATCGCAATTTTCGGCGATGCTTGCGCTGGAGCCTCGCTCTGACCGGGTAAAGCGCGCGCTGGCCTACGCCCGTGAAAACCTGCGCAATCCCTTGTCTGTCGAAGAGCTTGCCGAGGCTGCCAGCCTGTCACCGCGTCAGTTCAGCCGGGTATTTCGCGAAGAAACCGGGCGGTCTCCGGCCAAAGCCGTGGAAATGCTGCGCTTGGAGGCTGCGCGCGTCATGTTGGAAGACGGTCGTCACCCTTTGGAAATCGTGGCGCGTGACACGGGTTTTGCTGACCGTGACCGAATGCGGCGCGCCTTCCTGCGCAACCTTGGCCAGCCCCCGGCCAGCGTGAAGCGGAGCCTGATGTCGATGCAAGACCGCGACGCCGCCTAAGTGACCTTGGGCGGCCTGCTTATAACCGGTGTCTGTTTTTGCCGGATCTATGGCATTTGAGACTTCACCCGACCCGCGCATAGTACGTCCATCGAAGGCGCCATCCAGGCGCCACACAAGGACAAATCATGCAGATGACGGGCAACACAATCTTTATCACGGGCGGCACCTCGGGCATTGGCCGCGCGCTTGCCGAACAGTTTCATTCCCTGGGTAACAAGGTCATCATCGCCGGGCGCCGTCAGGCCCTGCTGGATGAAGTGGCCGCCACCCATCCGGGGATCGAGGGCATCGCCCTGGACATCTCGGATGCGGCCGACATCGACCGCGTTGCCGCGCAACTGATCCGCGACTACCCGACGCTGAATGTACTGGTCAACAATGCGGGGATCATGCCGTTCGACGATCCCTCGGGCCGGATCGATGATGCCGTGTCGCGTCAGATTCTCGACACGAACCTGCTTGGCCCGATCCGGCTGACCTCTGCGCTGATCGAACATCTGAAGGCGCAGCCGCGCGCGACCATCATTCACAACACCTCGGTTCTGGCCTACGTGCCTATCGCCACCAATGCCGTCTATTCCGCTTCGAAGGCGGCGCTGCACTCGTATGCCTTGTCGCAACGCTTCATGCTCAAAGGCACGAGCGTGTCCGTCCAGGAAATCGCGCCTCCGTGGGTCGACACCGACCTGATCAAAAAGAGCGGTGACCCTCGCGCCATGCCGCTGGACGCCTTTATCGCCGAAACGATGAAGGGGCTGGCGACCGACGCACCGGAAGTGTTTGTTGAGGCGATTCGTGCCCTGCGAGACAACCCCGGCATTGGTGAACATGCGCTGATTGACGGTTTCAACACTGAAATCGCCGCCAACCCCATCCCCGTCTAAGACGCCTGACAGGCGGGCTCGCGCCCGCACAGACTGCATTTTTTGGAGAGTTGAGTCATGACCGCAACGCTTGCCGACGATTCGCGCACGGTGTTGCTGCCCGCGGGATTCCTGGCCTTGGGAACGTTCGCCATTGGCACAGAAGGCTTCATGATCGCGCCCTTGCTGCCGGTCATGGCAAAGGACTTTGCGCTGCCCGTGCCCACCATCGCGCTGTTGGTGATCGTGTTCACGCTGGTGCTGGCATTGTCGTCGCCGGTGACCACTGTGGTGACCGGCCGCATGGCCCGCAAGCAGGTGCTGCTGATCGCGATGGCCCTGTTCGCCATTGGCAACGTTGTGGCCGCGCTGTCTTCGTCGTTCACGGTGCTGATCGCCGCGCGCGTGCTGATGGCCATTGCGGCGGGGCTATATGTGCCCGCCGCCAATGGCCTGGCCGGCGTCATCGTCCCACCCACGATGCGTGGGCGTGCGCTTGCCATTGTCAGCGGGGGGCAGACATTGGCCATCGCACTGGGCCTGCCGCTTGGCGGACTGATCGGCCACGCCTTCGGCTGGCGGGCAACCTTTCTGCTGGTCGGCGCGATGAGCCTGGTGGCCATTGCAGGCATTTTCACTGGCATCGACCGTGACGCGGGGCAGGGCATCGCGGTGGCCAGTTTGCGCGAACGTGTCTCGGTGGTGGCGCAGCGTTCCGTGTTGCGCTTGCTGGCGGTCAGCCTGTTCTGGTCAATCGGTGCCTTTGCTGCCTACCCGTATATCGCCGAGTATCTGAGCGCCGTGTTGGCCTTCGGTCCATTGGAGATCACAGCATCTGTCTCGCTCTGGGGGCTTTGTGCAGCGGCGGGGGTCATGACCGGTGGGGTTCTCAACGATCGCTTCGGGGCTGGCGCGGTGGTGCGCGGGTCACTCGTGCTGTTGGCGTTGTCGTTCCTGGCTTTGGCCGTTGCAACGGTGCTGCCACCGGGAGTTTCGTTGGGTCTGGTCATGAGCGCCGTGGCTGTGTGGGGCTTCACGGTGTGGTCATTCTTTCCCGCGCAGATGGCACGGCTTATCGGCGCGGGCGTCCCCTCGCAAGCGCCCGTTGCGCTAGCGCTTAACACCTCGACGATGTATTTCGGATTTTCAATCGGCAGCGCCCTGGGTGCCACCGTGTTGGGCGCTGGCGCCATTTGGGCAATTGGCGTCGTGGCGGCCATGGCGGAACTGATCGCCTTGGGCCTGAACGCCGCCATTGCGCGTAGAACTTGAATTTCTCTGTATCGGCGGGTTCACGGCTGCCGGTTTTCAGCAACACCACTTTGAAAGGAACCAAGAAAATGACTTCCCGTATCAACACGCCCGCCGCCGCTAGCGCCTCCGGCGAAACCGCCGACGTTTTCGCCGCTATCCGCAAAGCGGTGGGCATGGTCCCCAACGCCTATGCGGCCATTGGCGCCTTGAATACGCCCGCACTTAAGGCGATGCTGTCCGCCGACGCGGTGCTGGCGCAAGGCGTCCTGTCCGCGCAGGACCGCGAAACCATCAAGTTGGTGGTGAGCGCGATTGCCGGTTGTGACTACTGCGTCGCTGCACACAGCTTGGCGGGCAAGGCATCCGGCCTGGCCGTGGACACCGTGCGCGCCATCAGGGCGTTGCAGCCGACCGGCGATGCAAAGCGCGATGCGCTGATCCAATTTGTCCGGCACCTTCAAGAAGGCCGAGGCACCCTCGACGCCGAGCAATTCATGGCCTTGCGCGCGGCGGGTTATCCGGACGAGGCCGTCGTGGATATCGCATTGGCCATCGCCGTCATCACGTTTACGAACGTGTTCAATCGTGCGAATGACACCGTGGTGGAATTTCCAGAACTGAAGTAATGGGAGTGACGGGGGAAGGGGAGCAGTAAGGAGGGGCGGTCGGGTCGGGTCGATGATCGTTCCCGACCCGGAGCGGCCTGTCAACCAAAATCCATTTCATGCGGAGGACATGGCGCAGGTGCTTGCTCCTCCAAACTTAGCCCCCAAGTTTCTGGAAATTCGAAGTCAGTGAAGTCGTTAGACCCGAAACGCTGAACCAGATACGGTCTAATAGAAGCTTTTATCGCTGTGAGCTTCCGAAAGGCGCGTTGGAGACTAACTATACAATTGTCCGTAGCGTTAACTGCATGACCATATATTTGATCGCCCAACGCGGTTCTCATGGCGGTATCTGTTATGACGCTACCGTTCGCTATGCCAGCAGCCGCAACTGCGGGTTGTAGACGCTCCAAATGGAAGGTCGATCTCAAGTTCCACTGATTAATCGCCTCAATGTAGTTTTCTTGTGCAATATAGAAATCGTGGAGCAACTGTCTTCCCTTATTATCCTCTAGGAGGAATGAGAGTTGTGGAAGATCGAGCACGTTCTTCTTGACATCGAACGGCGGTGTCGCAGATATTGCTAAGAACCGACCGGGATTCTGCAAGTGTTCATAGACAAAGTCACGCTGTATGAGCACAATCGTATTGATTTGCTGGAGTAGTGTGAACATTAGACGGTGCCCCGCCATGAGAGCTAGCTTGTATTCCTGAGACCGCTGAAAGCGTCGTTGCAGAACGTATGCCAGCATTGCGCCCAAAAGCGCACCGACGAGCGTTGCAAAGCCGTTTGCGAACGTGTCGGGCGTGAAGAGCCTCAAATAGGAAACAAGGTCTGGCGCTGCCACTAAATCAGAAGCTGTTTTCTGAAGGGGCATCGATGCTGCAGTAGCTGAAGGAGTTGTGACCAAGGCCAACATGGAAGCGCATGCGATAAACATTGATGCAACCTGACGAGGTAAATGGCTCCCAGGGAGCACGGTCACTTTACCGCAGAGTTAGATGGCAGGGAAGCAATCACCCGTGAAGCTGAAAAACCATGCAGCAAGTGAAAATGCTGTGTGGGAGTGCCAAACGACTCAGCAGAAAACGTCGCGATTGCTCGCAAACACACATGAGAGGCCGCTCTTGGCCGGAAGCAGTCGTTGACGACAGACCGCTTCCCACCCAAAGCGGAGGTTCACGGGTTCACCGTAAATAGGGCTGGCCGATAAACCAAATTCGGTTGTTGCTGGAAT
>Ga0180219_1001342_pt1 | contig 16171 bp, 7 predicted proteins | sample eDN3rd30CBELigMG_FD_151338 | JGI IMG/M metagenome (GOLD analysis project Ga0180219, IMG submission 151338) | Enriched Miracle-Growth compost microbial communities from Emeryville, California, USA - eDNA 3rd pass 30_C BE-Lig MG (version 2)... ...
ACAGGCAGTGGATCTCCCACTCATCCCGCCCCTCCAGCCCCACGGGCAGCAGCCGGTTGGCCCAGAAATAGCCGGCAAGGGCGACGGGAAAGCCGACAATGGTGCCGATGTTGAGATAGCCCGCCAGTTGCAGCCCGAAGCCGGATTTGCCCTGCCGGGCGTCCCGCGCCCGCCGCTTCTCGGTCCAGAGGATGAGGCCGGTCGCCACCATCAGGCTGCCGAACAGGCCGGAGCCGAAATAGAGCCAGCGCAGCAGCGGTTCGGCGTAGCGGCCGGCATGCAGGCTGATCATCGTCCGCTGGGTCTGCACGGCGCCGCCGGCCGGCGGCAGGGCCTCCAGGAGGGCGCCGCTCACACCGTCGAACACCACGGCGCCGCGCTCTTTCCCGAGCCCGGTATAGTCGGCGTTCATCTCCACGCGGGCGTTGGCATCCCCCGGATGGTAGATGTTCATGTAGGATACGGCGGTATCACCCCACTGCGCCTGCGCCGCCTCCATCATCGGGGCGATGGGGGCGAGCGGCGCGGCCACACCGGCGGCGTCCACCCGCGTGGTGACGGGATAGAGGTCGTCGAAGAATGCATCCCGGTCGGCATAATTGGCGGCGATGCCCCAGGGCATGTAGAGATACATCAGCGTGACCAGCCCGGTATAGGTGATCATCACATGGAACGGCAGCGCCAGCACCGCCATGGCGTTATGCCCGTCGAGCCATGACCGTTGCCCCTTGCCAAAGCGCAGGCTGAAGAAATCCTTGAATATCTTCTTGTGGGTGATGACCCCGCTCAGAATGGCGATGAGCATTGCCATGGCCGCCACGCCGACAATCCAGCGCGCCCAGATGACGGGCATGTAATGCAGGTCGAAATGCAGGCGGTAGAGGAAGTCGCCGCCCCGGGTCTCACGCGCGTCCACCTTCTGTCCGCTGCCGTCCAGATAGGCGCTGTCGCCCCGCCGGCCGTCCGCCCCCGGCTGCCAGAACAGATAGGTGGCGGGCGCGCGTTCGGTGGGCAAGGCGATGTACCAGCGGTCGGCATGGGGCGCCACCTCGCCGAGATAGGCCGTGGCCTGATCGGCGGCCTCGGCATAGTGCGCCGGCGCGGAAAACTCCGGGCTCATCCAGAGGGTGATCTCCTCGTTGAAATAAGCCGCCGTGCCGCTCACGAACACAACGAACAGCAACCAGCCGGGCAGAAGCCCCACCCAGGTATGCAGCCACGCCATCGACTGGCGGAATCCGTCCTTCATACGCTCCGTTCCGGCTGTCCGACCCGGCATGGCACCAGCCACCCACCCGATCCGCCGCCTCCCTCTTGTTGCGAATGCAAGTCAATTGCTATACATGAACCAGAGCGCGCAAGCGAGCAAAATATTCGGCCGCACACGTTCCAGATGGTAGCAACGGGCTGTGGCAATGAAGCAAAAATACCGGAAAAGGCCCACCATCCGCTTGCAGGATCGAGTCCAGAACCATCTGGCTTCGCCGGTCAGGCCGGCGAATGGCGAAGGCAGGAGCTTGCCATCTTCGGGGTGAGTTCCCGGCGCAGGCTGACATCCTCACCCACCGCTGGCGGACGGGATTATGGAAAATGGCCAGCCACCCTTACTCCACCCGGAATTCCCGCGTGAAATAGCCTTCGGCCGTCTTTCCGGCGGTGTCCTGGGCCGTTACGGTGATGGCGTAGTGGCCGGGTTTTGCGGGGGTCCAGGCGCGGGTCCAGGCGGCGCTGGAGAAGCCGGCCTGCTCCAGGGTGGCGTCATGCATGGTCCGCTCGCCGCCCCAGCTGTCGTCGGCCTGCCACCAGCTCTTGTCGTCCAGGTTCTGGATGGCGACTCGGACCTTTGCGATCCCCCGGTCGTCGACGGCGACGCCGATGAGCCGGGCCTTGCGGCCGGCGGGCAGCACGGCCATGGGCACCGGGCTCACCACCTCGGAGGCGGGCGGGCGGGTATCCGTCCGGTCACCGGCGGGCACCAGGCCCCAGTCCATCAGCCAGTCATACATCTTGGAGACCTCGGCGCGCTGCACGACGAGGATATCCTCGACCATCACCGCCAGGCCGTAGGGGACGCGCTGGAATTCGAGCTGCTGGAGCTGCTGGGCGCGGGCCATGGCCAGGCCCCCCTCATGATGGAAGATCATGCCCTCCAGCCAGCGCCGCTCGAAGTCGTTGCCCTTCGAGGCGGCGAGCGCCTTCATCTCCGCCTGGGGCAGCATGCCGGCCATGGGCGGGTCATGGTCCATATGGGCGTGGGGAGCGGCGATGCCCCGGTCCTCCGCCAGCGTCTCCAGGCCCTGCATGGCGCTGATTTCCGCCGCCTGGCCGCGCGCCACATAGCGGGCGAACTTCTTGAACTCCTCGTGCATGGCCCGCTCCGGCACCAGCGCCGCCATGTCCAGCGCCTGCTGGTGGTGCATGCTCATATGGTGCAGGAACTGCATGTCCTCGGGGTTGTAGAGCACGTCCCGGTCGTCGGACCGCGCCGGTGTGGCCATGTCCATGTGCCCCGCATGGTCCATGCCCTCCATATGGCCCGTATGTCCGTCATGCTGGGCCAGGGCCGCGCCCCCGGCCAGCATGAGCGCCAGCAGGGGGATGAAGAGGACCGTCCGGTTCAGTCGCATGATGGGCGCCTCCTGGCCAGCCCCTATTTGTGCGGGCTGGTGCGGTTCGAGGAGTAGGTATCCTCCGGCAGTTCGTCGGCCCGGGGACCGGTGTATTTCAGCACATGCAGGCCCGACTGATTATCCCCGATATAGATGAGCCCGTCATGGAAATCCGGGTAGGTCATCAGGTCACCCCACGGAATGGGCCGCGCATGGCCCACTTCCTCGGGATTGAAGGGGTTGGAGATGTCGATGGCCCGCAACCCGTTGCCTTGCCAGGCCACGAAGGCCAGGTTCTTGAACACCGTCGGGTTGTGCGCGTGCATCATGGGGCGGATCAGCGCTCCCGGCGGCTTGGGCTGCTTCAGGCATTCCTCCAGGATGCTGTCGGACATGGCGTGCGCCCCCACCATCACCGGGTTGATCTCGGATTCCACGGAGATCATGCGCATGCCGCGCTCGGGACAGGGGCCGAAGGGCCATTCCTCGGTGATCAGCACATAGGCCGGGCGGTCATGGTCATTGCCCTTGGTGTGGCTCGGCCGGTTGGGCACCGGCACGGCGCTGTGCACGCCCGCCGCCGCGATGAAGGGCGGCGCGAAGTCGAAGCGCGAGCGCTCCTCCAGCCGGGTGTAGCGCACCAGCTTCTGCTTCTCGGAAAGGTCCTTGGACGTGAGCATGGCATTGACGCCCTTGTCGCTATTCAGCACCGGATGCACACAGTCATCCGCCACCTCGGGCAGCGTCTTGACGTCCACCAGGCCGCCCACCTCGCCATCCACCCAGGCGTTGGTGGAATGGATGTGGCACACCTTGCCAGAGACCAGTTCGGCATTGGTGTGGTTGGCGACGAAGCTCGTATCCAGGATATAGAAGCCCGCCGTGCCGCCCGCCGCGTAGAAGCGCTCGCCGTCGTCGGAGAGCGAGCCGGAATGCAGGTCGTTGCCCTCGCTGCGCTGCGCGGCGCCAGGCCGGCCCCATTGGTCGGTCAGATGGCTGTAGTCGGGGAAGCGGCCATCGGCATAAAGGCCGTTCTCATCCGGCAGCTCGTTGCGCACCGGTCCGCCCACGTCCTCCAGGGTGAAGGAGGCGAGATAGAGCGGCTCTTTCAGCACTTCGCCCGTCTTCTCGTCGGTGATGGCGGTGATGACCAGGTCCTCCGGCTGCGAGCCGTAGGTCTGGGAGACCACCAGGAAACGGTTGGGATTGTCCGGGTCGTGCCAGAGATAGAATTCATGGGCCAGCACGCCCTCGGCCTTGTAGCCGTCATCGGTCGGCAGGCAGCTCTCGGGGTCCATGGTGTAGGTGATGACGTCGCCGCCCGTGCCCGTGGCGGCGGCGCGCACCATCAGACCGCGCTCCTTGCCATCCGTCGAGGTGTAGATATAGGGCCTGAGCTCGCGGTCGCGTACCGCCGTCTCGCCATTGTTGACGGTGAGCTGCTTCATGCGCCCCACTTCCTTGGGCGGGTTCTTCTCGGGATCCGGCTGGATCTTGTAGATGATGACGTCCCGCGTCACCCCCGGGCCCAGCGTGTTGGTGGAGTTGCTGCGCCCCCAATAGAGGCAGTTGCCGGCGATGCCGAGGCCGGTGGAGCCCCAGCCGGTCGGAAAGCCGTCCAGGTCGCCGCGCTCCCAGTTGCCGGTCTCCGGGTTCTTTTCCGACGGCGCCGTGGGCAGCCAGTGCAGCCATTCGAAATTGCGGAAGAGACCGAGCCGCTTGGCCGCCACGAAGGCGCCCTTGTGGGCATCCTCCGGCGAGGACTTGGGGTCCAGATTGCCGTTGGCGTCCATGCGCCCGCCGGGCAGCTTGTCGAAGGGGATGTCGAACGTGTCGAAGGTCTCCGGCACGCAATCCACCATCTCGTCCAAGGCCGGATCGTAGCAGGCATTGTCCTTGAAGACCTCCCGCTCCTGCGCCCCAGCTGGCATCGCCGCCAGGCTGCCTCCCAGAAGGCCGACACTCAACAGCGCCGCGAACGGCGCGCCACTCCATCGCATGGCAGGCTCCCTTATGTCTCACAACCACTGGAGGGCGCCCCTGCCCCCCTTCTTGTGCGCGCTACTATAGGAGGTTGTGGGACGACGCGAAACTGTCGGCATTCGCCGCTCGCGGGTTTGTGTTTGACGGACCCTGCCCAAACCCCCTTACCCCAGGCTGACGATCCAGTCCTCATAGGTGCGGTCGCCGCATAGGGGGCTCAGGTCCTCGCGGTTCATGCGGCGGATGGAGCAGGTGCCCTGCCAGACATCCTCGGGCGTGCAGCCGAAGCGCTTGCGGAAGGCGCGGGCGAAGCGGGTGGGCTCGGCGAAGCCCGCCTCCGCGGCCAGTTGCTGCCAGGAACGGCCCTCTCCCTGCATCAGCCGGCAGGCGGCCTGGCGCAGGCGCTTTTCGGTGAGAAAGGCCGCCAGTCCGCCCAGCGGATCGAAGAGCCGGCGCAGCTCCTCCACACCAAGCCCGGCGGCGGCGGCCACACCCGCCTCGTCCAGGCCGGGGTCGGCCAGGTTCTGGCGGATATGGGTGCGGGCCCGCAGCAGGGACACATAGGCCGCATCGTCCTGGGTGAGGTCGCGGGGCGCGGTGTTGTTCATGGCCTGGGCCACCAGCATGACCAGCATGTCGGCCATCACCCTTGCATCCCGCCCGTCCAGCCAGGGCGCGTTCATATAGAGGTCCAGGCAGTAGCCGGTGAGCATGCGCCCGGCGCCGCTCTCCGGGTCGGGGCAGACGCCGTGCAGCGAATCCGGGCGGTGCAGGAGGGAGGCCAGCCGGCGGCGCGGAATGAAGATGGCCAGGAGGTCGAAATCGCTGTTGGCGCTGTCCAGCACGTCGGCGCAGTCGAAGGCGACGACATGCCCCGCCGTCCCGTGAATGTGCTGGCGGCCGCGCCGCATGTCGAACCCGCCCTTGATGAAGAGCTGGATCATGTAATGGTCTATGGCATCGTGCGCGAACTTGGCCGTAGAGCGCGTGAATTTCTGCTGGCCGGCGGCGCAGCGCGCCAGCATGATGCCATCCACCAGATAGCTCTCCACGCTGGCGGTGAAGGGCTCTCCGCCGTCATCCCCCGCCGGTGCCACGTCTATGAAGACGCTGATGCTCCGCCGCCACGCCCCGAAACGATCGACCGGCGACAGACGGTCGGTATGGAAAAAGGATGCCGGCAGCCCGGCACGCGCCACCCGTGCCGCCTGGGCCGGCCGCGCGGGCAACTGGTCGAACTGCGCAGACAAGGTCATGTGGTATCCCCCGATATTCGAGGCATAACAGCCAAACCTTAACGGAGGGTTCATAATTGGCGGATGCGCCCTATGTCAGCACGGCGCGGAGGTCGGCCAGGGAGACGGGTTTGCGCAGGGTGGTGACGGAGGGCAGGCCGCGGATGATGCCGAGCTTTTCCGCCGCCTTGGCATAGTTCCACTGTCCGCCGGTGATGACCGCGATGCGGGCCGTGCAGCCTGCCCTGGCCAGCCACTGGATGAGCTCGATGCCGTCCATTTCCGGCATCAGCACGTCGAGGATGATATGGGTGGGCTCGAATGCCGGAAAGGCGGCCATGAAATCGGCGGCGCGGGTGGTGGCCCGCACCTCGAACCCCACCCCGGCGGCGGCCCGCGATACGAACTCGCAGATGGCCGGCTCGTCATCGACGATGAGCAGCCGCCGCGCCGTCATACGGGCTCCACATCCAGGACATAGCGCGCGCGGCGCGCCAGGTCCTTCTTCAGGAACGGCTTGGTGAGAAGCTGCACATTGTCGATATCCCCCGAACCGATCACCGATTGCGAGGTATAGCCCGACATATAGAGCACCTTGATCCCCGGCCGGATGGTCCGCCCCCGGGCGACGATCTCCGGTCCGCTCATGCCGCTCGACAGCACCACGTCGGTGAAGAGGAGATCGATCCGCCCGTCGCCGCGCAGCACCTCCAGGGCGGCCGGGCCATCCTCCGCCTCGATCACGGCATAGCCGAGCCCGGTGAGGAACTTCACCGCGATCTTGCGGATGATCCCGTCGTCCTCGACCACCAGCACGGTCTCGCCCGGCTGCGCCATCGGCGTATCGTCGTCAGCGCCCAGGTCGGGGCGCGGCGCCTCGATCCGGTCGGCGCGCGGCAGATAGAGCTTCACCGTGGTGCCGATGCCCGGCTCGCTGTAGATCTTCATGTGGCCACCCGACTGCTTGACGAAGCCGAACACCATGCTGAGCCCGAGCCCGGTGCCCTTGCCCACCGCCTTGGTGGTGAAGAAGGGCTCCACCACCCGGTCCACCAGCTCCTGCGGGATGCCCATGCCCGTATCGCTCACCGCCACCAGCACGTAATCCCCCGGCACCACTTCCAGATTATGCTCGGCGTAATATTCGTCCAGGCTGGTGTTGGCGGCTTCGATGGTGAGCCGCCCGCCCTCGGGCATCATGGCGTCGCGGGCGTTGAGCGCCAGGTTGAGGAGCGCGTCCTGAAGCTGCGTGGCATCGATGCGCACCTTCCAGAGATCGGGCTCCAGCCGCACGTCGATGCGCACGTTCTTTTCGAGCGACTGCCTGAACAGCGCCTCGGCATCGCGCACCAGACCGGCCAGGTCCACCGTGCTGGGCTCCAGCGGCTGGCTGCGGGAATAGGCCAGCAGCCGGTGCGTCAGGTTGGCGCCGCGCTGGCAGGCCTCCAGGGCATTGCGCGCCATGCCGGCGATGGCGCCATCGGCCGGCACCTCCTCCTCGATGAGCTCCAGATTGCCGCTGAGGATGGCGAGGAGATTGTTGAAATCATGCGCGATGCCGCCGGTGAGCTGGCCGATGGCCTCCATCTTCTGGGCCTGGCGCAACTGGGCCTCGATGGATTTCTGCTGCGTCACATCCTCCATGGCGATGATGAGGGCTTTGGCCCGGCCGTCCTGGTCGCGCGCCGGTGACATGAAGAGATTGACCAGCCGGCGGCCGCCGTCCTTGTGCAGGCAGCCGACTTCCAGCCCATGCACCGGCTGGCCGGCCAGGGCGTCGGCCCGCAGCTTGGCGGCCAGCGGCTGTGTCTCCGGCGGGAAGAGCGGCGCGGGGTCGCGCCCGATCATCTCCGCCGCGCTGTAGCCGAACGCGCCGGTGGCGGCGCTGTTCCAGGTGATGAGCAGCCCCTCCAGGTTGGAGACCATGAGCGGGATGGGCACGGCATCCAGCACGGCGGCCAGAAGCTGGCTGGTCTCCACCGCCTTCTTCTCCGATTGCCGGCTCTTCTCCAGTTCCTCGCGGCTTTCATCGAAAAGGCGGTTCAGCCGCTCCTGGCTCTCCGCCACCTCGATATCCGACTGGCGGCGCGCCAGCGCCATCTGGATGGCGGCATGCACCTCGCGCTCCGAGAACGGCTTGAGAAGATAGCCGTAAGGTTCGGTCTGCCGCGCGCGCTCCAGCGTCGCCTCCTCCGAATAGGCGGTCAGGTAGACGACCGGGACATGCCGGTCGTCGGGCAGGCGGGCGGCGGTTTCCACCCCGTCCATGGGCCCGTCGATATGGATGTCCATGAGCACGAGGTCCAGGTCCGACCCCTCCACCGCCTTCAGGGCCTGCTCACCGGTGGTCACCACGTCCACCACCTCATAGCCCAGCTTGAGGAGCATCTGCTTCAGGTTCAGCGCAACGATGCGTTCGTCTTCCACCACCAGTATGCGGGGCATGGCCATGAGGATCACTCTTCGTCGCGGATGGGGAATGTGAGGGAGAACCGCGTGGGGCCGGCCCGCCGCACGTCAAGCTCCCCTTGAAGCTGGTCCGAGAGGATGTGCACGAGCTGCAGGCCCAGCGTTTCGGCCTTCGCGAAGTCGGTGCTCTCGGGGATGCCGATACCGTCATCCGCCACGGTGAGCCGCGCCCTGTCGTCCCCCACCCCGTCGAAGCCGATGCTGATGACGCCCCGCCGCCTGTCCGGGAAGGCATGCTTGAGGGCATTGGCGATGAGCTCGTTGACGATCAGCCCGCAGGGGATGGCGGCATTGAGCGGCAGGCCCGGCCCGTCCGCCTCGATCCGCAGGTCGATGCGGCCGGGCTCCAGTCCGTAGGACGACATCAGGGACGTGCCGAGCGACTGCAGGAAGCTGGCGAAGTCGATCTGCGCGAAATCATTGGACTGATAGAGCGTCTGGTGGATGAGGGCCATGGATTTGACCCGGTTCTGGCTGTCGCGCAGCATATCCGCCACCCGCGGGTCGCCGATGCGGCCGGACTGAAGGTCCAGGAGGCTGCACACGATCTGCAGATTGTTCTTCACCCGGTGGTGGATTTCGCCGAGCAGCACATCCTTCTCGGCCAGGGCGGCGCGGATGCTGGCCTCCGTCTGCTCGCGCTCGGACATGTCCATGATGGCGGAGAGCACATGCACGCCGTCGTCCGTCTCGATGGGATTGAGGCCGATCTCCACGGGGAATTCGCTGCCGTCCTTGCGCAGCCCGCAAAGCCCCTTGGCCGTGCCCATGGGCCGCGACCGGGGAGCGCGGAAGAAGGCGCGCCGCAGGGATGGATAATTGCGGTGGAAGCGCTCGGGAACCAGCATCTCCATGGGCTGGCCGAGCATCTCCGAACGATCATAGCCAAACATTCGTTCTGTTTGGGCGTTAACCATTTCGATCGTCCCGTCGGCATCCACCATCACCATGGCGGTGGGGGAGAACTCGACGACGCGGCGAAAGCGCTCCTCGCTCTTCTCCAAGGCCCTCCGGATGCTGCTTTCGGCATCGGGAGACAGACTGGAGACCTCTTCTTCCACAGAGACATCCTTCCAAACGTCTCGACCGCGGCCCGGACACACGGCGGCCGAATAAAAGGGGCCTGCTACTCGCCTAGGGCGGCAGTAGAGCACAGACCACACCATCAATCAACGTGGAAATCCCTTGCGATTCATAAAGTTGCCGGTAATTGATGCCCGATCCCGGCAACATGGCGCGCCCACACCGCCGCTCCATCCACCAGGGAGGCCCGCACCGAATACGCCTTATAATACCAAGCCTTCGCCGCCAAGCCGCTCCGTCCAGAGCATACGGGGAATACCTCCCTGAATTGTATTGCATGATAATACACACCATCTGGAGTATAAGGCCCAACCCTTGTGGTTAAACCATCTTTCCAGAAGGGTTTTACCCCCAGGGGCCACTCCGGCTGGTGAAGACCCGCGTCCCGGATGATAAAAAAGAGGCGGGCCCTAAGGCCCGCCCCGGTCGGTCAGATCGATCCGCCGTCAGAAGGTCAGGTTGAGGCCCGCATAGTAGCGGCGGCCGATCACGTCGTAGTAGCCGGCATTGGTGCCCAGGCCGTTGTTGTTGCCCGGATCCACTCCGGTGCGCGGCGGCTGCTTGTCCAGGAGATTGTCGATACCGAAGCGCAGCGCCACGGTCTCGGTGATCCCCCAGTTGCCGAAGGCATCGAAGATGTCATACGCCCCGACCGGCAGGATGGTCGTATCCGGATTGGTGACATAGGACGCATCCTTGATGCCGGAGAGGTGCCGCCAGCGCAGGCCCACGCCCCAGTCCGCCCGGAAGAAGCTGAACGTGGTATTGCTCTTGTAGCGGAACTGGCCGCCCTGGCCGAACGTGCCCCGGTTCTCCAGGGCCGGGGTCTGCGGCGTGTCCTGGGCCTTGAAAGTGAGCAGATAGTTGCCCTGGTAGTTGACGTTGAGCCGGCCCAGATCGCCCAGCGGGAAGGCCCAGTTCACCGTGAAGTCCAGCCCCCGTGTGGTGAGCTTGCCGGTGTTGACATAGGGCGTATCCACGCTCAGGCGGTAGCCCAGATTGTCGCGCGTGATATAGGTGCAGGAGATGTAGTTGGGATCGTAACCGGGATTGTTGCCAAAACCGTTGAAACAGTCCTGATAGACGGCGACGGCATCGGTGGGCGCGATGGTGTCGCTGATCTTGATCTGGTAGAAATCGACCGTCGCCGTGATGTCGCTCACCATCTCACCCTCGAACGGCGAGCGCACGACGCCGCCGAGCGTGATGGTCTTGGCCTTTTCGCTCTTCAGGTCCGGGTTGCCGACGACGACACCGAGTTCCAGCGGGAAGCGTCCGCCAAACGGGCCGGCCCAGTTCAGCGCATTATCCCCCTGATTGTAGAACACGCCGGGGGCGTTCAACTGCTTGCAGAGCCCGATCACCTGCGCACGGTCGGGATTGGTGGCCTGGTTGCCCCATGTCGCCAGTGTATTGGACAGGCAGGGATCGCTCAGCGGGAAGCCGACCACCGATTGCGCCTTGCCCTGGTAAAGCTCGGCCACGTTCGGCGCCCGGTTGGCAAGCTGGTAGCCGCCGCGCAGGTTGACATAGTCATTGACCGTCCAGTTGCCCAGCGCCTTGTAGGTCTCGATGGTGCCGGACGTATTGTAATCGGAAATACGACCGCCGATTTCCAGCTCCAGGCGCTGGATGCCGGGCGTGTTGCTGATGAGCGGCACCAGCAATTCGCCGTAGATTTCCTTCACATTGGTCGAGCCCTGCGTCTGGTTGGAGGCGAAGAGGCCCGTCGGCTGGTCGAGGAAGGAGTCCGCGTCCAAGAGGGTGTCGGGCTCGAACACCAGGGTGTTCTTGCGATAGCTGGCGCCGAAGGCACCGCGCAGCTCGCCCGCCGGCAGGTCGAAGATGCCGCCCTGGATATTGGCTTCCGCGACGTCCTGCTTGAGGGTCGTGGTCTGCTTCATGTTGGAGCCCACGGCACCCACACAGTCGTCCGATATCTCGAAATCCTCGAAGACGGGCAGGCCGGAGGTACAGGTGCCGATGAAGCCGAGCATGCTGTTGCTGCCGAGATTCGTGGTGCCCTTGCCGTAGTTGGGCTGGTTCAGCATGGCGCGGTAGCGCTCCAGCGAGGCGAAGCCTTGCAGCCGGCTGACCACCGACGTCTTGCCGTGCGAGCCGTAGACTTCATAGGTCCAGTCGCCGATGGGCAGGTTGCCGTCGAAGCCCACCATCAGCTGATAGAGCGTCGTCTCGTTGGACGAACGGCGCGGCCCCAAGAAATCGAGGTCGCGGTTGAGGGTCCAGGGCGCGTCGGCATTGGAGACCAGCGCCTGCACCTCGGCATCCGGGTCATACTCGGGATCGCCTTCCCGCGCGGGCCTCGTTCGCGCGTTCAGCAACGCTTCCAGTTCCGCCGGCACCGGGTGGGCGGCGTCGTGCGGAATGGTCGCCGACCAGAATTGCGTGGCCGGCGAATAGGCCAGGATCTGGTCCACCTTCACGTCGGAGAAATTGCCCTGGATGAAGAAGCGGATATCGTCGGTAATCTCGTATGTGCCCCGTCCGAATGCCGAATAGCGCTCCATCGGACTGCTGATGAGGGAGAAGAGGTCGTTGCGCACCACATTGCCGTTCTCGCCGATCTTGATGTGCCGGCCGTCCACCGGGCCGGTATAACCCACGGCGCCGATGGGCGTGTTGCTGGGCACGTAAAGGGTGCCGTCGTCATTGACGTAGACATCCGCCCCCGCCGTCACCGTGCCGGCGGGCACCTCCGAGAAGATGTTGTCATAGGCCGCCTGCATGGCGGGACCGCCGCCCAGGCCGGTGATGTAGGTATCCGCCGGCGCCTGGCCGGTGGTGTTGAGCGGGTCTTCCCAGATTTCGCGCTGCCATTTGCGGCTGCTGCTCTTGATGGCCTGGCGCTTGGCATATTCGCCGCCGAACATGACATTGCCGCGGTTGTCGCCGAAATTGCCGCCGACCAGAGCGCTGACGCGGGTTTCCGCCCCGCCGCCGTCTTCCGTCAGGCTGCGCTGCACGTCCAGGTTCAGGCCCTCGAAATCCTTCTTGAGCTTGAAGTTCACCACGCCCGAGACGGCGTCGGCGCCATAGGTGGCCGAGGCGCCGCCGGAGATCACCTCCACGCTGTCGATGGCGGCGGACGGGATGGTGTTCACATCCACCACCAGCAGGCCGTTGGAGGGCTGGGCGCGGCGGCCGTCGAACAGCACCAGGTTGCGGAAGGTGCCGAGGCCGCGCAGGTTCACGGTGGAGATGCCGGGCGTATTGGCGGCGCCCGCCTGCACGTCGGTGGTGCCGAACTGCGTGCCCGAGCCCGGCCCGCCGCCGGCATTGCCGGGGATGAATTGCGGCATGCGGTTCAGCGTGGATTCCACGCCGATGGTGCTGATCCGGTCGAAGGCGTCGGAATCGACGGTCACGATCGGGCTCGACGCGGTGAAATCGCGCCGCACGATGCGCGAGCCGGTGACCACCACCTCTTCCAGCGCCTCGCCTCCGTCCTGGGCCAGGGCCGGCGTGGAAAGGCTGGTCAATGCGGTGGTTCCCAGCAACAGCGCAATGGCCGATGCCACCGATGGGACGGTACCTCTGAACTTGGATTCCATGATCTTCCCCCTTTGATTTATTGACATGATGGGTCGGAGGCCGCGGCGGCTGCCGCCCCTCCCCTCACCCCCCTCCCGCGGTGTTCCCCACGGCCGGCGGGCGATCGGCGGTACGCTACTCGGTCTTCCCTCGTCTCCGGCTTCCGGCTTCATTGAGAACCCGAATTCCGGTTTCCCGCTCCCGCACATCACTGCCGCGCCCGGCCCCTGGTATCGGCAGGGCAAGGCGGCCCGGGATGCGCCGGAGGCAGAACCGTCGTCCTGCTTCCGGGCCAGACACCCTTACGGCCGGCCCGGCTTCAGCGGACGGATTCCGACTGTCACGTTCCTGATCATGAAAAAATCCCCCTTACGACTGTCACGGTGCATTTACGGCCCCGTGAATTTGACGCCGTCGCCGACATCACGAGAGGTCTCGACCTCTCGTCCCCTGAGGAAAATATAAACCAGCGCGAGGGGGAATGACACTCATAAATTGCATACCCCTCTCCCCCTCAGCCGCAAGTGCCCGCCGTCAGCCAATAAAAAAGGCGGGCCCGAAGGCCCGCCGAAGTCGCGAATGATCTCTCTGTTATTGTTTAATAGGTCAGGCTGGCGCCGACATAGAAGCGACGGCCATTGGTATCGTAGTTGTTGGTATTGAACGTACCGCCCGGCAGAACACCCGGAGGCGGAGCCATGTCGCGATTGGTGTATGGCGGGCGCTTGTTGAAGATATTCTCGATACCGAAGCGCAGGCCCACATTGTCCACCAGCTGGTAGCTGCCCTGCAGGTTGAACAGGTTGTAGGACGGCGCACCCTTCTGGGTGGTGTTCGGCAGAATGGCCTCCGTCGCCGACTTGATATGCGGCAGGTAACGCCACTGGATGCCCAGGTACAGGGCGTCGATATTGTAGCCCACCGTGGTCAGTGCCTTGTAGCGGTAGCTGCTGCCGTTCAGGCCGTTCTGGTCGGGGCCGAACGTGCCGGCATACTCGACCAGCGGCAGGCTATCCAGCTCGGCGGACTTCATGTCCAGCAGGTAGTTGATGACGGAATTGACCGTGACGCGGCCGGGGCCCACATCCAGACCCCAGTCGATCTGGAAGTCGATACCCGACGTCTTGAAGCGGCCGTTGTTGTAGAAGCTGCGCACCACGTCACCCAGCCCGCCGGTCACCTGGTTGCGGTTGATGCCGGAACAGAAGGGTGAGTTGATGTCGTAGGTCGGATTGAACTGGGCATCAAAGCACTGACGCAGGGCGATATCGATGGACTGGGCCCCGATCGCGTTCTTCACCTTGATGTTATAGTAGTCGACCGTGAACCGCAGGCTCGACAATGCCGCACTCTCGAACGGCGAGTTGATGACCGTGCCGAAGGTCCAGGTATCGGCGGTTTCCGGCGTCAGGCTGGCGTTGCCCACAAGGCTCGGGAAGGCGAAGGTGAAGCCGCCGGGCACCTGTGTATTGTTGTTGTCGGCCGTCGCTGCACCACTGGCGATGTCGCGATAATCGGCGCCGTAATAGGCATCGTCGGCCTGCGCGTCACCGGATGCTTCCATCAGCTGGCCGCAGAGCGAGACCACGTCCGCCCAGTTGGCGTTGACCGTCGAGTCCGCCGACCAGGTCTGCCCGTTCTTCGTGGAGCAGACGTCGCCACCCGCGAAGCCGGCGAAGGTCTGTTCCCGCGCCAGGTACAATTCGGCGACATTCGGCGCACGTTCCGCACGGTTGAAGCCGCCGCGGAAGCGGACCCAGTCGTTGACCTGCCAGTTGCCCTGGATCTTGTAGGTCCAGCTCGTGCCGGTCGTGTTGAAGTCGGACGCACGCAGGCCCAGTTCCAGATCAAACTGCTGGATGCCGGTGATGCCGGACAGTACAGGCACCAGAAGTTCGCCGTAGGCTTCCTTCGCCTTGATCGTGCCAGCGGAGTCACCTGCGGGATAGAGGCCGAGCGCCTGCTCGATGAAGGAAGTCCCTTGGGTGGTCAGCGTGTCGTTCTGGAACGTGTAGTCGTTCTTGCGGTAGCTGGCGCCCACGGCGGCCCGCAGCTCGCCGGCCGGCAGGTCCATGACCTTGCCCTGCAGGTTGGCTTCCCAGATGTTCTGCTGCATCACCGCCTTGGTCTTGATATTGGCGTTGATGGCGTCGAAGCAGTCCTGCGTCACCGTGCTCCAGTCAAACGGATTCAGCCCGCTTTCGCAGGTCGCGACCGATGCACCGAAACCGCCGAACTCCATGTTGCTGTAACCGGCGGTACGGCTGTCGAAGCCCTGACCGAAATTCGGCCCCGACTGCATGACGGCGCGCGCCCGCTGCAGCGAGGCGAAGCCGGTCTGCAGAACCGAGGTCTCGGATTCGCCCTGGGAGCCGTACAATTCCCAGGTCCAGTCCGTGTTGGGAATGGTGCCCTCGAGGCCCACCGTCATGTTGTAGGTGTAGACGTCCGTCTGCGATCCACGGTTGATGGGCAGCAGACCGGCCAGGGTGAACGGCGCGTCGGGGTTGGGACGGCTGTTCAGGATGTTCATCAGACCGGTCGGGATCACATCCTCGTTGATCGTCGGATCGATCATCATGCTCCAGCCGCCGGTGAAGGGCGACGGTTCCTGCACCGTTGTCGTGCTGGTCTTCGAGAAATAGCCCTGGGCGAAGACGCCGATCCAGTCGTTGATCTCGTAATTGCCGCGCGTGTACATGTTGTAGCGCTTCAGCGGGAAGATCAGGTAGTTGTCGGTATTGTTGACGGTAAGCTGCCCGTTCTCGAGCACCTTGTACTTGTAGCCGTCGACAAAGCCCGCCCCTGCGACACCGGGCTCGGAGCCGGCGCCAAAGCCCGTGAAGGCGTTGCCGTTCATATCGTCATAGACGGCCATGTTGGCGGGCACCTCGGTGAAGGTGGCGCCGTCGATATTGGCGTTGAGGGCGGCGGCGGTGGGCAGGTTGAAGCCATCCGTGGTGAAGCCCGCGAACGGCGAGAAGAACCCCGTGCCGTTGACGCTCGGATCGGCCCAATAATCCTTGTACCATTTGCGGTTCCGCTGCAGCGCCTTTTTGCGTTCATTGGTCGAGAAGGCGATGCTGATATTGCCCTTCCCGTCGGCAAAGTCGGTGCCCATGATGCCGGAAAGCTGGTACTCGAAATTGTCGCCGTGCTGGCTGATGCCGGATTGCGCGTCGAGTTGCAGGCCCACGAAATCCTTCTTCAGGATGAAGTTGACAACGCCGGCCATGGCGT
>Ga0180219_1001344_pt1 | contig 16165 bp, 12 predicted proteins | sample eDN3rd30CBELigMG_FD_151338 | JGI IMG/M metagenome (GOLD analysis project Ga0180219, IMG submission 151338) | Enriched Miracle-Growth compost microbial communities from Emeryville, California, USA - eDNA 3rd pass 30_C BE-Lig MG (version 2)... ...
GCGGACTACTGGCTGTCACCCGACACCTTGCTCGGCTTTGCCGTGGCTGGCGGACATGGCAGTTTCAGTCTCTCCGATGGTCTGGGCAGCGGTGATTCCGATCTGTTCCAGCTTGGCCTTTATGGCCGTCAGACTGTCGGAAACGCTTATTTCAGCGCGGCGCTTGCCTATGGCTGGCAGGATATAGAGACGGAACGCGCCGTCGCATTGAATGGCGTGGATACGTTGCGGGCCGACTATAACGCCAATGCATGGTCGGGCCGTCTGGAAACTGGTTATCGTTTCGATACGCCATGGATCGGGATTACCCCCTATGCCGCTGGGCAATTCGTCAACTTCAACCTGCCGTCCTATGCCGAAAAGCTCGACGGCGGTCGGGATAGCTATGCGCTGGATTATGCATCGAAACACGAAACAGCCGGTCGCAGCGAACTGGGTTTAAGAGCGGATAAATCCTTTGTGCTCCCTGACGGGGTTCTCACCCTTGCAGGTAGGGCTGCGTGGCTGAGAAACTTCAATAACGACCGTGCCATGATGGCTGTATTTGCAGGATTGCCGGGAGCCGGTTTTGTCGTGAATGGCGCAACCATGCCCCGCGACACCGGGCTCGCCAGTGTTTCAGCGGAAATGCTCTGGAACAACGGGCTGTCATTGGGCGCTGCATTCGATGCCGAATTTTCCGGCAATAGCAGTAACTATGCCGGAAAAGGTATGCTGCGCTACCATTGGTAGCGCCGACGGTCAGGAAGGTTTATGAACGCGGAACCCTGGTCCAGTGGCCCGCGCCACCGCCATCGTAGAAATCAATGTCGAAGCCCTGCACCTGACCCTGATCGAGTTTAAAGACGATGGATGCCAGCGAACCAACCAGTTCGGCCTCACCGACCGGGACAAAGGCGAAAGTGTCGCCGTCCCAATGTTGCAGTGGGAACTGCATTTCCTTCGGACCCAGGACCAGTGTCAGCGTTCCGTTGATCTCCCTGATTTCCGTCTTGCCGAAATAGGCGTTGTCGAAGCTGCCGGTATAATCCTGTAAGGTTTTGGCGGGGACTGGTTGGGCCGGCTTTTCCTTGAAGGACAGGTCGCCTTGCGGTTGGAAAAAGCCTTTCATGGCGCCATTATAGGCGACAAACCAGTCGCGGGAAGATTTGCCGTAAAGTGCAGTGTCGGTGAACTGCGCCACGACAGATTCCGCAGCGCCCACCGGTGCGCCATTCGTCAGGACGATAATGCCGATATCGGCTGATGGCACGATCTTGAAGGCGGTGCCTGCGCCGAGCAGGAAAGCGCCGGAGTGTCCCATGGATGGCCGTCCGCCCAGTTCCGTATTGACGTTGAAGCCATAGCCGTAAAAGCCGGAACGCGCGCTGGTGTCATGTGCCCGCGCGCTGAACGACTGCGGCGAAAGTGCTGGCAAGAGCGCGTCTTCGGTGATCATTCGCTTGCCCTTGTATTCGCCATTGGCGAGCAGCAGTTTCAGCCACTCCGCCAGATCAATGACATTGGATGAGACACCGCCAGCTGGCGCCTGTTCATCCGCATTGCGTTGCCCGAGCGGCAGAAAAGCGTCATTTTGATAAACATGCAATGCGGCGCGGTTGTCATGGGCCGTATAATCGGCATAGCGATAGCTGGTCGATTTCATGCCAAGCGGCTTCAGCAGCTGCTCATAGGCGAGTTTTTCCCACGGTTCACGCGCCGCTGCGGCAACGGCTTCCGCGCCGATGGTCGTACTGAAATTCGCATAGTGATAAGAGGTGCGGAACGGATCGAGCGGCAATTGCTGCAAGCGGGCAATGACATCGTTGCGCTTGAAGCCTAAATCTTCCAGATCGTCACCCGCCGTACCCGGCAGGCCGCTGCGGTGTGCAAAGAAATCCCCGATTGTTCCGTTTTCAGAAACATAGTCATTGGCGAGCTTGAAGCCGGACAGGTGTTTTGCCACCGGGTCGTCCCATGCAACCGTGCCCTTTGACACTTCAATGGCGGCGACCGTCGCAGAAAGCGACTTGGAAATAGAGGCAATCTGGAAAACAGTCTCGGCATCGACCGCGGCCTCTTTGCCGACCTCGCGTTTGCCATAACCCTTGGCGAAAACGGTCTTGCCGCCGCTCACGACAGCAACCGCCATGCCGGGAACGTGGCTGCGTTTCATGATGTCGGCAACAATCTGTGGCAGAGCCTTTAGGGCTTTCTCTGTGCTGCCCTTTGGAATCTGTATCGCGTCGGCAGCCGGATTTGGCTGGTTCTGTAGGGAAACCGACTGCGAGAGGGCTGCTGTCGAGCAGCCAAGTGCAAGCAGGAAGGCGAGGATGATAGACGATGTTCTGGTTCTCATGACTGCCTTAAAACCCCGTTTGATAAGCGATGCGGAAAACGCCCTGATTGATATTCAGCGACTGGTCGCGCTGATGAATCAGTCCTGATTGCAGAATGATGCCGATGGGCGTGACATAAGTGACGGTGCCGGCTGCGCCCCAGTCCCAATCGGATTGGAGCCCGTATTGCGCCAGTTTTTCATCTTCGCCGGATAATTTGCGCAGCGCGGTTGTCGCCGTGAACTGCCAGCGGTCATAAGACAGCGAGAGAGATGTCACGCCATTGCCGTTGGAAACCGGCGCGCCACGAAAGGCGCTTGAAAAGGTCGCCTCGTTAAACCAGCTCAGGTTCCACTTATCGGTGAGCGCCGTGTCATAGCGCAGCCGGGCTGAAATCGTATTGGCGCTTTCGCCATAGCCCGGTTCAGCCTCCAGGCGTCCGATATCGACACCGCCGGACGTTTTCTTCAGGCCGGGGAGATTGCGGAAGTCATAGGACAGGATGAACGAGTTCAGATCGTTACTGAACGCTGGCGGTTGTCCGCGCGTGGGCGAGACGAAACCGTCATCGAAGGTGAGGCGGCGGCTGAGAGCCGAATCGTCCCGTTTGAACACCAGACCGGCGAAGGAATGCGCGCCCATATTCTCTGTGTTGAACGTGTAACGCGCGCCAAGCCCGATCGAGCCGTTATACTGAAAGTCATCGGTATAACCGTTATAGAGTCCGTCAATCGCATGCCAGCCGTCTCCAAAACCCATATCCATCTTGCCGCCATAGAGCGCAAAATTGTCGGACGTATAGGACGCAAACAGGTTTTTCAGCGTGAAGCCAAGATCGGAGAAAGCGTTGTCCTCCGTCGCCTCGACGGAGGAGTCGAAGGTGATTTTCGACAGAACGGAGAACCGCTGCGACAATTGCCAAACGAGTGCGGCTTCCGCTGTCGGCTGAACACTGTTCCAGTGCGAACGCGAAATCTGGCCGTTCTCGTCCTTGATGCCAAAATAGCCGGTATAGCCAGTCATGAACAATAACTGACCGTTAAGCTTGGGATAATCACCCGCAGCATCCGCATCGCCCAATTTGCTATAGGGCGTAAGAAATATCTCTGTCTTGAAGATATCCCGTTTCTCCTGAGCAAAAGCCCCCGGCGCTCCAATGCCGAGAGCAAATGCAGCGCCGAGCAGCGCGCAGCGCGCGTTCATCATCGCGCCAGTTCGGCTGCCAGTTCGCGTACTTGCGAATGGATATTCTCGAACATGGCGAAGTTCACGCGGCTGGCTACAACAAATATGCCGAGCTTGCGGTTCGGCGACAGAACTACATAGCTCATGAAGCCGCCGAGACCGCCACTTTTGCCAAGCAGGAACGGAGTTTGGTTGCTAGGCAGGGTGGCGACCCAGCCAAGCCCCATGCCATCGCCAGCGGTGACTTCGGTGCCCACCACATGCTTCAACCCGTCATAGGGAAGCCACAGTGTATGATCGAGCAGGGCGTCTTCTCGCAACTGACTGGCACCATCGAGATGCCAGCGCATCCAGCGCACCATGTCTTCGGCGGACGTGTAGATACCGGCGCTTGCATACATGATGTCGGGAACAGGGCTGTTCGCGTCCGGCTTGTCGAGCGGATCAAGCCCCGTCATCAGGCGTTTCTTCTGCTCGTCGCTCAGCACATTGGTTGTGTCGGTAAGACCAGCCGGTTTCAGCACTTCGTTGGCGAGAACCGTGGAATAATCCGCACCGCCAGCCTTGGCGAGTGCGTCACCCAGAAGGCCGTAACCGAGATTCGAATAAATCGTCGTGGTTCCTGGCGCATAGGCAGGCTGATTGCTGCCCATCCACTTCCAGTAATAATCGCGATCGAAAGCGGCGAACGGGTTATCTGTGACTTTGGTGTCCGGGTTCGGCAGTTCGCGCGGCAAACCTGCCGAATGCGTGGCAAGGTCCAGCAGCGTGATCGGACGGCCATTGACTCCGACCTTGGCGCCCTCAGGTGCATATTTTTGCAGCGGGTCGGTCAGCTTGAGTTTGCCCTTGGCGGCAAGCGCGGCCAGCAGATCGCCCGCGAAAACCTTGGAGACGGATGCAATGCGGAAGATCGAACGCGCGTCCGGTTCAGTATCGTTGCCCGGTGCAGTTTCACCATAGGCCTGAATGACGCTGTCGTCGCCCTGTACGACCGCAATGATAAGGCCCGGTGCACCAGAGTTCAGAAAAAGCTGCATGCCCGCCATGGAGACGGCATCTTTCAGGGCGAGGTCTTCTGCCTTCGCCTTGCTGCAGTCGGTGAAGATAAGACTGGTGGCGACCAGCGAGACAGTTGTGAAATAGGCTAGCATCCGTGACGACATGCGGGAACCCTCATAGAACCGTTGGGGAGGACGTTCTGATGCATGCACCATCCAAGAAATTGCGGGAATGACAATATTCCAAGGATGAAACGACGTGCCGGTTTGACGAATGACATGTCGCCAAAAGCGTAACGGACACAAAGCGCTAGGCGTTATATTCCCATGCGTTCGCGCAGTTGTCTTCGGTAGGAGCGCGAGACGGGCCATGCCTGATCGACAGCGCGCATCCTGATCTGCCACTTGTCGATTTTTCTGCGATCCACATCGACAACATGCAGCGTGTTGACGAAGGCGGTTCTGTGTATGCGAAGAAAGATTTTCGACGGCAGCAGGCTGGACCACATGCCGAGCGAGCGTGAATCAAGCAGCATAGACCCGTCTTCGAGCCATATTTCGCTGTAATTGCCCGCCGAGCGTACCCCGACGATGATTTCCGGCTGGACCCCGCGCACGACGCCGCGATTGCTGAGATAGACGAGGGGCGCTGTGCTTTCCGCAGCGATTGATTTTTCGGGCGCTCGATTGGTCGAATATTTGGCTTGCCCAATCAGATTGGCGCACTGAAAGAGGGCGTTGACTTCGCTTGCCGACCATATCTTGTTTGCGACGGTCGTATCGAAGCCGATGATGCCCCGCAGTTTATCATCGTAAAAAACCGGCACGCTGAGTACGCTTTTGTTGCTCTGGCGCAGGAATTCAACCTGAATCGCCCGGGCGGTCCGGGGCAGGTCGGTAACATCGTGGACGGCAACTGCATGTCCCAGCATCAGATATTTGTGCAGCCAGGCAATGAGGGTGGTCGGTGTTTCCTGAAGTTCAGAAATATAGGCTTTTGTCTGGCCCCGGCACCATTCATGGGTGTTGCAGAAGCGGAGCAGGTCGGGCCGATATTCGATCATCCAGGCCCGGTCGGCGTTCGATGCATTGCCCATCAGGGCGAGTTGCTCGGATATGGCGTCGTTGACGGGATATTTGAGCAGGCTCATGCCGCAAAGGTAAGGCCAGTCCAGAGTTGCACTACGCGCAAGATCAGCCTTTACGTGTATCCTGTAGGAGCCCGTTACCTCTGACAATTCAGTATGAAGCATGGACTTCCCTCCGCGTAGCCGGGAATCAAGTGAAATACCAGTACAGGATCTGGCTATCCGACCCAGTCGTCGAAACTGTTGGTGGGCAAACAGCGCTTTTCCATCCGAGACGACTAAATCAGCTAACCTTATCATTACTGAAAAGCCATTGCCAAGTTGCTAAGACTGTAGAGTTGTGGTGTGTCACGAGCGAAAAAACATTATCTCGTGGGACAGTGGATTTCAGCGCGCCGAACGTCTATTGAGTGAGTTCCTCCGACCAGATTGATCACGCAATGAAGATCGCTTTCCATTCGCCGTTGAAATCGCCGTACCATCCTGTTCCTTCCGGGGACCGGCTGATGGCCAGGCTGTTAATCGCGGCTCTGGAGCGTGCAGGACATGTAGTTGAAGTTATATCGGAACTCCGCAGCTTCATGGCGGCCCCGTCACTTGAGGTCCTTGCGGAGTTGGAAAAACAGGCCGAGCGGGAGATCGCAAGGATTTCAGCACTTTGGCAACGTGGTTCTTTGCCTGATTTATGGCTCACATATCATCCTTACTACAAGGCTCCCGATTTGCTCGGACCGACTCTTTCAGCGTCTTTCAGCATACCTTATGTGACGGGAGAAGCATCGTACTCGGCAAGGCGTAACACGGGGCTCTGGACCGAGATACAGCAAGGGCTGCTGAAAACTCTTGAACAGGCCGCAGTCAATATCTGCCTGACCAACCGCGACCGGAGGGGATTGCAAGAGGTGTTGCCCGGAGCCCGCTTCGCGATGCTGGCGCCATTCATCGATTGCGCGATGTTTACAGAAACGGTGCCCTGTCCAAAGCCGGATAGGCTGGTAACGGTGGCGATGATGCGCAGCGGCGACAAAATGGAGAGCTATCGGATGCTGGCAAGGTCGCTGTCACTGCTTGATGATATTCCGTGGTCACTCTCCATTGTCGGCGATGGCGCCTGTCGGGCAGAGGTCGAGACGTTGTTTGCTCATTTCGCGCCGGAAAGAATCCAGTGGCACGGGAAACTGGAACCGTCTGACATTGCAACATTGTTCGCGCAGAGCGCTCTGTACGTGTGGCCGGGATGCGGCGAAGCTTATGGGCTTGCTTATCTGGAAGCACAGGCGGCTGGCTTGCCCGTTATCGCTCAGGCTATTGCCGGGGTGCCTGAAGTCGTGCGCGATGGGCGCACCGGCATTCTCACGCCACCGGGCGACATTGACGCCTATGCTGACGCGATACGCTTAGTGCTGGCGAATGCCGCGATGCGCAATGATATGGCTTTTGCAGCGCTACAGTTCGTGCGGGACGAGCGGTCGCTGGAAGTGGCGTCCCGACGTCTTGACGATATTCTCAAACAGCATGTGGGCATTTTATAATGGTGACTGACATCTGGGAGCCGCTGAACCGCGAATTGGATCGATGGTATGAAGCTGGCAAAGTCGCAGACTTTTGGCTGCGTGATGACGATGCCGTCGCTCCCACACCGGCCTTGACGCAACTGCTTGATCTGAGCGCACGCCATTCGGTTCCGGTCGCGCTGGCCGTGATCCCCGAAACCACTGGACAGCCGCTTGCAGAGTATCTTGGCAACCGGCCGCTGGTGACGGTGGTTGTTCACGGCTGGTCGCACAGCAATTTTGCGGGCGACGGTGAGAAGAAGCAGGAACTTGGCCCACACAGGCCAATTGAAGTGGTCACAGCGGAATTGACGGCTGGTTTAACCCGTCTTGAGGCACTCCATGCTGGACGCTTTGTCCCCGTTCTGGTGCCGCCATGGAACCGCATTGCGCCGTCCTTGGTGGACATACTTTCCGGTCTTGGATATTGCGCCCTGTCGGTTTTCGGAGCGGAGAAAGAAGGTTCACTGCCGATGATCAACACCCATGTCGATCTGATGGACTGGCATGGAACACGGGGCGCCCGTGATCACGCGGCGCTGATTGACGATATCGTTCGTCGTCTGCAGGTGATGTTCGACGGTGGCGGGAGCATGGGCTTTCTAACCCATCATCTGGTCCACGATGAGTCCGCTTGGCAGTTTATCGAGGCGTTATTCGCACAAACAGCATCTCATCCTGCCAGCCGCTGGATTGCACTACGGGATATGCACATTCAGCTTCAGGCTTAGACGTCGAAAGCCTGGCCTTCCCGGGCCGAGAAGGCGCCAGCAAACTCACTCGCGGCCTGTCGATCAATCGCCTCGAGTTCCGCGTCTGTACGCAGCGGCGAATGGTGGATGAAAGCAACGTTTTTTGCGCCCGCTGCTTTGGCGAGCCGGATGGCATGCTGCCAGGAAGAGTGCCCATAGCCAACATGCCGCGGCATTTCCGCGTCGGTATAGGTGGTGTCGTAGAGGAAAAGGTCTGCGCTCTGGATCAGATCCAAAACGGCGGGATCAAGAATGCCGGGTTCATGCTCTGTATCGGTGATCAGCGCTACCGAACGACCTCCCCATTGCACCCGATAACCGATGGCACCGCCGGGATGATTGAGCCTTCCGGTCTGAATCTCAACACCGGGATGGGGCTGCAGAATGTCGCCGGGTTTAAAATCCCGGCAGATCATTTTCGCGGGACAGACATCTATTTCAACGGGAAACCAGGGGGGGCGAATAAATTCCGAGACAATCTCGCTTGTGCTCATCTTGCCATACATATGCCCGGACCAGAGTTCCACCGCAGAGCCGGCATCAAAGAGTGGAGCGAAATAGGGCAGACCGATAATGTGGTCATAATGACAATGTGAAAAGAACAGGTTGAAATTGGAAATGCCGTCCGCGAGCAATGATTTTCCTGCGGGTAGCAGGCCAGATCCGGCATCGAACAACAATCTGTGTTCACCGCATTGCATTTCTATGCAGACAGTATTGCCGCCATATCGCTGGAAATCCGGTCCGGAAACCGGAAGGCTGCCCCGCACTCCCCAAAAACGCACCCGAAACACTGTATCCCTCTTCTTTCCGCCGTCGTGCAATTCATGGCATGTTAGCCATGCGGCGAAGCATATGCGAGTACCGAATCTACGTTACTACGAAATATCTAGCACTCTTGTCAGTGATATGAAGCGTGAGACGATGGAAAGGAAATTTCTAGAGGATGGCATCCGAACTCCCGTCTATCGCCGTGATTGCCGACGCGCATTTTCACGATATTTTTGGCGACTATGGCAATGCTGGGGTCACAGTGAGCGAACGGGCTATGGCGTTGCGCCCATTCGCCAACATGGTGCGTTCGACACGAGTGTTCAACGAGAGTTCCGCAGCATTGCCCTACGCGTTGGATGATATAGCTGCCCGAGGAATCCGCCACGTTGTCCTTCTGGGCGACTATTCGGATGACGGCCAGCTGATGACGATGGCAACGCTGCAGAAACTTCTTGACGATTACGCAAGGCGCTTCGGTATGCAGTTCTACGCAGCGCCCGGCAATCACGATATTTTTGGCCCCGGCGGGAGGCATCGGTCAAAACGCTTTTTGAATGCTCGCGGCGGCCATGACTTGGTGACCAGCAATCCGGCGCGCAGGGCCGCTCCTGATGACGATGCGGTGATTATCAGCGAGAGCATGTATTGCGCGGGCTATCCAGAGGGGCTGCGTTCGCTGGGCGATGTCGGGTTTTTCCGAAAACCGGACTATCTGCATTGGGAGACCCCTTTTGGCATTGACGATCATCCATCGGCGAGAGAGTTCGAAATCCGCTCGCCTGATGGCGCGACGGTTCGCAGGCTGATGGACGCTTCCTATCTCGTCGAGCCATTCGACGGTGTCTGGATGCTGATGATCGACGCCAATGTGTTTGTGCCGGTGGATGGAGAAACCGGCGATGATGAGGGGGCGTTCGCGGACAGCACCGATGCCGGTTGGAATGCCATGCTGGTACACAAACGCTTTATTCTGGACTGGATACGATCGGTCACGGATCGGGCCCGGACAATGGGAAAGACGGTCATCGCATTTTCCCATTATCCGGTACTTGATCCACTGGACGGCACGCGGAACGACGAACTGGCCGTGCTCGGGCAGACGAGCCTTATGGGACGCATCCCGGAACTGGAGGTCGGCCATGCCCTGATTAATGCCGGTGTCCGCCTGCATTTCAGTGGGCATTTGCATGTCAACGACACTGCTCGCCTTCGAAATGCCGACGGCTTTCTGTTCAATGTGTCCGTTCCCTCGCTGGTCGCTTTCCCCGGCGCCTACAAGATCGTTCGCATTGAGCCCAATCGGCTGCACATAGAGACGATTAGCATTGACGATATGGCGCTGGACGCTAGCATCATCAGTCAATATGCAGCCGAAGTAGAAAGGGAGAAGATTAATCCCGGCGCGTTGCTTAGTGCCGTCAATTACGGGGATTTCCTGTCGAAGCATTTGGCGCATCTAGTCGGCAGGCGATTTTTGCGCCGGGAATGGCCGGAGGCGCTCGCGGAAGCCGTGAAGACCCTTGGACTATTGGATCTGGCAGCTCTGGCGCTGGTCGAACGCCCCATCTCCGCCTGTGCGCTTGCCGATATTAAGGCAGCCATTGCTGATTGTGATATCCAGCAACAGCTGGCGATTTCCGCCACGGGACATGGACTTGATCCTGTCTCGTTGTCGCGGATTGACGTCATGACTTTTCTGGGCGACTGGTATCGCGTCCGGATGGGGAGTGAGCTTGGGCTTCACGCCATAACAGCGCCACGTCTTGCCGCTTATAAATGGGTATCGGGCATTTATGCCCGCCGTATCGATACAATGGCATTTGGATCGATACAGGAATCCCTCGGTAGGCTTTTTCGGATGTTTGATTGTTTCATCTCCGGTTTGCCGTCACGAAACTTTGCCATTGATCTCACAACAGGCGAGATACAGCCGTGATGACCAGCGCATTTCTGTATGCAAACCAGCCATAGGAATTGACCAGCAATAAATGTCTGGCCTACAACATATTGATGATGGATACACTCGGCGCTAACGCGACTACCACCGACTGGCATGAAAGCGCATTTGATATTCTGCGTGGCGTTGCCGCATACACTTCAAGCCCGTTGATCAAGGGTTTGTCGAAGGTCCTTGCCGACCACCCGGAGGCGGACCTCGGCAATGCCTTCAACCACAAGCAGGTGGGTTGCAAGATATGGGCGCGGCAGTCGCTGTTCGAGACCTTTGGCGGGAGATTCAATCGCATCGCTATACTGGGCGGCTGGTATGGTGTTCTGGCGGCGATGTTTTTCGAAGACCAGCGCTTTGATATCGAAGCGATAGACAGTTTTGATATTGATCCCGATGTCGGCGCTGTCGCTGAAACTTTGAACAATGCATGGAAGGATCGGTTTCGGGCATTGACAGCGGATATGTATCAGCTTGCCTATCCGGAACTCGGAGCCGATCTGGTTATCAACACTAGTTGCGAACATATTGCGGATTTGCCCGCCTGGCTGTCGCTATTGCCCAAGGGGACCCGCGTTCTCCTACAGTCGAACGACTATTTCAGCGAGCCCACCCATGTGAATTGCGTAGCTTCGCTCGATGAATTCGTCGCTCAGGCGGCGTTGGAAACAACAGCGTTTGCTGGCGCGCTGCCGATGAAGAAATATACCAGATTCATGCTGATCGGTACTGTCTAACGCACATCCCGAAAAGTGTGAAACGGTTTTCGGACAAGATGTGCGTGAAAACAAAAAGCTAGCGCCCCGCCAGAAGTCCATGCAGAATCTCTGCCGTGCGATGCGCGCCATCGAGATCAAGTTTGTGAGCGGTCAAACGAGGTGCGGCAAGCGCCTTGGCGATGGCGTCGGTCATGCTATCGACGGATAGCTCGTCTTCTGTGAGAACCGATGCGAGGCCCAGCTTTTGCAGATTGTGTGCGCGTGCGGTCTGTTCGGTTTCGCCACCCGCCGTAAATGGAATGAGCAGCGCTTTGCAGTCCGCACGAAGAATGTCGCAAACCGTATTATATCCGGCCTGCGAGACGGACAGGCGAGCATCGAGCAACAGGCTCGGAAAATTCTGCAGGAAGCGGAAGATGTGGGCGTTATTCGGTGCTTCAGCAGTGATTTCGTCAAAATCTGATTGCTGCAGATTGGGACCGGTCACAATGCACCACGAAAGGTCGGGTGACAGGCGCTTTGCAGCCCCAAGCGCTGCGCGGATGAGCAAGGCGCCTACAGCCCCACCTCCAGCCGATACCACGATATTGAAGGTTTCCGATGGTGGCGAGGGCGCGGGCGCGGCAACGAGACCGGTATAGATCACCTTGTCGGCAATATCCGCGTGCAGCGGAAAACTATCCTCCAGACGCGCAAACTGCGGGTCGCCATGAACCAGAACGTGATCGAAATAGCGCTGTACGAGGGCGACGCTTTCCTCGTCGCGACCGGGCTTGGCGCGCTCCTGCAGGATGTCGCGCAATGAGGTCAGCACCAATGGCTTTTGCGTCATCGTGTTGATTTCATCGAGCAGGGGGATCAGTTCGAAACGAACTTGCCGACGCCCGAAGGGAAACGCCTCGATAATGACGATATCAGGTCTGACATCGCAAAATGTGGCAAGTAGTTTGTCCCGGCGTTCCGCTTTGAATTCGTCGGTCACCGGATTGCCGAAGGCGTCGGCAAGGCCCGAAAAACCGGCGTCGCCGGAAGCAATCGCCGGTAGCGCCACATGGTTGACTTCCGGTCCCGGAAATCCGGAAACAGGCATGCCGCCGGTAACCACGGTGACGTCGAAGCCATCTTGGGTCAGCGCACGGGCAATGCGGCTGGCACGCGCAAGATGACCGATGCCGAGCAGATGCTGAACATAGAACAACACCCGTGGGCTTGTCGTCGACTGCCTCATTTGCTTCGCTGCCATTCCGTTTCGAACAAGGACCTCAATTGACGGATACTGTTGTGGAAGTTGAACTCTGTTCGCACCCGCTTTTCGGCAGCGCGTCCCAGACGATGGCGGAAATCCGCATCGCGGATCGCAGTTTCCATAGCAATCGCTAGCGCCTCCGGGTCCTCAGGTGCAACGAGCAGGCCATTTTCTCCATCCACCAAGAGTTCGGGTACGCCAGAGATGTTGGTGGAAACCGATATCAGGCCCTGGCTTGATGCTTCCACCAATACGTTGGGCAAGCCATCCCTGTCGCCATCCGTAGTGATCCTGCAGGCGAGTACGAAAATATCGGCGGCTTGATAGCCAGCAAGGACTTCCTTTTGGTCGAGCGCGCCCTTCCATACGATTTTGTCGGCAATGCCGAGCTTGTCTGCAAGCGCTTTCAAGCTGGCGATCCTGTCGCCATCACCGATGTGCTCAAACCGCCATTGGAGGTCTTTGGGCAGCAGGCTGAGTGCTCTCAGCACGATGTCATAGCCCTTTTTCTCAACGGCACGACCGACGCTCAGGATTCTGACCGGATCGTCCGCGTCGCTGCCGTTGCGCAGTGAACGGTTGCCCTCAAAAGGCCCGAACCGGTCAAGATCGAGGCCGTGATAGCTTAGATGTACGCTGGACGAGGGCCCTCCAAGCTGACGGAGATGATCGAAGCCCGAATGTGTGCAGGTCACCGTCCATCGCGTGCTGGTGAGCTTGCCCTGCAGTTCCCAGTCTGGCGAAGTCCAGATATCCTTGGCGTGAGCGGAGCACGTCCATCCAATGCCGGTGATCTGGCTGGCATAAGCGGCAACGGATGCGGGCGTGTGGATAAAATGCGCGTGAATCCATCCCGCGTCATCGGGCCATTCCGCTGCCAGAACTGCGGCCTGTCCGAAACGCCTGATACGATTGCGCGTCGGGTCTTTCCGAAAGTCCTTGAGCACAGTTACCAAGCCTCGCCAGAAACCGGGGCGCGGCATACAGGCGATCAAGGCCGATAGAACACGGCGCGGTTCTTCGCGCAGATATTCAGGCAGGTAATGGACTGGCGCACGAATTTCGTCGTGCACCGGATGCGTTTTCTTGTCCGTCGGTCGCCGCAATGCCACGAGAACCAGATCAAAACCCGATTGTTCCAGCCCAAGCAATTCCTGAGCAATGAATGTTTCGGACAGGCGCGGATATCCCTTCAGCACCACCACAATTTTCCGGCGATATGACAATTGATTATCCCTTGACGAGCGACAGGTGGTTCGGCTGACGTCGATCCATCAGATCCCCGACAATTTGCGAGATATGCGGTAAGCCTTCGAGCCTGAAACCTTTGGGCGCGCTCTTCGAGGGCGCTGGCCTGCTGGGCAAGGCCTTGAGTGCACTGGCCATGCGGACAGGATCTTCGGATTCGCTGGGAAGCAGCATGTCAATCAGCCCGAGTTCCGCAGCGCGCCGGGCGCGGATCAGCTGTTCCTCACGTGGAAGGATGCGGGGAACGATCAATGCCGGTTTGTCGAAGGAGAGAATCTCGCAATAGGTGTTGTAGCCGCCCATGGCAACGACAGCCTTCGCGCCCGCCACCAGTTCTTCCATCCTGTTATCGAACTCGATGACCTCGATATGAGGGATCGCCTGGCTCTTGCTTATCATCTTGCGGCGCTTCTTCGCGGGCATGTAAGGTCCGAGCACGACCAGCGCCTTGTGCTGGAGCGTGTGATCGTGCTGGTAGGCCCGCACGACATCGTTGACGAGATCGGCGCCATCGCCGCCTCCGCCGGTGGTGACAAGAATATAGTCGCCCTTGGGGCGATGGTCCGGGACTTCCTGATTGGAAACGCTGCGCTGCAGGAAGCCGACGAAATTCATCTTGTCGCGGACACCCTTCGGGACGTCGAGACCCACGAGCGGATCGTAGAAATCCGGCGGCCCATAGACCCAGATCGAGTCATAGAACCTGTCGATCTTATCCATCACGTTTTTGCGCTTCCACTCGGCATCGAGCAAATGCGGCGCATCCATGACTTCGCGCAGGCCCAGAATCAGTGTTGCTCCACGGGTCTTGAGATAGGTGAGCGTCTCCTCGACTTCGCCCTTCATGCCCATCGGTTCCTTATCGACGATAAAAATATCGGGTTGGAACGTTTCGGCGGTATGGCGGATAATCGATTGGCGCATCTTCAGCGTGTCATGGAGATCGGTGTGCCGTTCCATCGACTGGTATTCGCCATTGCGCAGCTTGATTACGCTTGGAATTTTGACGAAATCGACGCGCGCGCGGTAGTCAAAGGCGCCAGCGATCGTGGCGCCCGATATGATGATAATATTGAGACCGCGATAGTCCTCGACAAGCGAATGGGCGATCGTTCGGCAGCGGCGCAGATGGCCGAGCCCAAACGTGTCGTGGCTGTACATCAGGATGCGGACATGCTCCAGGCGGCGCGTCATGATGCGAACCCCGCCGCAACTACAGCATTTCCAGCAAAAGTGCGTAGCGTCTCCGCGGGGAAATCAATTCGCTGGACTGATTTCTTATCCCGCTTCGATGCGTAGGATAATGCGCAAAAACAAATAGATATAGCGGTTCCACGTTTCCGCTTTAACGGGAACCGCTCTAGGTGACGCAACCCGTGATATGGGAAATTTTTCAGCATGCGAACATCCATCTCAACTATACGGATCAGCGACATCGCGAAGACCGTCACCTAGAAAATTGAAGGCCAGAACCACCAGAATGACCGGAATGATCGGAAACAGCAGCCAGGGGTAGAAGACAATGACACTTACACTTCGGGCTTCCGTCAAAAGGATGCCCCAACTGGTTATTGGTGCCCGTAACCCCAGGCCGAGAAAGCTCAGCGCAGTTTCACCCAGGATCATACCGGGAATAGACATGGTTGCAGTTGCGATCAAGTGCGACATGAAGCCGGGAATGAGATGCCGTCCGATAATGCGGGGGCTCTTTGCGCCCATCAGCTGGGCCGCTAGCACGTAGTCTTCCTCGCGCAGTGAAAGCAACTTGGAACGCACGGCGCGCGCCAGCCCAGTCCAGTCAAGCAGTCCAAGGATGGCGGTAATACCGAGGTAAATCAGCATCGGGCTCCATGTAATCGGCATGATGGCGGCAAGGGCCATCCACAGGGGAATGCTTGGAATAGACTGCAGCACCTCTATGATTCGCTGGACGATGAGGTCGAAAACGCCACCATGGTAACCGGCAAGGCCACCGATAACAATTCCGAGAGCAAAGCTGATGACAATGCCGATCAGCCCAATTGTCAGCGAGATTCGAGCGCCATAGAGGATGCGGGATAGCACGTCTCGCCCGAGTCGGTCTGTCCCGAGAAGAAACAGCTCGCCGCCCTTTGCGGGGCAGACCAGATGTAAATCAGTCGAGAATATGCCCCAGAATTTATAGGGATCGCCCGAGCAGAAAAAACGCAGCGGTTCGATCTGGTCTTTCTGATCCACATAGACCCGTCGCAGCGTGTCCATATCGAGCGTCATCTTGCGGCCATAGACGAACGGCCCGATGAAATTGCCGTTGTCAAAAAGGCGGACCGCCTGCGGCGGTGCATAGATGAAAT